>OKVY01000003.1_pt1 | contig 341949 bp, 321 predicted proteins | sample 1606931 | NCBI WGS metagenome assembly OKVY01 (sample SAMN03281017, study PRJEB24777) | human gut metagenome | isolation source: fecal sample PR221 from 1 month old male Chinese infant, caesarean... | reverse complement strand
TGGCGACCCCGATCAGATTTGAACTGACGATCTTCGCCGTGACAGGGCGACATGTTAACCGCTACACCACGGGGCCGCGTATCAACTCGCGTTGACTACTTGTACATAATATCATGGATTTAAGAGCAATGCAACTATTTTTTAAAAAAATATTATTACAAATCTATTAAAATAATTGATTATATTTGATAATCGTTATTTTATAGCTTTTATAAATGTATCTCTATAATATATTACAGGAATCCACCTTTTATCGTCATAATTCGTCAGTTTTCGCAATAGTACAATTTTTTCTATAAGCTTCACTAGGTATACCCTTTACTAGAAATCATCCTATTCTTTACTCAATATGCTACAATATGTATATATTCAGTATGAAAATGCCTCTATAGAAATATGAAAGGATTCGCTATGAATAAGTTCAATTCAAAAGGTGTTATTATCGCTCTTATCATAGCTATTGTAGGAGCGATGGCCGCCGCATGGTACTTCTTATGGTATGTACCACATACACCAGCCTACACATTAAAAATCATTCACCAAGCAGTACAAGATAAAGATGCAGACGAAGCATTGCGCCACGTAGATATAAAATCCATTGTAAAAAACATTGTAGAACGAGAAGGCAATAAATATGTCGATACATCTACCCCACTTGGCAAAGCTACAATAGCAGCTACCAAAACATTTGGACCAGCTCTTCTCGAAGACGTAATACGAACATATATCGAAGATCCTGACAGCTTTAAATCTGAATCACCTACCAATAATACCACTACAGCAAATGATGATAATAAGTCTATGGTAGATCGTCTTGTAGAAGGTCGCCTATTTAAAGAACACGATGTAGAGGTTAAAAACCTAAAATCAGAAGATAATGATGATAAGGCTACCGTAACTGTAACAATACAAAATAATAAAAAGAATATGACAAAAGATATAAGAGTTTTGATGCGTCATTTAGGAGATGGCACATGGGTAATTTACGATATTCCTGATATCGAAGACCTATATACTATCACTAGAAAATAAATATCTTTGTCTTTTCTAACACTTTAAATGGCAGAGCTTAGAAACCGTAAAAAAGAGTTAAGTCGTTTTCTAGATGAGCTATTTACATTGTAAAACCAACAAAGGACAGTATCTAATTTTCAATAGATACTGTCCTTTTATTATCATATTATCTTCTTAACTTAACGATCGTAAGTACTCATATAGAGCGAAATTATACATAACTTAATTAGCAAATATAACTAAATCCTTTAAAAATGGGATTTTATCTATCAAAATCTACAATAGCCAAGGTTACAGTCACTTGTGAAATAAGGCGTTGTGCATCATCTATCATATCAAAGCGCCATACGTGGGATGTTTTGCCTTTCACTAGTAGTGTTCCTAATGCTGTTAAAGTTCCTTCGCATGTTACAGGACGTAGGTGATTAGCAGTTACAGACTGGCCTACGCCAAATTTATGAGAACCTACCAGCTCATTGCTCATCATGCCTGCAATAATTTCTGCAAAAGCTAAGGTAGCACCACCATTTAAATAGCCTTGCGGTTGTTTATGAAATTCATTTAAATTCATTTTTGCAATACATGTAGTGTCGCTCGTCATACGAGGTACATCGATTTGTAAGGATTCAATTAAATTCATAGTGTTCGTTTCTCCATACAATAGGCTTCTAGCCGGTCATCAAAGACTGTTACACCTAGTCCATCACCATCAGGGACCTGCATAATACCCGCTTTAAAGGTTAAATCTGGGAAAATAAGATCTTGTTCAAAATATCGATTTGAATCGGACAAATCCCCTGCCATATAGGAATCTTCTAATGCGGCAAGCTGGACATGAAGCATTTTAGAAACCCCTGACTCTACCATGCTACCAATCCAATAGGGAATATGACGTTCTCTACATAGATTAATAGCTGCTTTTGTTGGAATAAGCCCCCCCATGCGCCCTACTTTTATATTAAGCACATCAATCAAACCATATTCGATAGCATAGGACAAATCATCATATCCTAAAATAGACTCATCCAAACAAATTGGCGTATAGATTTTCCAATCACCATGATTAAGATGCTCCCACTTCCAATCTTTATAAGATTGAAGGTTTGCTATCGCAAAGGGCTCTTCAATACAAGCTAGACCTAAATCATCATACTGACGGACCTTATCTATTTCTTGATATGAATAGCTTCGATTTGCATCAGCCGCTAAGACCAAATCCGGATAATGTTTGCGAACTAAAGCTACGCGTTCATAACCATCTATAGGATTTACCTTTAATTTAATCCGCTTACAACCATTTACTACATGATGCGCTACAACATCAAGTAATTGGTCTATTGGCACATCACCGACGACGATACCACTTTCAATTGTCTCTTGTAAAGGTTGATCCATAATGTAGGAAACAGAATTTACACCTATCCGTTCACAATGAAGATGAATAAGCGCATTTTCTAGAGCCGCAATAGCCATAGGCATATTGTCTCGATTGCGCCAAAATTGTAATTGTCGTACATAGGTCATCAGTGGTTTAGGCCGCATCAAGCGCAAATTAAAGATATAATCGTCTACCATAGCTTTCCAACAGGTTTCTACGGTCTCAAATGTATAGAATGGCTCTGTGAAAGCTACGCATTCCCCATATCCTACATACCCTTGTTGGTCTTCAATGCGAACAACGATAGTTTCTCTCTCTTTCACCTCGCCCTTGGCAGTCTTAAAATTGAACTTCAGTGGCAATTTAAGACGATATGTAGTTATACTTTTAAAGTTTAAAATATTATTCATAGGCGCCTCAATTTTATAATTTCAATTCATTACGCAATATTTTGCCAGTTCCATTTCGAGGCAATGCGGTTAATACTTTTACATATTTCGGAACCTTATATTTCGCTAAAGAGTTCGACATAAAAGCTAGAATATCCTCTGGTGGCAAACTTTTACCATCATGAAAGGCCACAAAGAGGGCTGGCACTTGTCCCCATTTAGCATCAGATACTGGTACAACCGCACATTCCTTCACCGATGGCAACGTATATACTAAATCCTCTAGTTCCTTAGGGTAAATATTTTCACCCCCAGAAATGATGAGATCCTCACGGCGATTCAAAATATAAACAAAGCCGTCCTCATCGATGTAACCAATATCATCTGTATTAAAGTCTCCATCGATAGGTTCCTTGTTGATATAACCAGTCATAACCATCGGGCCCGTCAAATGAATTTCGCCTACCCCATCTGTATCAGGATTATCGATACGAACCTGCATGCCAGGCAATGGCTTACCTACAGATTCTCGTTTATGAGGATACTCCAATACAGAGAAGGTCACGCTTTGACTAAAGGTTTCCGTCATGCCGTAGGTCTTATAGATAGGCAAAGATTTCTTTTCACAAGCTTCAACGAGAGCCATAGAAATGAATTCTCCACCGAGCAATATAACACGTAATGCATGGTGCGTAATATGTGGCTCTAATTGAGTCAAAATAGTGGGCACTAAGGACATCATATTGATTTGCTCAGATTCTATAAGTTTGAGAACTTGAGCTTCATCATATTTAGGCAAAATAGTGACAGCCGTCCCGTTATAAAGAGACCTCATCAAAATAGATAAACCACTTACATGAAACAGAGGTAGTACCATTAGCCAATTATCCTGCTCTGTTTTCCCTAATACCTCTTGGGATGCTTGTACATGAGCTTTAATCTGCCCCCATCGAAGCGGTACAGACTTAAATTGCCCCGTAGTAGCGCTCGTATTCATGATAGCAGCTATGTCTGTGTCCACAAAGACCCAATCAAAGGAGTCCTCGACCGCTAAATCTGATAGAATTCTTTCTAGAGTTTCAAACTCAATTGTAACAATTGGATTAGAGCCCTTCGAATCAACGAAATAAGATAATTGATTTTCAACAGAATCTGATGCTATAAAGTCAACTAAATTTGATACTTGAGTTTCAATGATATCGGGCAATTGATTACGTCGTTCTTTACTATGTAATACGGTGGTAACACCTAATTGATCCAATTGGTTCGCTATTTCGTTTGGTTTAAGATGTACATTGAGTAAAAGAACCTCTTTGTGAACTAGCATAGCAGCCAACACATACATTGCCATGGTCACAGAGTTATCAGACAAGATAGCCACACGAGATGCGTCTAAAGGCACTAAATTACGAGCTACATGGAGTACACCACGGTATATATCGTTATAGGTATATTCATTTATACATTTACGATTAGGGTAGTGCTGTGCACCATAACGTAACCACTCCATCATCTCACCTCGTATCTAAACCTAATTACTGATAAGTAATCACTAATTACCAATAAATAGTAAATAATAAGTAAAAACTAAAAAAATAATAATTGAAATATGATAAATAAAGAGATATTACAAGAAAGGCGCCTCCTATCGAGGCGCACTTGTCGTTTTAACCGTTAATATAGTCCGTCATATAGGACTGTATCGACTTCCTATTATGGGAATTTAGGGAATTGTTTGAAGTTAGGTTTCCGTTTTTCTTTGAACGCGTCGCGACCTTCTTTCGCTTCATCAATTGTATAGTACATCAATGTAGCATCCCCTGCGAATTGTTGTAAGCCTGCAAGGCCATCTGTGTCGGCATTGAAGGCGCCTTTCAACATGCGTAAAGCCATTGGAGATAATTCAAGGATTTCGCTACACCATTGAACTGTTTCTTCTTCCAATTTGTCGAATGGTACAACAGTATTAACCATGCCCATTTCATACGCTTGAGCTGCTGTGTATTGACGACACAAGAACCATACTTCGCGAGCGCGTTTGTGACCAATCATTCGAGCCAAGTAGCCTGCGCCATAACCAGCATCGAAGGAGCCTACACGAGGACCAGTTTGACCGAACTTAGCATTTTCAGAAGCGATTGTTAGGTCACATACGATGTGCAATACATGACCGCCACCAATAGCATAACCATTAACCATTGCAATAACAGGTTTAGGGATGACGCGAATCAAGCGTTGTAAATCGAGAACGTTCAAGCGAGGCACATTGTCTTCACCTACATAACCACCGTGACCACGTACGCTTTGGTCACCGCCGGAGCAGAATGCCTCTTTATCTTCACCCTTACCGTGGTTAGCACCAGTCAATACGATTACGCCTACTTCGTTATCTTCACGAGCTACTGTGAAAGCATCAATTAACTCCATTACCGTTTTAGGACGGAATGCGTTGCGCACTTCTGGACGATTAATAGTAATCTTTGCAATGCCATTATATGTTTCGTAAATTACATCTTCATAATTACGATCCAATACTTTCCAATCAAATTTGCTCATGGACTCAACCTTTCTTCTGTAAAAAATCCAACACCGCTTGTTCAAATATTTGCGGTTTTTCTATATGCACATTATGCCCCGCCCCTTCGACGATGACATGATTAAAACTTGGCAACTTGCCAAATATCTCTCTTCCTATTGTAGTATATTTTGTATCTAATGCGCCACTCACATATAAACCTTTAACAGACAATTTGTCTAATTTATCCCCTACATAAGGCATGATGCCCTGCCCTGAGCCACGCAATGTGCAGGCTAATGCGTATGGGCTATTATTGGAACGGCGTAAATAAATTAATTCTTCTACCCCCTCTGAAAGCTGTTTTTGACTTTCAAAAATAGGTACTTCCGCCCATCGTGTAGCAAACCAAGCTCCATCATGCTCTTCAATACGAACCGCTAAGTCCTCATCTGCCTTGCGGCGTACTGCTCGCTCAGCATCAGAAGCGATGCCTACCGAGCCACTTTCAAGAATGAGCCCTTTGATTTCACGTTCATATTGTAAAGCATAGGAAAGTGCAATACGAGCCCCCATGGAATAGCCCATGAGGTAATAGCTTTCACCAACCATGTGATAGATAACTGTGTGCAAGTCCTCTATCATTTGAGGAATGGTATAGGCCTGATTCTCATCAGGAATATCTGAATCACCATGTCCAATCAAGTCAATTCGTACCACGCGATACCCCGGCAGATTAATAGCATCCCAAGTATAGCTCGATTCAGAGAAGCCGTGGAAACATACAATAGGTTCCCCTTCACCTACCACAGTCAAACCGTAGCGGTAGTCGCCCAAGTCAAAATACATACGCTGAGCTGGATTACACAAAGCATTATCTACAATACTGCAAAAATACTGACTCATAGTAATGCCTCCATATCAACTGAAACGTTTGTATATTTCCTATGTAACTGTCGGCTATGTTCCCGGTTTGTTTGTACTTCAATGATATGAACACCTGATTCCTTGCTAACTCTAGCTAATACAGGGCCCAATTCATCAGGGTTAGAGATTTTAGTGTACCCACAGCCATAGAGTTTAGCAGCCCCACTATAATTCAACCCTTGTGATGTAGAGAACAAATAATCAAAATACTTCGTTCCCTTTTGCGGTAAATATTCAAAAATACCGCCTCCATCATTATTGTGCAAAATAATTGTCAAATTGAGATTGTGCGTTTTAGCAACCGCCAAGCCGTTTAGATCATGGAATAAAGACAAATCACCTGTTACAAGATATGTAGGCTGATGGTTCGTTGCAAGTCCAAGGGCAGTAGAAACGGTACCATCAATACCATTAACACCACGATTACCGTAAAGAACGGCATCGGACTCACCAGAAAACCAGAAGTAATCAAAGTCGCGAATGGTCATGCTATTCGCCACAAGTACTTGGCTATTGTCAGAAATATGCTGTTGCAACTCGCGTATCGTGCGACCTTCAAAAGAACTTGGTTCTTCTATGGCTGTACTTAGTTGAGCTTTACCAGCTACTTCTAAACGTTGCCATCTATTAAGATATGAATTAGATTCATTCTTAACAGCATACAAATGCGTAAACATATCGATGCTTGCTTGCATGTGTATGGTGGTTTTACCCGTTGGGTTCATGGAGTCCATTGTGGGATTTACCTCTATATACTCCACATTATCCCAACTTGCTACCATTTGTTGCACTCGTTTCGATACAACAATTTGGCCAAACTGAATTACGCAATCTGGCTTTAGTACAGGCCATAGGTCTTTATTTGCTAAAAATGCATCATACGTTGAAATCACAACATCAGGGGACTGTTTTCCCTGAGTCATATCTAAATCGTTGCTACGATTGGTCATAACTTCATGATTAGCATCAATGGCATCAGTCTTATGACACCGTCTTACATTGGACAATGGATCCGCTAAGATAGGAGCTTGTAAATTCGCCGCAAAGGAATGAATAGATTCAACTTCGCCTACATCAATTTGTGGCCCCGTTAAAATAAGAACTTTCTTATACTGTGCAAGCAATAGATTAGAGTTATTAGAGTTATTAGAGTTATTAGAGTTATTAAAGTTATTAGTGTCATTAGTGTTATTAGCACTATTATCAGTAGTATTTTTAGTATAACTTACGTCACTTACGTCACTTACATTACTTGCATTACTTGTAGTATTACTTCTATTCTGATTGTTGAATACATCACCGTAATTAGGTTTAAATACTTTATATGAGCTACGTCCCGCTTCAAAGTGCTTACGATCCAGTTCAGGCACTAACGGCTCAAAGAGCGGTACATTAATATGCACGGGTCCTTTTTTAGTATCCATGGCTTTCATATACGCCTTACGTGCTACTTGTCGTGGATATGTATAGTAATGAGCCTCTTGAGGCACCGCTAATTCTTCGTAATAGTTTACAGCTGTACCAAAGATTTTTTGTTGATCTACTGTTTGTGGAGCCCCTGTATGTAACAAGGTATAAGGTCGATCGGCAGATAATACGATAAGAGGTACTCCACTATATTGAGCCTCTAAAATAGCAGGCAAATAATGAGCCACTGCGGAACCAGATGTACAAACTAGCACCGTTGGTTCTTTATGAGCCTTTGCAATGCCAAGTGCCATAAAGCTAGCAGAGCGCTCATCTATATTCATATATGTTTCAAAGCCTTCATACTCCGTGAAAAGCATAGCCATCGTCGTAGAACGGGAGCCAGGGCTAAACACAGCATGACGGACGCCGAGTTGGAAAAACTCGTCTACCAAGGCAGCAATATATTCATTCATTATAGTCCCTTTCAACAATTCCTAAGGGTTTAGAAATTTATCATAACGCATCCAAAATGGTACGCATTTTATTATTAGTTTCTGCATACTCTTCATCCGCATCGGAACTGGCTACAACGCCACATCCTGCATAGGCATAAAGAACATTATCCATGATGAGAGCAGATCGAATAGCAACGATGACAATACCGTCCCCCATATCTTTCATAAAGCCAAAAGGTGCTGCATACATGCCGCGCTCATGAGCTTCGTACTTTTGTAGCAATGCCAACGCCTTTTCTCGTGGTTCACCACCGAGAGCCGGTGTAGGATGGAGCAACTTTGCCCATTCCACGAGGGATTTTGTGCTATCCTTTGCAGTAATAATGGTGCGCAAGTGATAGAGATGAGCCAGCTCCATGATACCCGTTTCACCTATGGTAACATCAGAAGTTATAGTCTCCATTGTTTTCACGATACGATCGCGCACGATATTATGTTCAAAGAGATTTTTCTTATCTGTTAACAGTTGTTCCTTAGTCCACGCATTTGGTCCATGTTTAGGCGCTGTCCCAGCCAAGGCATAGCTGAGAATTTCACTACCTCGATGGCGAACTAGAATCTCTGGCGATGCACCCACAAAGGTGCGTCCATCCTTTTCGTAACCAAAGATAAAGCAATTTGGATTATTATCTACTAAATTTTCCAAAATACTTGCCACATTGTATGGTGTTTCACTAGTAAACTGTACCTCTCGAGAAGAAACGACCTTCGTCATTTCACCACTACTAATACCATCAGCGATAGCATTCATCAAACTATCCCAAGCCGCCTTATCATCACTGGTTTCCTTGTAGTTATGGCGAACTCGAGGCACCTCGAAATCCGTAATAGGGACGCTTTCACCAGCGTGCAAGTAAAAAGACTCCCCATTTTCTACGATATAGTAATGGGTGAAAGCAATCATTTCATGACCCATGCCAGCCCATTTAGGGTCCTTAGAGTTTTCAAAAAAAGTATCTCCATAAAACACGTAAGCGTAATTATGGCGATCTTCATCATCTTTGACCGTCGCCAAACGTTTAGCGCCTACAACGATGCGGTCACTTTGACGATCCACCCAAAATACGCGTTCTTCGTTTGGAAAATTCAGCCAAAAGGCTACCGGACTATTCAGTTCTAACGGTTCTTTATTATATATCATAGTTGTATATCGCTATTAAGAAATAAAATAGACTATAGTAAAAACACCTAACGTGTAGAAGATTTACTTCTACACGTCAGGCGTCATCAATAAGTTTCCAAATTTTTGAGATGAGCCTAACGCCATCACACGTCGATGGGCTCTCTTTATATCTAATTTATTATATCATAGGTAACAGTTAAAAGGTAGAAAATAAAACCTCTACACCGCATGCGTCATGCATGAATGTAGAGGTTTTCATTATATTCAAAATGTTGTTACTTTATTTAAAAGCCTTAGCCCCAATATCTGTACGATATTGCATGCCTTCAAAGTCGATATGCTCTATACGTTCATAGGCTCTATCAAGTGCTGTTCTAAGGTCTTTGCCAAGTCCGACAACACCAAGCACACGACCGCCATTAGTGACATAATTTTCACCAACAAGCTTTGTACCAGAGTGGAATACAATGGTTGTGTCATATTGTTTAATATCCCCACTGATGACATCGCCCTTAGATGAAGTTTCAGGATAGCCCTTAGAAGCAAGGATAACGCAAGCCGCTGAGGAATCTTTCCATTTCACCATATTAGAGGTTAATGTGCCCTTAGCACAGGCCATCATAATCTCTCCTAAATCACTATCGAGTAGCGGCAATACAACTTGTGTTTCAGGATCACCAAAGCGTGCATTGAATTCTACCACCTTAGGACCTTCGTCAGTAATCATAAGCCCAGCATAGAGGCAGCCTACATACGGCATACCTTCTTTTTCCATAGCTGCTACCATAGGTTCTAAGATGGTTTTTATCGCTTCGTCCCGCAATGCATCTGTAAGAACTGGTGCTGGTGCATAGGTCCCCATGCCACCTGTATTAGGCCCTTTATCACCATCAAAGATACGTTTATGATCTTGAGAGGCAATCATAGGAACTACGGTCTTGCCATCTACAAAGGCTAATAAACTAGCCTCTTCGCCTTCCATAAACTCTTCGATAACAACGGTGCTGCCTGCATCACCGAATCGATTACCACTGAGCATATCTTCTACGGCTGCATTCGCTTCATCGATGGTCATGGCTACTACAACACCCTTCCCTGCCGCCAATCCGTCAGCTTTAACAACAATAGGAGCTCCTGTTTGAGCAATAAAAGCTTTCGCTTCATCTACCTTATGGAATACACCATACGCAGCAGTGGGAATATTGTATTTTTTCATGAGGTCTTTAGCAAACACCTTTGATCCCTCTAGTTGAGCTGCTGCTTTGGATGGACCAAAAACTGGAATCCCCGCCTTATTAAGTACATCTGCTAAGCCCGCTACTAAAGGAGCCTCAGGCCCAACAACAACTAAATCAACTTGATTATCTTTCAAAAAGCTAATTAAATGATCGCTTTGTTGCCAATCGATGCCAACTAGCTCTGCACAATCTGACATAGCCGCACTACCAGGAATAGCATATACCTTTGTTACGCTAGGGCTGATGGACAATCGCCACGCCAATGCATGTTCACGGCCGCCGCTACCGATTACACATACTTTCATAAGTCCTCCATCGGCGCCTAAACGCCATCAAATTCATAATAATATAAACACATAACGGGGCCACTCCAAACATCAATAATTGTTGACCGTTCAATAGATATTTTGCCCTAATAGTTCTTAACAATCCGCTAAAATTCTTAACTAGTTAATGTTTAAAGTGACGAATGTTTGTAAATACCATAGCGATGCCCGCTTCATCAGCCGCTTTGATGGACTCTTCGTCGCGAATAGAGCCACCTGGTTGAATAATAGCTGCAATGCCATGCTTTGCCGCTGTTTCTACGGTATCTCCAAATGGGAAGAATGCATCGGATGCTAATACAGCGCCTTTAGCGGCTTCCCCGGCTTGTTCAAGAGCAATTTTTGCAGAACCTACGCGATTCATTTGACCGGCCCCAACTCCAAGAGTACGCTTTTCATTAGAAATCAAAATCGCATTGGATTTTACATGTTTTACGAGTTTCCATGCAAATTCAAGAGCTTTCCATTGTTCCTCTGTCGGTTGTACCTTCGTAACAACTTTATAATTAACGCGGTCTTCTAAGATATCGTCTTCTGTTTGCACTAATAAACCACCAGACACCTTCTTTACTGTCACTTGACCAGATTCCGGCTTAGATAGTTCAATGAGACGAATATTCTTCTTAGCTTCAAGAATTTCTAATGCTTCTTTTGTGAAAGCAGGTGCCATAATAACTTCTAAGAAAATTTTGCTCATTTCTCCGGCAGTAGCTGCATCTACTTCACGGTTTAAGGCTACGATGCCACCAAAGGCGGATACGGAATCAGCTTCGTACGCATTTATATAGGCATCATGTAATGTAGATGCAGTAGCGGCACCACATGGGTTCGTATGCTTAATAATACATGCAGCTGGCTCAGTAAACTCCCATACCATATTCCATGCCGCTTCCATGTCTACAATATTGTTATAGGAAAGCTCTTTGCCATGTAATTGTTTCAAGGCCCCCATGCCATGAGCTGTACCAATTTCTTTATAGAATGCGGCTTGTTGATGCGGATTTTCCCCATATCTAAGATCTGTTACCTTCTCATAAGCACTCAAATATTCAGGAGGTGTAGGGCCTTCATTCAAGATTCCACTCATATAATTAGCGATGGCCACATCGTAAGCCGCCGTATGAGCAAAGGCTTCTTTGGCAAGTCCAAAGCGATATTCCTTAGTCAATTCACCTTGATCCTTGAGCATCTCTAAGATTTCATCGTAATGATTTGGATTTACTACGATACCCACAAAGGCATGATTCTTTGCTGCAGAACGAACCATCGTAGGACCACCAATATCGATATTTTCGATGGCCTCTTCTAGGGATACATTAGGTTTTGCAATGGTTTCACGGAACGGGTAAAGATTGACTACAACAAGGTCGATTGGTTCAATACCATGTTCTGCCATAGCTTGTTGATGCTCCGCATTATCACGGATCGCCAAAATGCCACCATGCACCTTAGGATGTAATGTCTTTACGCGGCCATCCATCATTTCAGGAAAATCAGTCAAAGACTCTACCGATTTTGCCGGAATACCTGCTTCGGTTATGACTTTAAGGGTCCCACCTGTGGAATAAATGGTTACCCCTAAATCAACTAAACCTTTCGCAAAGTCTACAATACCTGTTTTATCAGAAACACTAAGTAATGCATTTTTAATCATCTAACGTCTTCCTTTGCTTACACATCAATTTTCAATATATACAACACGACCTTTTATAGTGAGCTTATCCTCACAAAATAGTCGTAATGCCTCTTTATATGTTTTATGTTCAATAGGCAATAATCTATCACTCAGGGTATCCTCTGTATCCTCCGGTAATAAAGGAACCGTATTCTGCATAATGATAGGCCCCGTATCCATTCCGGCATCAACAAAGTGTACCGTACAACCGGTTACCTTTACTCCCGCATCAATAGCTTGTTGATGTCCATGTAGTCCCGGGAAGGATGGCAACAAGGCAGGATGGATATTTAAAATTCTATGCTCATAGTGCTCAATCAATGGAGCCCCTACAATGCGCATATATCCAGCCAAAACGATACCATCTACCTTATAGGGCTCTAACGCATCTAACTGGGCTTGTTCAAAGCTAGCTTTAGAATCATAGTCACTACGCTCGATGACAATGAGTGGGATATTCCAAGGTTTAGAACGTTCAACAATCCCTGCATCACCGTGATCTGTAATGATAACTACAAACTCACCATTAATATATCCTTCTTGCATGGCTTTATAGAGGGCTTCCCCATTGGAGCCTCTACCGCTTGCGAATAGAGCTAGACGTTTTTTAACTACGGAACTGGTCATTAAATACCGCCCCTTTTACAACAACTGGTCCTTCGCCTTTAACGATATGACCAATTTCATATACCGCTTCATTACGACTTTCAAGATTTGCCTTTACTCGATCCACATCCGCAGCGTCCACTATGAGGATCATGCCAATGCCCATGTTAAAAGTACGGTACATTTCATGCCAATCTACATTGCCCCATTCTTGTAGCTTTTCAAAAACTGGAAGGCGAGGCCATGTATCACAATCGATCTCTGCCGTTACTCCCGTAGGTAAGACGCGAGGAATATTTTCATAGAAACCGCCGCCCGTAATATGAACCATACCTCTAATTAAATCTTCTTTAATCAACGGTAATACAGCTTTAGGGTATAAGCGCGTTGGCGTTAATAATTCTTCTCCCAGTGTTTTGCCAAATTCAGGAATATCTTGATCAATGGAGAAACCCTTATGATCAAATACAATTTTACGAACTAACGAGAAGCCATTAGAATGAACCCCAGAAGATGGTAACCCAAGAATAACGTCTCCTGCCTTGATACTTTCACCAGTAATCAATTTAGGACGATCTACGATACCAACGGCAAAACCAGCTACATCATAATCCTCATCATCGTAGAAACCTGCCATCTCAGCAGTTTCACCGCCTAGTAAGGCGCAGCCAGATTCTTCACAAGCCTCAGCTACACCACGTACGATATCCGCCACTTTTACAGGCTCTAGTTTGCCAACCGCAATATAATCAAGGAAGAATAAAGGTGTAGCACCTTGTACGAGGATATCATTAACACTCATAGCTACACAGTCTTGACCGATAGTATCATGTTTATCCATCATAATAGCGAGACGTAATTTGGTGCCCACCCCATCTGTACCAGATACGAGCATAGGATCAGACATAGCATAACCAGCTAAGGAATAGAGTCCCCCAAAACCACCTAAATCACCAACAACACCCGGTGTATACGTCCGTTTAACAGATTCTTTCATCAGTTCTACGGCGCGATTACCTGCATCGATATCAACACCTGCATCGCGATAGGTTAAACTAGTTTTATTCGAGCACATATTTGACCCCTTCCTCTTGGTCCGCAGGAACCGCTACACTATAATCACCATTGAAACATGCAAAACATAAATCATCTGGCTTTACATCGGATACAGCACGACATAGGCCTTCACGAGACAAGTAATGTAATTTATCAGCCTTGATAAAATCTCTAATTTCATCCACTGTATGAGTAGCTGCTATAAGTTCTTTACGCACTGATGTATCAATGCCATAGTGACAGGAATACTCAATAGTTGGAGAACTAATACACATATAAATCTCTTTAGCACCAGCCTCTTTTAGCATTTTCACAATGATACCACTCGTAGTACCGCGCACAATAGAATCATCAATAAGGACGATACGCTTGCCTCCAACAATATGTGGCAATGCATTTAGCTTCATACGAACAGCTAATTCTCGTTCCTCTTGATTTGGTTTAATAAAGGTACGGCCGCTATAACGGTTTTTAACTAAACCTTCCGCAAAAGGGATACCCGATGCACGAGCATAACCTAATGCAGCTGTTGTACCGGAATCTGGAATGGACATTACGATGTCTGCATCATACTTAGTTTCGTTATATAGTTCGCGGCCCATATTTAGCCGAGATTGATATACGGATTGACCATCGATATGACTATCGCCACGTGCAAAATAGATGTATTCAAAGACGCAAAGTTTTTTGTCGATTTTTTCTGGTTCCGCATACATAGTACTACGCACACCAGAGTCATCGATGATAACCATTTCACCAGGATCTATATGACGAATAAACTCTGCCTTAATCGCATCAAAAGCACAGCTTTCACTAGAGAGCACATAACCATTTTCAGTTTTACCTAAACAAAGTGGTCTAAATCCTTGAGGGTCTCGTACACCTACTAAAGAGTCGTTCGTAGTAATGACTAAAGAGAACGCCCCTTCAATTTGACGCGCCGCATCGGCAATCCGTTCCGCTTGTGTTTCTGCTTTAGAACGGGCTATCAAGTTCACGATAACCTCAGAATCCATCGTCGTTTGAAAGATGGAACCATCGGCTTCAAGGCGTTTTCGAATAGATAAGGCATTCGTTAGGTTACCATTGTGAGCCACCGCAATTTGACCGCCTTGGTAGTGAATAACCAAAGGCTGGATATTACGCGGATTATTGGACCCTGTCGTAGAGTACCGCACATGACCAGTCCCCATATAGCTTGGCAAAGATGGTAATTCTTTGATAGCCTCGGTCAACAAGCCCATGCCTTTTTTCAGTTCAACATCATGACCATCGGTAACAGCAATGCCCGCACTTTCTTGACCACGATGTTGGAGAGCAAATAGCCCCCAATATACATAGCGTGCTACATCAACGGTCCTATCATAGATGCCGAACACACCACACTCTTCGTGCCATTTATCAAAAACAGAATCGTAGTTCATCTTCCCCCCTATTAGGCACGCTCACCTGTAAGACGGAATAACATTTCCTTATATGCTTCTTCAATATTACCAAGATCTCGACGGAAACGGTCTTTGTCGAGTTTTTCACCAGTTGTAGCATCCCAGAAACGGCATGTATCAGGAGAAATTTCATCACCCAATAAAACTTCACCATTATGGGTACCAAATTCTACCTTGAAATCTACAAGGGTCACATTTTTAGTAGCCAAAAATTTCTTCAATATATCATTTACCTTTAAAGTAATTGTAGAAATTACATCAAGTTGTTCTTGAGTAGCCCAACCAAGTGCTGTGATTTGGGATTCATTGGCAAATGGATCGCCTAATTTATCATTTTTGTAGCAGAATTCAAGGATTGGATGTTTAAGTGGAGTTCCTTCTTCAATGCCAAAGCGTTTAGCCATAGAGCCAGCCGCAATATTACGAATAATAACTTCAAGAGGAACTATTTTCAATGCAAGTACTGTTTGGTTGCGATCATCTTCACGACGAACGAAATGAGTTGGTACGCCTTCTTTTTTCAACAATTCAAAGAAGAAAGAGGAAATTTTATTGTTCAAAACACCTTTTCCAAGAATGGTATCATGTTTCTCGCCATTAAATGCAGTGGCATCATCTTTGTAATGAACGATGTACTCATCTTTGTTATCTGTTGCATATACTTGTTTTGCTTTGCCTTCGTACAATAATGTTAATTTTTCCAAATCGATGTTAGCCATGATCTTTCTCCTTTATCATAAATTAATGATACAAACTAATTAATGATACAAACTATGTAATAGATATCTAAATAAACTGTTTTTCTTAACCAATATTTAATCGCCGATGATTTACATGATTAAATATGAATAGCACCTTGTAATTCTGCATTGTCTGCTAAGACTTTTTCAGCCATATCTTTACGATATTGTTGATATTGTTCTTTCAGGTCTTTATTGAAAGCTGCTCCAATTTGTACTGCAAAGAGCGCTGCATTTTTAGCACCATCTACAGCCATAGTTGCTACAGGCATGCCAGATGGCATTTGAACGATAGCAAGCAAAGAATCAATGCCTTTTAGAGCCGTTGCATTAAGAGGAATGCCGATAACAGGTAATGTAGTGAAGCTCGCCACCACACCAGGTAAATGAGCCGCCGCGCCAGCACCAGCAATAAAAGCGATAGTCCCTTCATCTTCAAGTCGTGTGACAAAGTTCTTGACAGCCTCTGGGGTACGATGAGCTGAGGCAATAACCATTTCATAAGGGATTTTGAATTCATCAAGTACGGCAGATGCCTTTTTCATTGTGTCCAGGTCAGACTTGCTGCCCATGATAATACCGACCTTCATAGATCCTCCTAATAAAAAAGCCCAGCCAAAACAGACTGGGACAAATACGCGCAAATAGCCTCCGTAGACTTGCTTTGAGTTTGTTGATTTGCATAGTTCACGGTGCTACCTCCTTCTTGTACTCAAATTGTAACACCTAACATTTACAAAATCAATACTATTTTCGAATATTTTTTTATTAAATATTTTTATCATTCGTTATATTCCGAACTATTACAAAAATATAGATTGCATCATATAAAATAATTTTAAATAAATCTGTAAAATAAAATACTGCCTTTTCAATCTTATAATAACACAAACTTACTCTATCGATTAGAATATTTATATGTTTTTTCTTATCCATACAAAAAGAGGATAACCCATTTATAAACAGGTTATCCTCTTTTCATAATTCCGAACATTAGATCACTTAACTTGTATCTATTATTGATTAGTGAGTACCACTTTCAAAGGCAGCTTTCAATTCACCTACAGATTCTGGAATATAATCTACGATAGAAGACATCAACGCATACATCAATGCAGGCTCGAACGCATCATCACCACACATATATACACAATCCAAGTATAGGCTAGAATCTTGTTCATCAATATATAGTTTGTAATTTTTATATGTCGCATTGTCTCGATTAATTAATGCATTCAAGGCATTCATATTTTGTGCCGTTACCTTTTCAGGACCTAACACTAAACGAACTACACTATAAATGCTGTTATCGAGAATGACGAACAAAGGCATATCCCATAAAGGAGACTTGATATAAGAACGATATACTACTGTACCGTCTTCATCATCAAAATCCTTCCGTTCAAAAGATATGATTTCTTCTTCTTTCAAAAACTTATCAAATAATAAGGATTTAGGATTCATAACGACCTCTATTAAGCTAAGCCAGCTACTTTAAGAATATCTTTATGTACAGCATCTAAATGCGGTTGAATAACTTCAAGCATAAGATTCACTGCTACAGTAGGATCAAATTGTTCATTCAAACATGGTATAGACACATCCATATAAATGTTATTGTCTTCATTGCTCACGTAATATTTAGATATCTTGTAATCTTGATTTAACGTGTTAAGTTCTTTCAATACCGCAGGAATCACTTTTTTATCAATAGATGTTGTTGTGATAGCGATGCGTACATAGGTGAACACAGAATCATCTACAACGATGAACACAGGCAAGCTATGCTCATGAACATCCAAACGACCATGATATACAACTGTATTAAGATCGTCTGTCATTTCTTCCTTTGTAAACCAAGTGTTACCGCCTTTGTTAAGGTCAGCAACGAGTAAGTCGAATTTTTCTGCTTTTTTATTCATAATTCCCTCTAACAATAATCAGACAAATTAGTCTTCGATAAACACACAACCATTATCTTTGAATTCTTTAATGCGAACTAAAGACTCTACACGGTAGCCCGCATTTTCCAAGCGTTCACGACCAGGTTGGAAGGACTTTTCGATAGCAATCGCCATGCCTACTACTTCATCACCTGCGTCTTGAACCAACTTAGCAAGGCCCATAGCCGCCTCACCAGACGCCAAGAAATCGTCGATAATCAACACTTTTTCGCCAGCTGGTAAGAATTTTTTAGAAATAGTGATATCATAATTCTCTTCTTTTGTATAAGAGTACACAACACTATGATATACATCATCTACCATAAGGATGGATTTTTTCTTACGCGCAAATACCAATGGCACGTCTAGTTCAAGCGCAGCCATCAACGCCAACGCAATACCAGATGCTTCGATGGTAACAATACGTTGTACACCTGCATCACGGTAACGATCCGCGATTTCTTTACCAATCGCCTTAAACAATTGTGGATCGATTTGATGGTTTAAGAACCCATCTACTTTCAGCACTCGATTATTGAGGACAATCCCCTCTTCACGAATGCGTTCTTTTAATAATTCCATGTGCTCATACCTCCGCATAACTATCTTTAAATTTTAACGTAAACAACCCCTTAGGGTCAACCTATTCTAGTAAAAGTCTTATAATATAACCCATAAATATCATTGCAAATAAGACTTAAATATTTCATATATGAATTATATAACTCAACTGCTTTATAGGAATATAATATAGCACGGTAAAACTCACACTAATATATAAAAAGACACACTTTAAGAAATTTTCCTAAAGTATGTCTTTAAACATGTCTTTTTCTTATAAAACTTTATCTCGAGTACTTTCACGATTAACTAGCAAGGACGTAAATCTTGCAGCCCCTTCAGATTGAGGAACCAATCGTGAACGCACAAGCACAATGTCGCGTGTTGGTACCGGAATATCTGTATCGATGCGCACAATCGTCCCTTCTTGCATTTTTTGTTGTACCACATGATTAGGTAACATGGAAATACCCATGTTGATTTCTACAAGATCTAGTAATACATCGACACTACCTAATTCAAAGCGAGGCTTACGACAAGCACCATGTGTTACATCGTCAAAGAATGTACGACTAGCAGAGCCTTTATGCAAGAGTAAAATAGGCTCGTTAAGAAGGCGCCCTTGATCAAAGAATCCTGCCCCTTTATAGTCAGGACCGCCAACAAAGACATCTTGAATGGTAGCTAGCGTAGTTACCTCTAGCTGAGGATTATCTCTCAAGCCCTCATAATCATTAACCACGGCTAATTTCGCCTCTTTATTGAGTACTAATTCTACACAATCAGGAGACGGACGATTAATGATATGTAAGCCAATTTCACTTTCTTGTAATTGCCATTTGTGGAAATAAGGCAATAGGAAATGGCGACACAAAGTATCTGTGGCAGCCAAATTTAAACTTTCATAAGCTTGGCTAACCCGTTCTTGTAATTGGGTAACACCATTATCAAGAATAGAGAAAGCTTTAGCTACAGTATCAAACAATTCTTTACCTTCTGGCGTGAACCCTACAGATTTTGTAGTACGCACGAAGAGAGGCATATTAAGTTCTCCTTCTAATTGTTTGATACTTTGACTAATGGCGGATTGAGACACACCTAATTCTTTTGCGGCACGGGAAAAAGATAAATATAAGCCTACCCCTAGAAAGGTTCTATATAAATCTGCAGATACTGCCATTTTATTCACCTCTGTTATATACTAATAGTAACGTCTTACTTTTAAATACACATATCATTACCCTATTATAACTATAGACTCTCAATATATAATGAATATGTAGAAATCTTCATGAAAGTTAGGTCTTATGACCTTCATGAACTTTTCATATTTATTAGTATTTCTAATCTTTTCATTAGTAAGATTATCTTTACTTATAAGTCTAGACCGACTATACTTAATTTGTCAATATCCCATAGGGAATTATATACATTACAGGAGGCTACAATGGCTATACAACGATTATTCGTAACAAAACGAGAATCTTTCAACCTAGAAGCGCAACGCATGTTACAAACCTTACAACAGGAATTATCTATGCCTGCTACAGATGTGACTATCTATGAGCGATACGACATCGAAAATTTAGATGCAAAAGATCTAGAGTCTGCTAAAAATTTAATTTTTTCTGAACCTCCTGTAGATACTGTATTAGAAGAAATTCCAAATGTACAAGGCTTTGTATTTGCTGTTGAATATGTGCCAGGTCAATACGATCAACGTGCTGATAGCGCAGAGCAATGTATTTCTATGCTCACCCTTACATCCGGCCATATCGTGCGTTGTGCTCGCGTATATGCTATCGAAGGCACCTTTACAAAAGAACAAGAAAATGCCATCAAGGCCTACTACATTAACCCTGTTGATTCCCGCGAAGCGAGCCTTGACGTACCAAATACATTAGCTCTCGATTTAGAAGATCCAAAGCCAGTGGCAACAATCGATGGCTTTACTACGATGAGCGATACTGATTTAGAAGCGCTCATCAAGAACTATGGCCTTGCTATGACATTAGCAGACCTTCAAATGATTAGACAACAATACGCAGAGGTGGAACACCGCAATCCTACGATTACAGAAATTCGCCTCTTCGATACATATTGGTCTGACCATTGCCGTCACACTACCTTTATGACCGAGTTAACAGATATTACCATTGAAGACAGCCGCTTCACAGGTTCTATAAAGGAAGCCTTCGAAGAATATATGGAAGGCCGTGCTGAGCTCTACACGACTAAGAAAAAAGCTCGCTCCCTCATGGACATGGCTACATTGGCTGTAAAAGAATTACGCCACGCTGGAGGACTTACAAATCTCGATGAATCCGATGAAATCAATGCATGTACAATCATCGTCCCTGTCGATGTAGATGGCAAGACTGAAGAATGGTTGTTACTATTCAAAAACGAAACTCATAACCACCCTACTGAAATCGAACCATTTGGGGGCGCAGCTACCTGCTTAGGTGGTTGTATTCGCGACCCATTGAGCGGTCGCGCCTACGTATACCAAGCTATGCGCATCACAGGCTCTGGTGATCCACATACAAGACTTGAAGATACATTGGAAGGCAAATTACCACAAAGAAAGATCACCCAAGAAGCAGCTCGTGGTTACTCCTCTTACGGCAACCAAATCGGCCTTGCTACAGGTGAAGTAAAAGAATATTACCATCCTGGCTACGTAGCAAAGCGCATGGAAATCGGCGCAGTTATCGGTGCTGCACCTCGCAACCAAGTTCGTCGTGAGGTACCAGTTGCAAGCGATGTGGTAGTATTGCTAGGTGGTAAAACTGGCCGTGATGGCTGTGGTGGTGCTACAGGGTCCTCTAAAGAACATACCGTTGACTCTCTATCCACATGCGGTGCAGAAGTCCAAAAAGGCAATGCTCTTACAGAGCGCAAAATCCAACGCTTATTCCGTCGTGGCGAAGTAACGACACTTATCAAACGTTGTAATGACTTTGGTGCAGGCGGTGTATCTGTCGCTATCGGTGAACTAACTGATGGTGTATCAATCAATCTCGACTTAGTCCCTAAAAAATATGCTGGCCTTGATGGTACAGAGTTAGCCATCTCTGAATCCCAAGAGCGCATGGCCTGTGTCATCGCTGCTTCTGATGTAGAGGCATTCAAAGCTTACTGCGACGAAGAAAACTTGGAGTGCACAGTTGTAGCTAAGGTAACTGATACAAATCGCCTTGTTATGAACTGGAATGGCGAAACAATTGTAGATATTAGCCGCGACTTTTTAAATACAAATGGTGCTAGTCAACAACAAGAAGCTATCGTAAAAGCTCCTACAGATCGATCCTACTTCTTACGTGGTTCAGCTAGTGCAGATAACTTCAAGGAAAAATGGCTCGCAGCTGTATCCGATTTAAATGCAGCATCCCAACAAGGCTTAGCAGAACGCTTTGACAGCACTGTGGGCGCCAATACAGTCCTCATGCCATTCGGTGGCAAATTCCAAAAAACGCCTACCCAAGGCATGGTTGCTAAATTATCGGTTCTAAACGGTGAAACTACAACGGCTAGTATTATGACTCATGGTTTTGTGCCTGAGTTATCTGCATGGAGCCCTTATCATGGTGCGCAATATGCAGTACTTTTATCTGTAGCAAAATTAGTAGCTCTTGGCGGTCGCCGAGAAGACGCATACTTAACATTACAAGAATATTTTGAACGCCTCAACTCCAAAGAATCTTGGGGTAAGCCAGTAGCAGCTTTACTTGGTGCTTATAAAGCACAAAAAGAACTTGAAATCGGCGCTATCGGCGGCAAGGACTCTATGAGCGGTACATTTATGGATCTTACCGTTCCCCCTACCCTCGTATCCTTTGCGGTTGGTACAGCTCATGTAGATAATATCGTGAGCCAAGACCTTAAAGGCGTGGATCACCGCCTCGTATTCTTCGATGTACCTCGTACATACGATGACACCCCTGATTGGGATCGATTCAAAGAAAACTGCGATATACTACAAGAACAAATTGAAAAAGGTCGCGTTTACTCTGCCTATGTAGTTGATCAAGGCGGCATTCCTGAAGCAGTCACTAAAATGGCCCTTGGCAACAATATTGGTGTTAAATTCGATAAATACGCTGAACGTGGTATCTTCCAACCAGCCCTTGGTTCCTTCATCGTTGAAGTAGATATTACGGCTGTTAATTATCTTTTAGAGTTACCTGATGTGAAAGTTATCGGTGTAACCCAAGCCACACCTGTTATCGAATGGGAAGGACAATCTGTTTCTCTCAAAGAAATACAAGCTGCTTATGAAGCACCTCTAAACGATATTTTCCCTATGCATGCACCAAACGGCTTTGGTGAAGCAGTTGCTTATATTCATGATCAACACGCTAAACCTCGCAGCACTTCCCTAGGTGCCAAACCAAAAGTTCTTATTCCAGTATTCCCTGGCACTAACTGCGAATTTGACTCTGCTCGTGCCTTTGAACGAGCTGGTGCAGAAACAGATATCGTGCTCATTCGCAACCAAACTCCAGAACAATTAAAAGAATCTATCGACGTAATCAAAGCTAAATTAGCAGAGTCTCAAATTCTTATGTTCCCAGGAGGTTTCAGTGCTGGTGATGAGCCAGATGGTTCTGGTAAATTCATAGCCACCCTCTTCCGCAACCCATACCTTGCAGAAGGTTTAGAAAACCTCTTGTATAAACAAGATGGCCTTGTATTAGGTATTTGTAACGGCTTCCAAGCGCTCATCAAGTTAGGCTTGTTACCTGGTGGACATATTGAAACGTTAACTGCAGATCATCCTACATTGACATACAATACTATTGGTCGTCACTTATCTTGCATGGTTAATACGAAAGTTATTTCCACAAAGTCCCCTTGGATGAGTGATGCTAAAGCTGGAGAAATTTACACGGTACCAATTTCTCACGGCGAAGGTCGCTTTATAGCGTCTCCTCAACAAGTGTTGGAGTTCAATAAAACTGGCCAAATCGCTACACAATATGTAGACTTTGATGGTATCGCCTCCATGGATAGTCACTTCAATCCTAACCAATCTGTAGCTGCTATCGAAGGTATTTATAGCCCTGATGGTCGCGTATTCGGCAAAATGGCACACTCCGAACGCTGTGGTGCAGGCATCAGCAAAAATATTCCTGGCCAATTAGAAATGCCAATCTTTACATCTGGTATAAAATACTTCAAATAATTGGTCACTATGAACTTTCATGTGAAAGCCTACTTCTTCAAGTAGGCTTTTTCAATATTGATTTTTTTCGAAAATATTAGTATTATAAATTGATACTATATTTACAGACATGAGTTCTCATGTAAAGCTATACATACCTAGTGTGGGTTAAGAAAGGATTTTATTATGCATTGTGCTCAGAAAATGACTCATAATATCTACTGGATTGGTAGTAATGACTGGACAACAGAACGTTTCGAAAACTTATTCCCTATTCCAAATGGTGTTAGCTATAACAGCTATTTCATCGACGATGAAAAGACTTGTGTGGTAGACTCCGTAGATGCTGAAATTCGCGAAGAGTACTTCGACAACTTGACTCACCTCTTAAATGGTCGTGAACTTGATTACATCGTCGTAAACCATATGGAGCCTGATCATTGCCAAACATTATTGGAAACATTGGAACGGTATCCAAATTGTAAAATGGTAGGTAATACTACAACATTCCGCATGTTTGAGCAATTCTATAACACTCCAAAACCAGAACAATACCATCAAATTAAAGAAGGCGATGAAATCTGTTTAGGTAAACATACTTTGGTTTCTTACACTATGCCTATGGTTCACTGGCCTGAAGTAACTTGTACATACGAAAAATCTACAGGCACATTGTTCTCTGCAGATGCTTTTGGTACATTCGGTACAGTTAATGGTAATATCTTTGCTGATCAAACCGATTTCGTAGCTACATACGAAGAAGAAGCTCGCCGTTACTATACAAATATCGTTGGTAAATACGGACCGCAAGTACAAAATGCACTTCGCAAAATTTCTAGCCTTGATATCAAACGCATTGCTCCACTTCATGGTCCAATCTGGCGCACCCCTGAATCTATCCAATATATCACGCACAAATACTTACATTGGTCCAGCTATACAGCCGAGCAAAAAGGTGTTGTCATCGCTTTTGGTTCCATGTATGGCAATACTCGTGCTATTGCTCAACAATTGGCTAAACAACTCTCCAAACGTGGCGTTACAGATATCAAAATTTACGATGTTTCCAAAACTAATGCTTCCTACATCATCTCCGATGCTTGGAAATATACTAACTTGGTAACTATCGCACCTACATATAACTTGAATCTATACCTTACTATGGAAAACTTTATCCATGAATTAAAAGCCCTTAACTTCCAAAACCATAAGGTATCCATCATCGGTAACCACTCTTGGGCTTCCGCTGCGATGAAAACAATGGTTTCCCATTTCGAAAATGACTTCAAAGACATTGAAATCGTTTCCGAACCACTAGATATCAAATCCTCTTTGAAAGAAGAAGATCTTCCATTAATTGAAAAAATGGCAGACGATATCAAAGCATCCATTGAAGCTGCTGAAATTAAAGACGTATTCTAATACCTAATACAAGAGCCGCCTATTTAGGCGGCTTTTTTCTTTTTATATACTAGATTTTATACGCCTAAAACCAGGCTATGTTTTTTGGTTTATATCCATTTATTGAGATCAAATACTATATTTTAAAAGCCTTGTAAATATGCAATAATTCTACTATTTTTTTGCTTGACATAAATCTAACTTTTTCATATACTATACAAGTACCTGTTACACAACAGAATACATGGAGAGGTGTCCGAGCGGCTGAAGGAGCATGATTGGAAATCATGTGTGCGGTTATTCCGTACCCAGGGTTCAAATCCCTGTCTCTCCGCCATAGTAAAAGCAGTGCTTTCGCACTGCTTTTTTATTTGCATATAAAGAAAAAGCTATTCGAATTATACTCGAATAGCTTTTTGTATGTCACACTATATTAATTGTGAATTTTCTTTGCAATATCACCGATAATTTCAGGTGTTGTTCTACAACAGCCACCAATGATTTCAGCTCCAGCTTTTCGCCATACCTCAACGTAGTCTACAAATGATGCAGGATCTCCAAACCAAGTTTTAGTTTTACTATCATAGCTTTCACCAAGATTAGGATATACAGCAATCGGTTTATCTGTAACAGTACGAATATCTTTTATCAATGATTCTACATATTCCGGTTTAGTACAATTAATGCCAATCCCCGTAATAGGATGTACCTTGTCGATCATTTGTGCACATTTAATAATGGTTTCGCCACTAGAAACATGATGCCCATCCTTACAGGAAAAAGAAATCCACCCGGGAATACCTTTTGATGTAAACGGATCAGACATCGCTCTCGCAATAGCGATTGCTTCAGCATAAGACGGTATAGTTTCAAAGGATAATATGTCTGGATGTTCTTCGCAGAATAATGCTAGCCGTGGAATATGGAATATCTCTAGATATTCTGTTTGCACATCAGGATAACCACGGTATTCAGAGCCATCAGCCAAGAAAGCGCCATAAGGTCCTACAGAGGCTGCCACCAACGGTTTAGGTAACGCACCTTCAGAAAAATATCTAACCCCCTCAGGAGTCTCTTCACCAAGTTTAATACCACGCAATGTAAGCGCTCCACTCGCCTTTGCTTCTAAAAACTCATTACGAGCTTGCACGGCTAAACGAACAGATAGTTTAACGAGCTCTATCGCTTCTTCCGTTCCATAACCTAAACCTTTAAAGCCTGCTACTGTCGCTTGATAGCCAGAGCTTTGAATGATATCGGCACCCGCAGCTAAATAAGAAATATGTATTTTCTTAATGATATCTGGCTGATCCATGAGAACTTTAGCAGACCACAACTTATGTTGAATATCACAGCCATAACGCTCTAATTCGGTTCCTAAAGCTCCATCTAAGACGAGGGCGCCCTTTTCCTTAATAATATCTAAAAATGCACTTCGTTTAGCCATCATATCACCCATTCTATACATACCTCATATAACACGAGGCTTACCTAGCATATTATATCAAATAATACATTCTGGTACTATCTACAAACTATTTTAATACCTCTGCTGGAGGCTCCTTACCAAACCATTTCTTATAAATTTCTGCGTATTTACCGTTTGCTTTGATCTTAGCCAAACCATCATTGATTTTGTTAAGCAACTCTGTATTGCCTTTTTTCACAGCAATACCTAGTGGTGCCGCATCATAGTCCTCTCCAGTAACCTTTGCGATACCTTTGCCCTTACCATTAACATAATATTCGTTTACTGGTGTATCATTGATAACTACATCGACGCCTTTATTTTGCAATTCTAAGAACGCATCGACAATGATATTAAACTGACGTACATCAGCATTGGGAATCTTGCTAGCAATCTCTGCACCAGTAGAGCCGATGGATACACCAATGCGTTTACCTTCTAGATCCTTAAAACTGTTAATATTGGTGTTATCAATGTTCACAACGAGACCATTACCTGCAATATAGTACGGTTTACTAAAATCAACGGATTTTGCTCGTTCTTCAGAAATAGTCATATCCGAAATAGCGATGTCGATGGTATTACTTTGTAATGCTGGTAAAAGCGCATCAAAGTTTAGATTTTGAATATCTGCTTCTATGCCCTCTTCGTTTGCAATCGCATTGATAATATCAATATCAAATCCAGCTAATTTACCACTATCTTTATCTTTAAAACCAAATGGTGCATAGGTCGCATCAGTACCTACGCGCCATGCCTTCTGACTATTACCCGCATTACCACAGCCTGCGATTAATAAACTACTAGCAATGGTGAAAGCCCCTAATAGAGCTGCTATTTTCTTAAATTTCATATTATTATCCTTACTTCTCTCTGTTCTATCTAGAAACAGAGTTCTTCTTAATCAACTAATATATCTATACTTACACTTATGAGCATAATAAAAATAATACCTCTAAAGGTATTATAGTTTTATGATAACATTCGATATAGTACGGGTCAATAAATCCAACTATACCAATAGGTATTGAATTGATATAGTTTTTAGCTATATCGAAAATAACATTCCTAAGTATATAAAAAGACCGCCTTTACCAAGCATAGATGAAACTTGATAAAGGCGGTCATCTCCAAAATGGAGGATTCCTGGTTATTTATAGAATAAATAAGCTATTCAATTCATTTAGGATATATAGTATGTAATTTATTTAGCATGTTTAGATTTTATATACATAGCTACCTTGTACAAGAACGTACAGAGTAATAAATACATTACGATACTGAGATATGTCGCTTCAGGTGTTTCTACCCAAGCTTGAGCAAATACATCAACACCTGCAATACGAAGCACTGCACTGAACAAGGAGCCAATAGCACCACCAGCTACGAGACCAGAGGCAATTGTACTACCTTTGGAGAAGCGAAGATCTGCCAATTCTTTGTCTTTTGTACTATTTTGTACAAGATACGCAATCAAACCTCCGATAAGTAATGGTGTATTGATTTCCATTGGCAAGTATGTGCCCAAGGCAAATGCCAATGGTGGAACTCTTACCATCCACAAGATAATTGCAAATAATGCGCCAGCCATGTATAGAGGCCATTGAGCACTACCACCAGTCATCATTGGCTCAATAATTGCGGCCATAGCATTCGCTTGAGGTGCATTTAATGCATGATCTCCTACAAATCCATAAGCATCGTTTAAAAGAATCATAACACCTACAGAAAGTACGGCACAAAGAATAGTACCAACGATTTGCCATTGTTCCATTTTCTTAGGTGTAGCACCTGTCATATGTGCCACCTTAAGTTCAGACATAAAGTTACCAGCCATCCCAATAGTAGTACCAATAAAGGATGCCATCATGAGGACTGCAATCATACCGACCTTACCAGTCATACCTGCTGCGGTTAAGCATACAGCGGAGATAATAATCATAAAGATTGTCATACCTGAAACTGGTTCTGTACCTGTATAAGCGATGGAGCTAATCCCCACTACAGATAATAGGAAAGACATAATAAGAACAATTAAGAACGCCACAATTGTTTGTCCGAAGCTTTCAGCATACATAAAATGGAAATATGCTGCAAATAAAACTGTACATAACAAGATGCCAGCACCAATCCAAGATGTAGGTACATCACGTTGTGTACGAAGCAAATTAACATCTACAGTTTTAGAACTAAAGATGTCAAGCACTGCATTTTTAACAACATTTGCTACCACTTTAGACATTGTAATTAAACCAATAATGCCTGCCATAGCGAGCATGCCGATACCAATATGACGAACATAATCGAGGAATACCTTGCGAATTGGGGCCTCGCCCAATGGAACTGCATGACCGCCAATTTGCATAATATGTTCAGGTGCTAAATAGTACACAATCGGAATACATACAAACCAAGAGAAGAAAGAACCGGCTGCAATGATAGCCGCATAGCGAAGGCCCGTGAAATAACCAAGGCCAAGCAATGCTGCATCAGTATCTACCGCTGCAGTTAGCTTAGTTTGATCTGCAAGAGCTGCCCCCCACTTAAAGGTAGCAGTGCGAATAACCTCTTGCCACCACCCTAAACTATTAAGAATAAAGTCATACACGAGAGCAATTAAACCAGAGCCAAGCATAAGTTTTGCTTTGCTACCTTCATTACTCATCAATACTTCCGCTGCAGCACGACCACTTGGGAACGGATACACATAGTGCATTTCTTCAACGAAATAGCGGCGGAACATAACGCATAATAAAACACCTAAAACGCCGCCAAGAATGATAGGAATCGCCATTTGTACAAAAGATACATCTGTTACATTCCAGATGTAAAGGGCTGGCAAAAAGAACATAGCCCCTGCTAATGTGTTCGTACTAGAACTAGCGATAGCTTGAATGTGTACCGTTTCGGCAAAAGCATTTTGTCGCTTTAAAATAACTGCTGTACCCATAGCAAGTACAGATACTGGTGCAAAAGCATCTACTGTTTGACCGATTTTCAAACATAAATAGCCAACAGCCAGTGTGAAAACTGCCGCATAGAACAAGCCCCAGAAGACTACATATGAGTTAATCTCTACGTAATCTTTCTTAGGATCTAACACTGGTTCTATGGGTGGAATGGAACGAACCTCGTCCGACATAGTAAAACCTCCTCACAGAAAAAGTACAAACGTATAACTATTCACCTTTATACTAACACGGTACTACACATGGTTCAATGGTTTTCTATGCACTATGCGAATAAAACAATACACCCCCTATAAATAATTATTTTGCATTTTTAGCGTCCCTGTTCTACAATGAAAGTATATTAAGAATCTCTATTATGTAACGGTATCGTATACTGCCCTGTATAACACGTATGTTTACTTACGAGGAGGCTCATTATGGAATCAATGGTCGAACGTTTTGTACGCTATACGAGCATAAATACACGGTCTAATGAGGAAAGTACAACCATTCCTAGTACTCAAACTCAAGTAGACTTTGCTATGAATGTGCTCGTTCCTGATTTAAAAGCAATCGGTTTAGATGAAGTTATTTACAATCGTGAAAATGGTTTTGTCATCGGTACGCTCAATGCCAATACAGATGAAAAAGCTCCTGCTATCGGCTTTATTGCGCATATGGATACAGCCGATTACAACGCGGAAAATATTAAGCCTCGCATCGTAGAAAACTATGATGGCGGGGATATTTGCCTTAACGAAGAACATCAAATCTTCACCCGTCGTGCAGATTTTCCAAATCTAAAAAATTACATTGGCAAGTCCTTAGTTGTAACCGATGGTCTAACACTTCTTGGTGGTGACGACAAGGCTGGTATCTGCGAAATCATGGAAGCCCTCGCCTATCTCGTATCTCACCCAGAAATCAAACATGGTAAAATCATGTGTGCTTTCGGTCCAGATGAAGAAATCGGTACTGGTGCTGACCACTTCGATGTTAAACAATTTCCTGTAGACTATGCTTACACTATCGATGGTGAAAGCCTAGGCCAACTCGAATATGAAACCTTTAACGCTGCTGGCGGTACAGTAACCCTCAAAGGCGTATCCGTTCACACAGGTACTGCCAAAGGCATTATGATCAACTGTGCTAAACTAGCTATGCAATTTGACGCTTTATTACCAGGAGCAGCTGTTCCTGAGCACACATGTGGTCGCCAAGGTTTCTTTATGCTCATGAGCATGGAAACACAAGTAGATACCGGCAAAATGAACTATATTATCCGCGACCATAATAAGGAATTGTTCGAAGCAAAAAAAGCATTCTTCTTACAAGCAGGTCAAACATTGAATGAAATATATGGGCGTGAAGTATGTGAGGTCTCTGTAAAAGACCAATACTATAACATGTACGATATCATCAAAGACAATATGGAATGCGTAAACGTAGCCAAAGCAGCAATGAAAAAAGCTGGAATTACACCTATTTGTGATCCTATTCGCGGTGGCACAGATGGATCCAAAATCTCCTTCATGGGCATTCCTACACCAAATATTTTTACAGGCGTAGAAAATCTACATGGTCGTCATGAATTCGCATGTATCGATGATATGAAAAAAGCTGTTGAAGTTATCGTTAATATTGTAAATATTGAAAAATAATAATATTAGCAAAGCAGTACTAGATAACCAAAAAGGACTATACGAGCCTAGGCTCGTATAGTCCTTTTATTTTACATCTTACGCAAGCTTACCATTATGTTTACGATTCCTAATTTCTTCTTCTTCAGCGCGAGCTTTCAACGAGAGGTCTCTCTCAGTCCCCACATAACGGCCATATAATAAATAATAGGCAACCAGCGCAAGGAGCGCAACAACAACAGTTACATGGAACATACTAGCATAACCTACAACCTCTTTAACGGCACCTAAAATATAGGGGCCAAAGCCAAGCCCCATATCCAAGGCAATGAAGTATGTAGATGTGGCAACACCAATACGATGAACAGGTACTATCTTAACAGTAACAGCTTGTCCGTTGGACATAAATGTACCATATCCAAGGCCAACAAACACAGCCGATAAAAGCACAAGCCATGTGGAGTGAGCGATGGATAATAAGAAAATACCAAGTGCTAAGGATACAAAACAAGGATAAAGAACGAAGTTTTCCCCTTTCATATCGAAAACAATGCCAAGCAATGGTCTTGTTATAGTAATAACGACGGCATATACAACAAAGAAGAAGGTGCCCGCCATAATAAGATCTAGATCTTTTGTGTAAGCCGCCATAAAGCCAATAACGCCAGAGTAGGCAAAGCCGACTAGAATGGAAACAAGACTGATTGAATTCATCCGTGGTTCAATATAGTCCGAAATTCTAATGCCCTTATGTCCTTCAGATTCGATACCAAGTTTAGGTTCATTAAATTTCATGATTACAGAGCCAATACCGCAAAGGATAATAAGTACAACACAAAATGCAATGATAAAATCATAACCAAGACTATGAAGCATTAATATACCTAAGAATGGTCCTACTGCAGCGGCAAGAGAAGTAGATAAGCCATAATAGTTAATCCCTTCCCCTCGACGTGACGTAGGAATAATAGCAGCTATGATAGTACTTGTAGCAGTAGATGTAATACCATAAGCAAAACCATTTAAGAAGCGAACACTATCAAGCATTAGTAAATTAGGTGTGTAGAAATACATAGCTGTTGAAATCAAGTAAATCAATAACCCTAAATAGAGCATCTTACGACATCCTAGGATACTGATAAACCGCCCTGCCAACAAACGGGCTACAACGGTGCCAATAATATATATACCAACAGCAAGTCCCGCTTGACTAGCCGTAGCATGAAGATTATCTTTTGCTACAACCGCAATAATAACGATTAATAAATAATAAATCAAAAATACTAAGAAATTAATCAAAGTATCAAGGACAAAGGATTTTGTCCACAAGGCCTCCTTAGCCTTATCCATATTATCAACTCCATTTTTTAAATTATTGTCAACCAGTTTGCGACAACGATTAATTATAAACCTCTCATTATAAAAAACAAGAATTAATATATTATATATCTTATCAATTTTATTTATAACAAACTACATATTCACAATAAAAAAGCATTAATTTCCATTTTAATATCTCATATATTTTTACGATATAAAAACACCTTCAATAGCGACAGATGAGACCAAAAGACTCAAAGCCAACTATTAAAGGTGCTACTTTAAATATTTATTTTGTTTTTAGACCACAAGCTTTGAAGAAATTCTTGTACGCTTCAGCCTTTTTCGGTAGACTCAACGGATAGGCACGTGATGTAGATGGCAAACGTGTCAATGTCAATTCCCGACCATTAAATACAAAAGGAATTGTTTCACCAGTTTTAGGTAATTTAACCTTTTCTGGTAAAAGGCTCAATAAAATCTCCGTAGCCTTGCCGCCTGTTGTACCAATATGCTTACAGTCAGGGATTTGCTCCAGTACGTCTGCAAGTGGAACTGGTTCAACGACCTTAAGAAATGCATCAGATGCATTCCCTTTTTCGCGAATAGCTTTCAAAACAGTAGGACAAGATGCAATTCCAGCTTCAGACAAAAAGGCTTTGATCTTCTCAGGATCCATCGCTTTTTCCTCACCATTTCTAAAATGATCTTTTTCATCAAAGAATACGAGGCCAAATACACGCCACATATCATTTTGGAAATTTGGATAATGGAATTCCATAGCACGTTTTGATTGTTCTGGAGGAAATGTGCCCATCATCATGACTGTTGCCTTCTTTGGTAAGAATGGAGGGAATGGTCTTGTTTCAATTGTTTCTGCCATATAGCATCAACTCCTTTCACATTCTAATATGAACTTAATTTTCAATACAATATATGAGATACATCACACATTATAATCCAATTGGCTCCTATGTAAAAGCAACTAAAGAACTTATTAAAATATATCAACAGACTTACATTATCTATCATTATTGACCAATTGGTTGAGAAACCAAGGTATTAATATGATCAAAACCAACTGGTGTCGGAGATACGAGGTACAAGCAAATTACAGCAGCCACGGCAAAACCGATTGCCAAATAAGAGAAACTGCCATTTCGAGGGAATTCATACATACCAAAGAGGCGTATCCCTATAGCAGCACCGATGGCCGTAATTAAAGACGGTATAGAAAAAATGTTATAAAAGCCGAATACTACCATAAGGCCTGCATAGCCACCTACTACAGTAACCATAGGCAACATGCGATCCATTGGATTTGGAATAGATCGCGTAAGTGCAGCTGGATAATATGAAGCCTCTATGCCAAACATGCCTAAGAATATATTAAAACCAGCCCAAATGCTATCCCATACGTTTCTAAAAGCATCTCTATGCTTGCCGGCATACCATGCAAAGTCCGTAACGATTAAAATGGCTAAGCCTACACAGACAAAGTAGAATTCACTAGGAATTTTAGGACCTATATAAGCACCTACAGCTGTTGCAACAGCACTCAAAATCGATGCTACTATTACGCGCTGTAAACGAGGTCGTTTATTTTCAGGAATGCGTTTATACACAGTAGCCAATAACTCTAAAACAAAGCAAGCCATAAAAACAGCAATGCCTGCAGCAGGAACAAAGAAAGCGCTCACCAAACTCAAAATAAAGGGAATGCACAAGCGCCATTTAGGGAATAAGACAAGATCTTTATAATCTAAACGAATATCTTGTGTTTCCATAGTGAAGTTGTTGTACACCACAAAGAGCAACATAAAGGCGATTACGTCAACCGCAGTTGCACCCCAAATCAATAAAGTTGGTACTACAACCATAGATAAGGCTACCCCAGAAAGGCGAGATAAACCAGCAGCCACTAAGCCCAGTAATAAAAACGGTGTTAAAGCAGATATAATTTCGAGCATAATATTCCTCCCATCATTGTATAAATTTAAGTATATAGTATCTACCACACTACATCAAGGAGAGATATATTTTTTCATAGCTAGACGCTTTCGCACAGCAGAGGTAGAGCAACCCATCGCCTGTGCAATCTTTGCAACTCCATAACCTTGAGCACGGAGTTTTTTAATCTTATTTTCGTCTAGATCAAGAGTATTTGCCCTTATTTCTATACCTTGCTCTCGCAAATAAATTGCCACTGTAGAACCACGTATCCCATAAGCTAGGCCAATGTCATCTGTACTCATGTGATGATGAATATATAAATAAGCCATCTCCTCTACGCGCATAGGCTTTCGAACTTTAGGAAGTAAGCAATTCCCCATATGCCGCAATACATGGTGAACTTTCCATCGCGATATACCATACATACGAGCAATGGCATCTGTACTATTTCCACTTTTATAAGCCCTACATATACGTACTACATCTATAGAGACGTTTTTATTTGATTGCTGACAAGCCAATCCATATTCTTTCAAGCGATTCGCTATCGTCGTAATAGACACATCATAACGCTTTGCTAATGAATGGAGCGACCACTTACCGGTCTCATACAAAGCTTGTACATGGACCATATTGATTTCTTTCTTCAGAGGCCTCCGTTCGATATCGTACGCTTTCATACGGCGCATGATGGTATCAACACTACATTGAAAATAATCCGCCACATCGCGAACGCTCCATTGCTTCTCTATATATAATTGGTACAACAACTGTTTTGGTATAACACGCACATTTCTATACATAATTTTACCTTTCCTTATAAACGAACTCCTTCCCCTATTATTGTGAAAGTTTCACTAGGAAAAAACAATAAAAAAGAGGTTCCTAATAGTCACATAGGTGACCAATAGGAACCTCTTTCAATATGTAATTATATGCCCCACATTATGATATGTGACAGTATGGTTGCTATACCACATCAGTGCACAATCCATTATTATTTATATTCCAATAAAACCATAATTAGTTTATACACTTATAAATAGATTACTTCATTAACGGTATCTACGTTCAAGAGCTTTAGGTTTACTTAAAATGATGAACCATTTCATGCCCTCTTTTAAAGCATGATTAGATTTACGACCGCGAGTTGAAGTCGCAGCTAGAGCAGTAGGCGCAGTTGTAATGCCTACATTTTCAATAAGAACTTGCCCCTCTTTAGCTACTTTATCTCGTTTAAACTCAGCTAGTCTTTCACTTAAGGTCGGCCCCGTAACAGCTTCTCTATCTAAGCGAGTCTTACTGGTAGTATAACTTGGAGTGCTACTGGAACTTTTCATTGATAAGGCTTCAATATCTCGTTGAGCTGCTGCAGCCTCTTCATTGAAATGTATGTCCTCCATAGTTTTCGATGGTGCTTCTGGTTGCTGATTTACAATCGGTTTATCTTCATAAGAGTCCCGATAAAAGTCATCAACCTTAGACAAATCATCCATAGACGGTTCATCTACCTTGCGTTCTATGGAGATGCCATATTCGCGCTCCATATCTTCCCAAGTTCCGCCACTAGAGCTTTCATACTCATCATACTCTTCAGACTCTTCAGTATTCTTATTTTTTATAATGGAAAAAGCAATGTACGCTATGATACCTAAAACAAAGATTGGATTATGCGAAAAGATGGATAGCACTGAAGACAAAATAGAGTCCATAGCTACTCCTATTCACCATCTGCTAAGTTTTCACGCATTTTAGTGTCTGCAATAATATTGTTCATATTGTAGTAATCCATAACGCCAAGATTACCATTTCTGAAAGCTTCTGCCAATGCTTTAGGGACTTCAGCTTGTGCTTCCACAACCTTAGCTTGCATGTCTTGTGTTTTAGCACGCATTTCTTGTTCTGTAGCAACAGCCATTGCACGACGTTCTTCCGCACGAGCTTGAGCGATTTTCTTATCCGCTTCCGCTTGGTCAGTTTGCAATTGAGCGCCAATGTTACGTCCCACGTCTACGTCAGCGATATCGATGGACAAGATTTCGAATGCAGTACCCGCATCAAGGCCTTTACCCAATACAGTACGGGAAATGTGATCTGGATTTTCCAATACATCTGTATGTTCTTCAGAGGAACCTACGGTCGTAACGATACCTTCACCTACGCGGGCAATAATTGTAGCCTCACCAGCACCACCAACGAGGCGATCGATATTAGCACGTACAGTTACACGAGCACGAACTTTCAATTCGATACCATTTTTTGCTACTGCAGAGATAATTGGAGTTTCAATAACCTTAGGATTAACGGACATTTGAACCGCTTCCAATACATCACGACCTGCGAGGTCGATAGCTGCGGAACGTTCAAAGGTCAATGGAATAGATGCCCGTTCAGCGGCAATCAAAGCGTCTACAACGCGGTCAACGTCACCACCAGCTAGGTAATGCGCTTCCAACTGATTTACATTCACATCAAGACCAGCTTTATTAGCTTTAATCAAAGGCATTACGATTTGAGACGGATTTACACGACGTAAGCGCATACCTACAAGTGTAAAGATACCTACGTTAACGCCCGCTGCTAGAGCAGATACCCAAAGCCCTAATGGCACAACATATAAGAATACCATAATACCAATCAGCAAAATGGGAATCAAAATTAAAATACCTACATCCATAATAACCTCCATTATTTACAACGATGTTGCGAAAGCTTAATCACGCTTTCTAACAATATTGCGGCCACCTACAACGCGAAGTACCACAATAGGTGAACCGGCATCGATGAAGTCACCTTCGGTCACAACATCTACCAAATTACCATTAATTTTAGCAATACCTGCAGGGCGTAGTGTTGTATGAGCTACGCCTTCCTTGCCAGCCAAATCTTCTAATACATCATTAGATATATAACCAGCTTTTGTCGTAGATCGTTGCCCTAAAGTAAACAATTTGCCTATCCAAGTCTTTTCAAAGTGATTAAAGAACACGATGATAATGACAATTAACAAGGCTGTTAATCCTAGTACGGCATACAATGCTACCGTACCTTCCCCAAGAGCTACATAAACGCCCCAAAGGAATGCGCAATAACCGATAAGACCTAAAATACCGCCTGGTACTACGAGTTCTACCGCCATCAAGGCAACGCCGATAGCCATCCATATCAAAAACTCCATAGGGCCTCCTCTCTTAAATTAATTTTATACAACTGATATGTTCATTATACAATATTGAGGATAAATTATAAAGACACTAAATAAAAACGACTACTTACTCAGGTTCAACCTAGTTCAGTAGTCGTTTATTTTGTGTACAAATCAACTTACTTTATAATCTCAAGATTCTACTCCAAGATTTTAAAGACCTATGATATTATACTTCTGTTTTTTTCAATTGATCGTTGCCAACGCCTGTTTTTTGAAGGATTAACAAGCTAATGCTCATAGCCATGCCTACTACAGTGGCAAGGCCCATCCCTTTTAATACAACAGGACCAACCGCGAGTTCTGCACCACTAAGACCTACCACAAGGATAACGGATGTAAGAATCATATTAACAGGATTTGTGTAGTCTACTTTACGTTCTACAAGCATACGCAAGCCAGATGCTGCGATGATACCGAACAATAAAATAGATACACCACCCATAACAGGTACCGGAATAGCATGAATAAGAGCTGCTACTTTACCTACAAAGGACACAATCATCGCTAAAACTGCAGCACCACCGATTACCCATACGCTGAAGCAACGAGTAATTGCAAGTACGCCGATGTTTTCACCATACGTCGTATTTGGTGTCGCACCAAAGAAACCAGAAAGAATATTTGCAAGGCCATCACCAAGCAAGGATCTTTGTAGACCAGGCTCTTTCATCAAGTCTCTGGCAACGATGTTACTAGTTACAACCAAGTGACCAACGTGCTCAGCAAATACTACAAAGAGTGCTGGCATAATCATGATAATTGCATTGATATCAAATACAGGCATGCCGTAGAACTGAGGCAATGAAAGCCAAGGAGTAGCTTCTACACCAGAGAAGTCAACAACTCCCATCACAGCAGACAATACATAACCGGAGACAACACCAATAAGAACAGGAATAACAGCTAAGAAACCACGGAACACAACAGTTCCAAGCAAGGTAACAACTAAGGAAAACATCGAGATAATAACAGCTTGGCTATGGCTCATGCCTAAATCTTGATTGCCGATAAGTCCAGACATACTCATCGCTACTGGCGCTAATTCTAAGCCGATAATAGCTACAATAGCACCCATAGCTGCGGGCGGGAATAATTTATCAATCCAACGCGTACCAATATAACGAACGAGAATAGATAAAATAACAAAAGATAGACCAAATACAACGAAGGCCCCTTTTGCAGCTTCATAACCAAGACCTGCAGATAACACACCTGCTACAGGCGCAATAAAGGCAAAGCTAGAACCAAGATATGCAGGGATCTTACCCTTACACACAAATAAGTACAATAATGTACCAATACCATTCATAAACAATGCCGTTGCTGGGTCTACCTTTAATAAATACGGTACTAATACAGTAGAGCCAAACATGGCAAATAAATGTTGAAAACTAAGTGGTAACATTCGGCCCCATGATGGGCGTTCTTGAATATCAATATAATCTTTCATCGTTTCTCCTCACACACAATATAACGATGCTAAGTTCATATAGTACAGTCCTTAAATATACTCTATGAATTTACACAAACAGATTCATCTTATGATACATAAGTTAGATATTAACGTTCAAATTTAGTCTGTCTACGAGTCGACTTTTTAGAAGGCTGTGGTTTAAACGGTCCAGGCATATTTGTCTTATTAGTACGCGTCGTAGCAGCAGGCTTGAAACGACTTTGTGTTTCTTCACGCAAAGATGGTAATGGTTCAGCTGTACCAACTGGTTTTACCCCTTCTACATTACGACGACCAATACTTGCCAACAACCCAATAGCCATGAAATTCATCAGTAATGAAGAACCACCATAACTAACAAATGGCAATGGCACACCCGTTACAGGCATAATACCGCAAACCATGGCAATATTAAACAAGGCTTGACCACTAATGAGTAAGGTAATACCCATTGCTAACCATTTGCCAAATTCATCACGAGCCTTATTAGAAATGCGGAACCCAAAATAGGTAAAAGCTGCAATCAGAACGACAACAAACACTGCACCAATGAAGCCCATTTCTTGCGCCCATACAGCAAAAGCAAAGTCCGTGTGTGCTTCTGGTAAGTAAAAATACTTTGATGTACCTTGCATAAAGCCTTCGCCTAAAATGCCACCAGAACCTACAGCCAACAAGCCTTGAACTGTTTGATACCCCATATCCTGTGCATGAGGCCAAGGATCAAACCAAGATTGAATACGTTCCCAACGATATGGCGACATACGAGCTGCAATAAAGCCAAGAAATCCAGCTATCGCAAAAGCTCCACCAAAGAATTTTCCATCAAAACCCGCTAAATAGATGAGCACAAATGAAAAGCCAAAAATCAATACGGTAGTGCCCATATCTGGTTGCAAGATTGTTAAGCCTGCAAATATAGTTGGCCATATTAACATTGGCAACATATAACTTATACGTTCACTAAAATAACCTTGTAAATTAATGAGTGGGTTAATATGCCTTGGTTTTCCCCATTTTCGCATAGTACTCAATTTAGCCGCTGTCCATATCAAGGCCGCTAATTTCGCAAATTCTGAAGGTTGAATCGATACAGGCCCAATAACAATCCAACGACGTGCACCATTAATGACTGCACCAATCACAAGAACCAAGATCATCCCAATTAGTGTAGCAATCATAATTCTTTGCAACATGTGAGGCTTCTGTAACTGACGGTAATCATAACGATACAATATGACACCAGCTGCCATAGACAAAAGCAAGAATGTCATGTGCTTTAAAAAGTAGCCTAATAATCCTGTATTTTCATAGATAGAGCTGATATAAGTAGCACTAAAGATATTTACACTACCTATAATTGTAATGAGAAGAATAGGTAAGAGCATACCTTGTAAGTCATTTTTAAAGAGTGAGCCCCACCGACTATCCCCCTTATTCGGTGTTTCCATGTTAAGCCTCCTTTTGTACTTTTGGCTTAATTGCTTCTAAGCGGAAAATAGGTTGACCTTTTTCACTAAATTTTTCTTCATATTCAGTCTTTACATTTGGAAGATCCGTACTATGTAAATCATACGTTACATTTTTAAGCTCCCAACCGCATTCTTTGAATTCTTCGAGAGAAAACATAAACAATCCTTCATTATCCGTCTTGAAGTGGACTTCACCACCATCTTTCAAAAGACGAGCATAACGGTCGAGGAATGTGTGATATGTAAGGCGGCGTTTTGCATGTTTCGCCTTAGGCCAGGGATCACAGAAGTTAATATAGAAACGATCAACTTCACCTGGTGCTACTATCTCTTCAATACCTGCGATATCAAATAAAGATACCTTTGCATTGTTCCGCTCCCCTTCAAAGATTTTTTGTGCTGCATAATAAATAACCCCCAGCTGCACTTCAAAACCTACGAAGTTAGCATTTGGATACGCTTCAGACATCCCCGCAATAAAGCGACCTTTCCCCGTCCCTAGTTCCATATATAATGGGTACTCAGGATGTTCAAATAATTCACACCACTTGCCTTTATACGCTTCTTGGCCAGACAAAATAATATGAGAGTCATATTCGTGGATAGCTTCATCAATCCATGGTTTTCTACGAAGGCGCATACTTTCTCCTTACATCTATTTTTAATAATATATTTATATTTGTTTATATGTATTATTACAGGTCATATACCTATCTTATTAATTATAGAAAAGGGGACATTAAACGTCAATTACATTCTATGTATTTAATACGAATCACTGCGACTATAAAAGCACTTCTTATAAAAAAAGACCTACTTCCGAAGAAATAGGTCTACATTTTATTGGAAAATCATAGCTTCTAAATTTTCAATTTGATATTGACTTAGGCCAAGTTCAGATAAACTCTTTTCAGCTGCAGTGAAAAGATTATTTTTACCAACTCGAGTACCTAATGCTGCCGCAGCGACCAATTCACGGTCCAATTTACCTAGACGTGAACGATTACGATTTTGAGGTTTTGGTTTTTTCATACGGAACGTATTATATTGAACCCCCTCTTTTGCTTCCTCAGCTTTCGGCTTTGTTAAAGGTGCCCCATTAGTGCCATTCCCCAATAAAGCACTAAGTCCTGTTTGCTTTGGTACCAATTTTTCGTACTCATCACCAAACTCAGGGCGTTCATCACGTAATTGATCAAATGTAGCTAAAGCAGCATTCATTTGTTTCAAGCCAGCAGCAGAGTAAAGTTGACGAATGGCAATACTCACCTCTTGTGGCGTCAATGTGCCTCGCTCAATAGCAGATGCAATTACACTCTTTAATGCACCTTGATCACCAGACGCAGTATAGCGACCAATTTCAACCAAGTCTTTCTGACGTGCATTAAGCTCTTTTGGCGTATATATATTTATCTCAGATATAGATGGTGCCTGTTTAGAAGGTTGTTCTCCCGCCCCATTAGCCTCAAACATATAGCCACCGGCAACGATGGCCACGGCTAATGTTAAGGTTAATACTCTTTTCAAAGTCTTACAATCTCCCTTATCATTAATACTAATTGTATAATACTGCAATAGTAGCGTACATTATCAATGGATTTATTTTACTGTTCTACTGTAATACATACTGTAGATATTATTATATAATACTTCATCTAATTTTTATAGTCCTATTCGAAAAAAATCTATAATCTTTTAAGAAATTATATATATTTATCTATAAAAATTATATAATTACAAACTCTACTTAATAATGAGCGCAAATACAATACTATTACTTTATTAAAGAGACTATTTACATCTAAAAAATAAGAAACTTATTTTTTATCACCACAAATTAAAATTTAAGTGAGTAAGTTCTCTGTATAAAAAAAGTAGATATCCCCAAAAGGATATCTACTTCTATGTACCATAAATTACACATAATACGATATAAATTTGTGTCATTTTTTGGTTTATAAAACAAGACAAAATTACATATTTACTTATTTGGGCTTTCATATATAGTTTTATAGCCGCCCTCCGTAACAGCCACAATTTGTTCAATTTCCTCTGTAGGATCCCCCGTGAAAGTAAAACTTTCATCAGCCTCAAAGGAAGCACTCGTTCCACAGGACGAACTAAGATTCCGTGGTACAGGACGTAGTTCTATATTAGTTACCCCTTCTGGGGCTTCACGCTTGAAGCGAATCGCTCCAAAATGAGAGTAAAAAGTGGCGATATATTTCATAGACACTCAATTCTAGCTATCACTCAATTCTAGCTATCAATAACGAATAAAATAGTAAAATACATTCATACTATATGTTGATCATACCATACATGATCTAAACATTTCCAAGTTAACCATCTGCAGGCTAAGCATTTGAACGTTTTGTATTAAGTACAGCAATAATGAACGCTACCACAAAGCCACCACCTACAGCAATTTCACCATTTAGTGTAGGACCAGCACCAGAGGCAGCTAAGCCGAAATTATGAGCAAATGCTGCGCCAGCCGCAAGGCCAAGCACTGTAACAGCGGAATCAGAATTACCTTCACCAGTCATGATTAATTGACGTAATGGACAGCCCCCAAGCAATACGCTACAGAAACCTGCAAGCGCCATACCTAGGAAGTTCCACAATCCATCTGTATGTGCAATTGGTTGGTTTTCAAAGCCAAGATGGAAATTACCAAAGCTAATATTCACAACGAATACACCAATGAGAACCGCTAAATAACCAAAGATAAGAATGGATTTTTTGAACAAGAATAAATCCCGAAAACCTCCAACGGTACAAAGGCGACTAAATTGAGATAAGCCACCTACCACAAGGCCTGCTGCCAATGAAATTAACCAAGGCGCATGCATGGCACCAGGCCCTTTTTGACTAAAGAAAATAAACGCAGGGGCTGTCACTACTAGTACAAGTAAACCAACTTGGATAGCTGGCATGATAGCAGATTCTAATTTGCTCAATGCATACGTACGTTGTAAAGAGTAACCGCGTTTTAAGAATATAGTACCAATCCCTACGCCCCCGGCAAAGCCAGCGATACCAAATAGAGCATTCAGGTCACCGCCACCAAGGCGCAAAATCATGCGAAGGGGACAACCAAGGAACATCAATGCACCGATCATAACAAAGAAACCGAGAATAAATCGAATAATCGGAGATGAACCACCTTTACTTTGATGCTCACCACGAATCATGGACAATACATAGGCCCCTAAAATAAGACCGATAACTTCTGGACGAATGTACTGTACCGGTGCAGCACGATGTAGACCAAGAGCACCTACGGTGTCACGAACAAAGCAAGCAATACAGAAGCCCATGTTACCTGGATTTCCGGCTAATACGAGAAAACCTGCAGTAACACCAATTATAAGGCCGGCAATAATTAAATTTCGTTTTTCATGAGACCCACTCATAATAATCTCCTTTCACCCTAACTACACTATAACTATATGAGTATATGCTCTTATCCTATCAAACATTATACTCATGATATAATAACCATAAATACACCTTGTTATTCATGGAGATTACCTATGAAATCTATCTATTTAGACAATGCTAGTACCACATTTCCAAAGGCACCAACTGTGGCTAGTGCTATGTCAGACTATATAACAAATAGAGGCATCAATATCAATCGTGGCTCCTATGCCCTCGCCTATGATGTAGAGGATATTATCTATACAACACGGCAGCGATTAAATAACTTATTTAACGGACTTGATCCTTCTCATATCATCTTTACTCAAAATGTGACGATGAGTTTAAACATGGTTACCAAGGGGCTATTGAAAGTAGGAGACCATGTACTGATTAGCTCTATGGAACATAATGCTGTTATGAGACCGCTCACACAGCTACTCAATGAAGATATTACCTTTGATACTATCCCTTGTGATACTACAGGTTCTATCAAATTAGACGCTATTGAGTCACTCATTCGTCCAAATACAGTAGCTATAATTATTAATCACGCGTCCAATGTATGTGGAACCATACAACCCGTTAAAGAAATCGGTATAATCTGCAAAGAGCATAATCTACATTTTATTGTAGACGCAGCACAAACGGCTGGTATCATACCTATCGATGTAAAAGAATCTCAAATAGATGCCCTCTGCTTTACAGGTCACAAAGGCTTATTAGGCCCTCAAGGTATTGGTGGCATGATTTTAACCAAAGAAATAGCTCAAGCCTTAACCCCTCTTATTGCTGGTGGCACAGGTAGTTTCTCACATTTAGAAACAATGCCTACTAATATGCCTGACGCCTTCGAATCAGGCACATTAAACCTACCAGGCATCATAGGTCTCAACGAAGGTCTCGCCTTTATTGAATCGAAGGGTATGGAAAACATTCATAACCACGAGCTCGCATTGACAGAAGCCTTCCTCAAAGGCTTACGACCGATAGATGGCATTAACATCATTGGCAAGCAAGATATTCAGGACCGAACTGCTGTCGTCTCAATCACAATTGATGGAGCTGATGCTGCGAGCGTTGCTTACGAACTAGAATCAACCTATCACATCATGACGCGCGTTGGACTCCACTGTGCACCACGAACACATCAAACTTTAGGTACTTATCCTGAAGGAACCGTGCGATTTTCCTTTGGCTACGCTAATACAATGGAGGATATTGAAACTGCATTATCTGCGTTAACAACAATAGCAAAAGCAAATAAGATCTAATAATCAAAACTATTGTTAAGGCTATGTACTTTAAGTATATAGCCTTTTATGCTTCACACAATCGACCAATAGCATCAGCACGACAACGCTTACAATGTGTCATTTGCGGTACGTAATGTCCAATAAATTGACGCATATTGTCGATTTCCTCTGATGTTGGACTACGATGATTTTCAAAGGCCGTATCATGAACCGGAATCATGGCAATACAGTTCATCAAATCTACGCCCCAAGCTTCTGCTTGTTTAGCGATTGCTGGCACATGGTCCATATTTACATCAGGCACTACTACAGTATTAATCTTAACAATAATATTCTTTTCCTTTAATTTGCGGATACTTTCAGCCTGACGCTCTAATAAAATACGGGCCCCATCGATTCCTTTGTAGATATTACCCTCATAGCGAACCATGGAATATACATTTTTTGCAATCTCTGGATCAATAGCATTAGCCGTAATCGTTACATGCGTAATTCCTAAGTCAGCAATGTCATTAACATAATCAGGCACTGCCAAACCATTACTAGATAAACAAAGCATGACATGAGGAAAATCCTTTTTCACGAGGCGGAAGGTTTCAAGTGTCTTGTCTGCATCACACATAGGATACCCAGGACCTGCAATACCTACTACAGAGATATCCTGACGAGCATCAAACACCTTGCGCACAAAGGCAGCTGCCTCTTGTGGCGTATATACATGTTGCGTCACGCCTGGTCTATTTTCATTCGCACAGTCGTACTTACGATTACAATAATTACATTGAATATTACAATTCGGCGCTACTGGTAAATGTAAACGACCCCAATTAGCAGAAGCGGCCTTATTGTAACAAGGATGATTTTGTAGGAAACTTTGTCCTTGAATTTCTTTCATAATTAACCTTTCCGACCAAATCTAATAGCATCTTTATGGCAAACATGTAAGCAATCACCACAGTTGGTACAATTCATTTCATTTGGTCGTGTCCCCATTTCACAAACGCGTAAACACGCATCACAGTTGTCGCACTCATTCGTTTTATAAATTCTAAAAATAGAAATCTTACGAAGCAATTCCATGATGCCACCGAAAGGACATACAAATCGACACCATGCATTAGCAATAATAAGGGAACCAGCAATGATGGAAACTACAGTTATAGTACGAGCCGCCCAATACCAGTCGGAAAATTGCATAGATAAAATAACGGCATTAAAATATTCATCACTTGTCCGTATTGGGATCATAATACGAGGATTACCAAATTTGAAATACACAATAAGACCTAAAATTATAGTGGCTACCATGCCGAGTTGAAGGTATCGCATGTAATGTTTACGATTCCTTAGTGGTCCCATAGATATTTTTCCCAGCATTTGGTTAACCCATCCACTTGGACAGAACCAGCTACAAAATGCACGGCCAAAGAATACGACCATAATAGGCAAAACAATCCACCAAGCATAGAAATACGTCGTAATACGGCCCCAACAGGTAATCATGGAACAGCTTTCACAGTTTACAAACGGCACGATATACGGGCATCGGAATATACCATAATATACCCATTTTCCCATGATAAAAAGGAATATAAACTGCACGGTACGACGCCAAAGCGTTAGATTCTTAGGGGCTTGTTTCCCAGATACACCAGATCCCCCTTGAGATCCACAGGTTGTAGATGACGGACAATGACTACACATCTTTTACACCAAACCTTTCTATCAAATCGAGACCTCTCGCACTATGAACGGATGTAAATCCGTGATTTTCTAAGATTTGTTGTCCTTCTTGGGAACGTGTAAATTCAATATAATCGGCAGCCAACGCACGATCTTGTACATATTTCATCGTGTTAATGGTGAAAGTCAGCGGTGCAGGCGGCACAAACTGTGCAGGTATGTCGAAATATTCGATACGATCCTTAAACCGGTCATGTGTAGTAAGGCGTTTTTCAATGATGGACACATCGGCCTTGCCTTCTACGAGATCACACATCATGGAGATAACACAAGCATTTTCTGCTATCAAGTTTTTCATGATGCCATCGGTTAACCCAGACAGTTTCATGACGCCCTTTACAGATGCACTACCTGGAGGAGATGCACCCAATGGTAACATGACACGCACACCGGGCTCTGCCATATCCTTTAAATCGCGAATTCCTGCTGGATTCCCCTTTGGTGTAACGATGACATAATCCGTAAAACATAATGGTTCAAAAGCGATACTTACACCCTTTTTACGCATATTCTTTGCTAAATCTAAACCGCGAGCCCCAAAGACTTCTGTGCGACTCTTTTCTGCTAACAACGATTTACCAATAGCGCCTGCAAAAGCACCGGTGTACTGAATATTGTGACCTGTGTGCATCGTGTAGACTTGGTTTAAATCAAGAAATGCTTCTGACAAGCCTCCACAAGTCCATACTTGTAACGAATCAGATTGTGTTGGCTTATAAGCACCTCGTATAAATGACGGCACTGCTGATGCAGCCGCTAAAGCTAAAGCACCACCAATAAACTGGCGACGGGATATATCCTTTTTCAAAAATCCCATGTACTTACCACCTTTCACTGAACTTTACAGCTATATATGTATATTTGTATTATAGTATAAATATTTCTAATCGTATGCATAAGATTGATTAACTAATCTATATAGATTAGTCATATAAAACCTATTATTTATTAAATTATTCAAATTTTTAACTTCAAATAACTATATCTATTTTTATGAATATTTATTACAATAAGTAACTACGATAATTAATGAGAATCAAAGGAAATAGATAGGGCCTATGCTCTAAACGCATAGGCCCTATCTATTTTTATTCTATACCTTTATACAACAATCTATACAATAAGCTTCAATCCCTAATATAGCCTTCTAACATCTCCAGTTAAATAAATTCAAAGATATACACTTCCATGTGAATCATGGACCAAATCATAACCACCCGTAGAACGGGTGGTTTGCTCTGACCCTATAAGGGTCTTTCTCTAGTGGTGGCCCTCTAAAGAGGGCTTTGAATGATCTGACAACCACTCTATTACCACTGGCTGCCCCCTACTCGGGGGCTTTTATTTTGCCTATTTTACCGGCTCACCCGTAAACGGGTCGGTATACTCTTTAAAGTTTAATGTATCTTGTGCTATATCTTCTTGTAGTTGATTGCGAATATACTCTTTTATCGCTCCTTCATATCGTCCTACCGTATCCACATAATATCCTCTACACCAGAAATGTCTATTTCCATACTTATATTTTAAATTTGCGTGTTTGTCGAATATCATGAGGCTACTTTTGCTTTTTAAATACCCCATAAAACTTGATACACTTAAATGTGGTGGAATCGTTACTAGCATATGGATATGATCCGGACAGCATTCCGCTTCGATAATCTCTACATTTTTTCTTTTACATAAATCTCTTAGAATTTTACCTACATCAGCTTTTATCCGACCATAAATTATTTGTCTTCTATATTTTGGAGCAAAAACAATATGATATTTACATCTCCATTTACTATGTGATAAGCTTTTTACGTCATTCATTGACATTGAACCTCCTATGTTGAAATGTTGTGGTTGCCAGACCAACTCCATTCTAGCACTAGGAGGTTCTTTCCTTTTCTCTAAGAATTTTTACTGACCCCCAGTTTAACTGGGGGTTTAGTCATGCCTATTCGGCGTACAACGCAAAAAGGCGGCACAACCAAATGGTTGTACCGCCTTGATTCATCAATTATTCAGCAGTGAATGGCAATAAAGCAATTGCACGTGCACGTTTGATAGATGTAGTCAATTTGCGTTGATGTTTTGCGCAAGTACCGGAAATACGACGAGGTAAGATTTTACCGCGTTCAGTCGTAAAACGACGAAGTTTAGCAACATCTTTATAGTCGATTTGATCGATATGGTCTGCACAGAAAACGCATACTTTTCTTCTTGGCTTTCTGCCTCTATCTCTTCTCATTGCGAATCCTCCTTTTCGAATTAGTAGGAGTCCCTGACACTAGAACGGGATGTTTTCGTCATCGCCGCCTGTACTGAAACTATCAAAATTGGACCCACCATCGAAAGAATTAGTATTCATATCAAGGGATTGGCCCACAAAGTTCGCTACCACTTCGGTAACGTACCGTTTTTGACCGTCCTGAGTCTCGTAAGAACGAGTTTGCAAACGACCTTCTACAAAGCAACGACTGCCTTTACGAAGATTGCCTGCCGCTTCACCAAGTTTACCCCAAGCAACGCAGTTGATGAAAGCAGTTTGTTCTTTCGTCTCATTTGTTGTGGAATCAATATAAGTGTTTGTGGCAGCTACTGTGAAAGTTGCTACCGCACGACCAGTTTTGGTATAGCGTACTTCAGGATCACGAGCTAAATTACCTAGAATTTGTACAGAGTTCATGTTTTCCTCCAGGCTTTAATTATGCTTCGTGTTTAACAATTAGATGTCTTAGGACTTCATCGTTGATTTTCAATACACGATCGATTTCTTTGATTTCAGCAGGAGCTGCTTCAAAGTTGATCAATACATAGAAACCGTCAGTGAATTTCTTCACCGCGTAAGCAAGACGACGCTTGCCCCAACGATCTACCTTTTCTACTGTGCCGCCTACACGAGCAATTAAAGCTTCTACTTTTTCAATAACAGCGTTAGTTGCTTCCTCTTCAGCTGGTTTCACAATAAACATGACTTCGTATTTGTTCATACAAAATCACCTCCTCTTTCGGACTAATGCCCCTATCGACACATAGGGGTAGGAAGTGCTTACCATCAATAAGCCTTACTATTATAACCTAAAAAAATGATGAAAGCAAGGGCTCAGTTTAAGTCCTTGCTTTCACCAATATTATATACGATTATATTTTTCATCCTCAGGAAAGGCAATCATAGCACAGATAATTACAAATATGGCTATTACCCCCATCATAGGATAGGCTGTATCATTTGGTAAGAAGGTAAGTATCAACGATGACACAATACCACTACCATATTGCATGGCACCTAATAGTGCCGCCCCAGATCCAGCCATTCTACCTGCTCTATCTAAAGCTAATGCATTAGTTACAGCGGCAATGATACCATTCATGGAGAAGAATAAAAAACAGCCAATAACGATTAACCACAATGAATGGTATCCTAAGAACATCAAGCCCATAACAATGGATACACAAACAGCAGCAAATAGTGTGGCATATTTCAATAGTCTATCGAGGCGTATAGCACTAACAATACGACGATTAATAGCACTTAACAACATAACACCAATAATATTGACAGAAAAGAGATAACCAAAATATTCTTTAGGCACTTCATACACATCTATATATACATAAGGCGATCCCGTTAAAAACGCATAAATAGCAATATAAAATGAGCTAACACATAGGGTATATTTCATAAAACCTTTGTTGCGCAATAAAATCCAATAATTATTATAGGTATGACCTATAGACTTTTTACTACGCTTTTCTAAGGGATGTGTCTCAGGAATCACCAATACGGCAACGAGCATTAAAATACCGATAGCAACAAGCAACCAAAATATGGAATGCCATGTATACCATACGAGTAAATGCCCTGCTAACATTGGCCCTGCTATAGGAGCTATGGCCATGACAATGGCTAATGTAGATAACATTTTAGCCGCCTCAGTCCGACCATATAAATCCCGAATCATAGCCCGCGACAGCATCGGTCCTACACAGGCACCAAATGCCTGAAACACACGCCAAGCCAATAACTCCATCATAGAGGAACTCAAGGCACAGCCCACAGAACCAATAATAAATAAAACTATCCCTATAATAAGTGGCTTCTTACGACCAATTTTATCGCTAACGGCGCCCCAAAAAAGCTGAGCTAGCGCAAAGCCAATTAAGAACCCTGTCAACGTAAGCTCCGCATCACCATTGAGGTCACGCCCCATCTCAGGCATAGCTGGCAAATAAATATCCGTTGACAACGATGTAAACGCCATCAAAGCACTTAATATAGACGTAAAAAGCCATCCCTTATTGCTAATCGTCAGCATAAAGACACCACTTTCATATAAAATCACACTATAATATGTATTTATTTAGATTATATCAAAAACAATGTTAATGCTATATAGTTTTGATATACTTTCATCAAAAAAGCATAGTAAAATACTATGCCCAAAGTAGAGTAAAGATAAATGCCTAACGCAACAGAGTATTCAAAATACTCGCACGCTAGGCAATCCTAAAAAATGTTTATAAGATGAGCCTAACGCAACCACACGTTGATGGCTCTCTTTTTACTTATTATACAACATAAACAGAAATTCTTCGAAAATTTATATGATAAATGGCTCATTATCATTAACAACATACACATTTCTATGAGGAACTAATTTCTCTAATCTCTCAGGATTATCAGTATGAACCGGAATAATAGCGTCGGGATTAACTAGTTCTATAAACTTAGTCAAATCATCTTTAGACACATGACCACTGGCATGACATATATAGGTTGGGTAGGTCTCTAACAAAGTTTTCAACGCTAGGTTTTCTTCAATATATCCTGTCCACATAGAATATATAATACGTACATCATCCTTAGGAAACTCTTTAATATGAGAAATAAAATATTCTGTTCCTCTTACTAAGGATACAAACCCATGATCCACATAATATTTAGGATACGATCCTTTATTAAGAACTAGTGGGCTATCATGTCTACGATACAAAGAGCTTTCATAATATACATTATTAATCACAGTATCTAATATTCTTTTCTGATAAGCATCACAAATTAAAACTTTATCACTTGGCATATTCTGCCAAATTCCCATAATACGGTCAATATTCGTAGATGAACATATAACGAAAACATATTTTCCATCTTGGATATACGAATAAATATCCTCTAACACAGCAGCTTCAGATATACCATCATTAACACCACGAGATACTAATGTTCCCTCTGTAATTAATACATCAACCTCGCCTATATAGGTTTTAACTAATTTCTCTACTATATGACTACGCAACCCATGCATCCGGAAATCACCTGTATATAAGACACGTTTACCTTCTGCTTCAATGACAAACATATAACTATCCACAGCACTATGGTCGATAACCAAAGGTCTAATATGTATATTTCCAATAGTGAAGGCTTCGCCTCCACGAAATGTATTTGCACCTAACAAACGTAAATATAAATCTTTATCTTGATGTTCAGTTGCTATCATAGCTACTTCCTTACTCAGTTTCCCCATATATAATGGTATTTCTGGTAATGCAGAGGTTAGTTGTCCTAAGTGATCCATATGATAATGAGAAATCACAATACCGTCACAATCCGACAGCCCTTTTGTAACACCGTCTATATCTAAATTTATAGGTATGTACTTTTCATCTAAACTTAATTCGTTACCAAAGTCCAATATAATACGAGTAGATGCTGTACTTATTTCTATAGCACTGCCACCAATCTGATGAGTGCCACGATGGATAATTATATTCATACTTAACCTTTACTAGGAATAGTTAGTAATGTCTCTGCTTGATATAATCGATCTAATTTTCTAGACCAACCTTTTATATTAGTTGGATAAGAAGATTTACTATCTGTATAAGCACGCAATACAACAAATCGAATTTGTTTTAAATGAGGCTCTTGTGCCAAAATTCCTTCACATAAAGTTTGTAACCCCTTACGTTTACTAGAATCAATCAATTCTTTACATTCTTTAAACTGTTGTGACACAACAGTTTTGGATGGATACCTAGGATTATTAGGTTCATTTGGATCAATACGAAGCATCAAATTAGTTTCTGCTCCACCGTCATCTTCGGTACAAGATTTTTCATCAAATAAAACGACTAACTCTGCTTCATTCGTATGTTCATACCTAGGTAATTTCTTTAGTTTCTGTATACCATCATGGCCAACAGCAGAATTAATCTGTTTTATATCTAGCAGCTTATAATATGTATAAGCCTCTAAAACACATCGTAGTAAAGTTTCCTCACTACCAGATGGACGATATTTTAATTCAATGACAGAATAACATTTATCATCAGTGTTATAACCTAATAAATCTATCTTCCCATAAGAATCATTTTTTGTCGCTTTTAATGGTGTTTGGTAATCAAAAATATAGCCTAATCCAGCAACTTCACGTTGATAAAACAATAACTTCGCTAAGATTTCCTCTTTTCTGTTTGTACCTTGTAGTTTTTCCAGCTCTACTTTTTCAGAATGGGTATGATCTGTATCAAAATGATTTGCTCGTACTGGATTTAATTCTTTCCAAGTCTTTAAAAGACTTGTTGATAAAAGAGTACTCGAAATAACTTCACTATAGCGATTCTTAATTTCTTGTGTCCTTCCGTTTACATAGCCTTTGTAATTTACAATAGGTGCCTTATAAAAGTTTGCTGCAAATCTTTTTGCTTCAATATAGTCATCTTCTTGCTTTACCTTTTTAGTTTTTTCATTATTGTTCTTTATATCAGTTTTATTTTGACCAAAAATAGTTTCCAACTCATTAAATTTATCTTCTCGATCAATAGCTTTACAAATTAATTCATATGCTTCTTTACAGTCCAACATTATAAATCCTCCCTAATAACAATTTACTCCACTACACATAATTACTAAAAACTCCTACATAAAAATAATGTTTTAAATATAAATTCATTATATCAACAGACGTTTTATGAGTAAACAATGAAGGGCCCTATCTGTTATAAAAAAATTATAAGTATTTCATATTTTCACTATACGCCATAAAACGAGTAATAATTTCCCCATTAAACATTATTTACTATAGGAATACACTATAAAAAAATTAGACAAAAAAATAACTTCAACATTCTATAGAAAATCCTTGCGTCATTATTCTATATAATTTACTATATATAGAGAAATCTGATTATAAAAAGGAGTCATCATGGCTAATATCAATGAAAACTACTTAAACCTTCAAGGTTCTTATTTATTCGCTAATATCGCTAAAAAAGTAAATGAGTACCAAACAGCTCATCCAGATGCAGATATCATTCGTCTTGGTATCGGCGATGTTACATTACCACTTGCTCCAGCAATTATCGATGCTATGAGCAAAGCTGTTCAAGAAATGGGAAAAGCTGAAACATTCCGAGGTTATGGCCCTGAACAGGGATATGATTTCTTACGTCAGGCTATTGTTGATGGCGATTACAAACCATTGGGCGTAGATATCGCTATTGACGAAGTATTCGTTTCCGATGGTGCAAAATCTGACGTTGGTAATATTCAAGAATTATTCAGCGAAGATAACATCATTGCCATTACTGATCCTGTATACCCAGTATACCTTGACTCCAATGTTATGGGTGGTCGTACTGGCGAAGCTGTAGATGGCATCTTCCAAAAGGTTGTATACCTCCCTACTTATGCAGAAAATAACTTCTCTCCAGAATTCCCGTCTGAACGCGTAGACATCGTATATCTTTGCTCGCCTAACAATCCCACTGGTACTGTTTTGAGCCGTGCTCGTTTGGCAGAATGGATCAAATGGTGTAAAGATAATGATGCCATTTTGATGTTTGACTCCGCTTACGAAGCTTTCATCAGCACAGAAGATACTGTAAAATCTATCTACGAAATCGAAGGCGCTCGCGAAGTGGCTATCGAGTTCCGGTCCTTCTCTAAAACTGCAGGTTTCACTGGTACACGTTGTGCTTATGCAGTAGTACCTAAAGAGGTCACTGGCAAAACTAAATCTGGTGAACGCCAACCGCTAAACCCTATGTGGAACCGTCGTCAATGCACTAAATTCAATGGTGTTCCTTACATCATCCAACGTGGTGCAGAAGCAGTATACACAAAAGAAGGACGTGAACAAACACGTGCAAACATTGCGTACTATAAAGAAAATGCCCGCATCATCAAAGAAGGTCTTGAATCTATCGGCCTTACTGTATACGGCGGTGTTGACGCTCCATATATTTGGCTAAAAACACCTGGCAACATGACTAGCTGGGAATTATTCGACATCTTGCTCGAACAAGTTCAAATCGTATCTACACCAGGCTCTGGCTTTGGCCCTCATGGTGAAGGTTACCTTCGTTTAACAGCATTCGGCAGTCGTGAAAATACAATTCGCGCCGTTGAAAGAATCAAAACATTACAATTCTAATATGATTATGTCTATATTTAGGTTTAGATTTATATCTTGATTTATATCTTGATTTATATTTAGATTACATTAAATCTGGATTATGTGATTTAAAATAGTTTATATCTATAAAACCAAAAGACCGATTACAGTCCTTCAATAGGAATGTAATCGGTCTTTTTATATACCCTTACATATATGAATATTTAATTCTAGTATTCCTTAACACTATAGTACTAACAAATAACATCCCCATATTATTTGTGTCCGCTATATTTACCATTAATTAAAAGTTATGACGAATCCCTGCGTCAATGCGATAGGAATTGTCTACGATAGCACCAAAGTTTTTAGTGAAAGTCCCATAAATATATGTATTAGGACGTACACTCCATGAACCACCTAACTCAAGATCTAACCATGTATCTTTAAGGTTCACTTCACTGCCTGTAGTTGGCTCACCGGTCATGCTATAAGTAGCTTTCATTTTACCAGAGAATTCATGCGCTAATGCTGCTTTGAGGAAAAGGTTACTATTCTTACTTTCCTTGCCAATGCCTACACCAACACGACCAATAACGGAATTCACCGCATCAGAGTTAATGTGCACTGTGCTACCTGTATTTGTACGAGCATCAAAATTTACACTAGACAATCGACTAAGTGTCAATTCTGCGTTAGGATCGATGTAGAAACCATTATCTTTCTTAATCCGTTTACCATATTCAACGCTCAAAGAGGTACCTGTATTGCGGTAATCTCCGCTCAAGCTTGTACCCAAGCTATTGCGCACAGTGAAATCATTTTTCAAACGACTTAATTTACCAATCACATCGAAGTAACGACCATCATTGTATTGTTTTGCACCGTATAATGCTAAACCTGCGGTTTTACCGGATCCAGTACCTAGAGCGTAATCGCTATTGCTTGTACCATATAACAACGCTCCACCAATAGTCCAATCGCCGTACAATGTATCATAGCCTACTTGCGCCATGTTATAGGTTTGATTTACATAGGCGCTGTCCGTAATTTTAGATTTACCACCGATGTATTTCCCCCATACACCATGCTTATTGGAGTTAAGTCGCACATCACCGAGGCGACGTTGTAAATCATTCGTATCAGCTCTCATTTGCATCACAGAGGAGGCTAACGCACTCTTAGCACCAGAAACAGCTTCGCTTTCACGAGCTGTCACAACCGCTTGGTCAGTAATACTAGGTTTCCCATCAACAGTAAAGCTATCTGTACCGAGTTTAGTAGAATATGCAGGACTAATAATGCCTGAATCGACTTGAACATTTACATCTAAATTACGCTCACCCTTAGTAAAGCCAGCGTATGTTAATTTATTAGCCAACTGCTGCAAAGTACCTCGTGGGTTATCTACATTTACAGACCCTTTAAGTGCATCTGCCGAACTGCGCATAGTCACAGAAGACCCTTTATCAGCATAGTTGATAACGACTTCGCCCTTACCTTGTGCAGTCGCAGGGGCTCCCTTTTCATAGTCGATAGCTGCATGACCAGCATAGTTGTTAATAGTAATAGGTCGTGGATCTACGGCTTGGATAATACCTTGACTATTTATATCTTTACCACCAATAAAATGTTCTACACGACTACCAGTATATAAATAGTTTGCATTATTAGGACGACCTTGTGTAGGATATACGCGTTCAGCTCCTAACCATTCATTGCGCCAAGTCGCACCATTTTGTAAGTACAATCGTAGACCACCATGGTACGGATTATTGTTGCTTTCATCAAATTCATTCAACACACCACCTACCAATTTAGAATTTGGTGTTGTTAAACCTAAAGAAATTTCAGATCCATGATTATGTGGGTTCTTTTCAATACCATAGTTTTTATCTAAGAATCCTATATTACCGTACATCTTCACATCATTAGTTCCCGGATGTAAACCATCCATACCTGTATTTACATAAACAAAACCTTCTTCAGATAATGCAGAGTAGGTATCGGATGTGTCTAACGGATATGTTTTTACATCGGCCCCTCCTAGTATGCGAATATATCCATCTTTATTGGCTTGTAAGCCAACGCCAACAGCATCGACTTTAGCATTTCCTTTTATGGTGACTCGAGTATCATCGTTATTGCCATCACTAGTAAGTCCACCATAACCAGCATAGATCCCGCTCATATAATAATGTGCCAAATCAGGTCTACGTTTCGCACCACTTTCAGCAGGCGCTGGATTTTTAACTGTTACAGTTACATTTTTATCAATAGCAACTTGTGTCCCATCAAGGGCATAAATACCTGTAACATTATTATGATATTTTGTACCATTTACACCCAAGCCTGATACATTAACAGTTAAGTCATCTGTATAATGTCTCTTTTCACCCCACAAGTTAAGACCAATGGATTTCCCATCTGTATGACTTTCCACAGTTGTGGCTGATACCATGGTAAAAGCATTAGCACCTGTTACGATTAATGCAGCAATAACAGCAGCTTTTACATTTCTTCTCATGTTATACCTCCTTAACACTTCAACTATGAACATAACTAACTAACATAACCAATTTAATTGTATCTAGATTCAGGGTATATGTGTCAATTTCTACTCATATGATTTTTTATTTGTCCCCTATAACAACACGCTATGTATCGATATAGTTGTGCACAAATTACTTGTTTAAATTAAATATGAATTATTCTCTATACCATCTAATAAATTCTATAGAAAAATATTAAAAGCTATTAATTTTATGCTATAATAAATATGTTAATTATTAAATTTCAACTTATATAGGAGGCTAATATGAATATTCGTATTGGTATCGTTGGTTACGGCAACTTAGCTCGTGGCGTAGAAGCATCTGTTCAGTTACAACCTGATATGGAGCTCATCGGCGTATTTTCTCGCCGTCAAGGTATTGAAACTGTATCTGGTGTACCTACTTACACGATGGAAGATATTCCTAACTTTAAAGGCAAAATCGATGTAATGGTTCTTTGCGGTGGTTCTGCAACAGATCTTATCGAACAAACACCGATGGTAACAAAATACTTTAACTGTATCGATTCCTTCGATACACATGCACGTATTCCTGAACACTTCGCTAATGTAGACAAAGTAGCTAAAGAGGCCAAAACTGCTACATTAATTTCTTGTGGTTGGGATCCAGGCATGTTCTCTTTGCAACGCGTTTACGCGGAGGCAATCTTACCAAAAGGTAAATCCTACACATTCTGGGGTCGCGGTGTATCCCAAGGTCATTCCGATGCCATTCGCCGTATCGATGGTGTTCTTGATGCTCGTCAATATACTGTGCCTAAAGAACAATACCTAGAAGCTATCCGTAACGGCGAAACTCCAGATGTTGATGGCTATAAAGGTCACCTTCGTGAGTGCTATGTAGTAGCGGCTCCTGATGCGGACAAAGCTAAAATCGAAAACGAAATCAAAACTATGAAAAACTACTTTGTAGGCTATGAAACTGTAGTCAACTTCATTTCCCAAGAAGAACTTGATCGCGACCACAAAGGCATTCCACATGGTGGCTTCGTTCTTCGCTCTGGTGAAAGTACAGAAGGCACACGTCACGTTATTGAGTACTCCTTGAAACTTGACTCTAACCCTGAATTCACAGGCTCTGCACTTGTTGCTTACGCTCGTGGTCTCTACCGACTTGCTAAACACGGCGGCACAGGTTGCTATACAGTATTCGACATTCCACCAGCTTGGATTTCCACACAATCTGCTGAAGAATTAAGAGCACATTCTCTATAATAGAGCGAGGTCCTCATCGACTTAATAGATGAGGGCCTTTTTTATACCCATTAAAAGAGACCATCTTAAGATGGTCTCTTTTTTGTCCTATAAACTTTTTTTACACTTACTTAATACCAACGTGTTAATGGCAACTCGTTCGTAACACCTTTTGTCATCAGAATTTGATGCAAGTCCATATTACCGATGTAGAAACCTGCCGCACATCCACAAAGATACAGATCCCACATGCGTACGAATTCACTGCCTCGTTTCGCTTCTACTTGCTCACGGACGCCTTGGAAATTGTTATACCAATGCATTAAAGTCTTATAATAGTGATACCGTAAACTTTCAACATCGATGACATTCATATCATAGTCATAAGCGAGGCTGACCATTTCGCGAAGGGACGGCAAACATCCACCAGGAAAGATATATTTACGAATCCATGCACTTGTTTCCTTTTCAGAGGGATCACTGATGTAGTGAAGCAGGAACAAACCACCGTCTTTAAGCATATCCGATGCGTCCTCCATATACAGAGGAAAATTAGGCCGACCAACATGTTCAAGCATGCCGATGCTGACAATGCGGTCAAAGGTACGCCCGGAAGCCGCTACATCGCGATAATCTATAAGTTCAATCTCAACCTGTCCTTCAAGGCCATATTCTTTAATGCGTTCCTGTCCTTTTTTCCATTGTTCTTCGGAAAGAGTACACCCATAGCCCTTAACCCCATATTTACGAGCCGCTTCAATGAGAAGGAATCCCCATCCGCAACCGATATCAAGTAAAGTCATTCCTTCTTTTAAGTACAATTTATCGAGAATATGATGAACCTTTTGATATTGCGCATCTTTAAGACTATCATCGTCATGCTTAAAATACGCACAGGAATAGCTCATGGTTTCATCGAGCCACAATTTATAGAATTCATTGCCTAAATCATAATGGGAAGATACTTGTTGTTTTTGATCTTTCTTTTTAAGACCCGCATTAAAGAGCGAGCTAAGTACCTTACGATTGATAGAGTCCTTACCTACATGGCCAAGGACTACACAAAGGGCTTTAAACAAATCCCCTTCAATTTCGATATCTTTACGCATATACGCTTCACCGAGGGCGAGTTCTGCGGATATTAACAAGTCCTTCTTGGGAATATCGCGATTAACGATGACGGTAAACTCGGATTCTCCGTCACCGATTGTATATTCATTATCTCCAATTTTTACGGTGAAACAATGATCATTGAAACGTTCTAAATAATGGACTAAGAAACTATCAAATAGCTTGGAAAACATACTGAACTTCCTTTCCTATTAGCTTTCACTATATAGGTTTAAAAATATATACATTAACATGATTGGATACATTCCATACCCTATTAATATATACACCTATAAATTATATCAATATAGTTACGGCGAATAAAAATCTATATTAATCCTATATTTTAATATGAACTTATCACATTATTTAAGTAATATATTTAACTCTATTTATATTATAGCACTTTGAAATAATCTATTTTATATTTATAGAGTAACTCCATCCTATTAGTATGGTATAATATTTATTTGATAAGGTTTATAACAAACTATTGCTATAAACTTTCACAAAGAACGAAATCAATTTATTAATAAAAGGTGGTACCATGAGCACAAATTTAGAAGTAGGCATCGTAGGCCTTCCAAATGTTGGTAAAAGTACATTATTCAACGCTATCACAAAAGCGGGCGCTGAAGCTGCCAACTATCCATTCTGTACAATTGAACCTAACGTAGGTGTCGTTGACGTTCCAGATAATCGTTTAGCTGTATTGGCTGAAATGTTCGGTTCCAAACGCATCCTTCCTGCTGCTATGCGCTTCGTAGATATTGCTGGCCTCGTAGAAGGTGCATCCAAGGGCGAAGGTTTGGGTAATAAATTCCTTAGCCATATCCGCCAAGTAGATGCGATTGCACAAGTTATTCGTTGTTTCGATGACCCTAACATCACTCACGTTTCTGGCTCTATTGACCCAATCCGTGACATCGAAATCATAAATACTGAGCTTTGCCTTGCAGACCTTGAGTCCGTAGAAAAACGCAAACAACGTATTGAAAAAATTGCTAAATCTGGCGACAAAGATGCACGTGCTGAATTACCATTATTAGAACGCATCATCGAAGGTTTAGGTGAAGCGAAACCTGTTCGTGCACAAGGTCTTGAAGAAGAAGAATTGGAAATGATCAAAGAGTTAACATTGCTTACAGCAAAACCATCTCTTTATGTAGCCAATATTTCTGAAGATGAAGTATCTGATTATTCTGCCAACGAATATGTAAAACGCGTAGAGGAATATGCGAAAAACGAAGGCGCTGGTATCGTTGTTGTGTCCGCACGTATCGAGTCCGAAATTGCAGAGTTATCCGAAGAAGAATCCGCTGCATTCCTTGAAGATCTTGGCCTTGAAGAGTCTGGCTTAACTAAACTTATCAAAGCAAGTTATGCACTTTTAGGTCTTATCAATTACTTCACAGCTGGTGAAATGGAAGCTCGTGCTTGGACAATCGTAAATGGTACCAAAGCACCTCAAGCTGCTGGTAAAATTCACTCGGATATTGAAAAAGGCTTTATCCGCGCTGAAATTGTCTCCTTTGATGATCTACAAGCTTGCGGTAGCCAAAACGCGGCTAAAGAAAAAGGCCTTGTACGCCTTGAAGGTAAAGACTACGTTATGAAAGACGGCGATGTAACCCATTTCCGCTTCAATGTATAAACAAACTTATATAACAAAAACCAGTAAATCTCAGGATTTACTGGTTTTTTATTACTAATTATAACCTTTATATAATATTATTTATCGTCTTTATGAAGAACATTTTTGACGCCACTAATCGCACCATCTACAGCATCTTTAACATCTTCAGCTGCTTTTTTGAGATCTTCAGCAACATCATGTGCAGCATCTTTAACTTTTGCAGCTGTATTTTCTACAGCACCTTCTGCTTCCAATTTTTTGTCACCAGTTAATTTACCGGCATTTTCTTTTAATGCACCTTTAGCTTGATTTAATTTATCTTCTAATGCCATAATTATGAATCCTTTCATATGAAATCATTTTTAGTTATGTTAGCTATATATGTTAGCTATACTTTTAAAAATAGATTACTATCCCTTTTTCCCGAAGAAAAACGAAACAACAGCAACAACAATTACAGCGCCAAGAACAGAAGGAATTAATGCCATGCCAGCTAAGCTAGGACCCCATGTGCCAAATATTGCTTGACCCACGGACGAACCAACTAAACCAGCAACAACATTGGCAATAACGCCCATTGCTCCACCTTTGTTAGTGATGGCTCCCGCAAGAAAACCGATAAAACCACCAACAATAATTGACCATAACATACGATCACTCCTTCCTATTTAATCAATATATTTATAATATCCTACCAAATTATACGGGCTTTATAAATATAATAAATAATGTGTATATTTATAATATACCATTCATTTCTAAAGATTAGATGAAGAAATTCGATATGGTTATAAAAGTCGCAATCGATTAAACTACTGTAACAATTTCATCCATTGTGCGACGTGTTTTATTGCGATGCGGTTCTTCATCGCGATAACCAAAAGCAGCCATAACGGCAATACCAAAATGTTTTGTATCAAAGAGCCCTAGTTCATCACCTAAAAAAGCTGTCATCTTATCTTGATTAAAGCCTTCCAATGCACAGGAATCAAGACCTTCATAAGCAGCCATAGTCATCATGTTAGCCATTACAATATACGCTTGCTTAGAAGACCAATCAAAGGCAGCACGATCAGACTCAAATGTTTTATAGTCTTCAGTTGTGAACTGAGCATATTTTTCTTTATAAATAGCATCGACTTCAGCAGGTAATTGTTTCACCTCTTCTTGAATGTAGCGTACATAAGGGGAATCAAATTCCAAATCCACCTTTTTACGTGTTAAAAACACTACGAAATGACTCGCTTCAAGACCAGCTTGAATCCCCCAACCATAAGCTTTCATCTTTTCACGGATTTCAGGATTTTGAATAACTAATAATTGGTAAGCTTCAAAACCTAAGGAGGTTGGAGACAAGCGCGCCGCCGTTAAAATACCTTGCCAATCTTCATCAGAAATCTTTTCAGCGCTATCAAATTTCTTACATGCATAGCGATATGTCATAGCATATTCTAAATCTTTACGATCAAATTTAGGGGCTGTTAATTTTACATTTTCTATTTCATATTTACTCATATATACCTCCATAATTAATATCTGTAATTGATAAAATATATCATGTTTCTATAGTACCACACTCATCGTTCAAGTTATATGAAGATGGACACTAAAGTAAAAAAAGCCTAGACAACGTCTAGACTTTATACGGTACGGCTAGCTCTCCTTTTTCATACCAAAAGAAGCCAGACATACTAATTTTATGTTCTTTTAAAATGGTCTTTACTTGATCCACTATACTTGAGTCTATTGCAATAGATAAACCGCACATATCGTAAAGTTCTGGGGGTGTGGCCATCAACTGATGAGGCACATCTAACTCGGTTAATACTTTATCCGCTTTATCACCAAAATAATAGGATGTAAAAACGACAAGTAATTTTTTATTTTCCAATGCCTCACCTCCTACCAAAGTAGATACGATTAAATGTCTTTCATCTCAATGATTCATTCTAGAAATAAGAAATCTACTTTAAATCAGTAGCTCTAAATCGATATATCAAAATAAAATACTAATATTATAGCTTAACAATATTATCTCCAAGGATTGCATCTGTAATAGCGTACATATTAGTAATACTGCCTACGCCCAGCTTATCTTTTACACCGAAATAATCAAGACAAATGCCGCATGCTGCAATTTCTACACCAAGCTCAGCTAATTTCTTGATATTTTCCAAATGAACCGAATCATTGACTACCATCTTAACACTGCTATTGATGAAATAAATCTTAGAAGGCTTTACGTCAGCTTCAAGCATACATACCCAGAAGGTTTTCATCAAATTTCGGCCAAGCTCTTCACTACCTTCACCAAGATAATCCTTCGTCATCAAAATGACGCGATTTCCATAGTTCATAGGTTCACAACTTACTTCCGTTACCGAATTTGCATTTGGTGTCATAGTAAGATAAAAATCCTTGCCATCTTGGCGAATACCTACACCATAACCACGAGACTTACCAAACTTCTCTACATTATCGCGGCTCACTTCATTATCTACAATTGTAATAATAACAGCATTTGGATTCGCATCACTTACCTTCTTAGTTTCAATAACAGGTTTTGGACACAAGCTACCGCGCACATCTACCGTTAATTCCTTTGTATTGCTCATCATACACCTCTATATACATTATATAATTTGTGAAAGTATCAGCTATCAGCTATCAGCTATCAGCTATCAGCTAATAATAATTTAATTAAATATCTATCCTCAATAGTATAGACCTGATTTTTATAATTTTATTCTGTAACGCGTACCGCTAAACCACTGAAGCTTTCAACAGTACCCACAATAGCAGCACAGTCAATACCCGCCTTATGAAAGGCCTGAACAAGCGGCTCACCTTCGCTAGCAGGAACAGAGAATAGTAACCCACCAGAGGTTTGAGGATCAAATACAATATCCGACCATATAGGATCCAAGTCCTCATCAACTTGTACTTCAGTTATAGCCTTGCGATTACCATAAGATGCAGCCGGAATTAACCCCATTTGAGCCGCCTCGATGACATCATCAAAAAGAGGGATGTCGTAAACTTTAATATGAATCGTCACATTAGAAGCACTCGCCATTTCTACGGAGTGTCCCATGAGGCTAAAGCCTGTAACATCTGTACAAGCATGAACTGTAAAGTTATGCGCCACCTCAGCCGCTACACGATTTAAAGTACTCATACTAGTGACGGCCTGTTCCGTGCCTACAGGGAATAAATCTGCTTTCAACGCATTATTCATAATACCTGTACCAATGCGTTTTGTTAGCACCAACACGTCCCCTACTTGAGCACCTTTATTTTTCCAAATCTGATGGGGATTTACTTGACCAGTCACAGACATCCCAAAGATAGGTTCCTTATTTTCAATGCTGTGTCCACCTACGATGGCTGCACCAGCCTCGGCTACAATCGAACCAGCCCCATTTAACACATCCGTCAAAACACCTTGCTCGACGAGAGGAACCGGAAAGCCTACGATATTCATCGCTGTTAAAGGAGTTCCACCCATAGCATACACATCGCTTAGCGCATTAGCAGCTGCAATTTTACCGAATAAACCAGGATCATTAACCATAGGTGTAAAGAAATCTAAGGTTTGCACCAATGCAAAGGTATCCGAGATTTGATATACACCTGCATCATCGGCACCAGTCATATCTGCGAGAACATGTTCGTTAGTAACGGGTGTTACAGCTTTCAGCACACGGTTTAATATATGAGGCCCAATCTTACACGCGCAGCCTCCACTTGTCACATAATCAGTAAGTCGTACCATAATTTCTCCTTACTCATTTTCCGGCAATCGAAAGACGATTTTCTTAACAGCCTTTTCAAATTTAGGGCGCGGCATCAAGAGTTGATGTCCACAGCCATTACATACGATGAGGAAGTCTGTGCCGATCCGCTTAACTTCCCACTCGTCACTGCCACAAGGATGTGATTTTTTCATCTTCACTACATCGCCTACGTAATATCTAACAAATGCCATGGCGCCTCCTTTAACTTCTGTCAATATTTATATATTTATTATACATAAAATAGTTGGTTCTATAAATATATACTGATTCTATAGTTCAATCGTCTATTATATAACCATAAAATGTTCGCCCTAAATATATAATGTACAGATTTGATATGTCTGCTGTTCTTATAATTAAAACCATAACACAAGAAAAATAGTATTATATAATCACCAAAAGATCACAAAAATGTTTAGCTTAATCATTATATTTTATAGGAAAATATTAGTACATCTAAAGAAATCAACATTAATAACTAAACAATAATGATTTTTCATTTAGTTATCATTCTCAATATCAAAATAGAGATTTTTTATAAATCCCATACTATTCAATCTTTATAAATCCGCATTTTTACTGCATTGATAATATTTATCATTTAGAAAATTTTCGAAATAAATTTTACAAAAAGACTTGCATTTCTCATTTAGTATGTTACAATATAGTCAACAATGATTATTCGTTAAGTATACGGGTAACACATTGTATATAAAACTGTTAAGACGGCAAGTGCCGAAATACACAAATAAGTAAGTACTATTTTAAGAGTTAGGCAAGTGTCTATTTGATCTAAGAATAAGTTTTCTTACTAAGGCGAAGTCGCCCTCGAAATTGATAGAATAAGTATTCTATTCCATTGCATTCACAACCAAGTGGTTATGAATATATACGTTAAGTAACAATTTTGAAAATTATCGTAAGTACAAAGGAGTATTAAAATGGCAGAATTAAAAGGTTCTAACACTGAAAAAAATCTTCAAGCAGCTTTTGCTGGCGAATCCCAAGCATTCCAAAAATATACATTCTACGCTAGTGCAGCTCGTAAAGCTGGCATGAACGAAATCGCTGACTATTTCGAAGAAACAGCTCATAACGAATCTGCACATGCTAAATTGTGGTTCAAAGCTCTTCATGGTGGCGATATTTCCGCTGATATCGAAGCTAACCTTCGCGATGCAGCAGCTGGTGAAAACTACGAACATACTACAATGTACAAAGAATTCGCTGACGAAGCTGAAAAAGAAGGCTTTGCTAAAATTGCTTTCCAAATGCGCGAAGTTGGTAAAATCGAAGCTCGTCATGAAGCTCGTTACCTTGCATTAGCAGCTCAAGTATCCGGTAACAAAGTATTCCACAATGACGAACCAGTAGCTTGGATCTGTGCTAACTGCGGTTACGTACACGTTGGTGAAGAGGCTCCAAAAATTTGCCCTGTATGTGCACATCCACAAGCTTTCTTCCACCGTTTCGTTGAATCCATCTAATCTGTAAGTACGACACTAACTAGATTAATAACCTGTAAGTACAGATTTTAATAAAACTATACCTGTAAGTACAATCTAAACTTACAGTAAGTACTGACAACTTCCTTAACAAAAAGACGATGACATTTGTCATCGTCTTTTTTTGCATTCTTTTGCTAGATTTTTATTTTATCTACTAAATTTTTAAATTCTTCTGCTGCTTCATATGGATTATCTGCATGAGCAATAGCAGATATTACGGCTACTCCACTGGCACCAGCTTGCAAAACAGGCGTTGCGTTAGCTAACGTAATCCCACCTATACCAACGCACGGTAATGTTAGACCTTCTGCTCGTAACTTAGTAATACGATCTGGTCCGCATGGCTCTTGAGCATCAGGTTTGCTACTTGTGGCATACATAGGACCTACACCGACACAATCTGCATACACTACATCAGTCTTATGAAGTTCCTCCACAGAATGAATGGATATACCAACAACCTTATTTCCTACAAGATTACGAACGTCTTCTAAACGCATATCCTCTTGTCCTACGTGAACACCATCAGCATTAACAGCCACTGCTAAGTCTACATCGTCATTAATAATATAAAGCACATTATACATAGCACAAATTTCTTTTAACTGCTGAGCTAATTCTAGTTTCTGTTGTCCTTCTAATGTTCCTGTGCCCTTCTCTCTAAACTGAAAGCATGTCACGCCACCCCGACAAGCAGCTTCAACAGTGTCCAATAAATGTCTTTCATTAAATCCTACATCCTGTGTGCCACTAATAAAATATACCTTTAATTGATCGGGTACAACTACGGGCCGTATTCTATTTCCAGATAAAAGCATCGCATCATCGAATTCATATAAGGCATCCATAAATGCCACACTAAAGCTGCCAGGTTTTACACCGCTCACCTTAACCGCACTTTCACCAGCAAGTCCATAGTAAGCCAGTGCATACGCAAGAAACTCACCGATAGACATGTTATGCATGAATGGATAATAGGAACTAAAGAATGCAGCTAAGACAGCCCCTAATAGACAGCCGGTCCCTGTTACCGCTGTCATGATTGGATGACCATGAGGAACTGCAAATACACGAGTTCCATCAGAAACGTAGTCCTCTTCGCCCGTTGCGACAACAGGACAATTAATTTGGCGTGCAAGACGATACGTTATAATTGCGCTATCCTCAACTTGTGCCCCATCTACGCCCTTACCAGAGAGAGAACTGTCAATCTTATGATTTGTATTAAGAGCATCATAGATGGCTTTAATTTCACTTTGGTTCCCTCGTAGCAACGAAATAGCAGCGGTTTTAATCAAGTCTAAAACAACAGATAATCGATAAGCCCCAGCGTGACAGCCCACAGGATCTAGCACAATAGGTACCTCATGAGCCTTCGCTAATTTAACAGCCTCTTTGTAATAAGTAACCTTATCTGGTGTAACGGTCCCAATGTTAATGAGTAAAGCCGCAGCATGAACGATAAGGTCTTTTAAGTCTTCGCTGCACTCACTCATTACGGGTGATGCACCGATGGCTAGTAAACCATTAGCCGTAAAGGTCCGCACCACATCATTGGTAATACAAATAACAAGAGGATTTTTTTTGCGTAGAGTCTCTAATATATTCAGTTCGGGCCAATTTGAACCATTTATATTTGGATTGTTGTAGATCATATAACTATCTCCTCTAGTCATTTTTCAAAAGTTCATCCATCGTTTGAGGGCCATTTACCAATAACCCATAAGCCATATGATTAACAGGCCCACAGCCATGACCAAGAGCAGGGTTATGTTTAATAGCTAGAGCGATATAGTCCTTTGCAATACCAATAGCATCCATTACATCACGTCCTTTAGCGAGCTCTGCCGTAATGACTGCTGAGAAGGTGCAGCCCGTACCATGAGTATGAACAGTATCATATTTAGGACTTGTCCACGTACGCACATCTCCATCTTTGGTGAAAGCATAATCCGTAGCATCATCTCCAATATGGCCGCCTTTTATAATAACCACTCGAGGTCCTAATTCATGTAAAATACGCTTAGCTGCTGTTGTGATGTCACTTTCACAAGAGATAGACATGTCCGCTAACACCTCTGCCTCGCTACGATTAGGTGTAATGACTGTGGCGACCGGAATGAGTTTAGATTTTAAGAAATCGACGGCCTCATCCGATACAAGTCGATCACCGCTTGTGGCAATCATAACTGGATCCATCACATAAGAGATGTTCTTACTCACATAAGGATAGATGAGATCCATCATCTCCGGTAAAGCAATCATGCCTGTCTTAACGGCTTGAGGAAGAATATCTGAATATACATCGTGTAACTGTTTTTCTATGCTTTCTAGCGATAGATGTTCTACGTGATGAACCCCTGTTGTATTTTGGGCTACTACGGAGGTAACCACTGCCATACCATATACATGGCGGCTTTGGAATGATTTTAGATCGGCCATAATGCCAGCGCCACCACTAGGGTCAGTACCAGCAATTGTCAATGCAGTATGTAATTTCATTATGCCTCCTTGTGTAACAGATTACGTCGAGATAAGATTTGTAATACCACGAAACCAATACAGGCGCCTCCGATAGAGCTCATGGAGAAAGATGTAATCAAGGTCAATAATGCCAATGGTTTACCTAGTAAGAAGTTAGCAATTGGATAACTCACAAGAGCACCAATAATCCCTGTACCGATGATTTCACCTAGAGCCGCCGCCCCTATGGCATTGTACTTCTTATATAGATACGCAGATAACCAAGCGCCAATCATACTGCCTGGAAAGGCTAAGGGAGAACCTAGCGCTAGTACATTACGCAAGCAAGAGGTACTAAAGGCGGCACCTACAGAGAATCTCGCCCCTACTACAACGGCTAAGATCACATTTATCATATGTTGAAACGGAAAAATTCGGGCCGGGCCAATGGGAATCGACGTAGTCGATAAGACGACACCTAAGGCTACACATATACTAGCAATAATCAGTTTTTTCATAATACCTCCAACTAAATAAAAAATGAGACCACCTCAAATGGAATGGTCTCGTAATAGTTTAGTATTATGTTTCACTCCACTTCCCTACGCCAGTATTATCTGAATCAGGTCTAGGGTTTTGAATGGTCAATCTCAGCAAAAGCACCCCTAGTGGCAATATATATTTATACTCTAGTTATAACATCATTATACAATCTATGCAACAAAAGAATTGACGGTTCCCGCACCACCTCGTATAATGAAACCATAATGGGGTGCTCACAAGAGTGGGCTGAGAGTAAGCTAAAGCTTTAACCCATAACCTGATTTGGATAATGCCAACGTAGGGAACATAGAGGATTAATAGCCGAGTTCCTGTGAGCTCGGCTTTTTCTATGACTTCCTGGCAAGGAGGACGTATGAAAGATACACACATCACACAATCACAGTTTGCCATGATATGGTTTGGTGCCGCCCTATCTATAGCAGAGATCATGACCGGTACCTATCTGGCACCCTTAGGCCTCACCCAAGGACTATATGCCATCATCTTAGGCCATATCATCGGCGGTATTCTGCTCTTTGGAGCAGGACTCATCGGTGGCCATTTGCGGCAAGGCAGTATGAACACGACAGTCTTTAGCTTTGGCCCCTTAGGGGCAAAGGGCTTTGCCTTTTTAAATATGGTCCAACTCATCGGTTGGACTAGTATCATGATTTACGATGCCATGCTTGCCTTACAAGAACTGGTGCCCCTATCTCCTATGATTTGGACTATTGCTATTGGGGCGCTCGTCATTTTATGGCTCTTCATCGGCCTTCACAATACAGGCTATATTCAAGCCATCGTATCTATTTTATTACTAGGCCTCACACTCTACATGGGAGTTCACATGATTTCTCAATGGCCTAGTGACAGTAGCTTCATGACTAATGGCAATATGAGCTTTATAGCAGCCCTTGAGCTATCAATCGCTATGCCACTGTCTTGGCTACCTCTCATCAGTGATTATACTCGTGAAAGCAAAAGCCCTTTCTCCGCATCACTAACAAGTGCTACCATCTACACCGTAACGAGTGTCGCCATGTACACCTTGGGCCTTAGCGCGGCGATCTTCGGCGGTGGGGACTCTATCATTACTATTATGATGAACGCAGGCCTTGGTCTTGCAGGACTCATCGTCATTATCTTCTCCACTGTAACTACGACCTTCATGGACGCTTACTCAGCTGGCGTATCTAGTACGACTATCTATAATGGAGCATCTAGTAAAGGCGTAGCTGTTATCGTAACCATTGTCGGCGCCATTGCAGCCATCCTATATCCGATGGACGATATTACAGAATTCCTATATCTCATCGGATCCGTCTTTGCTCCAATGATTGCCATCTTGTTGGCAGACTATTTTGTCAATCGCCAACAAGTGCAAACGCTATCGGCTTATCTAGTTCGCGGGTTGATTTGGGCTATAGCCGTAGGTTTATACCATTATATGTTGCATAGTGAAAGCTCCATAGGTGCAACACTACCAGCCTTTACAATAGCATTTATCGTAACATCCATCGTTGGATTCATAAGTAAAACTGCTAACACCTTACTATAAGCCCATCTTCACAGGTCCAGTGCCGATTTCCAACCATTTCGGCTTCGCTTTCATCATGGGTAACCCATACACATGGCACATCCCATTCGCGAATAATGGAAACAAGATCCTCTCGAACATGCTTACGTAAATTCCAGTCTAGTGCAGATAATGGTTCATCAAGAAGCAAGATGGTTGGTTTAGAGTAAAGAGCACGCCCCAATGCAACGCGTTGCTGCTCACCACCAGACAAGCTACCTGCTTTCGTTTTACGATATTTCTCAAGGCCTAAGCGTTTTAATAAGCTGTCACACATCTCTGACGTGCCTCGTTTACTATAGGTAATATTATGTTCCACCGATAAATGTGGAAATACGATATTACCTTGTGGCATATAGCCAACTTGACGTTCTTGAGCAGGTACCCAGATTTTTTTGTCGCGATCAACCCATATAGTTTCATCATATTGAATGCTACCTGTAGTCGGTTTCACAAGACCTGCAATGCACTTAATAAATGTACTTTTACCACTGCCAGATTGGCCTGTTAACACGGTAATACCAGAAGAAAGTACCCCATCGGCTTTCACAGTCACAGAAGGTCTAGCTATGGTAAAGGAAAATGTAATCATCGGACCTCCTAATTATTATCAATGTGATGGAACAAGGACCCCTTTGTGATGAAGTGAATTCCACTCAACAATGCTAATGTGAGCACACAAATATAGATAACTAATTCAAAAGCATCCATGTACTGCCCTGCCTCTACGTAAGAGTAGATAGCAAGTGGCATGGTGCGCGTTACCTTTGGAATATTGCCTGCAATCAAAATGGTAGCACCGAACTCGCCCATAGCACGACAGAAGGCTAAGATACTGCCCGTCAAAATGCCTTTCCAAGCGAGTGGTACGGAGATAGTAAAAAAGATACGTAACTCTGAAGCACCTAATGTACGCGCTACGTCCTCCATATTATGATCGACGGATTGCAATGCTGAACGCACCGTTTGATAAAACAGCGGAAATGCAATTACAGAGGAGGCTATCACGGCACCGGATGCAGCAAAAACAACACTCATACCATGAGCTTCAAGCCAAGCACCAAACGCATAACCTGGAGTAAATACCATAAGTAACGCAAAACCAACAACTACCGGAGGCAGTACAAGTGGCAAGGTAATAAGTGCATCAAGAATGGCAATACCACCCCACTTACAACGGTTCATCCAGTAACAAGTCCCTAAGCCACTTAAAATAACTATGATAAGAGCTATACTTGCTACCCATAATGATAGCCAGAATGGACTCATGTCACGCCCCCTTTCTATACACAACAAATTTAAAATATTTGCGGTATCCATTATTTCTAAAATATTTTTCAAATAAGATTTATGTCCTAAATCATATGCTAGATTATTAATCAGTCCCCACTCCTCACTACAAATGAGTAAAAAAGAGCATACAGTTAGAAATAATCTTATTAGTAATACCGATAATATCTCTATTGTATCATAAGAAAACGCTAGCCCTGAAAGCTAGCGTTTTACTCTTATTTAGAAGTAGAGAAACCGTATTTCTCTAATACTTTTTGGCCTTCTGGGCTCATTACGTATTGGTAGAAGTCTTTTGCCAATGCGTTGTCATATTTTTTGATAATACCAATTGGATAGATAACTGGATCATGGGAATCAGCCGGTGTTACTGCAGAGATTTCAACTGCATCGCCCGCTGCGATAGCATCAGTTTTATAGATGAAACCAGCATCTCCAGCACCTTGGCTAATGGAAGCTGTTACAGCTTTTACGTCTTTAGCGTATACTACATTAGGTTCAACTTGTTCCCAAACGCCTAGTTTTGTTAATACCTGTTTACCATAGTTACCAGCTGGTACTGTTTCAGGATTGCCCAAAACGATACGCTTTACTGTACCGATTTGATTTAGCTCAACCTTAGGTTGGCCCTTTGGAACTACGAGAACGAGTTCATTAGTTACGAATGGTTTTACATCAGTTACCAAATCTTTTTCTTGTAACATTTTCATATTTTTCTCGTCAGCAGAGATAAATAAGCTAGCAGGTGCACCTTGTTCAATTTGTTGACGCAATGTACCAGAACCAGCAAAGTTAATAGCAATTTGATCATCTGCTAAATTATGGCTTTTTTTGTAAGCATCAGCCAATTCAGTAAGAGCACCTTTAAGGCTTGCTGCAGCTTGTACAGTAATCTTTTCAGATGTACTTGGTTTAGCCGACTCAGTTGGTTTACTTGCATCATTACCACATCCTACTAAAAAGGCAAACATGAAAACGCTCATTAACACTAATAAAATTCGTTTCATAATTCCTCCTGTGTATCCCTTAAAACGCCACACTGTAAAAGCTATGGTAACACCTAGAGACACCTCGTGTACTAACAAATTAAAATATACAATATATTCATATTATACTATAAATCGATAGCTAAAGTCGTATATCCAAAAACACATATTGCATAGATATTTCTGATGATTATGATAAGTAATCATAATCAATAATTTTTTAAATCCCAAAAAATACATACTATGGTATGATAATATTATAAAGAATAAGCACATTTCGTAACGCTTATTCACTTTTAACTTATATAAAGTAACTGTATATTTGCTATATAGTTATACGATACATTAAAACTATGCCTTATATATTAACTAATATATTAAAGAAAAACTCTAGGTGAGATGATGAATCTATTCGAATTAGTAGGCCATATTTTTATGAATTCTATGGTCCCTATCTTAGTACTTATAGGCGTGGGATTTATATTAGATAGAAAATTTAAACTCGATCTATATACGCTGAGTAAACTAAACTTTTATATATTGTTACCTACCTTTATATTTCGAGCGATGTATGAAGCTAAACTTAACTCAGGTACTTTGGAGATTGTATTCTGTGCGCTCTGTGTACTCATACTAAACTCCATCCTTTCAAATGTGGTAGGTAAGATGCAAGGATATGATGTGGCTAAGATTGCAACCTTAAAAAACTGCGTTATGTTTAATAACGTTGGGAATATGGGTGTCGCCCTTGCTATCTTTGTATTTACTAACATTCCATACGTCATCGATGGTGCTACCCCCTGTGCTAATCTAGGTTTAGTGAGTGTTGTATCTATCATGATCATACAAACTATTAGCAGTAATACCTACGGTTTCTACCAAGCGGGAGCAGGACGATTAACCCCTAGGGATGCACTAAAAGTCGTATTCCACATGCCCATGGTATATGCTATCCCACTAGCACTACTTTGCCACCTACTCCCTTTCGATTTACACGGTCTCTTCTTCTTTGCACCGCTCAATATATTTGCCAATGCTTTCGTTGGCGTCGCTATGATTGCCTTGGGTGTTCAAATTAATAGAACACCGCTAAACTTCTTTAAGATGGATGTCATGCTTGCTACCACATTACGGCTCGTTGTAAGTCCACTCATAGCAGCTGGTATTACTATATTATTCATTATGTTCTATGGACCTATGCATCCAATAGCGGCGCAAACTATCATTATAACCTATAGCGTTCCAACGGCTATTAATATGTCTCTTATTGCTATTGAAATGAAGAATAATCCAGAATATGCTACACAAATTGTAATGGGCACAACTATTTTATCCGCTATAACTATGCCACTGTTTATTACTATAGCCTATTATCTATTCCCATTATATTAAAATAAAAAATCATAGTTATAAAAAATCACTCATAGCCATATGACTATGAGTGATTTTTTATGCCTTAGCATTTAGCCTTGTTAAACAAGTTACACAAGCTGTAACAATTATAGCACCAATAATTTCATTCAAGGCTAAATTATGATTAAGAATAACTACATCTAAAGCTAAAGTAACTATTGGTCCCATTGCACTAATAACGGCTGCAAGAGATGCATTAATTCTTTTAAGACCAAAAGACATCAAGTATGAAGGAATGATAGAACAAAAAATGGCCAAAAATACTAAATAAATCATAGTATGTGTTTGGAGTGTTGAAAATGTAGTAAAATTTTTGCTATCAATTATAAAGCCGAGAAGTAAAAGTACTGTAGTTATACACATATAAGTACTGGTAAAAATAGTAGGACTGATATTCGAAACAGCCCTCTTACTATAAATAATAAACAACGCCCAAAAAATGGCAGAAAGTAAAACTAGTGAAATACCTATTAAAGTATCTGTAAGGTGGTTATCAACGGTAGGATTAAACATAATTGCTAAGCCTAGCACAGTAGATACAATTAGAACTACTTTTGAAAATGTAATGCGTGATAAATCTGAAGATAACAGAAAAACGTAAATTGGAAATGTAAATAGAACGGCACGTTCTAATGAGGCAGATATATATAATAATCCTATAAAGTCAGCTATAGATGAAGATAAATAAAGAATAGCTCCAAAAAATGAGTATTTAAAAACCTTACTTTTATTCACGCTATTCCAATCAAAACGAATCATTGGTATAAGAAAAAAAGGTAATGATAAAACAGCCCTACACACAAGAACATTCAAGGGGCTCAGTGAATCTAAATAAATTAGTTTTGCCCATATAGATTTTGTTGATAGGAATACAGTAGCTAAAAATACCACTAATATTCCTATATTTTTCATTAACAGATTCACTTTATATACTTCTCCATAATCAAATACAACTCAAATAAAATATATAAAATATAAAAACACATTTCATCCTAAGTAGGACGAAATGTGTTCATTATAAAAAATTTAAATTATTGATGAGCTACGTGTTCCATCCCCATGCGAACTAAACATTCAACATGATCATCGTTTAGAGAATAATATGCTGTTTTCCCATCTTTACGATATGTAACAAGGCGCGCTTGGCGCAATACACGCAATTGATGAGAAATAGCAGATTGTCCCATCTCCATGGTTTCTGCAATGTGATTAACACACATTTCATTTTCTAGTAATAGCTCTACTATTTTAAGGCGTGTAGGATCACCCAAGATTTTAAACAGTTCTGCTAGCTTCAGCAATGATTCTTGTTTGTCGGTCATATAATCCCCCTTTTTTAATCCTATCCATTCTTTTTTGTAGCTCTTCTATGTCACTAATCGATACGTCTTAACGTATAACACCAATATGTATGGCATACATATAGACATTATATCATTTTTAACATAAAAAAGAGACTTTGAGAAACCAAAGTCTCTTTTTTTATCATATCTATATAAGATATAAGATATAAGATATAAATTATTTAATGATCAATACAGGGCAAGTGGAGTGGCTAGTTACATAGCTACTTACGCTACCCATGAATAAGCCTTTCAAAGGGCCAAGACCACGGCTACCCATTACGATGAGATCAGCATTATATTTTTTTGCCACTGCAAGTAGTGCAGGTCCAGGGGAGCCAACTTCAAATACGCTTTTAACTTTTACGCCTGCAGGAATTTCTTTCACTACATCATTAAGAATTTCCTTACCAGTTTCTTCCATATCCTCAGCAATTTGCTCAGATACATATCCACCAGAAATTGGTGTTTGATCAAAATTGGAAATAGCAGACACAATATTTGCAACGTGAACAACAATCAATTCAGCTTGGTTGCGATCCGCTACAGCGAGAGCATGTTCCAACGCACGTTTAGCATTTTCAGAACCATCAGTAGGTACGACAATAGTTTTGTAGGTAACCATAATAACCCCTCCTATTCCTAATCCCTCAAAGGGGATATGATCAAATATCGTTTAGCCTATACTAATATATTCTAGACCATCAAGGAAAACTCCTCTTTTTTCTGAGGATTTATTACATTATAGCACAAATCGTACAGAATTATACAAATAAAAGAATATTATGCGTATATTAAAGAACCTGAGACGATTGATTTGTATTAAGTGTAGTAGTCAATTTAAAACCATCTAATATATCTATAAGTTCCTGAGTAGCAAGATTGCTAGTGGATGGACCAATCATTCGAGCTACTGCTACATTACCTTCATTGCCAAGAATAATTGTTGCACCAAAGGATACTGGTTCCGCTACAGATGTATCAGATGTATTTGGATTTTTCATATGGCCCGCCAAATAGAACATCACATTACCGTCAATGATATGCGTTTCATAACGAGTAATCGTGGCCTTGTTCACATCAACCAATTGTTTAAGATAATAATCACCAAGCATCTGCTTAGCCATCATAGTTGGCATACCGGAGCTGACAGCTTGTACAGGGATTGTAAAAGACTCAATATCAAGGCGTATATTATGTTTGGTAAAAGCAATCTTGCCCTTTTCATTAAGACGGGTGAAGCCTTTTGGATAAGCAAACTTGATGCCCTCAGCTACACTGATATCGCTTGTGCCGGTTAATATTTTTTTTACCCCTTTAATAGCATTAGAACCGCGCTTATTGATCAATTCAAAGGATGGAATTGTATGCTCCATCAAACCTAGCTCCATAAACTCTGCACGAACAGGTGCATACGTACTAGACAAATTGTACCGATGAGTTGGATCTTTCTCCATGATAAATTCTGCTTCAAATACAGACTGAACCGGCTCTGTAGATGTCATATCTGCATAAGATTTTGGTGTACTCTTATCCCAGCGTGCGGAAACTGCACCTTTCTTAGCAAAGAACCCACCAACAATATCATTATGCTCAAAGTTATTGCTATGTTGGCGCCAGATATTTAAATACTCCTCATTAGACATGCCCTTAATAGGTACACCATACCAAGTTGTATTCCATTCTTTTTGAGATATTCCTTCTTGTGGTGTATTATTGCGCTTAGTAAAAGATACTGTATAGGAATCCTCTTGCGTAGGGCCCGCTAAATTGAAGGAATACCCTTGAATATGTTCGCTTTCACTACGCACGTCCATATCTAACATAACGCCATCAGCTACACGCCAAGGAATCGAGAACATATAACCATTTTTGTAATCCTTCACCACCGTGTTCATCTTAGTAGCATAGGATTTGTATTGTTCTGGCAAAATAGATGCGGAATCCTTCTGCGATTCCACAATAGATAAAGGTATATCAGGCGTCTTCTGTAAACCTTCCGCCATAATAGAAGTCGTTCCCAAAGCCATGACAGCTAAGGTTGCCGCAAATAAACGTAACTTCATAGAACCTCCTATAACATATTATCCAAGAACGCTTTCGTTCTTTCGTTCTGCGGATGACTAAAAATTTGTTCTGGTGTTCCTTCTTCTTGAATAACACCATCAGCCATAAAGATAACACGATCCGATACTTCACGAGCAAAGTTCATTTCATGGGTTACGATAATCATCGTCATGTGATCGTCCGCCAATTGTTTAATCGTCTTAAGGACCTCACCAGTAAGCTCTGGATCGAGAGCAGATGTAGGTTCATCAAATAGCATGATTTCAGGATTCATCGCTAACGCACGAGCAATAGCTACACGCTGTTGCTGACCACCAGACAAGCGAGATGGATACATATTACGTTTTTCCCATAACCCTACTTTATTGAGTAGTTGCTCTGCAATCGGTGAGATTTCATCATCTTTCATACCTTTTACCATACGTGGAGCAATCATAATATTATCTAATACCGTCATATGTGGGAACAAGTTAAAAGATTGGAATACCATCCCCATACGAAGCAATAATTCATGCTGAGTTTGAGGAGAAGCGTATTTTACAACCCCATTTTCAGTACTAGCAAGAACCGTACCATCAACGGTAATAGAGCCTCCATCAATCGTTTCTAACTGGCCCAAGCAGCGTAAAAATGTTGATTTACCTGAACCAGAAGGTCCAATAATAGAAACGATTTCTCCTCTATTCATTTTGAGCGACACATCGCGCAATACTGATTGATTATTAAAGCGTTTTTCAATACGCTCCATATTTACAAATGTCATAAGTACCTCTTACGTCGTCATATTAAGTATATAACTAACACCTCAAGTAAAAATATCTCATCTACAAAATCGCATCTATAGCATCAAATAAAAGTATCTCACCTATAAAACTAGCTACATCATTACATACGACAAACTATCATAGAATTAGATTAATCTTCGTATACAGCAAATCTTCGTTCTAAGTAATTGAAGATATTCGTTAAAATAAAGGTAAAGATCAAGTAGAATAATGCTGCCACGAGGAATGCAGAAATATCAAAGTCACGTTGTACGATAGATTTTGTAATACGCAAGATATCATTCATCGCCAATACATATACAAGAGATGTATCTTTCAATAAGTTAATCGTCTCATTCGCAAGAGGAGGTAATACACGTTTAAACATTTGTGGCAAGATGATCTTACGCATAGTTTGTGCATAGGTAAAACCAAGCACCTTCGCCCCTTCGTACTGACCTCGAGAGATAGATTGAATGCCCCCACGGAAAATCTCACATAAATAAGCTGCGTAGTTTAATACGAAGGTAAGAACTGCTGCCGTCGCATCATCCATTTGAATAGCACCGTCTGTGATGATTGGTAATGCATAATAGACGAATAAAATTTGTAGCATCAACGGTGTGCCCCGCATTAAATATACAAAAGCATCAACAAGCTTATCTACTAAAGGCAATTTAGATAGGCGTAACATAGCCATTAAAATGCCACCAGGAATAGATAAAATCCATACAATACAGAATAGCGATACGGTTACCTTTAAACCATCAGCGATGGTTGGGATAATCTGCAATAAATAATCTAACATGAAAGACTCCTTCAAAACACGACTAGAGAAGGGCCATCTGGCCGCTTCTCTAGTGTACATTTCGTTCTTTAATTATCAGTTGTACCTACTGACCATAGTACTATTAGTATATCACGAATTGTACTATTTAGCATCGCTCTTATCTAAGTCTGCGCCTGATCCTAACCATTTTTCAGCAATTTTATCAGCAGTACCGTCTTTTTTCATTTCAGCTAAGATACCATTAATTTTGTCACGCAAAGCAGTATCATCTTTGCGGAAGCCAACAGCGAAATTATCAACACCGTAGTCAGTACCTTCTACGATTTTATATTTACCAGGTTCTTTTGTCATGAGATAACGAGCGATTACACCATCAGCAATAACCGCATCAACACGACCAATACCAAGATCCATGAAGGCACTTACAAAATCCGCATAGGATTTTGTTTCTTTAACAGTCTTACCGCTTGGATCGTTTTGCAATGCTGCTTCACCAGTACTAGCTTGTTGCACGCCTACTACCTTACCAGCTAAATCGGCTTTACCTTTAATGGAGTCATCGTCATTACGAACAATGACGTATTGTTTATCCTTCATATATGTATTGGAGAACAAAATATTCTTCTCCCGCTCAGGAGAGACTGTTAAACCATTCCACAAAGCATCAATTTTTTTAGATTTTAGTTCCGCTTCTTTACTAGACCAGTCGATAGCTTTGAACTCTACATCCATGCCAGCACGTTTAGCTGCTTCTTTAGCCATGTCGATATCAAAGCCAACGATTTCACCTTTTTCATCTTTAAAGCCCATTGGAGGAAAACTATCATCTAAACCGATAACAACTTTCTTAGGCAATTCTGTACTAGCTTTTTTAGCGTCACCGCCACAACCTGTTACAAATGCCATCATAGACACGGCTGCAAGGCCAACGGCCATCATCTTTTTCCAATTCATAACTATCCTCCACGGCGATTATCGCCTATTTACTACTTAATAATATGTTCAATACAGATTTAGATTCCGTACTTAATGATTGTATTATACTTTAGTTCATTAAAGTTGTAAATAGTTAATTCGATGAATTTTACATTTTTTATTTTACAGACTCTCCACATATATAGTTTATGATTCTAGATTCATTTGCTTTATGTTTCTGTAGTCCTATATTTATATTTCTGTATGCCTATATTGCATGATGCTACGTACTTATACTTTATGACTGCGTATGTTTATGAATGGCCTCAATCATCGCCATTTTATCCTTGTACGCCACCTGATGCAGATCAAGTGGTATCACATAGATCCCACCATGACCATTCATTGCTTGCAACTCACGCCATTCCTCAGTGAATCCAATAATATGCTCATAATCAACAAAGACGAAATATTCATCCCCATAGAATAAACTGTGAAAGTATTCTTTCACAGAAAAAGGCCTACGTTTTAACACGAGGCCCTTTTCACAGATAAAAGCTTGACTTTCACCTAATCTATGAAGGGTCCATAATATCACGAGCAACAACAGATAATACCATACACGTTCCGCCCAGTCTGAAGGCATATATTTTACAATCAACGCACACGCAACTAGACCGATGATGCAACCGGTCCATTGTATACCACGATGTATTTCTAAGCTCTGTTGTACGGCACCTGATGAAAAGCGTTCCATCGCCTCTTGTTTCGTCATGGTTTACCTCACAAATTGAAAGTCTACTATATGATTTTATTTACGGCACAAGCCCATAGCTTGCTCTACTTTACGATACATTTGACTCGCTTTAGCATGAGCCTTAGCAGCCCCTTCATCGAGAATTACATCCAACTCAGGACTTGTAATCAATTCATTGTAACGTTGTTGAATTGGCTCAAGGGTTGCTACTAAAAGATCGGCAATATCGGATTTAAATACGCCATAACCTTTACCTGCGTACATTTCTTCGATAGCTTCGTAGCTGTCTTTTGTAATAGCACGGTAGATTCCCATCAAGTTAGAGATGCCAGGTTTATTTTCTTTATCATAGCGAACCGCATTATCAGAATCAGTTTGAGCTCGTTTCAATTTTTTCACGATCAAATCTGGTGCATCCAAAAGGCGAATGGTAGCATTTTGGTTATCATCAGATTTACTCATTTTCTTAATTGGCTCTTGTAAGCTCATAACGCGAGCACCACCTTCGCCTACCTTGATATCAGGTACTACGAAAGTTTCACCGAATCTACGGTTAAAACGCTCTGCCAAATTACGAGTCAACTCAAGATGTTGCTTTTGGTCCTCACCTACAGGAACATAGTTTGTACCATATAGCAAGATATCTGCCGCCATCAATGGTGGGTACGTAAGCAATGCTGTAGGAATAGAATCCCCTTGCTTTTGAGACTTATCCTTGTACTGAGTCATACGCTCTAATTCGCCAACATAGCTAATAGATTGCATAACCCAACCGAGCTTAACATGCTCAGGTACTTCAGATTGAACAAACAATGTTACCTTTTTAGGATCAAGGCCAACCGCAAGGTACAATGCAGCCAAATTACGAGTGTTTTGAAATAATTCTTTTGGATCTTGCGGTACCGTAATCGCATGTTGGTTAACGATACAATAGTAACATTCATCAGTATCTTGATAGTCTAAGAAATTACGTAAAGCCCCCAAATAGTTACCAAGTGTTAACTCCCCACTTGGTTGGATGCCGGAAAATATAACTGCCATAATAGTCTCCCTATATTGAAATAAACCAACAGTGCTTTGACACTGTTGGTTATATATTATTCTACGGTTACAGATTTAGCCAAATTACGTGGTTTATCTACGTCTGCACCGCGTGTAATTGCTGCATAATACGCCAATAGTTGCAATGGTACAACCGCTAAGATTGGAGCGATAAATTTATTCGCACGAGGCACATAAATTGTGTGGTCTACGTGTTTAGATAATTCTTCGTCACCTTTCATGCCAATACCGATTACAATAGCTTCACGAGCTTTTACCTCTCGGATGTTGCTGATCATCTTATCGTACACATCCTCTTGTGTAGCCAATGCGATAACAGGTACGCCCTCTTCGATAAGAGCCAATGTACCATGTTTCAATTCGCCACCAGCATATGCTTCAGCGTGGATGTAAGAAATTTCTTTCAACTTCAAAGCACCTTCCATCGCTACTGCATAGTCGATAGCACGGCCCAAGAAGAATGCATCAGATTTGAAGCCATAATGTTTAGCAAAGGCTTTCATATCTTCGTCTACTTCAAAGATTTCATGAATCAAGGATGGTAGGTTTTTAACGCCGCTAAGAATTTCTTCGGCTAAGGCTGGATTTAATTTACCATTTAATTGACCTAGGTATACGGCGAATAACAAGCCCGCTACTAATTGAGTAGTGTACGCTTTTGTGGACGCTACAGAAATTTCAGGGCCAGCCCATGTGTAAACTTTGTTATCTGCTTCACGAGAAATGCTGGAACCAACAACATTGGTAATGGCCAATGATTTGGCACCAAGGCGTTTAGCCTCTTTCAAAGCCGCCAATGTATCGGATGTTTCACCAGATTGACTAATAACGATACATAATGTTTTATCATCAGTCAATGGGTTGCTGTAACGGTATTCAGATGCTATTTCCACATCAACTGGAATACGCGCCAAGTTTTCAATATATTGTTTTGTTACAAGACCTGCATGGTATGCAGTGCCGCATGCAACGATGAGAATTTTATTGAAAGCTGCTACATCTTCAGCAGTCCAATTTAGCTCATCAAAGATTGCTGTTTTACCATCTTCAGAGATATGTGTACCGAATGTATCGCGAACAGCTTTAGGTTGATCATGAATCTCTTTCAACATGAAATGCTCATAACCACCTTTTTCTGCTGCTTCAGCGTTCCAATTTACATGGAATACCTCTTTATCAACAGGGTTACCTTCACGGTCGAATACGGATACATTATCGCGAGTTACGATAGCTAATTCACCATCGCTCAAGATGTATGTATCACGTGTGTAGTTAATGATAGCTGGAATATCGGATGCTACAAAGTTTTCACCTTTGCCAAGGCCGATAACCAATGGGTTTTCTTTTTTAGTACAAATGATTTTATCTGGCTCATCGGAGCAGATGATTTCAAGAGCATACGCACCATCAACACGAGCTAGCATGCGGCGTACTGTGCCCACGAAATCGCCATCGTACATATCCTCTAACAAATGAGCTACAACTTCTGTATCAGTTTCAGATTTGAAATGGTACCCTTTTGCAATAAGCTCTTCTTTTAAAGGCATGTAGTTTTCAATAATGCCGTTGTGTACAACAGCAAATTTACCATCTTCAGATGCATGAGGGTGGGCGTTCATGTCGGATGGACGACCGTGTGTAGCCCAACGTGTATGACCAATGCCTACAGTTCCTTCATTAGGATCTGCTTTCACAACTGCCTCAAGATTAGCAAGACGGCCAACCTTCTTTTGAATTTTAATAACATTTTCAGGGCCGATAACAGCAATACCTGCAGAGTCATAACCACGGTATTCTAACTTTGCCATACCGTCCAACAAGAAATCAGATGCTTGATTAAAGCCAATGTATCCTACGATACCGCACATACGTATATCCTCCTATAACTGGGGGTATTTCTAGCCCCAGCAAAAACTAAGGCTAACTAATTAATATTCTAGATTAATATTCTATTTAATGTATTAAATATTAGTTCAATACAATTCATTCAGATATACTTTGTCCCCATCGTTACCGATGGGCTTTTTAATACCTGTTACGACATGAATATGCCGGAAGAGCATCCGCTGATGACTCGATCACTCTTCACCTCGTCTACCCTAACGACTGCCTTCGCGGGTACTTGCGCTATTCGCCTTTACGAATTTGGAATTCCTTTCTATGATATACGGCAGAATCAGTACAAAATAAAATATGTACTGAGGTATATTATACTAGAAAAATCGATAAAAAGTAAACCACCACAGATAAGTCAAAAGGAATAAAAAAGATTGTTTCTATGCTTCACATCCTTTTCATTGTAAGAAATTATACTTCTATCATTCTAAATTTTACGCAATTAGATTTTGTTGTATTTTCAAAATGTATGTATATAATTTGGGAGATATTAATCATGAATAAAACAACTATAAAGAAACAACATAAAACTAAAAAGAATAGCTTATCATATAGAAAATTACGTCGTTGGGTGTTACCTGCAGTCCTTGGTGCCGCTTTATCGACATTAGCAGTTATCCCAACATTAGCTGCAGAGACTCAAACTAATACCAACGTAGCAGTTGTAACCACAACAGAACAAACTAAAACAGTACCATCTGCACAAGGAAGCACACCTCCAACCGGTGCACCTCACGGCAAACCACCTGCCGGTCATGTCCCTACAGGCACGTCTAACCAAATACCTCCAAATGGGAATCCTCCTTCTGGCACTCCTAACGGTATGCCTCCAACAGCTATGCAGAATGGAGCCCCTAATGGAATGGCACCACAAGTTGAAGTAGATCCTAGTACTTTTAAAGGCACAACTATCGCTACAGAAAACAAATCCATTGCTCACGAATCGATGACAAACACAACGGCCGATCAGAATGCTTTCATCGGTAAAAATAAAGCGGTAATTGATATTGAAAATAGCGTTTTCGATAAAACAGGCGACACTACAAGCGATGACAACAGCAATTTCCGTGGTCAAAATGCAGTAGTCCTCGGTATCGAGGGGAGCCAAATCAATATTAAAGGCAGTAATATTACATCTAATTCTAAAGGCTCTAACGCAGTCTTTGCCACTGGTGAAGGTTCTGTTATCAACGTAGAAAATACTAATATTCACACCAAAAGCGATTCCTCTCGTGGTTTAGATGCTACTTACAAAGGTACGGTAAATGGCAAAAACCTAACTATCACCACTGAAGGGGCTCACTCTGCTACACTTGCTACAGATCGCGGAGAAGGCACTATCACCACAGAAGCAGCCAAACTTACGACATCTGGCGAAGGCAGTCCTGTTATCTACTCCACGGGTAATATTATAGTGAACAATGTCAACGGCATAGCGAATAACAGTGAAATTGGCGTCGTAGAAGGTAAAAATTCTATTACCCTTACGAACTCCAATGTAACAGGCTACAAAGATAATGGTTTCATGCTATATCAAAGCTTCTCTGGTGATGCTGAAAACGGTATTGCTCGCCTGAAAGCAGAGAATAATACACTTACAACTCACGCTACAGGTGCGTTCCTCTATGTAAACAACACTACTGCTGAAGTAGACCTTTCTAACAATGCCATCTCTATGCCGAACACTTCTACCTTAGTGAAAGCAGCTGCCGACTCCCGTTGGGGAAAAACTGGTGAGAACGGCGGTCATCTTACACTCCGCACATCTAACCAAGAACTAAGTGGTAATATTATGGCTGATTCAATCAGTACCATCGCTCTAGACATGACAAATGGATCTAGTCTTGTAGGTGCTGTAAACACAGACAACACGGCTAAAGAAGTAACTGTGAAACTCAGCAAAGACTCCAATTGGATACTCACTGGCGACAGCTATGTAAAATCCTTGAACAACGAAGATACCACAGGCAGTAACATTCACTCAAATGGATATAAACTCGTTGTGGCTGAAAAATAATAATAAAAGCACTACTTTGAATTATTCCAATCCAAAGTAGTGCTATTCTTTTTCAATCAAAACTATAAAACTTCAACTATATAAATATTCTTTAGCTCTATCACTATGAAGTTAGCGTATTATAAGTTATGAGTTAAACGGTCTATCAAATAGCATCCATATTCTGGCCATAGTTGCAATTCAAGTATAGGTATAAAATTTTCATTTTTAATCTTATACACCAATATATCTAAATCTTCAATATCCTCTTCCCAACTTTTTATACAGTTTTGTTTTTCTTCTTCATTAGAGAAATCTTCATCTACTTTTGTTTCCTCAAGAGACAATATTAGTTCTTCTCTCTTTTCAGCAATTTCTTTCTTAAAATAATCATGCTGATTATTAAGCCAAAGAGCAAAGTAATACGGAGGTCCAGAAACAATACAATCTACTTTTGCCTTTTCACATTCCTCTAGAAATAAGGTATACTCACCTAATACATAATAAGCTTCATATACTTGAAAATCATGAATAATGTCAGAATCATAATATTTGTCTTTATATTGTTCATCCTGACCAAGCTTAATTTGTTTTAAACGATTCATCGCTTGATCTTTATAGCCCAAATACACATCACAATAAGCAATAGAGAGTAATAATCGCATTCTATTTGGGTAGTCTTTTAATAACTCTTCAAAAGTAGTCTTTGCTTTCTCATATTCCTTAAGCTCAAACAAACACACTGCATAGCCAAAGTTCATTTCATAATCATCGGATACTGTTGTTCCCTTTTCAAAGGTATGTAAACTTTTCTTTAATTCCTCTACAGAACCCTTCTCTCTATAAGCTGAAAAATGATATAAAGCCAGCCCTCTGTAAGTCTCTATATATGGGGACTTTAATTTTACAGCAGCAGATAGATAGTCATATTCTTTTATACTCCCCTCATCACTATAATAAAAAGCCAGATTAGTATAAACTTTAGCTTTTTCAGCATCACTCAATTTATCTCTATATTTTTCTAAGAAGGCCTCTAATATAAGCTGTGAATTTCTTTCTCTCCTTGATTGTGACTCAGCATATGCAAGCTCACAAGCAGAATTTACACTATTTGGACACTCATTAAGGAGATTTCCAAGTTCCCGTTGATTTACAATCTTCATACGACACCTTAACTATTTACCAGTAAGACTTAAACTATATAGCTATAATAACATATAGTGATGGTTCCATTCGGTAACCATCCTAAATAAATATAAAATAAATACCCTCCTATATATGTTCCTGCAGTGACTTTACGTAGGACGGAGCAAAGGGACATATATAGGAGGGTATACCTTTGATATAAATTGTAGAATGGAACCAAACGAAGTAGTATCAAACTACTCATTAAGAGTTAATCCGCAAGCCCTTGTTCTCTACCGATAATATCAGCAATTTCTTGGCATAGGGATTGTAGTTCTTCTTGGTTAGGACCTTCAGCCATGACGCGAATGAGTGGTTCTGTCCCGGATGCACGTACTAAGACGCGACCTTCGTCACCAAGTTCTCCTTCAGCTGTTACGATAGCAGCTTTGATGAGGTCATTGTCTTCCCAGCCAGTTTTTGTAGCTACACGAACATTTACAAGAACTTGTGGGTATTTTGTCATAATGCCGGCCAATTCAGAAAGAGGTTGCTTTTTCTCCTTTATAAGAGCCGCCACTTGAACAGCTGTTAACATGCCGTCACCAGTGGTATTGTGATCTAAAAAGATTACATGACCAGATTGTTCACCACCAACGGAAAGATTATGTTCACGCATGTATTCCAATACATATCGATCACCAACAGCAGTGGAAACTGTTTTCATACCAAGTTCTTCTGCTGCTTTATGGAATCCAATATTACTCATAACGGTACCAACTATGGTATCCCCTTTAAGTTTGCCTTCTTCTTTCAACTTAAGGGCGCATAGCAACATAATTTGATCACCATCGAGGACTTGACCTTTTTCATCAACCAATAAACAGCGATCAGCATCGCCATCATTAGCAATACCAAGGTCCGCATTATGTTGTTGTACGGCTACTTGTAAGCCTTCAATATGTGTGGAACCACAATGATGATTGATATTCAAACCATCTGGATTCACATTAATATTGATGACTTTAGCCCCTAGTCCAGACAAAATTTCCGGACCTACACTGGACGCTGCGCCATTAGCACCATCATAAACGATAGTCAACCCTTCAAGGGACGTATCGATTGTGTGACGTACAAAATGAGCATATAAATGAGCCAAGTTACTATTGAACTCAATTTTACCAATACCATCACCCGTAGGACGCGCCAATTCATTATCTGCGCTTTGACGAACATATTTTTCCAATTCATCTTCCACTTCATCAGGTAATTTATAGCCATTACCATCAAAGAATTTAATGCCATTATCTGGATATGGATTGTGAGATGCAGAAATAACAGCACCCGCATCAAAACCTTGTTGCCGTACAAGGTAAGCTACTGCTGGTGTTGGGATAACGCCTGCAATCACTACATTACCGCCAACAGAACAAATGCCCGCAGCTAATGCACTTTCAAGCATAGAACCAGAAATACGCGTATCGCGACCAATCAAGAACGTAGGATGTTCCTTTTCCTTACCAAAATGCGTTCCTGCCGCACGACCTAAATGATAGGCTAATTCCGGCGTTAAAAACTCATTAACAACACCACGTACACCATCTGTACCAAATAAACGAGCCATAATTATCCTCCTCTAAGGATTTGTGAAAGTTTCACAAGTCTATATATCTACCGTGTGTATCTTTTCAATAATTACTGTTGTGTATTATATCATAATATAGAAAGCATACCTACTATAAAGTCAAATCTATATTACATAAATAGTATGAATCTATACTGTAATTCAATTCATCAGTATAATTCCCACTAATTAGGTTTTGCGTATTTTGCCATACATAAAATGGCTGTTTCTGCACCATCAAGGGCAGCACTCATAATTCCCCCTGCATAGCCAGCCCCCTCACCCATAGGATAGAAACCTCCTACAGTAGGAGAAATGCGTTCTTCATTGCGTCCCATACGAAGCGGTGCAGATGTACGCGTTTCAACGCCTGTCATACACACCGCAGGATCATCAAAGCCTCGGATACGACGGCCCCAGTATGGCAAGGCACGCTCTAATACGGATGTGACAAATGATGGCAAGCAATCATGTAAATCGCAATTTACAACACCTGGCTCGTAACTATATATACTATTTTGTACACTAGGTGCTTGTGAAAGTCCTAAAAACTGTCCTACAGTTTGTGCAGGCGCATGGAAGTTAGAACCGCCCAACTCATAGGCCTTGCGTTCCCATTCTCGTTGAAATGCGACGCCATCTAATGGATGAGTACCAAAGTCATCTGGACCTACGTTGACTACGATAGCACTATTAGCAACACCGCTATCCCGAGCATATAAACTCATGCCATTTACGACAACACCACCCTCTTCAGAGGCAGATGCTACTACTTGACCACCTGGACACATACAGAAGCTATATGCAGTACGGCCCGATTCTTTATCGTGGTATACAAGAGAATATTCTGCTGCACCGAGGCCCAAACTAGATGGTTCTACACCATATTGAGACTCATCAATTACAGACTGATCATGCTCAATACGAACACCGATAGCAAATGGTTTTGCCATCATTTCCACATTGCGTTTATAAAGCATTTCATATGTGTCACGTGCACTATGGCCTACACCAGACAAAACAACAGTCGTATCAATACGCTCACTACCATTAACTTCAACGCCTACGATACGGTCATTTTCAATAAATAAATCTGTTACCTTAGAACCAAAGCGGACTTCACCGCCCCATTCGATGATGCGCTCACGCATGGCTTTTACCATGGTACGCAATTTATCAGTACCTACGTGAGGTTTATGTTTATATAAGATTTCTTCAGGCGCACCAAACTCTACAAAGTATTTAGATATTTCATGTAAACGCGGATGGGTAATGCGAGTTGTCAACTTACCATCGGAAAAAGTTCCTGCGCCGCCTTCCCCAAATTGTACGTTGGACTCAGGCTTAAATATGCCCTTTTTCCAAAATGTCTCTACATCATGACTACGTGTATCTACATCTTGACCGCGTTCAAGCACGATTGGGCGATAGCCTTCACGAGCTAAGTAAAAGGCTGCCAGCATCCCCGCAGGGCCAAAGCCCATAACTACAGGACGATGAGCTAATGGTACGGACCCAAAAACAATAGGTTCTGGATCTTCTGCAGCAAATACAGATATATCCTTTTCTTTACCAAGCTTTTTCATGACTTGAGCTTCATTATGAACCTCAATGAATAGGGTATATACAAAAACAATGTTTGGCTTCTTACGGGCATCTACGGCACGTCGAACAACATGAATCGTTTCGATAGCGCCACGTAACGGGGGATATTTCTTTTCTACAATACTTTTGATATCCGACTTAACCGTAACAGCCACGCGGAGATTTATTATTCTAATCATAGCTTTCCTATTTAAGCCTCCCTTTTAGGTGAGCCTACTTCTTTAATCTTTGACCAAAATTCTTTACCACTTGATCTGTAAGAAAATAGTCATATATCTTTATTATACAACACTACTATAAAAGCTAATATATAAATCATAAAAAGGCCCTAATAGAGAAATATTCACTCTATTAGGGTCTTCGTCGCAAGATTTCAAAGCCTCACAAAAAACTTATCATCCATTAAGTACTTTCTTTTGTATTTCTACTTTCACCCGTACCGTTGTGGTATTGCTATTAACTCCATTCGGTAATACTAAATTATAATTACCCTGTACAGTTTCAGTAGCACCCGATACATCGATAGGTTCCGTTTGTATTTCTGTAACGGAATCAATCATTTCTTCACGACCTGTAACTGTTAGTTGCGTTGGTGTAGCAGACGTGGATTTAACTTCATAACCTTCTGCTACTGTACCAACAGTCGGAACAGTAATAGGAACCGCCTTTTCTTTACGTAATAAGTTGAGTTCGTATTGTGCTTGGCCTTGGTTTGGATTAATATGTACATCCAGTACATTACCTGCCGTATCCCAAGCTTCTAAAGTACTAACAGCGCTAAAGTTCTTCGTTTGACCAGCCACATTGACTTTCATCACAACCTTGCTCACTGCATTAACTTGTTGCTTACGACCAGAAACAGTTACCTCTTTCGGCACAATCGTTACCGATTTCAAAGCAATATCATCAGAGAACTTGCCGATTGGAACTATTTCAACAGGAATCGTTTTCTCTGCATATTCATCAACATTGATAGTGATGGTATCTGGTTTAACCTCCACAAGATTCATCCCTGCCGGAGGCGTAAAATTAATAGTTACATTATTTTGACCTGGTTTTACACCAGATGCATCAATATAAGCCCGTAAATTATCTGATTTCATAGACATAATGGTATCACGTGGACCAGCCAGAACAACACGGACCACATCTGGTGCATCTTCTATGATATAGCCAGAATTGAGATTTTGAACCTGTACAGGTATTGTGTAGGTTACTTCCATCACAGGGTTCTGATCGCGCATAATAAAGAACCACATGACGATAGCTGCTAACAAGGATAATAATTTAGCAGGCCAATTGCGTTTCAAATGAATCATCATTTATTTGCCCTCCATTTCCACATACTAGTAATGGTTTGACGAGGGCGTTCCATAAAGGTGCGCAATGCCTCTTTAATTTGATCCTCTGGTAAATGGCGATAAATATGACCGCCATATGTATAAGAAATGGTCCCTGTTTCCTCACTGACAACGACTACAACAGCGTCAGTTTGTTCAGACAAGCCAATAGCTGCACGGTGACGTGTACCTAGTTCAGTACTCAATGTGCGGTCCTCAGTCAACGGCAACAAGCAGCCCGCTGCACGAATTCGCCCATCACGAATAATCAAGGCCCCATCATGAAGCGGTGTACTAGGAACAAAGATATTTTTAATCAACTCGCGGCTCAACACAGCATCGATAAGAATACCAGTATCTACAAAATCATTGAGACCTACTTCACGTTCAAAAACGATAAGTGCCCCCGTATGTTCACGAGACATAACGCGAGCCGCAGCCATCACTTCATTAATGGCCATATCCATTTCTTCTTCGTTTACATTTTGTGCCTTACTGAAGATTCGTCCACGCCCCAATTGTTCTAGAGCACGACGCAATTCTGGTTGGAATACAACGGGTAACGCAAAGAGAAGAACGGTCATACTTTGTTGCAAAATCCAGTTGATAACGTATAGATTTAACAGATGACTCAATAAATTTAAAATTGCCAACATAACGAGACCTTTTAAAAGAGAAACGGCCCGTGTATCTTTAAGCAATTTATATAAATAGTAAATACCAATAGCAACGATTATGATATCAACGATATCAAGAAGCCTAAAGGTATGTATAAGTGCGTCAATATGCATAAAAATAGCTCCTTATACAAAATAATAAGGTACAATCAATTCTTTGACTGTACCTTATATTTTAACTCATTTTGAGAGTACTGTAAATTTATAAACAAACGCTGAATGAGATTTTTATTAGATGTTTTGTGTTTCAATCCAAACATCCATTTGACCCCCACAAACCATACCTTCTTTAACAGCTACGTCATCATCGAGATGAACATCGATACGACGATGAGCTTCTTTTTTATTTAAAGAGTCCACCGCACTTAGGCGGATTTCATTTTCCGCACGGCCGCCGCCGATAGTACCAAAAATAGATCCATCAGGAAATACAACCATAGATGTACCAGCTTTACGAGGTGTGGATCCACAGGTATATAAAATAGTGGCTACTGCTAAGGTTTCGTTTTTACGTTCACTAAGGTATTCAATAAACTCACGATTCATGGATCACTCTACCTTTCCGCAATGAGCCGCCTTTTTTTCCACGCACCACTGCCAAATATTCACTAACGATAGATAATGCAATTTCCTCAGGCGTTTGAGCTCCTAAATCTAGCCCAATAGGCGCATATACCATATCTAACTCATCTTGAGTCCATCCCTGCTCACGCAACACTTCAAAGGCGTGATGGATGCGTTTTTGGCTACCCATAACGCCCATATAGGTAGGCAAGTACCCTCGTAATTGTTCTAAGCATATATTATCGTACTCATGAGCACGTGTCACAATGATAAAACCAGTATATTCATCAAGAGGTAAATCGTTCTTGAAGTTTTCTAAAGGTAAGCATTTACGTATGACACGTTCATCAAAGAATTCAGGAACTACATATTCTGGACGGTCATCTACGACTGTAACACGACATCCAATAAACAACAGCAAATCTGTAATAGCTCGGCTAACATGACCTGCGCCTAATACGAGAACTGACGGATCATTTTCTACAGGTTGTACGAAACACTCCATTTCGCCTACCATGCATAGAGAATTTAGCTTTGCTTTATCTACAGTAAACCCTTCAATAGGAGTTCCGTATAGAACCCTTCCATCTTCAGCATAAATAGTCTTATCCCCTTGACGAGGACCGGATAGAACAGTAACCATCACAGTAGTTTCAGTAACCTGTAGACGATCTTTCATCACATCATAAATTGTTTCCATCTAGATTCCTTTCATAATCCCAAGCGGTAACAGCCTCTAATACACCTCCACCGACAGCAAGGGATTTATCTGAAATACTATAGCAATGAGACTCTTCACAACGAGCATCCACATCAGCCAACTTAAAATGATCTGATACGATGAGCCCACTTTTTAAAATGCCTCGTAGAATACCTGTAATTTTCGCTCTTACTGGTTCTTCATCAACATAACCAATTACTTCATTAGCTTGTACAGAATCCCCAATATGACGTTTTGCTGTAAATAGTCCAGCCTTTGGAGAATGAATAACACGCTCATGAGTGTAGCCACCTACATTTCCAGGGATACCTGTATTAGGTTGAGCTGGTCCATCATAGATACAGCGACCTAATGAATGACCACGCATCGTTTCAATGACTACATCTACATCTTCTCCAGCAATAAATCCAGGGCCCACACCGATAACGAGATCTGCATCATCCCGTTTTGTACCAAGATTCTTTTTACTCAAAATAGCATCGACTACAATCTCTGGTTTTAAAGTGTCCAATAATTCCTCATATGAGCTAGTGACAACGGGGATGATTTCCTGTGCCAATGTATCCTTCACTTCACCAAGAGACACATGACGAGCAACAAAACGTTCCAAAATCATTTCTCCACGATGAACCGCATTACCGTAACATACTTCGCGGCGAATCATGGTAGGAATCGCTATTTCACTAATTACAACGGGATAGCCCGCCCGTCTCAATCTATATACAGCGCCGGAAGCAATGTCTCCGCCTCCACGCATGAGTACCAATGGTTTCATAATGCCTCACTTTCACGATGTTTCAAACGCTCAAAATCATCGGGTGTATCGATATCGTCGCCAATATCATCACTAATCCATAATTTCACGACATGGGCTTTACCATCACCATGAATAATGGTCTTACCCCCTTGATCCCCTTGAATCTGTTGTAAATAATCAAACCAATGAGAACCAAAGAGAACGGGATTTCCCGAGTGATAATTTGCCCCATAATGTGGAACGACGATAGTTTTCGGATGAAAGTTTTCATTAAACGCACGAATGACCTCGTGTACAACAGCACTCGTCAGAAGTGGTTGATCTCCTACTGAACAGAGAATACCGTCTAGCGGTATGGATGACGTATTCATCAAATGACGTACTCCCATCGCTATGGATACGCCTTGCCCTAGTTCAGGATGGTCATTTCGAAGGGCTTCAAAACCATAGTTTGTGACAATTGGTTCTAATTTCTCATGATCATCACCAGTAACCGCCACAAAAGGTAGCCTACACGATACAGTAGAAGCCACCTGTCCACCCCATCCACCTTGAAGAGCCCCACAGACCGCATCTAGAACAGTCTTACCACGCCAGGGCAAGAGTTGCTTATTACATCCCATACGCTTGGATTGTCCTCCCACAAGGAGGACAATGCCAATATGCAAAGGATGACGGTCTATGGGGTCTCTCATGGGACTAAAAGCGGTGTTACAATTTGCTTTCATAATAGTCATGAGTACCTACCGACATTGAATAATGCGACGGATTTCACAACTTGCTTTATATCCATCAGCCAAAATGATAGCCGTAATATCACTATCAACAATATGATCAATAAAATCATCGATAATGCGATGTTGCACTGTTTCATAACCAGTACAGAATAATATTTTCTTACCTTTACTGTATTGGAATAAACCTTGCCTATGCAAAACAAGATCAGCCAACATACGAGGAGTTACAATAGCCCCCATATCGCGTTTTACAATATCTTGAACAAGCTCGATATTATGTACGTGCTCATCATCTAATGGGGCCCCTAGCATTTGTAGATTCACGAGGCCAATCGTAGTCTTTGTAAGAGATGGAATGACAGGTTCGGTCGTCTTAGGTGCCTTGAGCCATTTTTCCTTCGCCCCATCTGCTTCTACAACAATTTGCCAATTGGGATGTAACTTGGATAAACCATCGATAAGATCACAATCTAAGGAGTCTACTTTTGTTCCTGTAATTCCAGCGAACCACGCACCACAATAGCCACGTAAAAGTCGGTCAGTACAATACTCATCAGCTTCATTAATATTACGAGTATAAACCGGTTCATAATGAGCCACCTGAGACTCATAAAGTCGAGTCGTAGTCGTAACTACGATGGGCTGACCTTTCAGCCGTCCATATTCTACTAGTTTTGAAAGCACTGTCGTTTTACCGCCTGCCCCAACAAGGGCAACGATTCCCGGCTGAATCAATCGATTCCAATAGGATGTTTGTGATGTCATAGAACCAGGCCTCCTTAGAAAGTAAAAGGAACTAGAAATCTCTATACTTTATATTTCTCGTCCATAGCCATAAATACCTTCTCAGGTGTCATAGGTAATGTACGAATATCCGCACCAACTGCATTTTTAATGGCATGTTGGATAGCAGGGCACCCCGTATTGATAACAACCTCACCAATAGATTTAGCTCCGAAGCCACCTGTAGGCTCGTAAGATTCTACAAAGTCTGTATGTAATTCACCAATATCCTGACGGGTTGGGATTTTATAAGTCATAAGATTGTTTGTTTCTAAACGACCATTGTTGGAATAGCGTACATCTTCATATAAAGCCATGCCGATAGCTTGTACTACACCACCCTCAACTTGAACGCGAGCCAATTTAGGATTGATAACCGTACCACAATCAACACAAGAATAGAAATGAAGAGGAATAACCTTACCTGTTTGTTTATCTACCTTCACCTCAGCAATAGATGCCATAAATGGAGGTGGGGATGTATGACTCCCCCATGTAGCAAAACCAGACAATTGCTCCGCATTAACACCAACTAATAATTTTGGTGCCAATTGATGGATATCCATTGTTTTAGCACCATCTTTTGTGGTAGCTACAACGCCGTCAAAGTCAACGTTTTCAACGTCGGTTTCAAAGAATTGAGCGAATTTAGCAATAATCTTAGTGCGCAATTCTTCTGCTGCCATCTTAGCAGCAGTACCTGTTACATAGGTTGTACTAGATGCGTAAGACCCTGGATCGAATGGTACGATATCTGTATCTGATTCAATAACAGTCATATATTCCATAGGACAGCCGATTACTTCACAGGCCATTTGAGTCAATACGGTATTAGACCCCATGCCCATATCAGAAGACCCAGTATACAATGTATAATTACCATCGTCACCAAGGCGGATTTCAACAGACGCCACATCGATATTTGCGACACCAGAGCCTTGTAATGCTAACGCCATGCCAAGTCCACCGCGATAGCGCTCATCGATATCCCAAGAATGAGGGCGTTCATCCCAACGAGCCATTTCTTTTACGCGATTTACAGTATCTTGGAAAAGACCAGAATCAAGATATTCATCTGGAGCATATACTAAGCTTTGTTCACCTTCCGCTATTAAGTTCTTCTGACGTAATTCAGCTGGATCAATCCCCATCTTATCAGCTAACTGGTTTACTGCACATTCTAATGGCCACAATGCTTCTGTTGCACCATATCCACGGAAAGCACCACCCGGAGTTTGATTAGTATACACACCTTCTGTACCATAATGAACAGCAGTCGCTTTGTTGTACAAAGGTACAGATTTATGTTCGCCAGCCGTTGTAGTAGTGAAGCAATGAGTTGCATGTGCACCAGCGGCTGTGATGGAGTCCATATCAATAACTTTAATAATGCCATCTTTTGTAGCACCTACACGGATTTTCCATTCACGAGCATGACGTGTAGTAGAGCAAGTTTGTGCTTCTGTACGATCGTATAAGAGATAACAAGGTTTTTTCAATGTCCACGCTACAAAAGCTGTCATAATTTCTGTACAAGCCGTTTGTTTAGAGCCGAAACCGCCGCCGATACGAGGTTTAATAACACGGACTTTTGTGGCCGGAATACCGAGTGCACGAGCGATGTGACGGCGTACATGGAATACGATTTGCGTAGAGGATACGATAACTACACGACCTAGCGCATCTATGTATCCAAAGCTTTGGAATGGTTCCATCGCTGTTTGGCGTGTGGCCTGGTCAAAGTATGTACCTTCTGCCACGTAATCACATTTAGCAAGTTCTGCCTCCACATCTCCTACCCGTTTGTGATAGGATACGCAAATATTGCGTTTGTAATCTTGTCCTACAGGGATATTATTGTGAATATCATCTTCAGGATGTACTATAGTTTCATGGTCGATAGCAGTATGCATAACAAGTACAGGTTTCTGTACTTCGTATTCAACCTTGATAAGCGGCATTGCTTTAAGCGCTGTAGCTTCATCTTTTGCTACGATAAGAGCCACTTCGTCTCCAACATAGCGAACTACAGGGTCCAAGATGAGTGCATCATAAGCGGATGGCTCTGGATATGTTTGACCTGCTAATGTGAATCGCGTATTAGGCACATCTTCATAAGTAAAAATAGCTTCTACGCCAGGGATCAATTTGGCTTTAGATGTATCAATAGATTTGATGCGCGCCTGAGCATGAGGGCTACGAAGAGCCTTAATAACGAGCGCATCTTTGGGAACAAAATCGCCAGTATAAGACGGTTTACCAGACAAAATACCTTTGGAGTCAACTTTGTCATAGGACTTACCAATATGCTTGTTCATCATTATAGGCCTCCTTCTAAGAATTTACGAACTCCTCGAAGTTGTGATTCATAACCAGTACAGCGACATAAGTTACCTATGAGGTATTCGCGAATCTCATCATCGCTAGCCTTTGGATTTTTGCGTTTCAAATTAATAGCACTCATCATCATGCCAGTTGTACAAAAACCACACTGATCTGCGCCTTCACTTGCGATACAAGCCGCTAATAATTCAGCTTCCTCTTGTAAACCTTCTAATGTAGTAATTTTATGGCCTGGCGCACGAAATGTAGGGTATGCACAGGACAAAATAATTTCGTCATCCACCCATACAGTGCAAAGGCCACAGTTTGTAGTATCACAGCCACAGCGCACACTGTAATAGCCAAGATTACGCAATGTGTCTAGCAACATCTCATCAGTTGGCACATTAACAGTTACATTTTTGTTATTAATATTAAGTACGAGTTCCATTATTGTGCCACCTCCTTAGCTAAGCGTTGAACCATTGCTTTTACCATTTCCATGCGATATTCTTTAGACGCATGAGAGTTAGATTGATACACTAGTTCTTCAGATGCCAATTGACCTGCCTCTTTTGCGGCAGATAATCCTTTTTCTGAAAGCAAAGCACTTGCTTTAACAGCTAATTGAGGTACACCAGGTCTTGTACCGATATACAATTCAACCCCTTTTTCATCATGGCGAAGAGCACCTGTCAATAACGGGAAATCACCACGAGAGATGCGAAGAGCTTCAACAGATACAGGTACATCTACTTTAGGGATACGAATCTCCACGAGAATATCACGTTCTCTATATGTCATATAATCTTGCATGGACATACGACCGCCTTTAAAGGTAACGATGTCTGCATGCACTGCCAATAGCGCAGGGATGATATCAGAGAAGCCAAACTTACTTGCTACAGAACCGCCCATGGTAGCAGTATTTCTAAATTGAACGCCAAGAATCTCCTTAACGCCTTTAACTACGGCACCACCGCAGAATTGTTGTAAAGGCTCAAAGCGTTCCACATCTCCTTGTGTCGCCATAGCGCCAATTACAAACTCCTTATCTTCTTCACGAACATAACGCAAATCAAGACTCGCCATATCAATCACTGATGGCCAAGTTCGTCGTCCTAGACGTAGCCAACAGCCGCCTGCTAGCATAGGAGCAGTTTTGTTCTTTATGGCTAATTCATAAGCCTCTTCCACCGTCTTCGGTTGTAATACTTTCATAAATGCTAACATAATCTGTCCTCTCAATGGTATACTAATACTAACAGAATTACGGTGCTAACTATAAAAATACAGTTCTCACCAAACTACAAACTTAACAAAAAACTATAGAATCTCGTGCATTTCTTATACTTTTATTTTACCAATTATTTACCACTAAATCTACGATGAAAGATATAAATTTACAGGAAATTTGCAAAGAATTACATATTTATGAATTTGGAATTGCCTCATGGCCACTACCTGAACAGGCCAAAACTATTTTATTTGAAAGCAACCCATGCCCCTTTACTACGGCAGATGTGGAAGCAAGACTACTAGGAACGACTCAGTTTATGCCCAAAAGTGCCATCGTTTGTCTATTCCCGTACCATGTACAACACAAAGGCCATGCCAATCTATCGCGCTATACATGGTCAACAGATTATCACCTGGTCATTAATGAATATTTAGAACGTCTTATTGAAAGATTACAAATAATTGATGACTCGGCTCAGTTCTCCATTCATTGCGACACCTCTCCTTTAGCAGATCGGTACATGGCCTACTTAGCAGGCCTTGGCTTTTACGGAAAGAACAACTGTTTTATCAGCCCTAAATGGGGTTCTTATGTCGTTATTGGTACGATTTTAACAACACTAGAACTCAAACCAAATACCCCTCTTGAGCAGTCCTGTATAGGATGCAATCGTTGTATTACAGCATGCTTAGGCCAATGTTTGGGCCATGACGAATTTAAATTCGCGACTTGTAAAAGCTACTTAACTCAGAAAAAAGGAGAACTTACCGATGAAGAGGAACAGATTCTCGCTAAAACACCACTCGTATTTGGTTGTGATGTGTGCCAAGAGGTGTGTCCTCATAACAAAGATATTCCAACTACGCCCATCCCAGAATTCCAACAGATAGAACCGTATATCAATATAAACGAACTAGAAACACTAACGAACAAAGAATTCAAAGCAAAATACGGTCATCGAGCCTTCTCGTGGCGAGGTAAAAAAATACTAATGAGAAATCAAGAGATTATAGATAGAAAAAATAAACTATAATTATTACACGATATGCTGCTAATGGTCATACAAAGAGATTGTCATTAATACTCACATAAGCAAACTGTTACTAATAGGCACATAAGTAGAAGAATCTATAATTACATAAAACTAAAAAAGACGACCTCTGGTCGTCTCTTTTAGTAGTTATTTAATTTCGTAATAGTTCAACTCATCCAAGCTTTTACCAAGAGCAGGTAGATATATTTCAAGAAACATATCTACCTCAGGCATATTTAGATTTTTCAACTTAGCTAAGATAGAGTCATGTGCCTCTTTAAACTCATCATTCCCTGCCTTGAGCTCTTTGACGCATTTCATATAGGCTGAAATTATATCGGCAGCCTTAACGAGAGGCCATTCTGGACTAGCCTCTGCATCAACAAGTATAGGCTTATAAACAGATTGTAACCGGTCTGGCAAGGTTGATAGCATTTTTTCTTGCGCCAAAGTTTCAACCTCACCATACAGTTCCCGCAACTTTGGATCAAAATACTTGATTGGTGTCGGCATATCTCCTGTAAAGATTTCGCTCACCTCATGATACATAGCTATGACAGCTACCTTATTGATATCTACATTCCCACCGAAGTATTCATTTTTTATGGCCCCTAAGTTGTGCGCTACCATAGCCACTTCAAGGCTATGTTCTTGAATATTTTCTATTTCCGTATTTCGCATGAGGCTCCATCGATTGATAAAGCGCATGCGTTTTAAAAATGCAAAAAATGAACTCATATGTCCCCCATTACACAATAGGTCCTTAAATTACCCCACGGAGTTTAAATCCATAATCAAGGAATTGTACAGCTTCTTCCCAACGATTATCATCATTAAGCATAACTACAATCATAGTATGGCCCTTCCGTGTGGCAGACGCAATCAAACATTCTCCTGCTGCATTTGTAAAACCTGTTTTCAAGCCATTTGCACCTGGATATTTATTGCGAATAAAATGGTTTGTAGTACGAATTGTTTCTGGTGCACGGTTTTGATACGGCACCTTGTAATAATCATTAGCAACCTTGTCACGGAACATTTGGTATTTCATGCCGTACGCTGCAATCATCGCTAAATCACGAGCCGTAGAATGGTGACCCTTTTGTGTTAATCCATGAGGGTTCAAGAACACACTATTCTTTGCACCCGCTTTTGCAGCAATGCGAGTCATATCCTTAGCGAATTTATCTACAGAACCACTTACATTTTCGGCTACTACAACGGCCGCATCATTGCCACTAGCAACCATCATACCTTCAAGAACACCTTCCAATGTAATCTGATCGCCTACGCGAACCCCAAGGTTTGATTCTTCCATGCTCGTTGCATAGCTACTTATAGTAGCTAATTCATCAAGCTGTGTGCCCTTTAATTCTAAGGCAGTTAACAAGGTGACCATTTTTGTAGTACTAGCTGGATGCATCCACTTATCTGGGTTCTTTGCAAATAAAATTTGTTTTGTATCTGCATCAATTAGGACTACGGCCTCACCAACAGTAGAAGGAGGTGCAATGTATGCAGCTTGAGCAACACTAGCACCTATAAATATGATTCCTATAAAAGTTATGGCCAATACCAATTTCTTATAAAACATATGAATATTCGTCGTTAAAAGTGTCATCACTCTCGTTCTACCTTCCAGTATCTTAACTTTCAAGACTATCATCTAGTGCTACATTTGTAGCAGTTGCTTTCTTCTTTGTCCCTTTAATTTCACCTGTCGATGTATCTACATTTTGAATATATACTACACGTTGAGGATATGGAATATCGATGCCATATTTGTCGAATGCATCTTTTACATCAGACATAATGCTATATTGAACATCGAGAAAATCATTCGACTTAACACGAGCATAAGCGGCGATTCGTACAGAATTATCTCCAAATTCAGAGATACCTATTTCCATATTCTTCGGATTAAGGACACGTTTATCTGCTGCAAAAATATTTTTTAAGATTTTTATTGCCTCATGATGATCATTATTATAACCAATGTCAAACGTAAATGGGATAACCCGTTCTGTAGTATAAACAATGTTAGTTACAGCTTGTGATGTAAGAAGAGAATTAGGTATGTATACATTCTTTTGATCTTTTGTAGTAATAACTGTATACATAAATTGAATTGATTTAACACTGCCAACTACATCACCTACCTGAATAACGTGACCCGCTCTAAAAGGTTTGAAGATAAGAATTAATAAACCAGATGCTAAGTTAGAAAGGTTATTCTGTAAGGCGAGACCAATACCTAAACCAAACGCACCAAAAGCAGCTATAAAGGATGTTGTAGGAATACCGATTTGGTTTAAGCAAATCAATACTAACCCTACTAGCAAGGCATAATTAATAATTTGAGTGATAAAGCTCATTGCTGCTGAGTCATAGGAAGCTTTTGTCATAATGCGGACCGCAAATGCTTTTACCCATTTAATAGCATATCGCCCAATCCAAAATAAAATTAATGCTAATAAGATATTTCCAGCTTGTGCAAAAAACCAGTCCCTTATTTGAATTAATATATTAGCGTCTTTAAAAAGAAATTCAGAAACAGCACTTAAGAAATTAGCCATAGTAACCATCCATAATATAAATCGATACAATAACAAATATCTATCACAACATAATAGCAATATAATAACGGTAAATATATATGCTATAATTTTACATATGCATTTGCAATACGATAATAAAGATATTATATCGTTATATTCCATATATAACAATCATAAAACTAGGGAGACTTACATGTTCAAAAATCTATACGAAGCACCCCAAGAGCTTGCTACTGGAGGCTATGTAACTAGAGAGTTACACTCCGTTACGGTACACTTTGACGATATCCACTATTCTCTTTCGAGCGGACAATTAAATGGTGGCTATCACCATACGCTAGCGGTACGCAACCAACAGCTAACATATCAAATCGAAACAGAAAAAGATTTACCCGGTAGCTCTGTAGCCGATTATTTGGCTCAAGAATTTGAACATATTGATACTCCTGTTCATTTTAGTACAGCACTTCTCACGTCTGCCACAATGCATCTACACGCCTATGCCAAAGTTGAAGAACATGATACTATTGTGGAAACTATCGTGACTGCAGGCTATGAAAAAACGGCACATCGCGCAGGTACAGGCTATTGTTACGAAGAGCGTGATGGAGACTTCATAGTGCCAGGCACAATCAATATCCTCGTATTTACAAATAAAGCTTTAACAGATAGCGCTATGGTAAAAGCTATTATGACTATTACCGAAGCAAAAACCGCAGCCCTACAAGATTGGAATGTTGAAAGCGTACGACTCCATCCGTTTATTAATGAAGACATTCCTGACGCAATCACAAAAGAACGCAAAACATCTGCCACAGGTACCTCTACAGATGGTATCATCCTCACCATCGATACAAATGGAGATATCTTAACAGATGCTGGTTCCTTCTCATTATTTGGAGATACCTTAGCCAAGGCTGTCTATGTAGGCGTACAAAGAGCACTAGAAAATGCTATCGGCGCTGAATAATCCTATTTTGTAATATACAAAAATATCTAGAATGATACCCCAAAAATTATCATTCAATACCCCACTCATATATGAAAAATATAATACAAATGAAAAACCGCACATCCTAGGCGATCGGAATGTGCGGTTTATTGCATATAAAACTGTTACATATAGTATAATTTTTGAAAATGAATATCAAATTAAAATTTGAGATATTTTCTCAAATTTTTCAAATTAATTATTAGATTCAAAGAATTATTATGTTTCATATGTTCCATGAATATTATGTGCCTTTAATATTCATGGAAAAATTGTTGTAACTTTTTAAGATTTTTAGTTTTTGTAAGCCCTAGCATCAGTAAAATACGAGCTTTTTGTGGACTTAAAGTATCACATACGAGATAGTTTGCCAGTGCATCTTGTGGCACTGCAGATACCATACCACTACCGGTACGAGAAGCACGTACCGTTGGAAATTTTGCATTCTGTGTAATCTGACGTACATTTTGTGGAATTGTACCATGACCAAGCCCTGTTAAGATCAAACCGTCAGGATTTGTAGCAACTACACTCATAGGCACCATATCATCCATACCACCGTAGCAAGTCATTATAACTACACGAGGCAACTCAGATAATTTACTCACATCAAATACAGAGTCTTGCGTATGGCGTCGAGTAGACGCTTTATAATAGTGGGCAATACCATCTTGTACAATACCAAGATGTCCCACTAATGGACTATCAAAAGTCGCTACATTAGTAGTGTTGCATTTAGATACATCCCTTGCCCCATCAATATAGCCATTTAATACGACTACCACACCTTTACCTACAGACGATGGCGTTCTCGCTACTTGGATTGCTTGCAGTAAATTAATTGGCCCATCTGCACTAATAGCACCAGCAGGTCTCATAGATCCAGTAATAACAATTGGCTTGTCTGTATGAACTGTCAGATTCAGAAAATATGCTGTCTCCTCCATGCTATCTGTGCCGTGAGTAATGACAACACCACCGATATCCTCTCGATTAACCAATTTTTGCACCAACTTAGAAAGTTCTAACCAGTGATTTACGGTAATATCGGAGCTTTCAATATTACTAAACTGAGTATATGTATAAGGACCATACGGTTTTGTGCCAGGTACAGAGGCTAAAATTTCGTCAAGGCCTAATACCCCTGCCGTATAACCTGTTAAATCCGTATTTGAAGTACCTTTTCCAGCAATAGTTCCTCCAGTACCAATCAAAGCGATTTTTGTCTCCATATTGCCTCCACTATAAATCAAGATTTTCACCCTATCAATTAAAGGTTTGGGTCAAATGACGGCATCAACTCTAATTTATGCTTATTAATTCGATTCAGATGGTCGATTCGCTCTTTTGTTGCTTGATCTTCAATTTCCCCAGTTCTAATATAATGATCCAATACAGCATAGGTAAATCCTAATTTATCCTCATCGGACTGACCGCTGAGACCATCACTTGGCACCTTATCAACTAGGTGCAATGGAATATCAAGAAGTTTTCCTATTTGACGAACTTCTTCTACTACGAGTTGTGCGAGAGGGCTAAAATCACCTGCACTATCTCCGTATTTTGTAGAGTATCCTACGTAGTCTTCAGATCCATTACAAGTATTTGCTACACGAGCACCATTTGGTAAATTTTGTCCTACTGCATAGAGAGTTGCCATCCGGAGACGAGGCGGGGTATTAATGGCAGCATCTTTAGATAAATCGGTTCTCCCCGTTACAACATCATACCCCTTAGCCTGAACGATAGCATGAGTTAGCGCCTCATAGGCAGCACCAATATTGACCGTCATGTGCGGAATTCCTAAATGATTTACCACTGTCTGAGCATCATCAATATCCGATTGCACTCCATTTGGCATAAGAACACCAACTACGCGATCTGCACCGAGAGCTTCTTTGCAAAGAGCTGCCACGATAGTCGAGTCCTTACCACCTGAAATACCAACTACAGCACTACAGTTAGGACCATTTTTACCAAAATAATCTCGAATCCATTGAATGAGGGCATCCTTTGTAGCTTGTGGATTTTCTAACATAGGCCCTCCTACTTTTTCCGATAAATACGGTTCAATAAATCCATCTTCAATTGATAGTAGCTAGGACTCATATCAAGATAGTGACGATGTGGATTTTCAAAGCGTTGCTCTTCAGGCCAAATTTCATTAGCTAATTGATCTTGCACATATGCTCGAATTTCCTCTAGTGTTGGTAAGTCCACAACTAATTTACCATCCTTGATAATAAGCTGCTTCATCTCTTTAAAAGTACAATTTTCAAAATATAATTCACGCCAAGGTTGCTCAGGATCGATATAACGATATGGTTCCTCTGTATCAGGTACCTCTCTCAACAATGTTAATAGATCTGCAATCGCACGACCTTTATCATTATAAACACGATATACCTTTTTAAGACCTGGATTAGTAATTTTCTCTACACTTTCAGAAATCTTGATACGAGGTTCCCACATACCATCTTTCTCGATGCTAGCAATTTTATATACCGCACCAAATACGGGGTCACTCTTAGAAGTAATGAGGCGTTCCCCTACACCAAAGATATCAATAGGCCCACCTTGTATTAGCAAAGATGTAATTGTATACTCGTCTAGGCTATTTGATGCCATGATTTTACAATCCTCTAAACCTGCATCATCTAGCATGCGCCGTGCTTTTTTAGCCAAATACGCAAGGTCACCAGAATCTAGGCGAATTCCTTTTAAGCGTTTCCCCATTGGCTCCAATACATCCTTTGCTACCTTAATAGCATTGGGCACGCCAGAGTTTAACACATCATAGGTATCAACAAGGAATACTGCATTATTTGGATACACTTCGGCATAGGCTTTGAAAGCATCGTATTCAGAGCCATAGTACATGACCCAACTATGCGCCATAGTCCCACTGACAGGAATGCCAAATTGTTGACCTGCCAAAACGGTTGCAGTGGACTGAACACCGCCAATATAAGCGGCTCTTGCACCATATACAGCAGCGTCTACATTATGTGCACGACGAGCACCAAAGTCAGCCACAATACGCCCATCCGCAGCGCGAACGATGCGATTAGCTTTTGTGGCGATAAGAGATTGATGGTTCATCATAGTAAGTACTGCAGTTTCTATGATTTGTGCATCTATGAGAGGCGCCACAATTGTAATTACAGGTTCATTAGGATAGATGATAGAACCTTCTGGGAAGGCATATACATCACCGGTGAAAGAGAAATCTTTTAGATATGCTAAGAATTCTTCACTAAAAATACCCTGACTCCGTAAATAAGAGATATCACTTTCATCAAAGTGTAAATTTAAAATGTACTCAACGATTTGTTCGAGACCACCAAAAATAGCAAAACCGCCCTTGTCTGGATTACGTCTAAAGAAAACATCAAATGCGACGCGATCCACATTTTTTAATTTTGTAAAGTAGCCATGTGCCATAGTCATCTCATAAAAATCCATAAGCATGCTAATATTGCGGCTTTCATGTTGCATTAGTTCACCAACCTTCTAAGATCTATAGAAATTTAGTTAATTGTTATTCGTTATTCGTATACCCTCATTATACAATATTATTCCTATATAGCTAGCACCTAGCATAAGCTATCCTAATAATCTTTATTGTGATATAACTATATATATACAACAATAATTTATATAGTTCGTATGTATGAAAGAAGCTAGTCTAGACTGTAAAACAAGCGACCATTACGCTATAATATTTTATTTTATATTGTTTTAAAAGCTTTCAATAATACATACATATCTATTTTACATGAGAATGAAAGGTACCATTATGGAAACAATCGTTCAAGCAAAACGCGTATTAGAAATTTTTAAAGAAATGAGCCAAATCCCTCGTGAGTCCGGCAATGAAAAAGGCATCAGCGATTACATCGTGAACTTTGCTAAAAATTTAGGTCTTGAAGTTCATCAAGACGAAATCTTTAATGTAGTTATCAAAAAAGCTGCATCTCCAGGTTATGAAAACCGTCCATCCATCATTTTACAAGGTCATATTGATATGGTTTGTGTTAAAGACCATGACTCTAACCACGACTTCTCTAAAGATCCAATTGCTAATATCATCGAAGGAGAATGGATGCACGCAGACCATACAACATTAGGTGCCGATAATGGCATGGGTGCTGCTATGATGCTTGCTCTCCTTGAAGATGAAAGCCAACAACATGGACCAATGCAATTATTATTCACTACCAACGAAGAAACTGGTATGGATGGTGCCTTTGCCATTAAAGAAGGTCAAGTAACTGGTGACTACTTACTCAACCTAGATACAGAAGTAGAACATGACTTCACCGTTAGCTGTGCTGGCGGCTGCCACGTACATGTAAAAATTCCATTGTTACGCGAAAACAATTTACCAGGCTATGATGCGGGCTTATCCATTACAGTAACTGGCCTTAAAGGGGGGCACTCCGGCATCGAAATCAACGAGCAACGAGCTAATGCAAACCAAGTACTAACCCGTGTACTCTATGATATTCAACAACAATATCCTATTAGCTTAGCGTCTTTCGAAGGTGGCGTTAAACATAATGCAATCCCGTCTAAGGCAGTAGCTGTACTATCCGTACGCTCTGAAGATGTGGCAGCCATTAAAACATTGCTCGCATACCAAGAAAAACAATACCAACACGAATATAGCGTACAGGATCCAGGCCTTACATTTGTAGTTGAAGATGTTCCTACTCCTGAAATAGTATATGCAGAAGACACAACAGAAGCACTTATTACATATATCTATCTTGCACAAGATGGGGTTCATTCTGTAAGTAAGTCTATCCCAAACCTTGTAGAAACATCTAATAATATTGCTATCGTACGTGAAAATCAACATACCATTGAAATACTCATTTCTATTCGTAGTTCCAATAGCAATAGTCTTGAATTCTTAACGAAAAAAATGATGCTTCTTGCAAAAGCACTTGGCGTAGCTGCAGAGCGTACAGGTGGATATCCAGCATGGGAATACGACAAAGGCTCAAAATTGGAAGAACAAGCGATTTCCTTGCATAACGAAATGTTCGATACACCAGCTAATGTAAATGCTATTCACGCAGGTCTCGAATGTGGTTTGTTAAAAGGCGTATTGCCAAATACACAAATGATTAGCTTTGGGCCTACTATCGTAAGTCCTCATACACCATCAGAACGCGTTCATTTACCTTCTGTTGAAAATGTATATGTGTACCTCAAAGCATTATTAGCAAAATTACAATAAAATAAATAATTACTATATTTTTGATGTATAATTTGTTATACTATAAGCAAATAACACATCAAGTTACGAGACCCATGTAATAGTGACTCTCCAACCCTCCTACAAGTAATTCAGCCATCTCTCCAACTGAATTATCTTGTAGGAGGGATTTTTTTATAAAAATTTCTCAACTATACAAATAAATATTTATTCACATAGGAGTATTCTTTCATATGTGGACAACATGTAATGCATCATTTTATTTATAAATAATTATGAATATCAACTACATGTGTCAGTATACTCATATATAGTATATAACCTATAAATTTCAGAGAAGACTGTTAAACTCTGAGAAACTTGCTAGTCTCCATATACCCCATAGAGTATTTTCTGTGTTATCCTATAGGTGTATACTGTGTTTACATTACGCAGGAGGTATATATGATTCCAATAGTTATTATATCCGGATTTCTAGGTTCTGGAAAAACAACATTATTACAACATATACTAAAAGAACATACATCGAAAGATAAAATTCTTATTATAGAAAACGATTTTGGTGAAACTAGCCTTGATGCGACTAATCTTGCAAAAACAGGGGCTACAGTTCGCGAAGTAACCTCTGGCTGTATTTGTTGTAGCTTACAAGGAAATTTCCAGCAAGCACTACTTGATATTCTCCAAAATTACAAAATCGATATGATCTACATCGAGCCATCAGGTGTTAGCAAGCTTAGTGAAATCATCCATACTTGTAACGACGAGGACATTGCAAAATCTGCTTACGTTCACGCATCGATAACGACTGTCGATGCTATGCAAGCACCAATGTTTATCAAAAATTTTGGACTTTTCTTCAAGGATCAAATCACTCATAGTGATGCGATTTTTTTGAGCCATACAGAAGATATTCAACAAACAAGCATTACGAAACGTATGATTCGCGACCTCGCGCCACATACACCAATCCATGAAGAAGCATGGGATACCATCAGTTTGCGTGATTACATCAAGCGTCTGTATCATTGTCATGATGATCACTGTTTGCACGATGAACATTTATTTATGAGTCATACCTTTAAGGATTTACGTACTCTCAGTCTCGCACAGTGGAAAACCATTTTAGAAGGCATGCCTGATACAGTGCTTCGTGCCAAAGGGATTGTACCTACTACAGAAGGCCCACATGAACTCCAGTACGGCACACATTATTGTTCGCTTTCACCTAGTGAAACTAATGACTATAGTTTAGTCGTTATCGGAACAGATTTTAATGTACCAATGGTACATAACGAAGTGTGTCAATCATGATTCCTGTTTATATCGTTACAGGGTTTATTGGATCCGGTAAAAGCACATTCATAAACAAACAATTACAATACCGAAAAAAGCTAGGCGGTACCGCAATAATCAGCGCCGAAGAAGGCAGTGAGCCTCTTATCAAAGAGCCCTTACAACTCAATGCGGATGAACTCAGTGCTATCGTTCCTAGCGATATCAAGTCTTACGAGTTGATAGCCTGTAAAATCGGGGATTATTTAAAACAAGTACAGCCAAAAGAGCTATGGATTGAGTGGAATGGCATGGTAAGCTTTCATCAACTAGAAGCCTTACTATATAGCGATATATTAAGCCACCTATTACAAGTAGAAAAGGTATTGTATATTTGTACCGATCAATTTGTTTCAACCATACTCCCTGGTTTAGGTAATGATGTAATGAGTCAATTGTATAGTGCAGATTGTATTATCACAGAATCCAATACACATCACGCTTTACTACGTACCTACAACGGAGAAGCTAAAATTATAACAGCTCCTACACCAGAAAAAGTAGAACAACTGTGCCGGAATTCCACATGGGGACTCATTCCTAATCTATTAGTTATTGGTATTACAACCTATATACTGTTGGTCACAGCTTTTCGCCATGACATCCCCTATTCCATTCACCAATGCTTCGCCATAATCACGGGCCTCATCATCGAGGCCATTCCATTCCTTTTATTAGGCACGGTAGGCTCAACGATTATTCGCTATTTCGTACCACAACGAGTATTACTAAAACTGTTAGGTGACCATTCTTTGAAAAGCTATGGGGCTGCTATGGTCAGTGGCTTTGCCTTGCCAATTTGTGACTGTGCCATCATCCCCTTATTCAAGGCGCTAATAGATCGAGGCATCCCTTTATCAGTAGCTCTTTTATTTATGCTCGCTAGCCCGATTATCAACCCTATCACCATTCTTTCTACATGGTATGCGTTTCCTGACAATCCCATGCTCTCCGTATGGCGTATCGTTTTAGGACTAGGTGTTGCCTTGTTAGTAGCCCTATCGTTCCGATTTTGGCCTCCAGCCACATCTATTTTGAAAGCAAGAACACCACAGAATCTTAGCTACGAAGAAATCGTTTTAGAAACAACTAAAACTAAACATATCGATAAAAAAAGATTGTTAGTCCATATGGAACGAGAGTTTTCTCAACTCTTATTCTATTTTTCCATGGCGGCAACTGTACTATCTATAGTTCAAGTGTATGGCAAGCCTTGGCTTCTCAACGCAGGATTAACCTTGCCAGAATTTACAGCCATTCCAATTTTGCTGATGTTAGCATTCTTCTTTTCAATCTGCTCTACATCAGATGCCATCATCGGTAAATCCTTGAGCACCTTATTTCCTATTAGTTCCGTAATGGGCTTTCTCATCTTAGGTCCGATGTTAGATATCAAAAACGTATATATATTAAAACAATATATGCCTACCTCATTTATCATACGATTAAGTATAACGATTGCCGTTATGTCCTATATAGCAGCATTAGTATTCAAATTCTTTCTTAGCTAATTTACAAATTTTTATAATCATTATCTCAGTTCTTAATTAATTAAAAGGAGATGATTTCATGACATTAGGACTGAAAGATCGCTTTTCTATCGTGAAAGGTCTATTGTATCTCATCTTAGGTATCTGTTGTATTTACCTCATTGTGACAGGTCGTTATTTGAACTATATTGCACCGCGTTATGAACTTTTACTAGGTATTAGTGGCGTTGCCCTTATTTTAGGTGGTCTAGCGACGATTATTTGGGCACCGTCAAAATACTACAAGCATAACTGGAAATCTATCGTTCCGATTATTATTCCTATTATGTTGCTCATCGTTCCTCCCGTTCTTGTACCCTCAACAGGCGTTCATGGTGCCACTCGTGTAAACGATGATACTAACAATTTTGACTTTACAAACGATGCTATTGGAGAGGTTGTCACTGTTAACAGTGAAAGCAAAGAGCCAGGAATTTCCAAGGACAAAAAAGAAATCGTTTTGAACTCAGACAATTTCTATCAAACCATTGTAAAAGTTGGATCTAATGCTGATCAATATAAAGACTACACAGTTTATATGACAGGCTATGTGAACCGCGAAGATAATACATTAAAATCTAACGAATTTACTATTTCTCGTATGGCTATGGCTTGTTGTATTGCTGACGTTGCCCCTATTGGCATGACAGCCTATAAGACAGACGGTGATAGCTTACAAAATGAACAATGGGTATCGATTGAAGGTAAGGTTTCTACCCGAGACTTCCACGGTCGTAAACAACCATATATAGAAATTACAAAAATCAAATCTGCAGAACCTATATTAGGCTATGTATACCCTTAAGAATTACATAAAAAACGAGGCTTAACGCCTCGTTTTTAATAGGAATGATTCTGTTGAATAAAATAATAATGTATATTTCATAGTCCAATGTCTATATGAATCTACAAAAGATTGATGCCTTATAATAGTTATTATATTTATTCTTGTTATTATAATTATAATAATTATTAAAACTTTCTATTAGTGCTGTAATTCTTTAATAATTCTCTTACCAAGAGATGCTGCTACAGCACACAAGAAAATATCTGGACCAACGGGGATTAGGAAGCATGTAATAATAACAGCTTCGACACCAATAGGCTTACCTAAATACAGATTCATAATAAAGTATAGGTACACCATGCCAAGACCATATACAATAAATAGATTTAATATGGATCCAGCTAGCAAACGTTTAAACGATAATGTATCCATTGTCTCTGCAATGCGTCCTACTGCATACGCACCAACCATAAAGCCAATTAAATAACCAAAGGTAGGTTGCAAAATATAACTAGGACCACCACCGGACGTAAAAATAGGAACCCCAACAAGACCTAATATAATATAAATGCCAACACTAGCGGCACCTAAACGACTACCTAAAACCATGCCCGCTAATGTAGTAAATAAGATTTGCAATGTAAACGGACAATTCGGTAATGGGACCCGTATGAAAGCACCAACGGCGATTAGCGCCACAAAAAGTGCTGTCATCGTTAACTGACGGGTGGTAATGTGAGTTTGTTTTGATACAGTAGAGCTCATGGTATACCTCCATTCATAACAGACCTAAGCAGGAATTTGTGCTATCAATGGAGAATAAAAATCCAAGATAACACGAAAACAAACTACTAACTATCTAAATTAAAGCACTTGTATTTTTAATTGTCAACTATAACGATTGACTTTTAGTTTACTATATAGTCTAATATTATATATACTATATTTTTTGTACTTTTTAATTTTGACTATAGCTAATAGTTATTATCAATAGTTCATAATAACTAAAAGATATACTCATCTTCATACAGAAATCATTCAATTTCATCTTATTTTCATATAACAAGATTAAATTATACGTAAGTAGATTGAGTAAAATCTACTTTCGCAAAATCGTAACTAAACGAAAATTATAATTTGGTATCAGGAGGCATTGCTTATGAAAAATGTTAAGAAAGTATCCAAAGTACTATGTGCATTTGGCGTTAGTACAGTATTATTAGCAGGTGTAGTTGGTGCAGCTAGCAACCATGGTTACAACAACCATAGCAACTGGAATGGTGTTGGTAGCGTTGTTCCATCCGCACAAGCTAACTATTCTGTTGATTATATGGGCGCTATTACAGTATTCCAACAACAATTCCCTGGCGCTACTGTAAAATCTATTTCCTATGACGCAAAACACAATCCTTACTATGAAGTAGAAGGTTATTATGGCAACCGTGAAGTAGAAATTAAAGTAGACGAAGCATCTGGTCAAATCGTTGGTAAAGAAGTAAAAGGTTACTCCAAAGCTTCTAAAACAATTAACGTTCAAAACATCATCATTCCTGAAGTAGCTGAAACAAAAGCTATGGAAAAAGTTGGTTCTGATTTCCAAACTATGGATTGGACTGTTGAACGTGAAAACGGCAGAGTTGTATATGAATTCGATATGACAACTGGCGGCGGTAAAAATGCTGAAGTAAAAGTAGACGCTACATCCGGTAAAGTTATTAGCGCTAAAGTTAAAAACACAAAATACTAAGATTTTTCTTTCATCAAGTGAAACCCTATCCTAACCCACTTAGATGACACACTACACATATAACACACATACTATACACACTGTATCCTTTGGATACACTCTCTAACACACTCTCAGAGAGCCCGTAACACTAACCACGGGTTCCCTAACATCCTATCTCACACAATAGGAAAACGGTTTGTGCACACACCACAGACCAAACGTTACACACACTATACTCCCTTAAAGACCTTGGATCATTGAATCCAAGGTCTTTTTATATATTCATTCTATCAAGGTTGTATTACACCTATACAACTTTTTATTCTTATAAAATTAGCACATACTTACAAAAAGACCTCCCAACGGGAGGTCTTTTGTATAAGTTTTATAGGTTTGATAGTTATGTGTTCTATTTCTTAAGCAAAGTTCAGCTTAAGGATGTCATTTGTAAGTTCTGAAAGTTTGATCTATAGTTTTCAAACTAAAGGTGTGAAAGATTAAGCTTTATCTAAAGCTTGTGCTAAGTCTTCGATGATGTCATCTACATTTTCAAGACCGATAGACAAACGAATCATGTCTGGTGTTACGCCAGCAGATTTTTGTTGTTCTTCGTTAAGTTGTGCATGTGTTGTGGATGCAGGATGGATAACAAGAGATTTAGCATCTGCTACGTTGGCAAGGTTGGAGAAGATTTCCAAGGAGTCAACAAGTTTAATACCTGCTTCTTTACCACCTTTTACGCCGAATGTGAATACAGCACCAACACCTTTAGGGAAGTATTTATCAGCTAATGCTTTGTATTTGCTGTCTTCTAATTCTGGATAGCTTACCCATGCTACCTTAGGATGTTTGCTTAAGAAATCTACTACTTTACGAGTATTTTCAACGTGACGTTCTACGCGCAAAGACAATGTTTCGATACCTTGCAAGATTTGCCAAGATGCAAGCGGTGTAATGCATGCACCTGTATCGCGAAGCAATTGAGCGCGAATTTTTACAGTAAATGGAATTGGTAGATCACCATACACTAAACCATTATAGTGTTCATCCCCTTCAGAGAAGCCAGGATATTTACCAGAACCTTTATAATCAAATTTACCAGATTCTACAACTACGCCAGCCAATGTTGTACCGTGGCCACCAAGATATTTAGTAGCAGAATGAATAACAACGTCAGCCCCATGCTCCAATGGACGGAACAAATATGGAGATGCAAATGTATTGTCTACAATCAAGATGATATTGTGTTTGTGTGCAATATCAGCTACTGCTTGTACATCGATAAGATTAATACCAGGGTTACCAATAGATTCGATATAAACGGCTTTAGTCTTTTCATCGATAGCTGCTTCAAATTCTTCCAAATGATCGGGATTTACGAATTTAGTTTGAATCCCCAATCGAGGCAATGTAGCAGTAAACAAATTATAAGTACCACCGTACAATGTAGATGCTGATACGATATTATCACCAGCGTTAGCTACGTTCAAAATGGAATATGTAATTGCTGCAGAGCCAGATGCTACAGCTATACCGCCTGCGCCACCTTCAAGTTCTGCCACACGAGCATCCAATACATCGGTTGTAGGATTGCCAAGGCGGGAATAAATGCCACCAGGATTAGTCAACGCAAAACGACCCGCTGCTTCCTCAGCATCTTTAAATACGAAAGATGTAGTTTGATAAATAGGCACTGCGCGAGCACCTGTTGGATCCACCGTATGTCCGGCATGTAATTGTAATGTTTCAAATCTGTATTGCTTACTCATTATGATAACTCCTTTATATTAATTATATTTTAAGTTCATTCTTTATACCTAGTATAGTACTATGCTTTAAAAAATATGTCTACTATTTTTTACATGGTCTTCTCCATAACTTTAAACTATGGTGAACAAAGGATGATGAAAACTTTTACCAAAGCCTCTAAAGCAAGCAAAATCATTTTATAAGAAATAAAATCCCCTAATTACTTCCAAAGAACCAGCTCCCTTGAGAGATGTTAGAAGTAATTAGGGGTACATAGTACTAACAATAAATTAGAAATAAGTACTTAAATTTAGATGTAAGCGCCTAAATTTTTATCCCGTTCAAATTTCATTTTTTGGATTTGTTCAATAATGTACGGTGTTTCTTGGTATACATAGTAGTTTAACCAGTTTGTAAATAAAAGTGTACTTACAGAGCGCCAGCGCACGATGGGACGTTGTTTCGGATCATTATCTGGGAAGTAGTTTTCAGGAACTGCAATATCCATACCTTTTTTGATATCCCGCACGTACTCACGGTTAAGTGTGTCCCAATCGTATTCGGCATGACCAAATACAAAGATATGTTTATTATCTAAGCTACGAACGATAGCAGCACCTGTTGGTTCAGACCCAGCCAAAAGTTCCAAGTCACGATTTTCCTTAATTTGTTGCAACGAAACTGTGGTGTGACGAGAATGTGGCATCCAAAACTTTTCATCAAATCCACGCATGAGTACTGGTCGATCATTATAAATATCATGTTCGTAAACACCGAATAATTTCTCATCCATAATAGATTTGTTAATACCAAAGTGATGATATAAACCAGCTTGAGCTCCCCAACATATATAGAAGGTCGAATATACATGTTCTTCGCCCCAGTTCATGATTTCTACGAGTTCAGACCAATAGTCTACCTCTTCAAAAGGCATTAACTCTACAGGAGCACCGGTAATAATCATACCATCAAAGAACTGGTCTTTTACCTCATCAAAGGTGCGGTAGAAGGTTTCTAAATATTGTTCATCTGTATTTTTAGCCTTACGAGATGCAGTATGTAACAATGTTAAATTAACTTGCAATGGGCTATTACTGAGAGCACGCAAAATTTGTGTCTCCGTCACTTCTTTAGTAGGCATCAAATTGACTAGCAAAATTTGCAAAGGTCGGATCTGTTGATTCTCCGCCCGTTCAGTATCCATAACGAAAATATTCTCTTGAGCTAATTTCGTAATGGCCGGTAAATTTTTTATTACTTTAATAGGCATAATGTCACCTCTACATATTCTACAATTTGATAACCTAATCTAATTAAAAGCCCTTAGCCTCATAGGCACGGCGCCAAGATTCGAGCCCTTCTTCTAATATTTTACGAGGACAAGCAACATTAATGCGTTCAAAGTCCTCCCCATCGATGCCAAACATAGAACCCGTATCGAGCCATAGCTTGGCATCATTAATGATCCATTCATCTCGCTCTTTAGGGCTCAGCGGCAATTCAGAACAATCTAGCCACATGAGATATGTCCCTTCAGGCCGATACACATGGATTTTTGGCATATATTTTGCTATATAGTCGATGGTGAATTGAATATTATCTTGAATATACTCTTTCAATTCATCAAGCCAAGGAGCCCCCACTTTGTAGGCTCCTTCACAGCCAACGATCCCCATCGTATTCAACTGGCTATAACCAGCACGATCTATTTCTTTGATAAAACGGCGGCGTAAGGAATCATTAGGAATGAAAATATTACTTACTTGTAACCCTGCAATGTTGAAGGTCTTACTAGGTGCTGTACATACAATACAGTGTTCTGCATAGCTTTCACCAAGAGCGGCAAAGACCTTATGCGTATGACCTTTCCATACAAAATCTGCATGGATTTCATCGCTTACAATGAGCACATTATGTTTAATACAAATATCACCGAGGCGTTTCAACTCGTCCTCAGTCCATACGCGTCCTACCGGATTATGGGGGTTACACAAGAGGAATAATGTAACATTTTCCTCAACGATAGCTCGCTCAATGCCTTCAAAATCGATAGTGTATTTTTCGTCGCCTTTGATGAGTGGCACATTGATGAGACGCCGATTGTTGTCATCAATAACCATGCTAAATGGGTAGTACACTGGTTGGTTGATGAGCACGCCCTCACCTTCCTTGGTGAAAGCTCGAACCGCCATCGCCAAGGCAAATACTATACCTGGCGTTTTAACGAGCCATTTTTGTTCTGGAATCCAGCTAAAACGAGTGCTAAACCAATTTTGTAACACATCAAAGTATTCGTCGTCGGACTCGGTATAGCCGAACACACCATGGTTTACGCGGTCTAATAAGATTTGCTTCAATTCAGGGGGAATTTCAAAATCCATATCCGCTACCCAGAATGGTAACACATCAGCTGGTTTACCGCGCTTAACAGCAAAATCATATTTTAAAGATTTCGTGTGCGTTCTATCTAAAATTTGATCAAAGTTATATTGTCCCATAGGAACTCCTTTATTTATTAAAAGCTTGTTCCAAGTCTGCAATCAAGTCTTCTGTATCTTCAATCCCTACAGATAAACGCAACAAACGACGTGTAATACCTTTACGTTCTGCATCTTCAGGTTTTAAATCTGGATGTGTTTGCGTTACAGGGTATGTCAACAAGGATTCTGTACCACCAAGACTTTCAGCGAATTGAATAAGCTTAATACCTTCTAATACTTGTTTAGCCGTTTCTTCGCTGTCTACTTCAAAGGATAGCATGCCTCCAAAGCCTGTTGTTTGGGCTTTATTGATTTCATAACCAGGATGTTCTGGAAGGCCTGGGAACAAAACTTTAGTTACTTTTGGTTGTTTTTTTAGCCATTCAGCAAGAGCAATGGCATTCTTTTGATGTTGCTCCATGCGTAGAGCCAATGTTTTTACACCGCGAATAACGAGCCAGCTATCCATAGCAGATAAACATGCACCTACGGTTTTATATGTTAAACGCAATTTTGCAGCGATTTCTTCGTCTTTTACAATAGTAAAACCAGAAATTACATCGTGATGACCACCGATGAATTTTGTACCACTATGAACAACAATATCGGCACCCAAGGTCAATGGTTTTTGGAAGTATGGGCTCAAGAAGGTATTATCGATGATTACTAGCGCATTGCGTTCGTGAGTCAATGCACAAAGTGCACGAATATCGCTTATCTCCATCATAGGATTTGTTGGTGTTTCAATATATACAGCCTTTGTATTCGGTTTAAAAGCTGCTTTCACCGCATCAAGATCAGAAGTGCCTACATACGTAAACTCGATACCATTTTGCTCGTAAATATTCGTGAACATGCGGATAGAGCCACCATACAAGTCATCACCCAAGATGATATGATCCCCAGGGGAGAATAGATGGAATACTGCGTCCACAGCTGCCATACCGGAGGAAAATGCCAATGCATCTGTACCTTCTTCAAGGCCAGCTATCAATTGTTCCAAACGGTCGCGCGTTGGATTAGACTCGCGCGAATATTGATAACCTGTTGTATCCCCCAACTTTGGATGGGAAAATGTACTAGACATATAGATTGCAGGGGAAATTGCACCAGTACTATCTGGTTTGCCACTGCCGTGAACACATTTTGTATTAAATTTCATTCCTATCAACTCCTCATATTTGTATACAATATGTTAATTATAAGAGTAGACAATGATTAAGGTCAACAAAAATGGGCCCTCATACATCCTGAGTGCCCTTAAAAGGTCATATATATTTTGAATGGGTTGTCATAACTCTAAGTTAAGTTGACCTAATTTTTAGTGCGTTTAGTAATAAGTAATGCCAAAATAATCCCTAATGACGAAGTTACCAATTGCGGCCAACTAGCTACAAAAAGCATGGTATTTACAATCTTTGGTGGAAATTGGAACAAGGAGAAGAACAAGGAATACCCTCCAAAGAGTACGCCGGCTTTTACCAAAGCAGCCACAATGATAAGCAATGCCTTTGGTTTATGTTGTAACCAATGAGCTACGAATACATACGCAGTCGTACCAAAAGCCGTAATCAAAATAAATGGCGGCAACGGCAGCATACCTTGTAAATGTGCCACTACTGGAGCAATCCAAGCGATGACGAGTCCATTCTTCCAACCATAGCGCCACGTTGCAAGCACAAATGTAGCAGATGTAATGGAACCGATGAGGAACATACTCACTTGGTTTGGAATAAATGGGAACATGAGGCGCAAGCTTTGCGCCAATAAGGCAACGGCCAACAAGAGACCTGTGCCCGTAATAGATTTTGTAGACATAAGAACCTCCTACTATACGATATAGATTTTTCAAGAGGTACTTACCTCATATATCAAAACTAAGCTTCTACGAATAATAAACGTGCCCGATCATATACCCAATTATAAACATACGTATAACCTAATATGACTAATGTCATCGTTATATCTGTAACAAAGGCCATCCAAAAGCTCATATGCATCATGTACATAATAATCGGTACTGTAGCAAGCATAAACAAACCTTCAAACAACACCGCATGAACTGTACGGATTACAGGACCTCGTGCTAATCGGTCACCTGGTACTAGTTTATCAAATATCCAGTTAAACACAAAATTCCAAACCATAGCCAGTAAGGAAAAAATAACCATCAAAGCAAGAGGCTGACCCTCATGAGGAACAAACTGCATCACCGACCAGCCAATCATCACACAGCCTAACTCATATAAAATCGACTGTACAACACGCTCTGTAGCAGACATAATAATAAACCACCTCCATCAGAAAACCCAAAAAAGATATTTACTATCACATCAATATTATATTTATTTTTTTAGATTTGTCGAGTATTGCCATTTTAAGATAGAAGAAGCCGCCATATGTCTGTCCAGCGACTTGCAGCGAATGGAGCGCAGAGAGACATATGGCGGCGGAAAGCTATCCTAAAAGTGGCATTACGAACTGAATCCATGGAATACCCACCACAATGAATATAGCAAGGTAGATAATCCCAAAGATAGCACCTAGTTTCCAAAATTCAGGGCCTTTATTATAGCCACTAGCAAACCAAATTGGGCTATGACCAGTACCATAAGGGGTAAGAATCCCCATAATTCCCATTGGTACTAAAAGAATCAACATAACTTGAGCTGGATCAACACCAGGAATCTGAAGAATTAAAGTAGCAAACAAACCTACCATAGCTGTTACATAAGCGGTGCCAGAAGCAAAGAAGTAACGAAGTAAGCAAAATGCTAATAACAAGCCAAGAACAGCCATTGTTGGATCTAAAGAAACTAAAGAACCACCTGCAGATTTAGCAAGCCATTCTAAGAAGCCTACATTCTTAAGCCCAGAAGCCATAGGCACAAGTGTGGCAAACCAAGTCAAAACATTCCATGCTGGTTTGTTAGCAAGGAAATCTTGCCAAGTCATAATCTTAGTAAAAATCATCAAGATAATAACAATTAAAGCCGTTGTAGTTGGGTTGATTTTAAATGTAGAAGCCCCAATCCACAATACAAGAGCTAACACAGAAATCAAGGCCATAAAGATTTCACTGCGTGTCATGGAGCCTAATTTCTTATATTCATCCTTTGCCCATGCTGCAATTTCAGGGGAACCTTTTACCTCTGGTTTGCAGAATACATACGTCAACAATGGTGTAATGATAAATAGAATAATACCTACTGGCAAGAATGCTAAGAACCATGTACCCCAGTTGGCAGCTACGATACCCGACTTAGCAGACAATTCAAGAGCCAATGGATTTGGCGCCGCACCAGTCAAGAAAATAGAACTAGATACACAAGTTGTTGCCAATGCTACCCAGTTCAAATAGGAACCAATTTTACGAGGATTCTTGTCTGGATAAGAATCGAACATCGGACAAATACTGGATACAATTGGATAAATCGTACCACCAGAACGAGCCGCATTACTAGGAATAAATGGAGCCAACACAAGGTCAGTAATAGCAATGGCATAACCAAGGCCTAAAGAGGACTTTCCAAGTTTGGCTACGAGGAACAATGCAATACGTCGACCAAGACCAGAATTTTCATAACCGATACCGATCATAAATGCTGCGAATATCAACCACACGAGGGCATTAGAGAAACCGCTAAGCCCCCAGCTGATAGCTTGAGCATCCGTAATAGCCTTTGCTACACCAGTTGCTTTGTCTACAATAGGTGCTGGACCAACCTTAAATAACATAGATACGGTAACAGCAATGATACCGATAAAAGCGGGTGGGATTGGTTCTAAAATCAACCCCACCACGAGGCCTGCAAAAATACTTACATAAATCCAAGAATTTGGACTAAGACCTTCAGGCGCACCGATGAGCCATACAAGAATAGCTACTACAAGCGGTGCGAATAACTTCCAATTCAACTTCATTAGGAACACTCCTTACTAAAAATAAAACTACAAAATTGCAAATACAGTATAGCAGAATATTTTTAGTGAAAATATAATATTCGTCATAATACTTATTGATTGATACTAAACTTTTAGTAATAGTTTTTACTAGATATTTTTGGTTTTATACAATATAATATAAACATCGAAAATTACTAATATATCGAAAGATATGTCGAAAGGATTGAAATGAAGTTAATTTCTAGTTATATAAAACCTTTATGGTTCTCTATTATCATTGTGTCACTTCTTTCGTTACTCAATGTAGCAGGCACTTTATATATACCAACCTTAACAGCTACCATCATCAATAACGGTGTCCTCCATGGTGATTTAGAGATGATTACTAACTCTAGTGCAACGATGCTTATCGTTGCACTATTAACAGTATCGTCTGCTATCCTAGGTGTTGCTATGAGCGCTCATATTTCAGCCTCTATAGGCAAAGTATTGCGCGACAATTTGGTGAAAGCTATACAAGCCTTTTCACTACGCGACTTTACACACTTTGGTACAGGCACCATACTCATGCGGACCAGCCGAGACGTTGAGAAAATTCAATCAGTTCTAGGAGAAGGTTTAAATATGATTCTCCCTATGCCTCTTATGATATGTATTGGTCTAGGACTAACCTTCTATAAGAGCTGGCAACTAGGTCTCGTCATCCTTGCTGTTATGGCATTCATGATACTGACCATAATTTTTATTGAAAGTCGCGCCTTACCTATTATTAAAGCGTTACAACTAAAACTAGATACTATTACCGATATGGTACGTGATCATATTGTGGGCATGCCTGTTATACGAGCTTTCAATAGAAGGCATTACGAAAATACTAAAGAAATAGAAATTTTTACAGAAACAGCTCAACTAAATAAAAGATTACGCCAAACCTTTGCTATTGGTTTACCGACTATATTAATTCTCTTTAACATGAGTACCGTTGCTATCCTTTGGCTCGGAGGCTATAACGTAAGCATAGGTTCCCTACAAATAGGTGACATTATGGCCGTTATTGAATACGCTAACCTTATTCTCTTAAGTATGCTCATGGCTATTTTCGTCATCATAGATATACCCGAAGCTATCGTATGTTACACCCGCATTCAAGAGTTATTGGAACACGAAAACTCAGATACATTTCCTGAACCATATAATAAAAATACAAATTTAAACACCCATTATATAGTTGGCCAAGAAGATAGCAGAAAATTTGTAGATTTGGCATCGGCATCGGCATCGGCATCGGCATCGGCATCGGCATCGGCATCGGCATCGGCATCGGCATCGGCATCGGCAAACGATGATACTCCACTTCTGGAATTTCGCAATGTTACGTTCCGTTACGATAATGCAGAATCGCCGGCTTTAGAAAATATTTCCTTTACCGTTCATCACGGTGAAACATTGGCTATTATGGGTGACATTGGTTCTGGTAAAAGTACGATTACAAACCTAATCCCTCGCCTATTCTCCATTGAGTCTGGAGACATTCTCTTCAAAGGCAAATCCATCTATGAATGGAATGTAGATGACTTACGCTCACGCATCGGTTATGTCCCACAAAAAGCCTACTTATTTACAGGGACTGTAGAAATGAACATCCGTTACGGTGCTGCACCAAACCAAGATATTTCAGTTCAAGATATAGAAAATGCATGCCGATTATCTAAGGCGGATGAATTTATTAGTCGTCTTGAAGGTGGTTACCAATATATCGTCTCCCAAGGTGGTACTAATCTATCTGGAGGTCAACGCCAACGTCTTGCCATGGCTAGAGCGCTCGTGCGCAAACCTGATTTATTTATATTCGATGATAGTTTCTCTGCTCTCGACGGCACCACAGAGCGTGCCGTTCGCACTGTATTACATGAGGAATTGCAAAAGGACAATCGCCCCGCTCTCATCTCTGTAGAGCAAAAGGTAAGTGCTGCAAAAAAAGCAGACCACATCTTAATCATCAACAGAGGTCAAGTGGCAGGGTATGGCACTCATGATGAGTTAGCTGAAAACTCTACCGTATATAAACAAATTTTAGCATCTCAGGAGGTGACAGAATGAACCCATTACGTCGTTTCCTAATCGATTCTAAAAGCCAATGGGGGTGGCTGGCACTACTCATCTTAGCCCTTATCACAGCAGCTATGTTTGAGGTATCAGCTCCAGTATTACTTGGAAAGGTCGTAGATGCTATTATTAGTGGATTACAAACAAACCAAGACATTAATACCATATTCGCCTCTATTGATACAATCATCCTCTGGCTTATTGTCATCTATGGAGGTCATGCTTTATTCACATACTTCGGCGAATACATGATGGCCTCTATTGGATCAAAAACAGTGCTCGCCTTGCGTACACGCATGAGTACTCACTTATACTCATTGCCTATCGAATACTTTCACGATCACCAACGTGGTGATCTTCTAAGCCGTCTAACCTCTGATTTAGATGCTGTTGCTGAAACGATAGGTGAAGGTGTGCCCGGTCTCGTGTCCGCCATTATCGGAATCATCGGCGCCACTGCAATGATGCTCTGGATCAGTCCAATTTTGGGAACATCCATCATCGTCATCATACTGATTGGTATCGTATGCTTAACGTGGCTATCTAAACGAGCCCGCCTCGTATATCTTAGAAATCAGAATGCATTAGGAGCTTTCAACAGTGGCATAGAAGAAATCGTTGTAGGCAAGCCAATTATTCAAACCTTTGGTCTAGAAGAGACTACAACTCGCCAAGTAAATATACTGAATGACAATCTATTTAAAAGTATGAGAAGTGCTGCTTTCACCAGTCAGCTTGTAGAGCCTCTCGTAAAATTTTTAAATCAATTTACCTATTGCCTCGTCGCTATTCAAGGCGGTCTTATGGTATTACGTGGGTCCATTTCCATTGGGGATATTCAGGCATTCTTCCTCTATGTAGGTCAGGTATCCGATCCCCTATCTCGTAGTTCCTATATTATGACAAAATTCCAAGAAACCGCTGCGGCCTTAGGCCGTATTTACGAGGTAATTGATGCCCCATCTGAAATTGATGATGGAAAATTGACATTATCCAACAGCTCATCAAAAACTGATAGAGACGCTATTAGTACTAACACATCTATGACGGCCAATCAACCAAGTAATCAAGCTCATATGGGGACAATTAATTTTGAACATGTTGATTTTGGTTATACACCGTCCAATGTGTTTATGAAGAATATTAATATTCACATTCCAGCTGGCTCTATGGTAGCCATCGTAGGACCTACCGGAGCTGGCAAATCTACATTAGTGAATCTCATCATGCGCTTCTATGACATTAAAAATGGTCGCATCACTATTGACGGTGTAGATATTCGGGATTTGTCTCGTGAAAGCTTACATAATACGGTAGGAATGGTATTGCAAGACGCTTGGATTTTCACGGGTACTATCGCCGATAACATTGGCTACGGCAAGCCAAATGCTACACGTGAAGAAATCGAGTATGTCGCAAGGCTTGCCATGGCAGATCACTTTATCCGTACATTACCCAATGGATATGATACGATGCTCAACCGAGGTGGTGATGATCTCTCCCAAGGTCAACGCCAATTAATTACCATCGCTCGGGCTTTCTTAGCCGATCCTAGCATTCTCATCCTTGACGAAGCAACGGCTAACGTAGATACCCGAACCGAAGTAGAGGTTCAAAAAGCGATGAACACCCTCCTCAAAGGTCGAACCAGTATCGTAATCGCCCATCGCTTGTCTACAATAAAAAATGCGGACTTTCTACTAGTGGTAGAAAACGGCACCATTGTAGAACACGGGACACATGATGAACTCATGGCACTTAACGGATACTATAAGAAACTATATGAAAACTATGCTGTAGGAATGACAGTATAGAATAATAATTTTATCAATCTTACGCATGGAAATCTCCTGAGATTATTCTGTAAACGGCAAAATAACCGCTGACAAGTAGTAACTTATCAGCGGTTATTTTATTTGTGCACATATATAGTACGTTTTTCTATTAATTATTCACCTTTTGGTACAAACCATAAACCGTTATTATTTTTTTCCATGTAATCCTTAAATTCTTGAGAATGATAAGCTGCTACAATATCTTTTGCCCATTGAGCCTCTTTGTTTTTCTCGTTAACGACAAGTTGTAATAACCATTGTGGCAATACATCTTCATTTGCCAATGCAGATTTAGGATCAATTTTTGCATTATAAATGATAGCTCCTGTAATAACAATATAATCAAAATCAGTACGTACAGAAGGAATTGTAAGGGACTTCATTTCTGTAAATTTAAGATGTTTAGGATTTTCAATAATATCTGCTTGTGTGACTGTCGCTAAGTCTTTATTAGGATCAAGTTTAATCCAACCGATTTTTTGCAACAACGCATAGGCACGAGCCATGTTAGATGCATCATTAGGAACTGCAATAGTATCGCCATCAGCTACTTGATTTAAAGATGTCTTAGAACCACTAAAGATACCAGCTGGCACTGTTGGAATTGGAGTCAATGCTACAAGATGACCATTTTGTTTTTCGTTGAAGTTTTTCATGTATGCTGTATGTTGTTCTACATTAAAATCAACTTCTCCATCACTCAATACTTGGTCTGCTTGTACCAAGTCAGACATATCTACACCTTTGAAGGTATAGCCTTGTTTTTCTAAAATTGGTTTTACACCTTTTTCAAACAATTCAGAATAAGGGCCTTGAGATTTACTATAGGTTAATTCTTTTTTAGCACCATTATCACTATTATTAGAACCACAACCTGCGATAAAAGCTACGCTAAATACTAATGCCATACCAAGGGCAAGAAAATTTTTAAATTTCATAGTACATTCTCCTATACTTTCACAATCCATATAACTAAAATCTATTTCATCAAATTAGGAACGACGCGCACGACGTGCAAAGTAGTTACCTATTGTTTGAATAATTTGAACAAAAATGATTAAAATAACAACGGTAAATAGCATCAATGGGAAGTTCAACCGTTCATAACCATAGGTAAGGGCCAAGTCACCTACACCACCTGCACCAATAGCACCCGCCATAGCAGTAGCACCGATAAGGCCAATGGTTCCAGTTGTAATAGATAATATTAGTGAACCCTTTGCTTCTGGTAAAAGGAAGTGCCAAATCACCTCAAAATGGGAGGCCCCCATCGATTGTGCAGCCTCAATAATACCCTTATTCACCTCTAAAATAGAATTTTCAAAGAGTCGAGCCAGATACGGCGCAATGAATATAACAAGCGGTACAATAGCCGCCGTTGTGCCCACACGAGTACCAACAATCATCTTAGTCAACGGTAAGATAAACACCATCAAGATGATAAATGGTACGGAACGCACGATATTAACAATTGTATTTGTAATGGTATAAACAACACTATTTTTAACAATCCCATTAGGATTTGTTACCACCAGTGTAACTGCAATAATTAACCCTAGTATTGTACCAATGAATAGAGATAGGAACACCATATATAATGTTTGTTCTGCAGCTAGTACTAACTGCGAACCGGGAACGCCAAGTTCTTGCATAAAGAAATCCATTATAGTGCCACCTCCTGCCATTCAATGCCTTGCGCTACAAGATACTCTTTTACCTTGCCCACTTCCAGATCATCACCAATAAACTGAACAATGAAAATACCAAGTACCGTATGCTCTAATTCCGTTACAGTTGCAAATAATACACTTGTTTCTAAATCAAAAGTTTTATTAATATGATATAGCACATTATCAGTTGTATTATTTCCTAAAAAGTGCATTTTAAGTATTGTGTAAGGCCTTTTATCACAAGCCAAGGTATGTTTCACTGTAGATGGGATTTCATCAGGAATAACAGTCCTAACAAATCGTTTTGTTGTTTCATGCTTAGGTTTACTAAACACCTCAAGTACAGAACCTCTCTCGATAAGCTTCCCATGTTCCATAACTACAACGCGATTACATATCTTTTGGATTACATCTATCTCATGAGTTACGATAACGACTGTTACCCCTAGTTCACGATTAACGCGTTCTAATAATTGAAGAATAGACTCTGTTGTATCTGGATCAAGAGCACTTGTTGCTTCATCGCAAAGCAGAATTGATGGATCTGTAGCCAACGCACGAGCAATACCAACGCGCTGCTTTTGACCACCAGATAATTCTCCTGGATAGGCATTTGCCTTATCACCTAAATCAACAAAGTCTAACAAGGTTTTAACCTTGTTATCAATCTCTGATTTAGAAACTTTATTTAGAATTAATGAAATCGCCACATTATCATACACAGATTTAGCATTCAATAAATTGAACTGTTGAAACACCATGCCGATGCGCTTACGAACCTTTCTGAGCTCGTTAAAACTTAAGCCATTGATATTCACACCATCTATTTCAACATGACCAGAGGTAGGTACCTCTAAAGCATTAATCATGCGTAACAGTGTAGATTTACCGGCTCCACTAAAGCCAATAATGCCAAATATGTCGCCTTTTTCTATGGTAAAGTTTACATCAGATAATGCAGTAACCTTTTGCTTATTAACATCAAACTCTTTCGTTACATTTCGTATAGCAATCACTGTACCGCCTCTTTTTTCCTTCAATTTAGTAGGAGTTAAATTTAAATTTAAAACATATCTATAAAGTATGATTTAATTATGTACTTAGATTACTACAATTTATAAGGACTGTCAAACCAAAAAAGAACCTCACCAATTAAAAGGTTGAGGTTCTTTTATTATATAGCCCTTATTTTATAAGTAAGGGTTTACATCCCTATTCATCTAATTATATATTTTTTACATCAAACCAAAGCGATTCAGACACTAACAAAATAACTTATCTATATTGATTGAAAAGGTATAAAGATCCTAGTATAATAGGTGCCCCTATATAGAGACCCATATTGGGTATTTCCCCCAATAAAAATGCTGCTACAATAGCTGCCACTATAGGCGAGATATACATAAAATTAGTTACATCAGAAACCTTTTCAGCATGTTCCAAAGCATAGCTCCAGAATACAAAACCTAATGCACTGGATAAAAATGCTAAGTATGCCATAGCAAACTTTGCGCTAATCGGCGATACTACAATCATTTCCAGGGCATGTTCTGCAAAGGGCAATGCCATAATAGCGCCCGTAAACATAGACCACATGGCAATGGTAATAGGCTTATATCCTTTTAAACTAAGTCCACGATTTAGAATATTATACACTGCAAAAAGTATCATCCCTAACAAAGTCCACAAGGCTCCTACAGGAATAGTAAGGGCGGAATTCCAAAGAATGATTATGGCTACACCTATAAATGCAGTTATGGTAAATAACCATCCTATGGGCCGTATTGTATCTTTATAAACAATCATGGCCATCAGTGCCGTCGTCATCGGAGTCAAGGCCATAATAATACTGGATGTGGCCGCTGGAATTGTGCGCAAACCTTCATTAAAAACAACTTGGTAAAGAAAATTCCCTGTAGCACCTAACAGAATATATAGTCCCCACTCACGCCATGTTGTCGGTATATGTAGCCCTTTTACAACACCGATTACCAGCATAAGTAAAGCGCCACCCATGACCCTTGCCACAGACAATGTCAACGAATCTACTGACTGTAATGCGATTTTACTGAAAGGAAATGCAGTAGCCCACACCGCAATTGTAGCAGAAGCACCTAAAAGTGCTTTCTTTCGATTTGTCATTAACATCCACCTTTCAATAGCATTCGCCTATACAATCTTATAATCCACTTTGATCCACGTATATTCTATCCAGATTACTTCTATCTTGATTCATTCTACCAAGATCATGTTATCTACATGTATTATAGCTTAATAACACTACCTAATAGTACCATAATATACCCCTAACACTACAATAAATTAAATCATACTTTTTACTCCTATAAAGGGGATGATTTCTTCCTTATTGGTCCTACAAACTGTGTAACAAAGTCGTTGGAACAAGTAATAACGCTTTATGAAAACTATGTAGCAAATATGTCCATATAATTAATGCAACTATTCACTTAACTTGACTATTGTAAGTTCACTATTGATTCCATTAATTTCAATTTGATTTTTTGATTCAGACACAGAAAAATCGTCTACAAGATTTCCACGATTTTCAAAGAGCAATTTAGTGCGAATACCTTTTTTCACCGCTTTGAAAGCATACTCGTGAGGGACATGCAGCCGAGATTTCGCCGCTATCTGATTCACATCAATTCGCCCCGTATAATCCGCTACATATATCTCCATTGGAGAGTTGTTATCCAGCTCTATATGACTGTTACCGCCGGCAATATCAGTTACTCTTCAACAAGAGCTGCTCAGAGTATAGTATATAGTGTCAGTGAAGAAAAGAAACGCTTGTTTTCCTGGCTGGCAACGTTCCGTAGCATTACAATATACATGCATTTATAAAGACTTGCAGGCTGATTCTGTACAAGATATAAACGGCCTCCGAACAGTACACAAATATAAACTATCCAATCATACTATTGAATAATCCGCCTTCATCCTCTTTAATAAAATTTTTATTTCCTTTATTAATATTGATATGCAATTTCATATTATTATATATACATTAAATGAAATTGCAAAAAGCAAAATCCCATATAATCCTATATATACTGGTGTATTTAAACAATTTAGCTTATGGAAATTTATGAGATACTTCACAAAATTGCATAGTATGTATTGAAAATCTATATCATCTATTCATTGTAGAATTGCTACAAACATTGTACACTATAGGCATAGAAATCTATAGTTATATCCTTTTATGGAGGTGCAAAATGCAACATACTGCATGGAAAGATTTTAACACAGGTGTGTGGGATAAAGCCGTTGATGTACGCGACTTTATTCAAAGAAACTATATCCCCTATGAAGGGGACGATTCCTTCCTTGCTGGTCCTACAGAACGAACAACAAAATTGTGGGAACAAGTAATGAAGCTTTATGAAGAAGAACGTGAAAAAGGCGGCATGCTCGATGCTGATACTTCCGTGGCCACACACATTACTGCCCATGCGCCAGGATATATCGACAAAGAACGTGAAACAATCGTTGGTTTGCAAACTGACAAACCTTTAAAACGCGCTATGTTCCCATATGGTGGCTTGCGCACAGCAAAATCCGCTATTGAAGAATACGGCTTCAAAATGGATCCGCAAACAGAGGACTTCTTTAAGAAACATCGCAAAACTCACAATGATGGCGTATTTGATGTATATACTCCAGAAATGCGAGCTGCACGTACAGCTCACATTGTAACTGGTTTACCAGATGCGTATAGCCGTGGTCGTATTATCGGTGACTATCGTCGTATCGCTCTTTACGGTGTTGATTATCTCATTGAAGATAAAAAAGAACAATTTAGCATTACAATGGGTGACATGCTAGAAGATGTTATTCGCGACCGTGAGGAAATACAAGATCAAATCCGCTCTTTGAAAGAATTGAAAGAGATGGCAGCATCCTATGGCTATGATATTTCCAAACCAGCTAAGGATGTTCGTGAAGCTATGCAATGGATTTACTTCGGCTATCTTGGTGCTATTAAAGAGCAAAACGGTGCTGCTATGTCCATTGGTCGTAACTCCACATTCCTCGATATCTATGCGGAACGAGACCTTCGCAACGGCACATACACAGAGGAACAAATCCAAGAATTCGTAGACCATTTCATTATGAAATTGCGCATGGTTCGCTTCGCACGTATCCACGAATACAACAATTTGTTCACAGGTGACCCTGTTTGGACCACTGAATCCATCGGTGGTATGGGTACTGACGGCCGTACATTGGTTTCCAAGATGTCCTTCCGTTACCTACATACATTGACTAACCTTGGTCCTGCTCCAGAACCAAACCTCACTGTATTGTGGTCCCCTCGCATGCCAATTGGCTTCCGCCGTTTCTGTGCAAAATTATCCATTGAAACATCTTCCATTCAATACGAAAATGACGAATTAATGCGTCCTAACTCTGGTGATGACTATGCAATCGCATGTTGCGTATCTCCAATGCGTATCGGTAAAGAAATGCAATTCTTCGGTGCTCGTTCCAACTTGGCTAAATGTTTGCTTTACGCTATCAACGGTGGCGTTGACGAAAAGTTGAAGAAACAAATTGGTCCTAAATACCGCCCTATCACTTCCGAATACTTAGAATTTGACGAAGTATGGGAAAAATTCGACGACATGATGGAATGGTTGGCAGGCGTATATGTAAATGCATTGAACATCATTCACTACATGCACGATAAATATGCTTATGAAAAACTAGAAATGGCATTGCATGACCGCAAGGTAACTCGTTGGTTTGCAACTGGTATCGCTGGTTTATCCGTAGTAGCAGACTCCTTATCCGCTATTAAATATGCTAAGGTAAAACCTATTCGTGACGAAAATGGCATCGCTGTTGATTTCGAAATCGAAGGTGACTTCCCTAAATATGGTAACGATGATGACCGTGTAGATAGCTTGGCAGCAAAAGTTGTTTCCACATTTATGAACAAGATTCGTAAACATCCTACATATCGTCAATCTGTTCCTACTATGAGTTTGTTAACAATTACTTCCAACGTAGTATATGGTACTGCTACAGGTTCTACTCCGGACGGCCGTAAAGCTGGCGAAGCTTTCGCTCCTGGCGCGAACCCAATGCACGGTCGTGACTCTCACGGTGCCGTATCCTCGTTGGCATCCGTAGCTAAAATGCCATGGCGTGATTGCTCCGATGGTATTTCTAATACCTTCTCTATCATTCCGGATGCATTAGGTAAATCTGGTGAAACATTTGTTTCCGTCAGCGATTTTGATATTGAGTTAGACCCTTCTCAATTGCCTAACAGCAATACAAACTTCGCATGTAGCGAACCAAATGTTACTATAGAGGAAGATAAGTAAAATCTTCCACAGTATCGAACTGCTTTCACCGGCATCGATACGCGTGTTAGTCTTGGTTGAAAGGAGGTTATACCCATGAGCAACCAACAAGTTGATAACTTGGTAGAGTTATTGGATGGTTATTCCCAAAAGGGCGGCCATCATTTGAACGTTAACGTGTTTACTCGTGAAACATTGTTAGACGCTCAAAAACATCCTGAGTTGTACCCTCAATTGACGATTCGTGTATCCGGTTATGCGGTGCACTTCAACAAATTGACAAAACAACAACAGGACGAAGTTATTTCCCGTACATTCCATCAACGTATCTAATCGAGGTTTCCTATGACTGGACGTATTCATTCGGTTGAAACGATGGGTACGGTTGATGGTCCAGGCATGCGCATGGTGGTATTTCTTCAAGGATGCCCCATGCGCTGTGCTTATTGCCATAATCCTGATACATGGGATGAAACTAGCGATAATGCTAAATTCATGACCGTAAAGGAATTATGGGACCAGTACGAACGTAACCGCCAATTTTATACTAATGGTGGTATCACCGTCACAGGTGGGGAAGCTCTTATGCAAATCGACTTTGTTATTGAGCTTTTCACATATTTCCGTGAAAGAAACGTCCATACCTGTTTAGATACAAGTGGAATTTGTTTTGACCCCCACCAAGAGGTGGCATACCGTAAATTACTCAGTGTAACTAGTCTCGTCATCCTAGACATTAAGGAAATCGATCCAGCCAAGCATTTATGGTTAACGGGTAAACCGTTAGAGCCCATTCTCGGGTTTGCTCGATTGACGGCAGACGTGGAAGTTCCGATTTGGGTTCGTCACGTAGTAGTCCCTACGATTACAGATAATGCCGATCGTCACTATCGTCTAGGCTTTTTTCTAGGATCTCTGAAAAATTTACAAGCCGTTGATTGCTTACCTTATCACGTTATGGGTATTGCTAAATATAAGGAGTTAGGTATTCCCTATCGCCTAGAGGGCATCCCAGCTGCAACGAAAGATATTGCAGCTAAAGCGACAAGAACCGTGGTGGAAGGCATCAAGGCCTATAGACGCCATTGGTGGAGTCCCATCAAAACACAACATCAATCATAATCAAGTTTGAGGATAACTACCTCCCTTGATATATATAAATATATATACCAAGACTTGATCTATGATAGCCCTAATCAATAGAGCCGCCCCCATACAACCGGGGACGGCTCTTATTGCATTTAAATAAACTTTCTATCATACAAACGGGCAGCGATGAGGACCACTAAACAAGATCCCACATTATGCACTAATGCACCTGTAGTAGGCGTCAAAACCTCAAGCAATGAGAGAATAATAGCGATACAATTAATGGCCATTGATAAAGCAATACTAAATTTTATAGTTTTAATCGTAGCATCTGATAATCGTTTAATATAAGGAATTTTACTAAGGTCATCACTCATCAAAGCAATGTCTGCTGTTTCTATGGCAATATCACTACCAATAGTCCCCATTGCAATACTCACATCAGCAGTCTTCATAGCCGGAGCATCGTTAATTCCATCGCCAACCATACAAACCTTGTGATGTTTCCCTTGCAATGATTCAATAATACTTACTTTTTCTCCTGGTAAAAGTTCCGCATGTATTTCGGAAACGCCAGATTTCTTTCCAATATATGTAGCTGCTGCTTTACTATCACCAGTAAGTAATACTGTTGTCATATCTAAGCTTGAGATAGCAGATATCATATTTATCGCATCATTTCGCATTGTATCAGATAATGTAATGATACCTATAATATGCTCTCTATCTGCAATAATGACAGATACCTTTCCTTCACTTCGATATACATTAATGGCTTTTTGAATAGACTCACATACAATAATATTATGCTCTTCAAGGAATCGTTCATTTCCACAATATAATTCTCGACCTTTTATTACGGCTATAATCCCTTTACCTACAGACATCGTAAACGAAGTAGTATCAAGTATTTCTAAATCTTGCTCTATGGCATGAGAAACGATAGCCTTGCCAATAGGATGTTCGCTCTTAGCCTCTACAGATGCAGCTAATTGAAGAATATCAATCTCACTATAATCTGTATCAACGGCTAAAATAGATTGAACCGCTAACTGGCCACGTGTTAAAGTACCGGTTTTATCAAATGCCATGGTATCTACTTTTCCCATAGTTTCAAGAATTTCACCAGATTTAATAATAACGCCATGTTTAGTAGCTTGACCAATAGCGGCCATAACCGCAGTAGGTGTAGCAAGCACCAATGCACAAGGACAAAACACTACCAACACAGTAACACCGACGATGATATTACCAGTTATTAAATAGCCTATACATGCAATCATCAATGCAATAGGAACCAATCGACTAGCAACAATATCAGCTATACGCTGAATCGGAGCCTGTTTCTGTTCCGCATTTTTAATAAGTTGAATCATTTTTTGAATAGAACTATCTTCGCCCACTTTAGTAGCTATAATATCTATGGCACCAAAACAGTTAATCGTTCCGCCAAATACATCATCATCAATTGTTTTATCAACAGGTATAGACTCTCCTGTCATAATGGATTGATCTACCGTTGTTTCACCGTTAATAATGCGTCCATCTACAGGGATTGTTTCGCCCGGAAGGATTCGTAAATAATCACCGCTTTGTATAGACTCTACAGGAACCATTATTTCCTTATTAGCCTGTATTTTACGGCCCTTAACAGGTGCTAATGAAATTAACTTCTTTAACCCTTTTTTTGCTCGCTCTGTAGTTGCTTCTTCAAGGAGAGCGCCTAAAGCCATAATAAAGGCGACCTCACCAGCCGCAAATATATCTCCAATAGCAATGGCCGCAAACATAGCCATGGAAATCAATAAAGCTGACGAGATTTTACTAATCCCCTTATTATATACAATCCTTCGTATAGATAAATATACAAGAGGAAAACCACAAATAATAACGGTAATCCAGGAAGGTTCAAAAGGGAATATATTTTGAAATGGTCTCTGTCCACCAAACTCCTCTATCAAATGCGGAATCCCATCAAGCAGTAAAAATAGCCCCGCTAAAATCGTCATATATAAACCAGATAATATATCATGTATTCGATGTACCATATAGCAATCCCCTTATCAGACTTTCACTACCAATATGAATTGAATTATGACTACACTTACAGTACAATAATTACGATAGCGAACACCTTGTTCACTTTAATTGTATCAACCTATGGTTTTAATACAATATATAAAACATCTCATATGTTCATTACGGAACATATAAGCTATTCTGTACTAAAAGAACGACAGGAGTTAATATGGATCGTAGACAGAAAAAAACTCGCAAAGCCATATTTATAGCTTTTAACGAATTATTATCTAATAAGGCGTATGACAAAATCACCGTTCAAGAAATCATTAGTGCCGCAGACATTGGCCGCACCACCTTTTATGCTCATTTCGACACAAAAGAAGCATTACTAGAAGCACTCTGCGAAGACTTATTTTTACATATAAAAGATAGTATTAATCATTTACCTCATGCTCATGGGCTTTATCAACAAAGTATTTATCCAGTCTCAGTATTTGGTCATTTATTACAACATTTACAGCAAAATGAAAATAAAATCCTGGAGCTACTAGCTAGTGATAATAACGAAATCTTTTTGCGCTATTTCAGGGATCATCTAAATGAGTTGGTACAAGGATATTTTATCAACCAAGACCGTAAAGCAAATACAAATCTACCGGATGACTTTATTATTAATCATATTTCAGGTAGCTTTGTGGAAATGGTGTTATGGTGGGTAAAAAACGGCATGAAAGAATCGCCTACAGAATTAGACAATTACTTCCATGCCGTTATAGAACCTATTATATAATTATTTAAAATTTATCAAGATACAACATTGATTGGTTCACCCTTAAAGAAGGCTTGTACATTATCTCGAATAATGCCTACCAAGCGTTGACGTGTTTCAAGACCTTTCCAACCCATGTGCGGAGTAATGATGACATTATCTAGTGTATAGAGAGGACTATCCTCAGCTGGTGGTTCTACCTCTTGTACATCGAGACCTGCTCCAGCGATACGTTTAGCTGCTAATGCTTCACAAAGATCCTTTTCATTAATGAGAGGTCCACGGCCCGTATTCACAATGACCGCATTAGGTTTCATCTTACCGATTGTTTCCTTATTAATAAGATGTTTAGTTTGTTCATTCAATGGGCAATGCAAAGTAACATAATCACTATTAGCTAGTAATTCATCAAGGCTCACATAACGAATGCCATCGCCATCAGCCTTTGGTGTACGTGTATGCACTAAGATGTTCATGCCTAGCGCTTTTGCAACTTTGATGACTTCCATACCGATGTGACCAGCTCCGACAACACCTAAGGTTTTACCATTCACTTCTGTATGGCTCACTTGAAGGTATTTCGTGAAATTGCTGCGATCACCTTTAACAAGCATACCAATTTGTTGCTGCATGGTAGATGCAAAATTGAGGATCATCATGATCACCGTATGTGCTACACGCTCTGTGCTATACGCAGGAATATTGGACACAGTGATTCCCTTTTTCTTTGCTGCGTCAAGGTCAATATTATTATAGCCAGTACCTGCTTCTACGATAAGCTCTACAGTATCAGGAAATTGTGAAAGCAGATCGGCACTTACAGGCAATTCTTTTGTAACCACAACACGAGCACCTTGAATCCGTTCAATAAGCTCAGCATTCGTACTATCTTCGTAGACCTGCACATCATTAGATAATATGGAGAAATCCAATGCATGGTCATAATTCATTTTGCCTGCATTTACCACTACTACACGTTCACTCATGAGAACCTCCTAAATTGAATAGCTTTAAATATATGTAATACTACTTCTATATAAATTATACTATTATTTATATAATTTTATACTAAAAAAACTTCTATTATATATCAAATACCTATACCAATTAATATACTTTCACAACCAATTAGTTTACTTTCACAATTATTGTATATAATATATGTATAAAGCCTATAAAATTCAAAGTAAAACTCATTTTTCTGTATATAACTTTCACAAAAGTATTGTGTAATTCCCCAAAAGTTATAAAATAAGAGTAATGTTATATAGAATTGAGGAATACCATGAGACCTACCTATTTGACCATAAATACAAGTCTCGTTCGCGAGAATTTGCGTAAAATTAAAGATAGTTTACCTGAATGGAGTACGTCTACAGCTGTCATCAAGGCCAATGGCTACGGCCACGGCAGTGTTATGATGGGTCGTATTGCCGTGGAGGAAGGTTACGAATCCTTAGCTGTTGCTATTCCAGAGGAGTCCGTACCACTTCGCAATGCAGGTATTATGGTACCTATTTATTTATTAGGACTCACAAGGCCACAATCCTTTGAACTTGTGGCAGACACTAATTCGATTCCTGCCGTTTGTGAATCTACCGACTTGGAATCACTCAATAAAGTAGCCGATAATCACGACATGATTATTCGCGTTGCTGTTGCCGTTGATACAGGCATGCATCGCATCGGTATCAAGCCTGAGGATGCCATTGAGTTTATCAAACGCATTGAGTCCTACGAAAATTTGGAAATAGACGGATTCTTCTCCCACATGAGCAATGCTGATGCGGCGGATCAATCACACGCCCATAGCCAAACGCAAAAATTTCATCGCATGGTAGATGAAATACGAGCATTCCGTCCAGAAGCAGATTACCGTTTCTCCCTCGCCAACAGTGCAGGTCTTTTATCTGTCAAAGATAGTCTATTCACAGATGCTCGTCCTGGTATTATTCAATACGGTATCATGCCATCTCTTGATGTACCAAATCGATTGGGCTTAAAACCAGTTTTATCTTTCCATAGTGAAGTTGTTCATGTACAACATATCCCTGCTGGCGAAGGCATTGGATATGGATCTACCTATATCACAACTGAGCCAATGACAATTGCTACTATCCCTGTAGGCTATGCGGATGGCTACCCTCGTAGTTTATCCAATCGGGGCACCGTACTGATTCATGGCACTCGTTGTCCCGTAGTAGGTCGTATTTGTATGGATCAATTCATGGTTTCTGTTCCAGATACAATCACGGTAAAACCTGGCGATAAGGTGGTACTTCTAGGGTCTCAAGGTCATGAAAGCATTTCTGCTCTAGAAATTGCAGCCCTTGCTTCTACAATTCCTTATGAAATCTTTTGTGGATTCTCAGAGCGCGTACCACGACAATATATTTAACCTATGTAAAATAAAGAAAGCCCGTATCACATGTAGAAGTCTACATGTGATACGGGCTTTCTTGCTCTCCTATACCCAGCGTGCTGTAAAGCAGTTACGTTCTTATTGTGAGAGAGAGTATATATACCAAGTATATAATCTTATGATTCGGAGGGAACCACAATTCATAAGGGGCCCTCTGAACGATAGATGGCATAGGAGAGAGTCAATGTTTATCTATCCAATCCAGAGGGCTGTGTGTAATTGTTTATTGTGTGTGTGTTGTTTATTGTGTGTGTTTTTGTGTGTTTTATGTGTTGTGTATGTGTGTGTAAGTGTATTTATGTTATGTGTGTATAGTTTTGAGTGCTTAGTGTTCGTTTTTGAAAGGGTTTGCTTTACAGCGCTATAGAATAGGAGATCAACTTATTTTGCTACCGTCCCTGTTTTAGCATCCAATACAACGGATATCGGTTTATTTTGTGCATCATGGAATTCTATGGTATATAGTGGTTTACCATTTTGATTAGCAAGAGACCACGCATTAATACCAGTTGCTACCTTGCCAGACTGTACGAAAGCTGCATTAATTGCCACATGTGGAGGTATTACTGTCCCAGCATCAATAGCACTAGCTTCCATAGATGCATCATATGCTTTAGGAGTACCATCCGTTACATTACCAGTAGCCACATCTAGAGTCATAGAATGAGCACCACTAGTATTAAAACCAGCTACTTCATAGATGGCAGTTTTACCTTGAGTTTTGAAGGATACATTAGTGATTTTGGAGTTTCCAAATTTACTTTCGAATTGGTCAATTAAATAATTAGCACCAACTACGAAAATACTATTTTGGTCTACTACGCCTTCTTGCTGATTGGTTGTGCTAGGTTGTGATTTTCTACTTTTAGAGTTTTTTTTTCCTCTTTAGTAGGCTCTTCTTTATCAGCCTTTTTTTCGTCTTTCACAACTTTTACTTTAGGCGCTTTGTCTACTGCAGCTTTTTTAGTATTTTTAACTTCTTTATCATGCTTTGCTACAGATTCTGATTTTTTATCGCCACCGCGTACTACTCTTGTTTCACTAGGAGCTTTAGCTACAGATGCAGTTTCAATAGTAGGAACTGCTGCTGCAGGATTTTCTGTACTAGGTACTATAGTTTCTTGAGCTACTGGTGTTTTAACATCTTGTGTAGCTGTTGGAACTGGTGTAGTATTACGAACTGCTGTACCTACTTGATTACCGTCTGCCACAGGAGCTACCGGAGTTTTAGGTGCAACTGCAGTAGTAGCCACATCTGGAGCCACCGCTGTAGTAGGAACTACTGGATCAGTAACTGGTTGTGCTGGAGTCGCTGCACTCGCTGTTTCTTGTGTAACAGGCATTGGAGTTACTGGTTCAGCTGCGGTTACAGCTACAGTGGCACCAAATACGCCAGCCACTGCTAAAGCAATACTACTTTTTAAAATAGATTTTTTCATATTGTCCTCCTTATTAATTCATTTACATGCAACTTTACGCATGTATATTTCCAGTCAACTCAATGTCATCATGTAAGTTCCAAAACATATATCTAGCATGGACTTGTAGATATATAGCTTGGAAATTTCAGATATACTTGAGTTTGTCTTTCGACTGGTACACATACTATCGACAGTCTATGAAGTCAAAATGTAGAAGCACTGTTAAAAGCTTATTTTATAGTGAGTTTAGAATGAATTTATATATAATTCCTATGAAATCCTATGGGATTTACTTTATACTTAAAAATTCCATGAAAAACATATCAAAAGCCGTTTATCCCATATATAAGGGATAAACGGCTTCAAAATATACGTATCGATATCTAAAATTTCACATTCATGAGCAAACTTTCACAAAAAATGCCTCAATACTAGTTATTTTTTTAAGAAAAATAGTATTAAGGCATTTAATTATTATATTCAGAATAAAATAACTAGGCACTATTAAGATATAATAACTAGTCAATCATATATTAATCGTCAAATTTAACAGATAGCAATTTACCATTCATTGCATCCATACGTACATGTACTTCTTTATTATCTGCTGTACCAAAGCTAACTTTGTACACAATCTTACCTTTATCATAGCGTACAGCCCATTCATTAAGGCTCACAGCTTTACCTTTTGTTTGGGCATAAGCAAAGTTCACCACAGCTGCAGGCGGTAAGATTTCCCGAGGATCAAACGATTTTTTCTTTAGTGATTTATGGAAGTCCCCTTCGCGCTTTTCAAAGATTTGATTAGTAGCATAGATATACGTTAACTCATACTTACCAGATTCATCAAAACCTTCAACATCATACTTAATTTGACCTCCATCCGCATCAAAGGCGATTTCCGTAATTCCTGCATTTGGATGATTTTGGATAAAGGCATTTAATAAACCATTAGCACCTACAATCGCCGCATGGTTACCATCAACAACTGCCACAGTTGGCTCTACAGCTACTAAAGGGGCTGCACTTGCATTTGGCATGCCAAATGCCGCTGCCAAGGCCAATACAAGGCTACCTTTTACAAAAAATGATCTCATTGGTTCCTCCATATCTCAAACAGTTATCATAACAATATATATACAATTATACACTAAATCAACGTGGTTTATAATCTTTATTTATATAATTAGTGCATGTACCTACGCCCTATGATACAATGCACATAGATTCATTTTTATAACTACATGTGAGCTAACTATGATTTCAATTTACCCCACTATATATCACGCATTTCAATGCAAGGCCGATCAATGCGAAAATACATGTTGTCAGCTGTGGACCATCGATATAGATGAGCCTACGGCTGAACGTTATCATTCCATGACAGGTTCTCTTGGTGAAAGCTTACGCCAAGCCATCACTGTTGATGATGAAGGCAGTCATTTTATCTTTTCTAAAGCACAACCTATGTGTCCCTTACTCAATGAAAAAGGTCTATGCAAGGTAGTTCTTGAATTGGGAGAAGAAGGACTTTGTGACACCTGTCATATGCATCCACGCTTTTATAAATACATTGAAGACTTAGAACTATGTGGCGTTGGATTATCTTGTGAAGTTTCGGTTGAACTATTGGCCCGACAAGAACCAATGGACTTACTCCTCTTTACAATTGAAGATGACCATAAGGAATTCAATTCTGAGGAGCGATTAACACTCCACAATGTTTTTGAATTATTAGCTTTTGATTTAGATCCTAATCTATTTAAATATACGCCAAAGCCCTCAAAGCAGTCTTTCAAAGAACTATTAGACCTATATAAACAAACCGAACCCATCGATGAGAATTGGACAGCACAAGTTAATACATTATCTAGTAAACTAGACCAACTCATCGCATCCGTACAGACCTATATACAGCATAAGGATATGAGCCTATTTAACAAAGTGTACCAATATATATTGTATCGCCAAATCGATATGCTATCAGATTATTCCTTGGAATCTATCTTAGCCTATGCAAAGGATGGTACTGACTATATACTTATAGCCAGCGCCTTAGAGGGACAACCATTAAAACAAATTGCTAGATGGTCACAACAAATCGAATACGACGAAGATAATGTGGCGCTATTATTACAACACTACGAAGCCCAACTTATTATAGAGTGAACAAAAACCGCAAGAATTTTATCTTGCGGTTTTTTTAAGTCTTATTATAATACATCATTTGAAGAGAGTATGAACAAAGCGAATCCATTGAGGTAATACAGAGACAGATAATAATGCCACAATAAAGATAACAATATAGGTTTTAATGATACCTAATTCAACATAACGTCTCATTAATTGGGCTACAATGAACACGGCATAATACTGGCTGAACATCGTAATAAGATAAGCCATATCCCCTACATATTTTTGAAGAGACAAAGAGAAAAAAATAATCCCTAGTATATGAATTAATACTAAGACAACCGTGCGAAGTGCATTTGTATAAGCTAATCCATATATATAATTGCGCAATACCCCACCATAAGTACCACGACCACCTAATAAAACAAGTAAGCGCCATATAACAAATGAACCGATGATAATTTGAAAAATTAAAAATACAGAACTTGCTAAAATACTAATTACATCAAAATGAGTTAACCCAGTAATCCGTTTAATTCCGAGCATTGGAGATATAACTTTCACCATAAACGGTAAGCTATAGGTCATTATATATAATACAATAGTAGATACGACTAGATTCAGAATGGCTCTTGTATGAGATCCATAATTGATAATATTCTGAAAAGATTGTTCGCTAAGTTTGGTAAATAAATGCAATATATCCTTATACCATGTCATAAATACTCCTTTTAGTTTAAAACTAGTAAAAAAGGACGAGCCATGTCTCGTCCTAGATATATCATATGTATTTTATAGAGTCAACATATAAATCCATTCAAACACGTGTGCTACCAAAAGAGCAATCAACATTAGAATCAAACCTTCATAAGGGGTCCCATTAATACATGCTCCCACAATACGTCCCATAGTTTGTAACAATAATACGGTACTTAAAACACATAGCACAATCATACAGAAGCCAATGATTGCTTGCAGTATTAATGGTACCGAAGTTAAAATCAGCATAATCCCTGCTGTAAAAGTAATCAATGCCACAACAAGTTGAGCAAATGACATGATATGCAAAATACCGGTTGTAACAGTTCGAACATAAAATTTACGCTGTTGAGCAACCGCATAAACTATAATGATACATGCCATGAAAATAACTTTTCCGATTACCCATGCAAAGCGACCCATATTCCAAAATTCTCTAGAACTACCCATCTGTTCCAAAAAAAGTTGTATTTCATGTTGACCTACTGGAAGAGATAGCGATTCCCACCTTACTAATAACGAAGAATTGCGTATAAACGCACGTATAGCATCTAAATATACGCCTTCACCTACAATAGTAAATTGATAACATATGAGTGTTAATAGCAGCATTCCTATGAGTTGCCCATAGGCAATATCAAAGTGATACATACGAGGATTATTCTCTTCAATAGGGTTTAATAAACGATAGATAAACTGCATTAAACCCACCATCATAGGTATCACCACCTTTTACACAATATACATACACAACATTTAAGTTTGAATACTATAACATACAACACACAATAAGGAGCTATAAAAAATAGTTCCTTTTCATTTTCCGTTCATCATTATAGCACAAAACAGACATCTTTTCATACTTTAATTATCCTAATGGAATGGGTCCTTCGGGGCCCTTTTCCCTTATAAAATACAGAAAAAGCTATTAGCAGATTATATATAATCAGCTAATAGCTTTTTTCGTAGTAAGGGGTATTTTGTTACAGCCCCTTTCATGTTATGTAATTATCTGGAAGTAGCAAGTACTACCATGCCAATCAAGATACCTAAAAGGATTACAGGAATCAAACTCGTAATAATAGAAATACCAAAAGTTGCTAAACGGGATTTATTAATTTGGCGACTCAACAATGTTAAGCATACCCAGAATGTATAGACTGCAAAAGCTATCGTTGCGAATATAATAATAGTTATCCATACAATACTACCTACTATAGAGTCAGGATTAGAGCCTAGTAGCAACAAAAATGGCAATGATAGTAATAGGAAGCCAATGAAATATACTAAGCCCATAATCTGATTATAAGCTTGTTCGTACCACATGATTTTTAACACAGACTCATATGTAGTATGGGCATCAAATTTATTGGCGACCCAAGAGAAAATCGCAGAATAAATAGCAATACCAATAAAAGCAAATAGCAAGCCAACCGCTAGGCCTAATATACCGGCCCCAGAAAGAGCCGCCGCACCAGTAAGTGCAACACTAAGTTTATCCACAAATATCATACTCAAAAAAGTAGGTAGAATATTTGAAAATACGAATGCCACCAATGCCAAAGCTACTGTAGCATAGAACCCTTTGCGACAAGATCCATGCTCTACAATCTGTGGAATACCACGTTTAAATGGAGCTACCACAAGTTGCCAAATATCTGAATACCATTTTGTTTCCATAAAACCTCCAAAACACCTATATCTATCTAATTGTAACACAAACTATATTTAAACCGTCATGGACAACATTATACCTCCCACACCAAAGATGAAGGATACTATGTAAAAAGAAATTCCCGTTATCCAAGGACTTAGACCAAATTGCTTAGACATAAGTTGAGCCATAATAAAGACATTAACTAGTTCCATGGTGCTTAATCCACCCGAACCACCACTAATACGTAAATCTAAAAAAAGATAAATAGGTGCCGCAATAATTACAAAAATTAAATGAATCCAACTAGCAATGCAGCTATTTAAAAGTAAGTCTGCCACTAGCTGCTTATAGGTAACCTGTCCCTTAAAAATTTTAAAAATACCATATAAAATACCAGAAGTTACAAGAACAAATGCTACAATTCCAAGTATATATCCAATAATAGGAAGTGCCTCTAACTCTACTGGACCTATAACCTCCCAAATAAAGGTTTTAAAAAAAGGACTCTTTGGAAAAATCAACATTAATACGTATAAACCTAAGTCAGTTATAATTAGGGATCCCACAGCAAGTAGTAACATATTTTTTATAGTCACTAAATGCATCCCTTTTTCTATATATATACCAAATAAACCATTCATAATACTATACTTTATAATTCCTCACTTTTAAATAATTGATCCTCTAAAAAATAACTATAAACAAGACCCTTCATCAGTAATTCCTAATTTATTAGTGATAACCATATTAGGTTTCCTTTTTATTTCATCTATTAATATATTATACTATATAATTCAAATTTTAAGACATTATTCTAACCTATTATAACGCAAAAAGAGCAGCCCTTAGGGCTGCTCTTTCGTTTATCTTATTGCAAAGATGCTGCAATTTTTGTAAGGTTTTCATCCATACGTTCTAAGTATGTTTTATTATCTTCGTTGCTTTCGATAGTATAAATAGTTTCTACCTTAGCACCTACTTCTTGTGCTAAAGTTTTGGATACCTCTGGGCTAGCCATTTCTTCTGCAAAGATAGTAGTAATATGGTTTTCTTTAGCATATTCGATGAGTTTAGCCAATTGTGCTGCATTAGGTTCACCTTCAGCAAATACATCTTCCACACTGTTTTGTTCTAAACCAAAATCACGGCATAGGTACGCAAATGCTGCATGGCCTGTAACAAAGTTTTTATGCGGAGCTTTAGCGAATTGCTCTTCATATTTTTTAATCATTGCATCTAATTTAGCAACGTATTCAGTATAATTCTTTTCATAATAATCCTTATTTGCTGGGTCAACTTTTACAAGGGCATCCTTGATATTTTTCACTTCAATTTTAGCATTTTTCAAAGATAACCATGCATGAGGATCTTCTGCACCATGTTCTTTAATTTCTTCTGGGTCAGTATTTTTAATAGCTTCAACACCTTCAGTAGCTACAACAGATACGAGTTTATCATTTTTAGCTGCTTCGATTGCTTGTTTTGCCCAAGGCTCCATACCAAAACCGTTATACACAAATACTTGAGCTGTTGCCAATTGTTTCATATTTTCAGGTTTCAACTCGAAATCATGTGGTTCTACGCCATCTGGTATAATAGTAGATACCTCTACCTTGTCACCACCAATAGCCTTAGTAAACTCAGCCATTGCATTAAAGCTTGTTACCACTTGGATTTTTTTACTTGCTTGTTCCTTCTGTGCACTCGGTGCATCATTGCCACAACCTGCAAATAAAGCAGCCATCATAATACCTACAACTAACAAAATCAGTTTCTTGATCATCGTAGTCCTCCTTTGTAAAAACCTGATCGCTATGCCTATACAGAATATATTCCATTCTTTAGTTGCAGTTGCGACTCAGTTGCATTTGTAATATAGTTATAGTATAAACTTACTTAGAATTTTGTCAATCAGAAATGTGGTTTTCATATGTTATCTATAGAACATCTTTATTTTTCCTATCAAGGTCAACCGCCTTATGTGCTAAACGACCTTAATTTACATATTCACAGTGGTGATTATATATCCATCGTTGGGGATAATGGGTGTGGTAAAAGTACCTTACTACGTCTTATTTTAGGTTTTCTTACACCAGTAAAAGGTTCTATCAAGCGAAGCACCAATAATATTCGGTATGTGTCTCAAAAAAATGACTTCTCTCACGCAGGCTTTCCTATTACGGTAAAAGAAATCCTCGATTCCTACCGTAAACTTTTAAAGATTAAGGATAAACAGGAAGTCAATCGCGTATTAGAGCTTACCCATATGACGGAATTTAAAGACCGTCTCATCAGCAAACTTTCAGGTGGACAAGCTCAGCGTGTATCTATCGCCCGCGCCCTCATCGGTAAGCCTGACCTCATCATCCTCGATGAGCCTTCAACAGGTATCGATAGAAAAAGCCAAGAGGGCATCTATGCTCTACTTCGAAATTTGAACCAAGAGCACCATATTACGATTATCTCTGTTGAGCACAATATCGAAATGGCCCTCGCCAATTCTACCAATATCTATCATATTGCAAATGGTCAAGGTCACCTTTGCTCCCCCGAGCAATATGCTAGTGAAATCATGCACAGTACAGGTCGCAATCCAATAGATCACAAAAACTGCTCCTGTTTCACAGATGTAACACCTCAGGCTCAGGCTCAGGCTCAGGCTCAGGCTCAGGCTCAGGCTCAGGCTCAGGCCGATGATACCACAGTTGAGGAGGTGCGCCATGTTTAGTTATGATTTCATGCAAAATGCCTTCTTCGTAGCGATTTGTATTTCTCTTTTATGTCCATGTATTGGTATCTTCATGGTGCTACGCCGTTCCAGTATGATTGGCGATACCATGAGTCATGCATCGCTAGCAGGTATTACACTAGGTTTATTGACGAATACTAATCCAATTTTAGGGGCTTTTATCTTTACTGCTATCTGTGGTGCACTCATCGAGTTCTTGCGAAAATATTTTTCACACCATCTCGATTTGATTCTTACTATAATCTTATCCCTCAGCATTGGTACAGCTATTACGCTTATTAGCTCAGGCAAACTAAAGGCTAACGCAAATGTATTCTTTTTTGGTAGCATCCTAACGGTAAACGCAACTGATATGATTAGTATTGCTGTGCTTACAATCTTATCTGTACTCACCTTATATTTCCTATACAACTCACTTCTTTACATCGCCTATGATGAAGAGGCCGCTCGTGTAGCAGGTGTTAAGGTAGATTTTATTAACTATATCTTTGCCATCTTAATGGCTGCCGCCGTATCCATTTCTATTAAAATCGTTGGTGTTCTCGTATTGAGTGCCATGATTGCACTACCAGTAGCATCTGCATTACAATTAGAAAAAGGATTTAGAACAACACTACTCTGTTCCATTGGATTTAGTTTACTAGCCATGATCATTGGACTTTTTGGCTCCTACTTCCTTAACGTAGCACCTGGTGGCTTCGTATCGTTAACATCGGTAGGAATCCTACTAGTAGTGTTAGTCATTAAGAATATTCGTGCCATCATACGACGCTTTCAGTTTAGTAGATAAGCTAAAACAATAAGTAATATATTTGGGCATAAACAATATAGCTGTCTAGAGTAATATCGCTAGTTAGAGTTGAATAATATAATTAGGTAAATTAAAAATATAGCTAACTAAATCCGATAGTATATTTGATGTTTTGTTAGCCATATAAGTCATTTAACTATACAAGTGTATAACGGTTTTAGTATTAAAATAGAATCGAAAGAGAGTTATGAATACAACAACTTGGCCAGAAGGCATAAAAAAGACCAAACAGCGCGAAGCCATTTGGTCTGTATTAACAACTACAGATAAACCTATTACAGCCCTTGAAATCGCAGAAAGCTTAGGTGACGGTAGCACTACTTGGATGTCTACTATCTACCGTACACTTGAACTATTAGAAACTAAGGGTATCGTTACGCGAACCACACTCATGGGGAGTGATATGGCATACTATGAGATTACCCCTCATACGCATCGCCATTATGCAGTATGTACGAGTTGTGGTGCTATGATACCACTCCATACCTGTCCTGTCGTAGAAATGCCTCAAGAACTCAGCGAAGCAGGATTCACTGTGACGGAACATCACCTTGAGATCGCAGGGATTTGTAAGAAGTGCAAAAACAAGAAGTAGAAAATAGACAACTAATGTTTAAACAACAAAAAGGACGCAACTGATAGTTACGTCCTTTTTAGCTTTAAATATGTTTTGTATTAACCTTATTTAGTTTTCACCAATTACAGCATCAACGGAGCCACCAGGAAACCGAGTGCTACGGAGATGGCAATAGCAAGTACGCCTGGAATGAAGAATGGATGGTTAAATACGAGTTTACCAATTCGCGTAGAGCCCGTATCGTCCATTTGTACAGCCCCCAAAAGTGTAGGATATGTAGGCAATACAAAGAGTGCAGATACAGCTGCAAAGGATGCGATAATAATATAAACGGATCCTGTATTCTCTGGTGTAATACCGAGAGCTAAAATTACAGCTGGTACCAAGGCTTGTGTAGTTGCTGCTTGACTATACAACAATGTACTTGCAAAGAAGAAAGCTACCGCCAATAGGAACGGATATGCTGTTACCATGCTAGAAGCGAGCGCTTTGATTTCAGGGATATGACCTTTTACAAAGGTATCGCCCAACCATGCTACGCCTAGTACACAGACACAAGCGGATAAACCGGATTTGAATGTACTTGTGTTAACAAGTTCTGCTGTATCAAGCTTACAGAAGAATGTGATAGCAGCCGCAATAATCATCATAAATCCGATGATAGCATCATTTCGACCAAAGATAACTGGTTTAATAATACCAATATTTTTGGAAATTGCTGTTGCGTAGAATACGATACAAATGATACCAATCAAGAAAATCAATACAGAAGTTTTTGCACCAGGTTTTAAGTGGAAATCAGTGCTTTTTTCACGAGGTGGCGCCACGTGACCTGCCGCCAAACGTTCTTGATACACTGGATCAGAAGATAAATCATTATTCGCAAAGGTAGACATGATAAATGCCGTAATCATAACCCCTACAAATGTTGTGGAAATACAGATGGCGAGCAATGTAGGATAATTAACACCATATGGCTCAAGGAACCCACTCATAGCAACTACGGCTGCCGATACAGGACTCGCTGTGATACCAATTTGACTCGCTACAACGGCGATGGACAATGGCACAGATGGCTTAATGTTTTCACTTTTCGCCACCTCTACGATTACTGGAATCATAGAGAATGCTGTATGACCAGTACCCGCTAGAATAGTTAAGAAATACGTAACAGTTGGTGCTAAGTAGTTGATATGCTTAGGATTTTTACGCAAAATACTTTCAGCAATGCGCACCAAATAATCAAGACCGCCGGCTAACTGTAAGGCACAGATGGCTGCGATAGCAGACATGATAATCAGAATTACATCCCATGGAATCTGTCCCGGAAACATCCCCATACCAAGGCTTAACAACACAACCCCAAGGCCGCCAGCGTAACCGATGCCCATGCCACCTAGGCGAACACCGAGGAAGATGGCACCAAATAAAATAATAACTTGCATAATTACATAAATGTCCATACGATGACCTCCTTTATACATATATAGTATCATAGATATGCTAAATAATCATCGAATTTTGGCAATGTATAGTCTATAGTTTAAAATATAACGAAATTTCGATATGTTATACAAAAAAACTACACCCTATTGCCTTAAACTACTAGCAAAAGACATTAGGTGTAGCTTTCCAATAATTAATTTAGCATTATAAAATAATTGGGCGCATATCTTCAAGTATCCCCTCTTCCTCAGTGGCACGTTGGATACTTTCACCTACAATACGAACCATGTCCTCTAATTGTTCCACAGTGGATGCCAATGGAGGCATGAGGATAACCACGTCGCCAATAGGGCGGCAAATAAGACCTTGTTCACGGGCAAGGATTGCCACCTTAGCACCTACCGCATCATTCGGGCGATACGCTTCGTGGGTGGACACATCTTTTTCAAGTTCAATACCTACGATGAGGCCCCGCTGACGAACCTCTTTCACATGTTTCAAAGACTTAATAGGTTCTAAAGCCTTTGTGAAAGCTTCTACTTTAGCAGGCAATTGTTCAATTACCTTTTCATCACGGAATACTTTCAAAGAAGCCAACGCAACGGCACAGGCCAAGGCATTACCAGTATAGGAGTGACCATGATAGAATGTTTTCTTTTCCTCAAAGGTGCCGAGGAATGCATCGAATACGCGTTGTGTAGTCAATGTTGCTGCTAATGGAAGGTACCCACCAGTGATGCCTTTGGATAAGGTCATAAAATCTGGAGATACTCCTTCATGTTCGCAAGCAAAGAATTTGCCAGTTCGGCCAAAGCCAGTAGCTACTTCGTCAACGATGAGGAATACATCGTGTTGTTCTGTTAACTCACGAACCCGTTTCAAATAACCGTGAGGCATTACGAGCATGCCTGCCGCTGCTTGCACCAATGGTTCCATAACAAGAGCTGTAATTTCATCGCCTTCTTCGTTAAGGATGCGTTCCAATTCAGTCAACGACTCTTCAAAAGCTTTATCTCGATCTGCCAAATCTCTATACACACCAGGGCTTGGCAATGTTAATGGTTTAAATAATAGATTATGGAATACTTGGTGAAATAATTGAATACCACCTACGGATACGGTACCTAATGTATCCCCATGATAGCCTGCATTGAGGGCAATGAACTTAGTCTTTTTCGTTTGCCCTACTTGTTGACGGTATTGGTACGCCATTTTAATAGCCACTTCGATAGCTGTACTGCCATCATCAGAGAGGAATACTTTATCTAAGCCTTCTGGAGCAAGCTCTACAAGTTCTTTACACAATTGTGCAGACGGAGGACTTACGAGGCCTAATAACGTGCTATGCGCAATTTTATCGATTTGATCCTTCAATGCTTGGTTCAATACAGGATGGTTGTGACCATGAATATTAACCCACAAAGAGGATACACCATCGTAATACTTTTTACCGTTCTCATCGATGAGGTATACCCCCTCACCGCGTTCAATTACTACTGGTTCTTGTGCTAGCCAATCTTGCATTTGTGTAAATGGATGCCATACAAACTCGTGGTCCCATTGTGCTGCTTGTGAAAGCTGTTTCTCTGCCATTTTGTCACCTCATACTTACTAAGTTTTACAAACTATAACTCTCTATTACATATACCTTATATAAACTAAATTAAATTGCCCTATCTAAGGTATGCTAAATTACAAATTTAATATGTCTCAAAATCACTGTTAATATGTACTCAATATCACTTCTAACATATATTAAATTGCTATAGCTAATATATGGAAGCAGCCAATTATTATTTATAGACCTAATACTGTATTCCATAATTCCTTAGAATCAATAAAAGATCGAGCCCATCCAAGTTGAACCTTGTGAATATCCGGTCCTTGGTATGGCGGCACCACAGCTACTACAGGAACACCTGTATAACGCTCCATATCTGCCACATTTGTTTTCAACAAGAACAAATCTACAGCTGTCGTATCATTTACGATAATAGCTTTCACCTCAATACCATGCAACTTAGCATATTCGCAAGTCAAAACAGCGCGATTAATAGATCCAAGACGACCGTCTGCTACGACAATAGCTGGTAATTGGATATCTTTCATAAAATCTGTGAAAGTTTTATCTCCATAGAGAGGGGTCGTGATACCGCCAGCACCTTCTACAAAGGTTATATCATAGCGACTCACTACATCCAAAGTATGTTCTACAAGACCATCATAATCGATCTCGATACCAGCCAATTCCGCTGCAAGGCGAGGAGAAAAATCACCGGCAATAGCGTAAGGATTCACCTCATGACGACGAGATTCAGGAATACCTGCCGAACGCATCAAATGCGTCGCATCTTTACTCTCAAGGCCAATATTATAATTATCCTCATCCATCGTCACACATTCAGGGAAAGGAACTGCACTAGAAGACACAGGTTTCACCATACCAACAGCAAAGCCATCGTCTACAGCCATCGCCCCCAATAACCCTGTCACAAATGTCTTACCTACATCTGTATCTGTACCAATTATAGAAATACCTAACTGCTTCATACAAAGCTCCTCTCAAGCGAATACTTACTGCCGCATAGGTTAACTAATTTATGTGATTAAGTTTACAATCTAATTACAATATACAGCGAAAAGGAATATATAGTCAACCTATTATTACGCTTAAGGTTTACCATAATAGGACTATATGGGGCCCGAATACATTAGTGAGAGCCTAGTTAAAAATCACAGAACCTAGCTCATCGCTCCAAAGCGAGCTAAGTCGCTCTTTACTAGGTTCTGTGATTTTTATAGCTGTACTTATGTAATAGTCCCATATAGTCCTACCATCAACCTTAAATGCAAAAATAATAGGTTGGCTATATAGAGAGCGAGAAAAGGGAATGGCTAAGCCATTCCCTTTCTCTTTTGATACAGTGAATTTTGTTTTATTGATTTATGGATAGACTCGATGGGACGAGTTCACAAATACAGTTATAAAAAGAGTGATGATTAACCGATTAGCGACTTAGCTCGCTTTGGAGCATAGAGGTTAGTCATCACTCTTTTTTACCTAAATGTAGTTATCTAACGGGGCCCATTAATTTCTCTTCCCCCTCTTGATGCGGCGAAATTACGCTAACTCGTTAATGGACATTCAGATTTGATGGGACTAATTCATAGGTACAGTTAGAAAAAGAACGATAACTAACCGATTAGCGACTTAGCTCGCTTTGGAGCGTAGAGGTTAGTTATCGTTCTTTTTCACCTAAATGTACAAATCAACTTGGGCCCCATCAAATCTTAGCCTAAATTTCAAGGTAGCGGAATTCGCCTGTATCAGGATCCATCATGCCTCCATAGAACCCCATTCCTTTTGGAAATAGTGGATGGTGGCGTAGGAAGTTAACTGTATAAATTACATTGTCTTCAGAGATATGGAATCGATCCATCCAGTCGATAAGGCCCGGTTCAATCATGCGAATAGCATCTTCACTGATACCTTTTGCTTTCATAGATTCCATGAATGTAGTAGCAGAAAAATCAATCATACCACAGTTTTCATGACCGATAATTAGCACATCTTCAATTTCCATACCATAGGTAGCAACGAGCAAGCTTTGCACGATGTTATCGATAGGTTGTGTTACACTATTGCCTGCAGTTTTGATGACAATTATCTCGCCTCGATTAAAGCCTAGTGCTTCTTCAAGCATACCTACTAAGCGGGTATCCATACAAGTTACGATGCCTAACTTTTTTGTAGGATGGCTTGTTAGCCCCGCCTTTGGTAGCTCAGGGTGTTGTTTCACATATTCTTTATTGGTTTCAATTATTTTTGTAATATCAATCATAAGGGTCCTCACTTTATATACTCTATTTCCACCTGAAATAGATTCTATTCATTATATACACCTTATTCATCACAAAACAAGTTTAAATTTCAACTTATAAATTATTATTATGAATTTTACGATTATACAAAATCTTTAACTCAATAATATTAACTTTTATCTTATAATTTGTTTTTATTTATATCAATCATATAAAAACTTCAAAAATGCGATGAATATTCTGTATAATTCTGACATATATAGTAGATTTAAAAACCCTTCCTATGGTACTATTAACACTATAGAAAGCAAACGCCACATGATACCGCATATGACGTGAACTGTATGTACAGTAAGGAGGTTTTATAATGGGTATCAATCAAAAAACGTTGCCAGGCATTTTGCTCTGTGCCATTCTCGCTATTCCTTGTTGGCTACTAGGACAGCAATTTCATCTAGTAGGTAGTCCAATCTTTGCCATCATTTTAGGTATAATTATTGGTTCTATCTTTACCTCTTGGAAACGGGAAAAAACAGGTGCTGGCATTGGATTTACATCCAAAAAGATTTTACAGTGGGCCGTTATTTTGTTGGGCTTTGGTCTTAACATTACACAGATTCTACATGTAGGTTGGATTTCTTTACCTGTCATCATTTCTACCATCGCTACATCGTTAATCGTATCCTATGTTATTTATCGATTAACCCATATTGACTCTAACTCAGCTGTTCTCATCGGTGTTGGTTCATCCATTTGTGGTGGTTCCGCTATTGCTGCGGCGGCTCCAGTCATTAAAGCAGAGGATCATGATATTGCACAAGCAATTTCTGTTGTATTCTTTTTCAATGTAGTAGCCGCCTTTGTATTTCCTCAATTAGGTGACGCCATTGGACTCTCTAACATGGGCTTTGGATTGTTCGCTGGTACTGCAGTTAATGATACTTCTTCTGTAACAGCAACAGCTGCTGTATGGGATAGTATGAAAGGTACTGGCACACAAGTTCTGGAATATGCTACTATCGTAAAGCTAACACGTACCCTAGCTATCATTCCTATATGCTTAGGTCTTGCTAGTTATCAAGTATACAAAGCTAAGAAAAATGCTTCTCAAACAGATGGCGCAAACGTTAGTATTGCTAAGATTTTTCCAAGATTTGTTTTATACTTTGTACTTTGCTCCCTTATCACAACAGCATTATCCTATGCTAATGTAGATATTCAATTCTTGAGTATCTTCAAAACAATTTCTAAATACTTTATTACAATGGCCATGGTAGCAATCGGCCTTAATACAAATATTGTAAAATTATTAAAATCCGGCGGCTCTGCCCTTGCCTTAGGCGCTTGTTGCTGGATTGCTATTTCTGTCGTAAGCCTAATGGCACAACATATGATAGGTTTATGGTAGAAAATATACATATATTGTATATTATGTTATAATTATATATGAATAGAATAGTAAGGACCCCTCCAGTAATGGAGGGGTTTCGTGCTACTATTCACCTTATTAGTACTTTATCATACCATAGTCAGGAGGGTTAATATGTACTTCTTACAAGGACTTCTTGTCGGCCTCGCTACGTTTGCCCCTGTTGGCATGCAAAACCTCTTCATTATTAATACGGCCTTGGTGCAACCTGTCCGTCGCATTATATTGACGCTAATCATACTAGCGTTTTTTGACATGAGTTTAAGTGCTGCCGCCTTCTATGGTATTGGTGCCGTTCTTGAAATGTGGCCACTCACAAAGCTCATAGTTCTCCTCTTTGGGGGCCTCCTCATTGTTTATATGGGCTTTAATATATTTAAAACTGAACCAGACATTCGCAATGTGGACACACATATTCCAGTTAGAAAAATTATTGTCTCAGCCATTGCGGTATCATGGGGCAATCCTCAAGCCATTCTAGATGCGACAATGATGCTCGGTGCTTTTCAAGCTAATATTCCAAAAGAAAGCATCTACCACTTCTTCGCTGGTTTCTTAGTTATGACACCAATTTGGTTTGGTTCTCTAGCTACTACAATGCATCTACTAGCTAAAAAAATTAAAATTACTCATATGGCATGGATTAACCGTTTCTGTGGTTCGGTTCTCGTCATTTATGGTATCAAACTATGTATTGATGGCTTCATGATGTTAAGAGACTTTTTGTAAGGTTATACTCATAGATACAAAGAAAAGTCTAAATCACTAATACCATCATAACTATATAAGAAAAATACAAATAAATGATGTACAGAAAAAGAAAAAAGTCGTTAACAAGTTGTTAACGACTTTTTCATTTATAATCTCATTTATAATCTCATTTATAATTCTTCAAGTACCTGCCGGAACATATCTCTAAGAGCTACAATATACGAATTATTTTGATTTCGTTGCGATATAAAGTAGTAGTGGCGTTCCATAGGCTTACCATGATTCGTCAATACCTTACGCTCGATACCTGGCATAGGATCTGTTAAGTATTTAAAACAATCTAATAGTAATAGCCCTTGCTGCCCTGCAACCAGGTATCGTGCTTCTTCTAACGTGCGAGCATAAGCGAAGGCACCATTATAACCTATGGCTTTGCGATAGTGTTCCTCTTCAGACAAGGTATATTTCCCTCGACACAATAAAATAAGTGGTAAATCATCGATATGCTTTAGTTCTACACAATCTTCATTAGTATATCCTTGTGGTACCTCTATAAATGTAGTGGCTTTATCAATTAAATGACTTTCAAAATCATCAGATAAAATTTGCCATTGATCATTAAATACTACATCTACACGACGATCGCTGAGCATGCCATATAGCTCTTCATGACTGCCGCTGTACATACGAATATCTAAATTTTTATAACGCTTTGCCATGCGAATCACAGTTTGCTGCATAGCAATCCCACTGTAACGGTTCAAATAGCCAATGCGCAAACTCACCCGTGCATCTGTACCAATGCGCGTCGTTTCAACCTTAATATCATGGAACCGTTCTAATAACTTCTTACCAGATCGATATAAATATTGTCCTGCTGGTGTTAGATGAAAGCTTCGTTTCTCTCGAACCATTAATTCAACACCAAGGCTATTTTCAAGAGCTTTGATTTGCTGAGATATAGCAGATTGAGATACATATTGCTCTGTTGCTGCTTGTGTAAAACTGTTATTATCTACTACACATACAAAATACTCTAATTGTTTTAATAACATAACGATGCACTCTCATCTCTCTTACGGATTAGACAAATCAATACCTTTGAAACATTTCGCAACATATAGCCCCATATTGGAGTTTGCTATACGTTTTCTCTACATAGTATCTTACATAGAATCTATAGTATCTATCGATTCTCTACATAATACTAAATATATTTAACTATGTCTAAAACGGTGAAAGCAGATCAGCTATGATGATTAACTTTCACTGGGAATAACTAAACTACGATAAATAAACAGTGCCGCTACAAAGAATATAGCTGCTGTAGACCAAAAGACCGCCCCATACCCAAAGGCACGAGCAATCATGCCACTAAGGACAGGCCCCAATACATTTCCCATCATGGCTACACTGGACACTGCACCAAACACGATACCTCGGCGCTCAATAGGAACAGCCTTGGATATGAGCGTATTCGCAATTGGTGTAATAAAGCCCATGAAGAATCCTGCAATGGCACGGAATATGCCAAGGCCCCATATACTAGGCATTATATATTGAAGTATAAACAAAGTCCCTACAGCCCATGTAGCAGTAAAAACAATACGAGGCATGGTTAAACGTTCTGTTATCTTGCCAATGGAGATTGAAGCTAAAGCACTAAACAAACCGGCGCCAAAGATGATTATACCAACAATAGTGGCTACAAACTCATCATTCATATGCATATAATGCTTAATGTATAGTGGTAAAATGGGGCCAATGCCGGTAATACCAAAATTACATAAGAACAATAGCCCTACCAAGAGGCGAACACGAGGTATGACCAAAAAGGATTTAATTAGAGACAGCTGCGACTCTCTAGCATCTACCTTATGCTCAAACTGTAGATTAGGCATGAATAGATAAATCCCCAACATACAAAGCCCTGTTAAGGCTGAGAACATAACAAATGGAGCGCGATAACCTAATAAGTCCGCCGCCAAACCACCCATGAGTGGTCCAAATACGAGACCCATAACCATGGAGGCTTGATATAAACCCATTGCCCAAGGTACCTTATCCTCAGGAGTTACGAGAATAATAATAGCCAATCCTATTGGAACATAGCCCCCTACCACACCTTGCAAGATACGTAACATCAATAACTGCCATGGTGTTTGTGTAAAAGCACAGGCGCCAACAGTCACCATCAGGGTAAACAAGATGAACATCATTACCTTACGCGGACCAAGCTGATTTGCCTTACGCGACCAATAGGGAGCACTAAGAGCCACCATACAAGGCGTTACACCTGATACAAGACCTGCCCACATGGCCGCTTCCCCTGGATCATGCAGGCCTAGCTCAGCTAAAAATAACGGAAGGAAGGATAATACACCGATAATTGTTATACCCCCACCAACCTGTATAGTACAGATTAGGTATATAATTCGTTTCCAAGAAGAATCCATAATATCCTTCTTTCTTATTTGAAATTACCTATAAAGGTAGTAATATACATATCGATATGAGCTAAAGAATACTATAATACAAAAGAAATGTTTATAGAATAGATTTTTATTCTTACCTCAAAAGAATGCAACAGCATATATTTACATAAATCCATAGAATATATACTTATAATTCTATTGTATCGCAAACAACCTAAAAAGACCATCGCTTATACCCATAAGGGTCAGCGATGGTCTCTTTTATCATGTGGTTCCCCTACTTTTACTAAAGAAAGAGATGCCTACGATATGTTATTTTTGTTTAAACATCCAATAAATATAGTAAATAACAAGCGCATAAGTTACTACGTCAAATACAGGCAAGAATGGTACCATTTTAGATAAACGGCCAAATCCATGAACATGGATATTTGCCGCAATAATGGCAATTAGATTCAAGCGATGAATCCAGATTGCTTTTTTACGGGATACAGATTTTGCCATATTGCCTACCCAAGGTGTTAAGTATAATACAGCAAAGATAAGAGCAATAAACATAGCCACAAGGGAGATATAACCGCCCCAGAAGCCTAAGAAGGATTTCAAAGCTTTCAAGAAGTATACATACCAGTGTGCACATACGAGAACAACACTAACAATACCTACAATGCGATGAACTTCAAACATTTCTTTTGGATTATATCGTTTGATAAACCATTTTGGTTTTGTTGCAATGTATGTTAATACAAGCCATGCCACATAAGGAATAAGTCCTAAGTGAACCTTCCAGTTGCCGAATGGTCTACCACCTGTTACATAACCATATTCCACCATACCCATAAATATTAGGGATAAAACTGCAATCCAAATTAAAATATGGTATTTACTCTTAAACTGTTTTTTTACAACTTCTGCCATAATAAACCTCTCTATGTCCTATACGATCTACAAGTATACATCTAGTTTGGTCTAATGTAGCATGCTAATAAAACACTCTCACCCTATAGCATTCTACTTAGAACTAATTACTGATTAAATTAGAATCCAATTATTACATTAGAATTTGAAGTTAAGATCCGCACGATAGTAATCATTTACGCGATTGCCTTCTTGTGTTTTAGCATTGAAACCGTAGTATGCATTAATGCCAATATTTTTCTCTGGTGCATAAGATGCGCCCAACTCCCACGCCTTATAACCTTCAAAACGCGTTGTTTTTTGTAAATCATTAGATTCGTATTTTTGTGTTTTGAAAATCGGTGCATTTTTAGCTTGATCGTAGTAATCTAAGCCTACTGCCCAAGAATTCTTTTTATCAATTTTGTAGTTGCCCCATTTAGCGCCTACATTCCAAATATCAGAATCACTCAAGCCTGATGCTTTAACCCACTCACCGTGAACATCAAGTTTACCTACATTATATTTCGCATTGAAGCCATATACATTATCAAAATCATTATTTTTCTTGCCATTACCCATGCGTACATTCGCTGTACCAACATGAGCAAGCATACCACCAAAGCTAAAGTGATCATTTACAGCCACATTAGCATTCACAATGCCCACATCACCGTTATTTTCCTTGGAAACTTTTGCAAAACGGCCTGCTGTCATATAACCATAGCCACCATTTAATGTCACTTTTTTACCAAGCTTAGCTGTAGCACCAACACCATCAAAGTTGGAGTTATAAATGAGACCACCGCCAAATTTTTGAGTATAGCGCCCCGCATCGACCACAACATTTTTACCGAACTTGTGCTCTACGTATGCCAAATCCCAATTAGCTTGTGCCTCTTTAGAGCTATCACCTAGCTCAATAGAACCTGTAGTAATACGCGCTTTAACAGAGGTATTTTTATTAACCTTTGCATCGAGACCTAGACGTACACGAGCTGTGATCTTATCTTCGTAATCATAACCATCGCCACCCTCTTTACCGATGTAGTTGATACGAGCATCACCAGTAACTTTTACATTGCCTACGCGGTCTTCCAATTTAGCTACACGCACACCAAGTGTATTCAATTCATTGGAAAATTCATCCGCCAAGCGATTTAACATAGCTTGTTGTTCCGCATTTGCCCGATCTTGATTAGCCATGCCTTTCGCAATCATTTGGGCCATTTCATAACGCGTAATATTATTTTGCCCTTTGAAAGTACCATCAGGATATCCATTGATAATACCAGCTGTAGCCAATTGATCTACTGCTTGATAAGCCCAACTATCAGAAGGAACATCAGAAAATGGGTTAACAGCAAAAGCTGTAGCCACACCCATCATGGCAGCCACTGCAAAAGCACTGGTCATTTTACGTTTAATCATACTAAACCTCACACAATAAAAATAACAAGAATAAAAATGAATAGATAATGAATTTATGAACCTAATTATCATTATCATGTTTAACATACAGATAATAACAATTTTCATTATATGAGTAAAGGGAAAATGTATATCAATCTCATAATCATTTATGACTCAAACTGATAATATCTTATGTTAAGATCCTATGTTAATTTACTAGAAACTATAAATGTAACGAAAAATCCCTTCTGCATGATACAGAAGGGATTCTAATAATTCATATTATTTCTTTTTAAACATCAAGTAAATGCAGTAAAGAACGAGACCGTATGTAATGATATCAAACACTTGTAAAAATGGCACCATTTTAGAAATACGATTAAAACCATGAATATGGATATCTGCAGCAACTAGGGCTGTCATATACCTCTCGAAAATAATACCTAAAAAATTCAATCTATACGATATAGTTTATCATTTAAATCGAATTTTGTAGATTACTTATATTAGATACGTAGTATATATTATAAGAATAATTCTAAATTAAAATGCCTATTATAGTAATTCTAAGTTTATTACAATGAATAAATTTTTTCTCTACAGAGAATACATTGTAATCTACTAATACAGAATCGGTAAATAAAAAGCCCCTCATAGTTGTGAGCATATGCTTTCACCACTACAAGGGGCCATAGATTAATGAATCCTATTATATATAGGCATACAAATTAATCATCATCCTAATTATTTTTGATCCCGTTTACGATATACGATGAACGGACGTGTTAAATAGTTGAGTGGAACACTCAAGCAGTGTACCAAACGGCTGAATGGGAAGATAATAGCTACCACCATCCATGCTAACATGTGGAATTTAAACATGAATGGTACGCCTTCCATCAAGGATGGATCAGGCATAAAGGATAGTAAGCTACGGAACCAAGGGCCGATGGATACGCGGTAATCAAAGAAACCAGATGCATTAAGCAATGTACCAGCCATACCGCTGAAAATAGCTAATGTTAAGAACAAATATAACCATTTATCAAGGCCAGATGTGTTAACTTTCATAGCAGGCACAGTAAAGCGGCGTTTCATCAAGAGCAAGAAGCCTACGATGAAGATAATACCAGCTACAGCACCCATATATAACGCACCTTCATGGTACATATGGTCATTAATACCAATAGCAGCAGTCCAAGTTTTAGGAATTAATACACCTACTACGTGACCGCCGATAACGCATAGCAAGCCAAAGTGGAACAATGGATTAGCAATGCGCAATTGTTTTTTCTCTAAAAATTCACTCGATTTTGTAGTCCAGTTTCTTTCAAAGTAGAAGAAACGAACCAAAGTACCTACGATTAAGAAGGTGAAAGCGATGTAAGGCAACGCGCCCCAAAGGAATAGATTCATCGTGCACCGTCCTCCAATCCATTTGCAACAGACAAGATAATATCAAACAAGAATGCATAAGGCAGTTTAGCCTCAATGAAGCGTTCCCTAATGTATTCCAATTTTGGCTTACAATAGTCGTAAATTTCTTTTGATTTTTCTTCATCGATAACGGCACAGAGTTCAAGAAGTGCTGGAATGTAATCCGGCATTTCTTTTGGCAAATCATAGTCGTTTTCGAGGAAGAAAGCTTTAAATTTTACGAGTTCTTCCGCTTGCTCCCCTGTACCTTGTAACTCATAGGTCGATAAATACATGGTTGTATTTTGACTAAAATCAAAGGTACGAACATATTGGTCTTCGAATTCTTTTTTATCGGATTCCTCTATATAGTCGAAGAATTCTAATAAGCCTTGGCGAAGTTGAGGATGCCCAACGGATTGGGCGTCCTCTCTCCATTCAGGTAATTCGTTATACCATTGTTCATCAGGATAGCGCAGAAGAAATGACGCAATAAGAGCGATTTTCTGAGCATCCTTCATTATTGACATCCCCCTGTAGGGCAAGCAAATCCGCGATTGTGTTGCATTTCTAGGCGACCTTCGCGAGATACTTTAACATCAGATGGGATAACAAAGCGATCATTGTATTTGGACAATGCCAACAATTTGTACATAGCGTACATTTGATCTTCTGTTAAATCAACTTTATGTTCGATAGGACCATCGCCTGTTTCACGACGGCGCATATATTCACGCATGTCGAGAACACGTTGCAATGTACGAGCTAAGATGTCTGTATTACCTGCTGTAAACAAGTTAGCAAGGTATTGTACAGGCACGCGCATTTCGTGTGCATCTGGCAAGTATACATCAGATGTTACACGTTGCAAGATTGGGCTGAGCGGTGGCACATACCAAACCATTGGCAATGTACGATACTCAGGATGCAATGGCAATGCCACGCCCCACTCTTTTACAAGTTTGTATACAGGAGATTTTTGAGCTGCTTTAATCCATGCCTCAGAGATGCCTTCAGCACGAGCCGCTTTAATAACTTCTGAATCATGAGGATCCAAGATTAATTCTACTGTATTTTCGTAAATATCTTGTTCATTTTTTGTAGCTGCCATTTCTTCGACTTTGTCCATGTCGTAGAACACAACACCTACGTAGCGCATACGACCTACGCAAGTTTCAGCGCAGATTTGAGGCAAACCATTTTCCAAACGTGGGTAACAGAATACGCATTTTTCTGCTTTATTTGTTTCCCAGTTGTAGAAGATTTTTTTGTATGGGCAAGATGGAACACAATGTCTCCAACCGCGACATACATCTTGAGATACGAGAACTACACCATCTTCATCGCGTTTGTAGATGGCGCCAGATGGACATGCCGCTACACACGCAGGGTTCAAGCAGTGGTTACAAAGACGTGGCAAGTAACGCATGAATACTTCTTCGTAGTCAAATACGATATCTTCGCCCATCTTAGCTAAGTTCACGTCGGAACGAGCATGTTGACCACCTGCTAAATCATCATCCCAGTTAGGGCCCCAAGTAACTTCCATTTTTTGTTTCGTTACAAGAGAACGAGGACGAGCAACTGGTTGGTTATTTTTACGACCACCATGAATCAATGTTTCATAGTCGTAAGTCCAAGGTTCGAAGTAATCCTTCAATTCTAGTTGTTCAGGATGGAAGAATAATTTCATCAAACGGTTTGTTTTAGAACCTGTAGAAAGAGCCAATTTGCCAGAGTTATCTAATGTCCAGCCACCTTTCCATTTTTCTTGGTCCTCCCAATGACGTGGGTAACCTACGCCTGGGCGAGTTTCCACGTTATTGAAGTACATATATTCCGCGCCTTCGCGGTTCGTCCATGTATTTTTACAAGTGATAGAGCATGTATGACAACCCAAACACTTATCCAAATTTAGGACCATAGATACTTGAGCCTTAATCTTCAAGCCAATCTACCTCCTTCATTTTACGAGCCACAATTGTCATATCACGTTGGTTACCAGTTGGGCCATAGTAGTTAAAGCCATAGCTCAATTGGCCATAACCGCCGATCATGTGTGTCGGTTTCAAGTGAATATGAGTTGGTGCATTATGCGTACCACCGCGTTGTTTCTTAACCTTCGCGCCAGGAACGTTAATATGACGGTCTTGGGAATGGTGCATATAGGAAATACCGCGAGGAATACGTGGGGAAACTACAGCACGAGCTGCAACAATACCGTTTTTATTGAAAGCTTCTACCCAATCATTATCTTTAACGTCAATTTCTGCTGCATCGTCTTCGTTGAGCCAAATTGTTTGACCACCACGGAACAATGTCAACATTTGTTGGCTATCGAAATACATACTATGTGTAGACCACTTATGATGTGGTGTTAAGTATTTCAATGTGATTTCAGGGATACCTTCTTGTTTGTAGTCACCTTGTACTGGTTTATAGGACAATACAGGTTTGTATAACGCCATAGCTTCACCGTAATCACGCATCATTTCATGGTCGCAATAGAAGGATTGACGACCTGTTACGGTACGGAATGGTACCTTATCTTCTGTAGATGTTGTAAATGGAGAATAACGACGGTTTTTGTCGTTCTTACCAGTACTTGTTACAGAGCTAATGATGAAGCGTGGTTGGCGAACCATGTCATCGAAGGTAATCTTTTCTTGTTCACGACCTTTTGCATTCTTTTCAAGATCAGAAAGACCTGTTTTTTCTTCCATCGCTTTCCAAGAGCGAACAGCCAATTTACCGTTTGTACAAGAGGACAATGTCAATACGGCATTACAAGCTTCCTTACATTCGTAAATGCTAGGACGGCCATGAGAAATAAATTCTGGATTATCGATGATACCATTTTGATCATACAATGTTTGATATTCATCAGATACGTCCCATGCCATGCCATGAGCACCCATTTTGTTTTCAATATTAGGTCCCAAGGCAATATATTTTTCAAAGATTTTACTATAATCGCGTTTTACATGAACAAGGTTCGGCATTGTTTTACCAGGAATTGGTTCACATTCGCCTTTGCTCCAGTCGAGGACTTTCCCTTCTGGTTGAGCCACTTCACCTGGGCTGTCATGACCAAGAGGAGTTGCTACGATATCTTCGTATTCTGTGAAGCCAGACTCTTTCGCTACGCGAGATACTGTTTCTGCAAGGGTACGGAATGTATCCCAGTCAGATTTAGTTTCCCATGCGCAATCAACAGCTGCTTGGAATACGTGTACGTATGGATGCATGTCTGTAGAAGACAAATCTTCTTTTTCATACCATGTAGCCGCTGGGAACACGATATCAGAGTACAAGCCTGTAGAAGCCATACGGAAGTCAATATCGATTAAGAGGTCAAGCTTACCAGCTTCATCTGCTTCGCGCCATTTGATTTCTTCTGGTTTTACTGGTGCATCATCATCTTCAAGAACACCATGTTTTGTACCAAGTAAATGTTTCAAGAAATATTCATGGCCTTTAGAGGAAGAACCGATAAGGTTTGCACGCCATACAAACAAGTTGCGTGGGTGGTTTTCTTTAGCTGCTGGATCTTCTACGCAGAATTGTAATTCTTTGTTTTTCAATGCTTGCGCCACATATTGGTTGATTTCTGCTTCTGTACCAGCACCCGCTGCACGAGCATCATTAATCAATTCTTGGCTGCCTTTATTAAAAGTAGGGTAAGATGGCAACCAGCCTAAACGTGCAGCCAATACGTTGTAGTCACCAGGGTGACGGTAACGTGGCTTAGCTAATTTAGATACGCAGTCTGCTAAATCGATGCAATCAGAACGGTATTGTTCTGTAGCAAAATAGAACCAAGATGTACCATTTTGCAAACGAGGAGCTTTACTCCAGTCGTTAGCTGTCATGATGCCGCCCCAGCCTTCAACAGGACGAAGTTTTTCTTGACCTACGTAGTGAGCCCAGCCACCACCGTTAACACCTTCTGTACCACAGAACATGATGAGGTTCAAGATTGTACGGTAAATGATATCTGCATGGTACCAGTGGTTGATACCACCACCCATGATAATCATGGAGCGACCTTTAGTTTTTTCTGCATTATCTGCAAATTCACGAGCTGTAGCAATAGCAATATCTGCTTTTACGCCAGTGATTTTTTCTTGCCATGTAGGTGTATATGGAGTGTCATCAGTGTAAGCTGTAGCCACTTCACCACCGATACCACGGTCGATACCGTAGTTAGCAAGAATGAGGTCATATACTGTAGTTACTTTTACAGGACCATCAACAGTTTGTACTGTAATCGTTGGAATAGCACGTTCAATAACGCCTTCGTGCTCTTCATCACCAAAGTATGGCAACTTAACAACAGTCACATCTTCGCGTTGATCGAATACGGATAATTGAGGGTCGATTTTAGCACCTGTATTGCGGTTTTCAAGGCGCAAGTTCCATTTTTCAGGATATGTATGACGATCACCCATTGTACCATTTGGAACAACAATTTCATTTGTTGTTTCATCGATCAATACAGTTTGGAAATCAGCACCGTCTTCTTTGCTACCTAAATCCTTAGCATTTAAGAAACGGCCTGGTTGTACAGCACCGTTGATTTCTTCAACGCGTACAAGGAATGGCATGTCAGTAAACTCTTTAGCATACTCTTTGAAATATGGAGTTTCCTTGTCGATATAGTATTCTTTTAAGATTACATGACCCATTGCCATAGCAAGAGCTGCATCAGTGCCGGCTTTCACATTAAGCCAAGCATCGGAAGAAGTTGTAGATTCCGCATAGTCAGGGGATACGGACACAACCTTAGTACCTTTGTAACGAACCTCTGTCAAGAAGTGAGCGTCAGGTGTACGTGTCAATGGTACGTTGGAACCCCATGTCATGATGTAGCCAGCATTGTACCAGTCACCAGATTCAGGAGTATCTGTTTGCTCACCCCAAACTTGAGGGCTGGAAGGTGGCAAATCGGCATACCAGTCATAGAAGGACAATGGTGTACCGCCCATGAGGTTAAGAAAACGAGCACCTGCTGCATAAGACAACATGGACATCGCCGGAATTACAGAGAAGCCTGCGTTACGGTCAGGGCCGTATGTTTTAGCTGTATACAGTAAAGATGCTGCAGTGATTTCTGTCGCTTCGTCCCAAGTGGATCGCACAAAGCCGCCCATACCACGGGCAGATTTATATTTTTTCGCCTTTTCTGGATTTTCTACGATAGATTTCCATGCTTCGATAGGATTTTCAGCTGTTTTCTTTGCTTCTCTCCAAAGCTCAGCCAATTCGCCGCGTACATATGGATATTTTACGCGCAATGGGCTGTATAAATACCAAGAGAAGGTCGCACCACGAGGGCACCCACGTGGTTCGTAATCCGGCATATCATCTGGTGTTTCTGGGTAATCAGTTGCTTGATTTTCCCATGCTACAACACCATTTTTAACATAAATGTTCCAGCTACAAGAACCAGTACAGTTTACACCATGAGTCGTACGGACTACTTTATCGTAAGACCAACGGTCACGATAAAAATTTTCCCACTCGCGGCCACCATCTTCTGTGATTTGATGACCACTTGGAGATACTTCCTTCTTGCGAAGAAACTTAAACTTTTGAGACAACAAGCTCATCTCGTGTCCTCCTTCAAAACTACAAAAAAATCCCTTGTGCTAGATATGCTAACACAAGGGAGAAAATCCTGTTATTCGATATTACTAATATTAGGGTCGATACCATCAACCTCTAAATCAAGTAATCCGATTAAAGCGTCAAAATCACAGATTACTAGATGGTGTTTGTCATAGGCTACATAGCCTAACTTACGTAACTCACTTAACATGCGATTTAAACTTTCTCTTGATGTGGCAGCAAACTCAGCCAATTCTTGATTTGTTAGGGCAATATCAATAAAGATACCATCCTCGCGCTTTACACCATAACTATTGGCTAAGCGCAACAAGGTAGAATAGAATGCTCCCTTCTTGCCGTAAAGTAGCAAGTCCCGGTATTTTGCCTGTTGACGACGCATATGTAAAGTGTAGATTTTCATCATTGCAATAGCCAATGCATGGTCTTTTGCAATAGCCCCTTCCAACACATCATAGCGTATACAATAAACAGAGCAATCCTCCCGAGCAATGGCGTTGAACACATATGTTCTAGTGTTCTCCTCATACAACGGAACCTCACCAATTACATTATTCGGCCCTACTAAACGCAACGCAAAAATGTGTCCGCTAGCTTCAAACTTCTTAATGCTCATTCTACCTTTTACTACTACGTAAAAGTATTCTGCCTTGTCCCCCTCACGGAAGAGAAAATCACCTTTTTTAAGATGTAGTTCCTCACCCGGCAAAGCAAGCAATTGGTTAATTAATTTTTGATCCATACCATTATCACTCCACAGTACTTTTATAACAAAATCCATTAGTTATACTAATCTATTTATAGTAAAAGTACCTATACTATATACTTTTTCGTATATATATGATTATTATAACTTATTAATTTCAGAATATGTGTGTTTTACATCACATTCACAAAAAAAATTACACTATATAATATATCTGTGATGTAAGACATTGAAAAATATTAATGCTACAATAATTATAACGCAGTTTTGTAAGTAAATCGAATGCTTTCTATGGAAATTCTTTAGATTTTACTATTTATATATATATACTATATATAATCTTATATATTTTTCTTGTCTACGTGTATAGTTGTTACAGTAAGGAGAAGTTCAAAATGAACGAACTAAAAATGCCTCAAGTAGGTGCAAGCCGCAGCGAAATCGTGGCTAATTGGCAACCGGAGAATCCGGAATTTTGGGAAAAGTTTGGCAAAAAAATTGCTAAACAAAACCTCGTTATATCCACTATTGCCTTAACACTTTCATTCTGTGTTTGGTACTTATGGGCAACCATTGCGGCTCAGCTAAATAGCGCTGGATTTAACTTTACTACTGATCAATTATTTACATTGGCTGCCTTACCAGGCCTAGTAGGTGCCACATTGCGATTTGTATACACATACATGCCAGCACTGTTAGGCGGTAAAAACTGGACATTTATTTCCACAATTATCTTATTAGTTCCTGTTGTGTGGCTCGGCTTTGCTGTACAAGATACAACAACTTCTTATGCGACATTTATGATTTTAACAGCCCTTATCGGTTTAGCAGGTGCCAACTTCTCATCCTCTATGGCATACATTGGTAACTTCTTCCCTAAATCTGAAAAAGGCACAGCTCTTGGTATCAACGGTGGCGTTGGTAATCTTGGCATTTCTGTAATCTACTTCCTAGCTCCATTTGCTATGGGATCTGCGGCTTTAGGTAGTGTATTTGGTGTAACGCCAACAATTATTAAGGGCAACGCAGTATATCTAGCTAATGCAGCTTTCATGTGGGTTGTACCTCTTGTTGTTATCCTTGCATTGATGACTCGCTTCATGGATAACCTACCTCTAGAAAAACCAAATCCTAAAAACCTCGTACAAATCTTTGGTAACAAGCACACATGGGCGCTAACATTGCTCTATACATGTTCTTTCGGTGCATTCTCTGGTTACGCAGCAGCACTTGGTCTATTAGTAGGCAAAGAATTCCCTGAAATTCCATTTGCTTCTATCGCATTTGTAGGTCCACTCGTAGCAGGTGCCCTTCGTCCTGTGGGTGGTTGGTTAGCAGATAAAATCAATAGTGGTACAAAAGTTACCTTTATTAGTCTTATCGGCTTATGTGCATCCACCGCATTAATTGCAGTTGGTGTAGATATGCACAACTTCCCATTCTTCTTTGCAATGTCCGTATTAACCTTTGTATGCTGTGGTTTTGCTACCGGTGCAACATTCCGTATGATTCCACACGTATTTGGCAATCCATTGCTCTCCTCTTTAATTACAGGTTTCGTAGCCGCTGTAGCTGCATACGGTGCCTTCATTACTCCTAAAATCTTCGGCTTTGTATATTCCATGTTCGGCAATATTCACCCAGCCTTTGCTGTATTACTTGCGTTCAACCTTGTAACTGTATCTGTGTGCTACTGGTTCTATGTGCGTAAAGGTGCAAATATGAACGTATAATTTTCTGGAAACAGAAAATTTACGTTCACTGAACAGTACAACAAAATATAATTCACTTTCATAAACTAAGTGATAAAAGAAACCCCGCATCTTTCTTCCATACTTATCAGGTCTGCGGCCTAGGCCCTTGACCTCGTAAGTCGGATCGATGCGGGGTTCTCTTTTATAAAAATATAGCCATGAATAAGATAATCGAATATAGTGAATTATATTTTACACAGTACAGTAAAAAGAATACAAAAATTTTTTGTTTAAAATTTTAGCCTTCATTTTAGAGGGAAAAAAAGGGACTGCAACGCAGTCCCTTTTTATTATCCAAAGATTTCTTCTAGTAGTGCATCATCGATGATGGTACCAACGTAGAAGTCGCTGAAGATGCCGTATTTTGCACTGGCTACTTCGAAGCGCATATCGTATACGATTTTTTTGAATTGGATGTCGTCATTACTAAAGATGGTAATGCCCCATTCCCAGTCGTCTAGGCCACAGCCACCTGTAGTGAATTCAGATAAAACGTCTAAATATGTTTTACCAAGTTCGCCATGAGATTTCATCAAAGCACCACGTTCTTGAGGTGGTAGCATGAACCAATTATCATCACCTTCGCGTTTTTTACTCATATTATAAAAACAGATATATTTATCGCGAGGTACATGAGGATATAATTTTTGGTTAACTTCCTCTGTATCGAGTTTAGCCTTAACATAGGTGCTTACTTCTGTTACAGATGTATAGGAATACGTTTGTACTAATACGCTTGCAATGGCAAGGCGACGGAATTTACGTTCTACTTGAGCCAAGTATTCAAGGGATGGACCGAGAATCCATAGGATTAAATCCCCTTTTGCACCATTACAATCATAGAATGCATAGCTACCTTCTTTAGCTTGATGTTTAGCTTCAAGGTCGACTAAGAATGCTTTTAATTCATTACGCGCTGCTGCTTTTTCATCCTCTGTGAAGCAGTTCCATGCGCTGAAATCCATAGCAAATACCATGTGTTGGCTATGCCAACCTTCTACTGTAGGGATTGCTTTTCCCATTATGATCACTCCTATCTATGGTGATTATATCAAAATAATAATGTATATCTATAATTACGGAAATCAAAAGACTCCACTTACTATTATAGCATATAGAGTCTTTTCAATTTAGTTTCTATTGAGATTTTTTATTAGTATATTCTTTAGTTAATACTAAATTACTGCTTTTAGGCTGAGATAATCCTATATCGCTTAATACTGTACTAACTCTTTTAAGCAAGTCACTATTTTACTTGTCATTCGTAAGTTTTTCTACGAGTTCTTGTGCTTGTTTTACACCGTCAGGGATCCCGATTCCATCAAAAGGTGTACCGATGAGGTGTAGATTTGGATACTGCTCGGCTACATGTTCACGTACGACTTTAATACCTGCACGATGGCCTACATTATATTGAGGCATGCAGTGAATGAGGCGATTGATGCGCACCCACTCTGGCTTGGCAGAAAAATTCATAATATGCTGAATTTCTTTGACTGCCAATTCTGAAAGTTCCTCTTCACTGAGTCGTTCTACTACATCATTACCTGGCTTACCAATAAAGACGCGCAAAACCACCTTATCATCAGGGGTAGTTTGAGGCCATTTTTGATTAAGAATGGTACACGCTGTAAGAGGTGTATCCGTATTACGGGTAATAAGCAGACCCGATCCTTTTAAATCACCATCAAAGATACTTTTATCAAAGGCCATAATAGCAATGGCACAACTAGATTGCTCCATGGATCGCAAGAAGTCAAAACCCGCATCATCCTTGAACCATTGAGTATATGTTGCCGGCGGTGTAGTAATAATCACATGGTCTGCCGTAGATTGACAGCCACAAGAATCGTTACACGACTTCACTACATCAATTGCATATACACCATCAATATATCGAATATCAGAAACTAGTGCACCTGTATGCAAATGTACATTACTAGGCATAGCCTCAACGATAGCGGTAATCACGCTTTCAAGGCCGCCTGTCAATTGACGGAACATACCGGATTGAGCAGCAGTACCCTTTCGACTTTCCATATCCGCTTGCGCCTTAACAGACTGATGATTAGAACTAGTCTTTGTCACATGGCTAGAGCCGTTTACACTATTACTAGCAGAACTATCTTGACTAGTCTTAGCTTCGTGGCTTTCAAATTGACGGTCCGTCATGGTTCCTTTACCAGCTCGAGGCACATCACCTTCAGTAACAGCCCCTTTGGCGGCCTTAGAGACACCTGCTTTGGAGTGACTCATCTTAGCAGCCATCATACCTTTTACCATGTTTCCATATTTTTGTTCTACTTGAATAAAATGAGGGAATGTCGACAATAGGCTAATTTTATAAATATCGCCACCATAGATGCCAGCTAATAGGGGCTCAATGAGTTTATCCATCATTTCTTGTCCTAAGTGGTATTTGAAGAAATGACCAATGGATACATCCCCATTTTTATCGAGTTGGTATGGTTTCTTAAAATAATCTAGGCCAGCACGCAATTTACCAGGCCATGAAATGAGTTTTGCTTTCACAAAGGGCATCATTTCCGTAGGAATGCCCATGATGGAGCCGCCCGGAATTGGGTGGATAGAGCCCTTATCATATACAAAGGCTTGACCTGTTTCATTAGACACAAGGGTATCCCCTAGCCCAAGATCATGCACGAGATCTGTCATTTCTGTTTTACGACCCAAATAGGAGTCAGGACCGAGTTCCACTACGAAATCATCCACACGTTGCGTTTGTATTTTCCCACCAAATCGTGGTGCTTGTTCGTAAAGAGCAATGGTCCATTCCGGCTTTGCATGACCTAGATAATAAGCCGCTGTTAGCCCTGTTAAGCCACCGCCCACAATTGTTACGTTCACGAATGAATCCTTTCTATTATTGCACTCGCCATTGCTTGTAAAAATGTTTCATTACAATTTGGCATGGGTGCACGCATATATGTTGCGCCCTTTGCTTCAACGAGTTCTTTACACTCCACATCATTATCGTACAGTACCTCAACGTGATTGCTTACAAATCCAAATGGTACAAAAGCAATGCGAGTAGCACCAGTTTGTAAAGCTTCATTGATTGCATCCTCTACAGTAGGGCCCAACCATTGCCCATGAGGAGCCGCACTTTGCCATGCTACAGTCCATTTCGATAATTTACAATATTCAGCAATCTCTTTAGCGCTTTCCTCTAAAGCTAACGCATACGAATCGCCATCATGATTATTAATGAGCGGTATACTGTGAGCACTAAAAATAACGAATACACCTTTAGCATTATACACACACTCTGAAAGTGCTTTTACCCAGTATTCCTTGAAAGTTGGTTGGTCCCACCAGGAACGGATAAAGTCGAATGTCACATCATCATAATTTGAAATAGCTGCTTGTACTTGTTTTTCATAAGCCCCTGTACCGAGAGCGGTAAAGAATGGAGCTGTTACAATAGCGATAATATGCTCCACTCCTTGCTGGACTAAGGAGTCAATCGCATCTGCAATGGATGGTTTCATGTGTAAAAAACCAATAGCTGAAGATATAGTTGGCAATAGGGTAAGCAAGGTTTTATATTGGCACTCTGCCATAGTTTGGAGTTCAACATTTTCCCATTGACCGATGGTATCATAACGCTTAGTGAGATTGGCAATCTCACCTTCCGTTGGTACACGGCCACGACGAATGCTCGTCATATAGGGTACTAAATCATCCTTACTTAAAGGGCTACCATAAGACAGGAATAATAATCCTTTTTTTTCTACGTTCACTAATTTACCTCTCTTGAGTCCAAATCTCACGACTACGTTCATGCACATAGTCCGTTAGCCAATGGAGTTTTTGAGGATCTGCCTCTGGGAATACGCCATGACCTAAATTAAAGATATGGCGCCCATAGCGAACGCCGTCGAGCAAGATGCGATCCACTTCGCGGGCCAATGTTTTTTCGTCTCCGAACAAATACGCCGGATCTAAGTTACCTTGTACCGTTTGTGTTACGCCGCGCTCGTTTGCCATAACGATGGAACTACGCCAATCAAGGGCAATGACATCTAAAGGCAAGTGAGACCAAATAGACACCAAATGATCCGTACCAACACCATTCATGGCCATTGGCAAATGAGGATATTTAGCTTTCACAGTCTTTATGATCCGCTCCATATGAGGGTAAATTCCTTGTTTATACTGGTCTGCATTAACAGCACCTACCCAAGAGTCAAAGATTTGAAGTGCATTAGCACCCGCTTCGGCTTGCATGGATAAGTACGCAATGGACATGTCCGCCAGTTTAGTCATCAGTGCATTCCACACATGAGGAGCACCTATGAGCATGCCGCGAGTCTTATTGTAATTCTTCGTTGGGCCCCCTTCGATAAGGTAGGATGCAATCGTAAACGGTGCACCACAAAAACCAATGAGCGGCACGTCTAGCATGCCAGATGTTAAGAGTGTAATCGTTTTACCTATGTACTCTACCTTGGTAGGATCAAAGGATTCTAGAGCATCTACATCAGCCATAGAACGGATAGGTGTGCTAAACACAGGTCCTACACCGGCCTTGAGTTCTACATTCACATTCATGGCCACCATGGGGCTCATAATATCTTTGTAGAGAATCGCCGCATCGACACCGTATTCCTTAACAGGTAATTCTGTAACACGAGCACATAGCTCAGGCTCTTTTGTAATTTCAAATAATGTATATTTTTCTTTGATTTTGCGATATTCCGCTTGGCTACGGCCAGCTTGACGCATATACCACACAGGCGTTACACCCGGGTTCTTCCCTTGGATCATGTCCAAATAAGCTGTGTTCAAGTACTCAACCCCTTTCATTCTAAATGTATACTAACACACTATGGTAACCAAAACAGTTACTTTAGTTACAATCACTTACATTATTTATTCTTTAATAGTCCCTGTGAAAGCATATGCCTCCACAGGGATTATTATTTCATTACCACTTTAATTTGACTGAGTCTTTAATTCAAGTCTGAAATTCATTTAGCTACGACTCAATCTATGGCAATCAATGCCCATAATAGATTGAGCCATATCATATACGGAGCGTTGACAGGTAAAGAGCCAAATCTGTTGATTTTTCCCAAGCTCAGCCAATAATTCTAAAGCACTACGCTGACGATTTTCATCAAAGCGCACAAGAATATCGTCCAAGATAATCGGTAAGGACTCCACTTGATAAGAGAATACCTTTGCTAAAGCGAGACGCAAGGCCAAGTATACTTGGTCAGCTAGACCACTGGACCAAAATTTAAGTTCTAGTCGTTCCCCATTATTGTTGATAAGTGCTACCCCTTTATTAATGCCTAGAATATCAAGCGTATACCTCTCACCAGTTAGTTTTTCAACATAAGAGGAGGCAAGCTCTAACATATGAGGTTGTTTTTCTTGTTCATACGATTGTTGAGCCTTATCCATACAATGGCTTATCAATACTTGTGTGGCCCAATCTTCGAGAGCAGACTCTAATTCACTTTGTAAAGCCTCTCGTTCTTGCAACATTTGGTGTTGCTCCTGGTCAGATCCAAGTGTACGCATTGCTTCAACGATTTGACCACGGCGTTCGTACAAGGTAGCCAATTTATCTTCAATAGAGGCTATTTCACGCTCAGAGTGAGCCAATTCATCTAACCAGTTATCTTTGTTGCCTTCTCGCAAACGACGATAGAACAGGTCTTTATTCTCCGCATCAGGAGCAAGTAAATCCAGCTGTACCTGACTTTGTTTATAGATGGTTTGCCACTGTTTATATTGGTCCTCATCGATAAGATGTTGACGATACTCGTTGGAACTTTCCATGCCAGCTTTATGGAGCAGTTCTTGTTGACGAAGAAGTAGCTCTTTTTCCTTACGATGCCAATTATCGTATTCATTGCGGAAGCTTTTACGTTGTGCTTCCTTTTGTTCCCATACAATTTTATTTTGTTGAAAGTTCTTATATTGATTATAAATACGTTTTAATTCCGTAGGAGATACTGGTGACTCTATTCCAAGGTTATACCACAAAGCCATCGCTTGGTCTTCAATAATGCGTAGACCTTCTTTATGCTCCGCTAAACGCTTTTCATAACCTTCAATAGTACGTAACTGTTCATAATATTGATCATACTCTTGCTTAAGGCCGAAGAAATCATCTTCGTTGAGGCTCTTAGCCGCCCCTCGGGGTAACCAGTTTTGCCATGCTGCGAGGGCTTCATCATAAATACCTTGTAAGGTATGCCCTTCCTGAATCCAACGCTCAAGATGTGCCTCTCCTTCTAAGGATGGTACAGGGCTCACTGTAGGTGTAGCAGCCTTGATCAAAGCCTCTAGCTGATGTTCTACATCGGATTTACGGGAGGATAAAATTTGTAACTCATAGTTTAATTTAGACACTTCAGAGTTACCATTATGAAGCCTCCATGTAGCATACCAGAATAGCCCCATAGATAGAATCAAGAAAATAAAACCACCTATAGTATATAATGCCGATTCAAGAACCAACAGGCCTGCTAATACTACCAATACAGCAATAACAGCACCTATACCACTAATGCGTTGTAGCCATTTTGGCAGAAGTGTAGGCTGTGCATCTGAACCAGGACTATTCCGTCTAGCCTCTACTCGTTCTATATCCATTAAGATACGATCTAATTCACGTTCTAAATATTCTTTTTTAGCTAATTCTTCTTCACTAAAGTTAGGTAAGGATGCCCCTTCAAAGTTCGCCGTCGGCACCTCATCGGTAGCCTCTACAGGTTTGCGGTCTTGCCAATGTAAAAGTTGTTCTTTTGCGGTGCGCAAACGACTGGCCAAACGTTCTCCATCAAACCAATTGATGTCTTCTGCCATTGGCTCATCATGACGCCACGCAGAATGTAGGGTGCGTGAAAACTCCAATTGTTCTCTAACCTTACGGATGTACGCATCGCCTTCTTCGCACTCACGGCGTAATTGCTCCCATTTAGCACCTTGTTGAATAAGATCTTCAATATCTTGGCCATAAGTTCCAAATGGGCTATCAGGACTAAAGTTAGCCGGCATCAATGCCGCTTCCTTTTCCTGCCATAATTGCATATTGTCACGAGCCCGTTTAATTTCTTCATCAAGGCGAAGAAACTCATCACGACTCAAGGCGAGCTCACTATTGTACTGCTGCATGTGCATACGTGCCTCTTCACTGCGACGATACGTATCCCACGCACGCAATACTACATCGATACCATCCCGATATTCCTTCCATTCTTTCAACTGATTTTGCAATTCCATTTCGGTTTGCTCCGTACTGTGAAAGACGGTTTGTAATTCCACATATTGCGCTTCATGCTCCGCCAACTGACTCAGCTTTTGGCGGTTTTCTTTAAGCTCATCCATCAACACATTGATGCGACGTTTACCATTCGAGGATGCTACAAGTAGGTCTGTAGCCCCTTTTTCAACATCCTTAACAGCTCCACCTAAGTGTTCTCCCCCTTCGGCGCCAAAGAATCGGGAACGAACCTCTACCTCTTGTAATACATCAAGGCCTTGTAGGTCGTCTAATGTTAACGCAAATATGCGGTTATATGTTTTTTTATCGATGCCATGCCACCAATGTTGAGCCGGCTCTTCATGGATGGCAGGATTACCAGGACTGTAAAAGTCTAACTGCTTACCCTTACGACCGATATAGTAGCTTTCACCATTACGGTCCACATCAAGGGCCCCCGTCATAGGACCATAAGCCTTATGAGTACCACCAAATAACAAGGTGCGCATCCCTTCGAGCAAGGATGTCTTACCACTTTCATTAGGTCCATACATGAGTTGAACCCCATTGTCACCCGTAGTGAAAGACCAGTCGCGATACGGGCCAAATTCATCAAATCGTATGCGTTTAATGTTCATCATTAGCCCCCATCAATACAGTAACACCTTCAATTTCACAACGTTTCAAAACTCGTGCCAATAATTCATCACTTAATAAATCTGCATATGCGCCTAAGCGTTTAAATTCAGGACGATCCGCCATAATTTGGCGCGCAGTCTGTATCGCATCCCCATCTACCATATCATCATAAGCACGCAAATAATCACCTACTACATCTGTTAATAGACGTCGCTCAACTAGATTAATACTAGGTCTTGTATTAGAAATGATACAGTAAGGCATAACAAATATAGATTTGCCTTTCTCTTCATTTTGAGACTCTTGCAACCATAGTTTTCGAATCCCCTCTTGCGTACATAAGCGATGTAGAGGTCCTGTACCGGACAAAACGATGGATAGCAAGATGTTTTTCTTATGCTGCTTTCGCAAATTTTCTTTTTTACGGCGCAAAATCTCTAAGAAATCCGTTTCATTTTGCATGCCAGCAATATCGATTTTGATTTCCTCAAACCGGACAGCGCAGGTGTCGATAAAGCGCAAATCACAATGACCATTATGAGATACAGATACAAGATAACACCCCTTAGGTCCATGTTCTTTACGATGCAAACCTTGCGAATTACCAGCATAAACTACGAGAGGCTCCTCGCTAAGAACTTGAGATTTATGAATATGGCCCAATGCCCAATAATCCATAGCGGCCTCTGTTAAATCAGTTAAGTTACAAGGTCCTGTTATATTATGATTTTCAGAGCCTACACTAGAACCTACAGTACCATGCATAACAGCAAGGGAAAATTCATCCCGTTCAAAAGCTCTGTATTGACGAGCATAGTTGTCACTTTCATTACCATGACCACAACTAATACCATATACGCCACCAATTTCTATATTGTTAACGATGAGCGGGAAACGCTGTACCTGTTCGCTAGAAAATACATGTACATTATCTGGCATCTGTAATTGTGCTTTCCAGCTTTCAGCAGGATCATGGTTACCTTGTACCATATAGACATCAATACGATGCTCAGCCAAGCGATACATGGCGCGCACAAAACGGACTTGAGCCTCTAAATTATGGTCTTCGCTATTATAAATATCACCAGCTATTACAACAGCATGAACATGTTCTGTAATAGCAGTATCAATAATTTTATCTAAGGCTACATAGGTTGCTTCACTTACAACGCGATCAACAGCGCTGCTAATACCTGTAGCATATTGAAAGGGTGCCCCTAAATGCAGATCACCACAGTGTATAAATCGAAACGGCTGCATCTATATCCACTCCTCCATTAATATTCTTATTATAGTTATATATAGTAATTACAATAGTTTATTATACTACAAAACCTTAAAGATAAGTTAAAAATAACTATCATTTAGCATCAAAAAAATATAGTAAAACTAAACTTCTCTTAACTATTAATAAATATAAATTATAAAACAAGCACATATTCTTTCATCATAAGATATAAATCATAATACATTATTATTTTTGTTAACCAATTCACGCATTAAGTTGACAATTTATACGCGAACGTTTACAATCAAATTGTCAATATATTATGTTTTTATTAAGTTAACAATTTCCTGGAGGCTATTATGGCTTTGCCTATAGATCAACAACCATCCCAAGTGGGTACATACGAAAAAATACTTACCATTGCAAACCGCATCATGAACGGCGGCGAAATTACAAAAGAAGAAGCAATCGAGCTGATTCATACTTCAGATGATGATACTATGATTCTACTCGCTATGGCTGATAAAATTCGCCAACATTTCAATGATAATTCTGTGGATGTATGCGCCATTGTTAATGCTCGATCCGGCAAATGTCCTGAAAACTGTAAATTCTGTGCTCAATCCGCACACCACAACACAGGCGTTCAGGAGTATCCTTTCATGGATGAAGAAAGCATTCTCCAAGCAGCACGTAAAGCTAAAGAGGCTGGTGCCATTCGTTTTTCCATCGTAACAAGTGGTCGTAATACTAATAACCCTGATGAATTTGATCAAATCATCCATGTATTAGGCCGTATCAAAAACGAAATTGGCCTTGAAATCTGCTGTTCTCTTGGGTTGTTAACTTACGAACAAGCACTCAAATTAAAAGAAGTTGGTGTTACTCGATACCACTCCAATATCGAAACGGCACCTAGCCACTTCCCAGATATTTGTACTACACATTCCTACGAAGATAAAATGTTTACCATAGATAATGCACAAAAAGCAGGCATCCGTGTTTGCTCTGGTGGCATTCTTGGCCTTAACGAAACATTAGAACAACGCGTAGAAATGGCGTTCGAACTTAAACGTTTACATATTGACTCCGTGCCATTAAACATTTTAAATCCTGTTAAAGGGACTCCATTTGAAAGCAACGAAGCTTTACGTCCATTGGATATCTTACGTACCTTCGCCGTATTCCGTTTCATCTTGCCAAACGCATTGATTCGTACTGCAGGCGGTCGCGAAGTAAATCTACGAGACTTACAAGCTTATGCTCTAAAAGGTGGCCTAAACGGTATTATGGTTGGTGGCTACTTAACTACTGGCGGTCGTTCACCTCAAGACGATCTCCAAATGATTCAAGACTTGGAGTTGACTCGCAATACAGCTCAAGTCTAAAAGCCTCATATATACCATTCTCCATATCTAGAGGATGTAGTATATAAATTATTCCCTAATGCTTTATAAATATTTTACACATAAAAAGAACCATCTAGTTTGCTGTACTAGATGGTTCTTTTATTTCCATAATAAAATGTAAATGGCTTGACCATTTGTGTTACCCGCAATGGGCTCAGGATTCTCATTAAATTCTACATTCTCATACGGCGTCCCGTCTGACATGTACGCATCTACCTTCAATGTTTCCATGGTTCGATTATATCTACTGATATAAACTTTATATCGCAATTCGTCGCCACCCAATTCATTAACTCGCAGCCACAAAAGTGCATCGTAATCACTCTTCTGTACACTGTCATTGTCAATAAATAATTGGTTTCCTGATGCATCTTGTCCAACATAGTACCAGTCCGTTGCGTTAGTAGTCCCCCCTATACTGAGTAGCCACAAAAGTGTTAATATGGTGAATATTTTACTCATATGACTGCCCCTCTCATGCTATCGAGCTGTATATTTTATAAAAGCTTAATGTGGATAAACCTTTATAAAATATACAACTTCTTTTTTATATAATACCAAAATTGTCCCATATTTATCAACAATAATTAAAATTAATTACCATGTTTTTTACAAATATAAGAAACTTAAAGAAATTTATTAAGTTTCTTCATTTTTAACTCATTTACCCTTCCTATAATGATAATGTCAAATGATAGATAGAGGTAACAATTCCCTGGTTACCGTACGTGTATTTATCTCCCGACAAGTAATACTAACCCCAAACCTACTACTTGTTTAAATACATGATTCATTTGATATTAATACTAACACTCCCCTTACATGAAAAAAGGACTCTATACAGAGTCCTTTTTTCGTTACTTCATAAACTTATACATATTGTTAAGTCTACATACATATTACCATAAGGGTTAATAGTAAAGGGTTTATAAGGACTCACGAATTAACAAGTAATACTATATTCTTTTAAAAAGAAAAACGCTCAAAAGCTTAAGGAAATACAATAACCATTACGCTTTTGAGCGTTTTTTATTATAAACTACAATTTACTAATTTCTATCTTACTATTTTACTTCAGCCAACCTAAAGCAGCGCGTTTTTCATCGATATCTGCCAAGATTTTCTCAGCTACTTTAGCAGGATCCGTATTTACATACATAACAGAGCCTAAGATATCTTTAGTGTCTTCTTTGAGCCATTTTGTAACAGCATCAGAGCCTTGTGTAGGCGGCTCAACACAGTGGTAAGAGTTAATCCCCATCAAGCGGAAGCCAAGGGATGCATCAATACCCTTTTCGTTAGACCATTCAGGGCTAGACATAGCAAATGGCAATTGTGGTAAATTAAGGCCGAGCTCTGCAGCAATACCACCGAAGATGCCGGAGGAACGTGCATTATCTACACATTCGCCCACATGCCATACTGGTGGTTGATCATCGCCTAAGAACTCTTGCAATGCAGGGCTACATTTTTTGTTAGCATCTGTATTGCAATAGCCAAGTTTCATCAATGGGAAGGATGCACAACCGTTTGTAAGGATGATACAGCCATTTTTAATAAGTGTATCAACGATATCTACAGTTGCTTTTTCGTAGATAACGCGAGGGTTGGAACAACCTACTACGTTAACGATACCGCGAACTTTACCAGATTTTAATGCCTCTGCCAATGGTTTGAAGGAACCATAATGTTTAACAGTAGATTCTGGAGAGAAACCAACTTCTGCAGTAATTTCATATGGCGGAATGAATACAGGCATACCCTTGCGCAATTCATGAGCTTCAAGAGCACGATCCAAAATTTTGCGAGCCAAATCTTTTGTTTCAGCCAAGTTAGTGTGATGATGATCGTAGCCGATGTGTTCAGCACCTGGTAAACGAGCTGCATCAGACGTAGTGATAACCTTTGTGTTGAAGCAACGTGCTACGTCCATGATAGCAGGATATACGTCTTGTACGTCAGCTACCCAGCAATCGAGTGCGCCTGTACCAAGTACGAGCTCAGCGCCGATAGCATTACACAATGGAATAACATTTTCATAGCGGTACATACTGGATAAGCCAGAGCAGCAAATACCATAGAATTGAATACCTTTAGCTCCGATAGCTTTTGCTTTTTCTAAATACTCTTCGGACGCACCAATCTTACAAATTTGAGAAACCAATGTTGGCAAGTGACCATGAACAGCGATGTTAACATACCCTTTTTTCAAGGCTCCAATGTTAACTTTGGATGTACGGCGACCGCCTTGACCGAATAATGCATCAGTAGCGATATCTGCGGCCACTACGCCTGTGAATGTGAACGCAAGACCACAACGTAAGAATTGTTTCATGTTGCTTTCCCAATCGCCATCTGTACCTACGGTTGTACGATGATATGCATCAAAGGCTTCATTGTATGCGGAAACAGGCAAGATATCCAAGTTTTTCCAAACTTCGCGACGCTCTGCAGGAGCCATAGCTGTAATTGTTTTATATTCACCTGGCAATGCACGGCTCAAATCTTCGAGCAATACATCTGCTAAATCATTAGCCACTTCTTTCAAGGAACGACCTTCTTCAGGGATGTTGAAAGCCTTACATACAGTACGGATTTTTTCTTCCCCTAAAATTGGAATGTCCAATTGGTCATTAGCAGCAGCTTTCAAAGAAATCAAGATTTCACGAGCATGTGCACCATGTTGAGTCAAACCACCTGCAGCAGCACGTGTCATATTACGAGCTACGATGAGGTCAGCATCCGCACCGCAGACACCACGAGGACTCTTAGGTGTAATTTTACAAGGGCCCATGAAACAGATACGACAACATATACCAGCAATACCAAATGTACATTGTGGTTGTTGTTTATCAAAGCGGTCAAATACCGTATCACAACCGATTTGCTCCATACGAAGAATCATTTCACGCACAGCAGGATCTGGTGTTTGTTCAATTACATCTTGTTTTGTAGGCCATGTTTTACGATACTCAGCAACAGCTTTCATGTAGTCATTTACACCATGTTCATGAGGTACCCCTGGTTCATGAGTGTGTGGCACCCATTTATCCGTCGGAAGAGCCTTTGCATGACTATGATCGTGGTCATGTTGATGATCGTGGTCGTGACCATGATGATCATGACCGCCACAGTGGCAATGATGTTCATGATTATGGTCGTGACCATGTTGTTCACCATGATTGTGTTCATGGGTATTTTTATTTTCCACATCTTTACTCATTTGAAACCTCCTAGGGGCCTACATAGGCCAACCAATAAAAACAAAAACATATTCTACTTTTAATTCACTTTAAATCCACTACAATGATGGGTTTTAAATCCTATCTCCTAAATATGTTTTAATCTACTATAAGTATATTTTCTGAAAAGACATTTGTCAATTAGAATTTGAGAAATTTTTGACGCATCTATATCTAAGAATATGATAATTACTATATTTATTTAATTCGATTCTTTCAGTTTCTTTTCATAAATAAAAAGAGACTAATTCCTAAATTTTACAGGAATTAGTCTCTTTATTTTATTGATTAATTGATTGATTTACGTATTAATTTATATATTAATTATTAATTTATTAATATGATCCACCCCTCAGGATATGCCACCTAACCATCTTTATACCTATACACTACAAAAATTGCAGCATGATATGTGCTACTTCAGATAAATGGAAACGTTTTGCCCGATCAGACCTCGCCACAAGAACTAATTGGCGGAAACAAAGTTTCGATGCAAGAGGATAGAATTTAACCTTATCGTCATCCCCCTTTCTATTGAGCGTGCTCGGCAAGAATGTAATACCATAATCATCTTCTACCAAGGACCGGCATGAATCTAGAGTTTCAGAGCCAATGACGGCTTTGGGCACAAAGCATTCCGCTTGGCATAAACGGTTTACCAACGTCCGTAATTTGAGTCCTTCTCTTAGCAAAATAAACGGAAATGCTCCAAAGGGTGCAATTTCTCGAATTCCATCACCAGTCATGAGAGAATCTGCAATGGCTATAGCCTTCTTATTTTCCACACTAATGGCCAATAAAATCTGCTCATCTAAAACGGGATAACTTTCAAGATCCTGAGAATAAATCGGCGTTGGGAATAACCCTACATCTACTAAGCCATCACAAATTTGCTGTTCCAAAAAGTGAGATTCACCCTCTACAACATGGAACTCCCAAGACGGTTCAATCTGTTGAAAGCTTTTCAATGTTTTCCCAAGCATATGATGTCCATAGAATTGAGACAAGCCGATACGCACATGATAGGCTACATCTGTGCCTTGATTAATGATAGATTGCGTTAAAGCCTCCGCCTTTAAAACTAACGGCATGCCCTCTTTTGCAACTTGTAACGCCGCAGCAGTTGGCACGACTTTTGTGCGATCACGAACAAACAACGTAACGCCTAGCTCTGCTTCAATACGACGAATCCCCTGACTCAACGCCGGCTGAGAAATATATAATTTTTTAGATGCCTTTGAAAATGATGCCATCTCAACGATGGTACTAATATATTTAATGTCTTTTATGTCCATATAGAAATCCTTATAACTATGTCCGTATACAAGTCTTATAATAAAACATTATTTCTATTATAGCTATACATTACTAAAATATATGTTACATATACATGGGGAAAAATAAAAATACCAAGAAATTTAGTGTCTTACAAAGCTAAATTTCTTGGTATGTCTTATAAGTTAAACGAACTACATATAGGATGCGATAGAGCCGCATTCTATTACAGTCCTTTTTAATTTTTAGATTACATTAAAGATTTAAGTACATCCAATACTTCTTGAGGTAATTCATTTTTATGACCGATGAGTTTTTCCACATAGTCATAACGGAATTCGAAAGCTTGGTGTAATTGGTGATGGTATTCACGCACTTGGAATGGTGGTTCAAAACCAGGAACCTCTACATAAGAAAGATTTTCGTATTTATAGAATGGTTTAAAGTCCAATGTGCCTTCTACCAAACGCTCTAACAAATCAAGAGTAACTTCTTTAGGAATTTTATTTTCCAAGAAGAAGCCTGTGTTCATGATGTAGCATTCAACGCCACATTCGCAGAACAGTTTTTTATAGCTTTCATAGTCACGAACCAATGGATATGTACGGAATGGATTTGCGTAAGGTTCGATAACAAGTGCATTTGGATCGACATGAGCATCCAGTTTTTCCGCTGTAGAACGGCGTGTAGCGAGTGTAGCACCCATAGTAGATGCCAATACTGGATCATCAATTTTAAGAATAGGTGGCAATGTTTTATCTTTCATTAGCCATACTATGGCATTTACAGGTTCACCAACATAGTTTACGCGATTATCTGTCCAGAATTGAGATTTAATGGCACGACCATTGCTATTACGCACGTCTTCGGCCAATACAACCTTGCGGCCATCCTCATCCATAGTTACACCCACGTTTTGTAGTGTTAACAAGAATTCATTAGCAGGATGTTCTACAGGATAGTCTTGCATTTTATCAAAATATGTAGGTTCAAGAGCAATAGAACTCAAATCCTTTGTATTGATAACATATGCATCGTCATGCAAGATAGAAATGTCATAACGACCATCATGTTTTTCATGAGTTAACGTAGATTTACCGGAACCGGACAACCCGAACACACCGATAGTATATGTTTTACCACCTTCAAGGTTGTAACGTTTCATACCGCCGTGGCATGCAACATAATCAAAGCGGTTCGCCAAGGACCACGCAAGTGTAAGCGTACCTTTTTTATGCTCGCCGAAGTAACGCATACCAAGAATCATGGCACAGTTATGAGCAGGGTCAAAAATAGCAAGACCACCTGGATGACCTGGCACAACATAATCAGGATCAGAGTAAATATAGATATCGCCTTCTGGAATCTCTACACTATCGTTATAGAATTCTTTTACAGCCGCATCAAAGAACTTAAAGTTCATAAGCCAAGAATACAAAATAGATGCGTGATCTTTTGGAATCATCAAATGAGCACGAGCTGTGAATTTTTTATCAAGACCAACGACAGCTTCCGCAGAAATCCACTCTTTATTGCGGCTATCATATACTGCATCACGTGCAATATTAGCTAGTTCAACTTCATCTATGCCTTCATCACCAATAATGCGGCGAGCTTTAGCATAGCGACCTGTAGTTTTACCATCGTTTGTAACAAGAACCTTTGCATCAGCTGGCAAACCTTGCTCTAATGGTTTAAATACTGGCATATCGAGGACGATAACACCTGGCTCTTCAGAGGCTAATTGATACGCTTGTGCCACAGATGTTACAGGAGTTACATTGTTCCCATAGAATGCAGTTTCAACTGTACTGCGCATCATAGAAAATAATGGGTTTGTTTTGATTTCACTTTGCTTCCAAACGCGTCTTGTCGACATAGTATCTAGATCCTCACCTTTAAATATATTAGTAATTTCTCTTGTAAAAGTAATTTTATATATGAAAACACTGCTTAGGCAAATACTTTCATTATTTTCTATTTTACCCTTTTCAATCAAATTTGTATACATAAAACAGATGATTTATAGGAAATTAATGTATGTTTATTTCTAATTAGTGCAACACATTTGTAATGTAATAAATTAATACCTAGCTGTATAAAGCTTTTACTATGCAATAAAACATTTTAAAAACTAGACATAATTACAAGGTAACTAGTCAAATTTACAAATCAACTAGTCAAATAGCAAAACGAAAAAGAGGCAAGCTCTTAAGAACTTGCCTCTTTCACGTTTAAAAAATGCAATTATTTCTTATCTTTATTGATAAATGCATCGATTTTGCTAATTAGATCATCTACCTCAAAATCACCGCGCTCTGCAATCATCTTGATTGTTGCCACCTTAGCCATTACTTTTACCATAGGTGTTTTTAATTTCTCGAATTTAGGATTTAAAGAAATCAAATGATCTACAATATCCGGACAATGTTTAATTAGATTAGACAATGTTGTTTTTGCATCGATATGGAATCGACCATTTGCATCAGTTGTTAATGGTTCTTCTTCTACCTCTTCTGCTGCCTCTTGAGCCAAGGATTTTTCTTTACCACCATCGCCTACAAAATCAGTTTTATCCCAAGTCAACAATGTACGGGAACCCTCAAGTTCACGGATATGAGTACAGTCTTGCATCATTTCCAATACGCCGCGGAATTTACCATTTTCATCGCGTACTGCTGTGTAGATAACATAGATGAACAAGCCTGGTTTATTAATCCAGAATTCCGCTTGGCTTTGTTCGCCAGAACGGAACTTCTCTACGATTTCCTCTACTATATGAACGGATTTTGCTGGGTGACAATTCTTCACCTCACGACCGATAACGTTCGCACTGCGAGGGAAAATACGATGTGCCGTATCGCTATAAAACTTAACTAGTTCATTTTCATCTACATAGGATAAATCTACCGGTAAATGACGGAACAACAAATTAATTTGCTCTAATGTCAATTTACCTGTGGCTACATCGAGAACTGCATCCTTACCAACGGGTGCGCCACCAACAGGGCCTACATATTTAGATAGCAAACCGGCTAAATCATTTAAGAATTCGTTAGATACAGCACCACCTTGAGCTGAATTATTACCATTCAATTGCGCCGCAGAATCATTGATACCTGGCACTACATATAAACCTGGCGCATTGATGATGGCATAACCAATTTCATGGTCATTTTTGCTCATTCGAACAAACTCTTCGTCACTCAACAATTTATAAGACGTTGGCAATAAGACTTCTAGTTCTTTAGAATTCAAATCCCGTAATTTCGCCAAAGTTTCTGGCACAGACGCTAGGAATTCTTCATACTTATCTTCCCGAAGCAATGCATAGGATGCAGAGATAGAATCTCGCACAGCATCATCAAAGGTCCACATAATGCGCGTTGGACGGTCAAAGCCGTGGTCCTCAAGCATCGGATAGAGTTGATTTTGCTTACGAGACAGATGAGTTCTCCACTCTGCTAAGGAATCAAAAACACCGAGCCACGGATTTTTGATAAACTTCTCTTGTTTCAACAATTCGTCTGCTTCAAGAGCTACCTTCTCAACAGCATTGATTTCTTCCAAGTATGCCCACAACGGATGGTTCTCAGGATACTCATTTTCAGCACGTACTAAAACGCCGTCAAATAAATCTAAGAGATCATCCATTTTCTCTAGGATTTCTTCGTCCTTGTAAACACCTTTCAAACTTTGCTCTGCGTAGGCAAATTCATCAGGTGTACAAGTACCTAGTTTTTCTTTTAAAATGCGATTCCCCTCTTCTAAGGACAATTTACCATCTAAATAATCTTCTTTAATGGACACAATAATTCTGTAACGTTCATTGTTAATATCTAGCTTTTGTTTTAATGGATTCATATGCTTATACCTCCACGGGCTAATCTATAATTATATTTTTATTATACTCATTTTGAAAGTAATTTTCAGTTGCTACAGATACATTTTTGATTAATTTTTAGAATTTACGAATTCAATGTTATAAAAATGAATAACCTTACTTTATTTTTTAGAATATTTTGACATACAAAAACTGCACTCCAAAAATTGTGTGCAATTTTTGGAGTGCAGTTCTGTATGAATGCTTTTGACTAGTTTTTAAAATCAATATATTCAGTTTTAGAAGATGCTACAGGTTTACCATTGGAATCTGTGGCAGGACTAAATCTCCATTTAAAAATAGTATCAACAATGGCTGCATCAAGAGCACTAGAGCCGCTAGATGAAACAACTTCAACATCCCCAACAGAACCATCTTCCCTGATAGTAAAACGTATATCTGCACCATGAGCAGATTCACCATAGGCCGCGAGCAATGCTCGGTCAATAGGTGGTGTAGCTATAGCTACTGGTGGATCATATGGAGCTGCCAACACAGAAGCTACCATACTAATTACAAACAATGAGCTTAAGATAATACAACGCAACACTTTATTCATCATTTTCTCCTTATTTAGCTGTCACAGCTTGCTTAGGCAGAGTAATTGTCATCCCAATGATAGATTCATGTGCTTTTTGATCTGTGCCAATAGCAGGTGTGAACTTCCACTGTAAAATCGCTTTTTTTACTGCTTCGTCAACTGGAGCATAGCCAGAAGAACGTTCTATGAAAACATTTTTAACATTACCTTTTTTATCAATTAAGAAGCGTACGCGCATATCAGGCGCTACCGTAGCAGTTTGAGGAATCTCAGGCAACTCTGGTTTTACAATAGTAACCTCCCTTGGCGATTCTAAAAACTTCGCCGCATCAGCTGTATAATCACCTAACATGCCAAAAGATGCAACAAGTACAGCTGCAGCAGCGTATCGGAATAATTTATTCATAAGAAGCCTCCTTATTAATCTTTTGTCTATGCATAATATCATACTAAATAAAGATGAATATTAAAAGAATAAATTCTTATTGATAAAATTTCTCATTTATGATATATTGAATTCAAGATAACTGTCCGGACTCACATATCTAGTTGATATGACAAAAAACTACACAAAGGAGGTTCATCATGAGACGTAGAAAGCGTATTCAAATGAAGGTCATGATGGTACTTGGTATCGTTGCCCTCGTTGGGCCTAGCCATCTACAAGCACTTATTCCCTAGATTATTTTGACCTTAGCAGAAGACTGTATAACTGCCACTAGCCGCTACGTTAGTAGCGGCTATTTTTCCGTTTAAATTCAGAGAGATATTCTCCTTCTTCAAATTATTTCATTATTAGAACAAAATATTTCTCTCAAACAAAGTCATTAATGTTTTTAAATTTAGTATCTATAAAAAAGGAGGCTTATTATGAAATTTAATCGAATTTTATTAGTCGTCGTATCATTAGCACTTATAGTATTTGCCCTTGCAGGCTGCGGAAAGGACACAGCCCAAGATAGTCAGAAAAAACTTAATGTCGTAGCTACAACGACGATGTTAACGGATTTAGTAAAAGAAATCGGCGGAGACCATGTAACCGTACAAGGTCTCATGGGACCTGGTGTAGACCCTCATCTATATCAAGCGAGTGCAGGCGATGTAACAGCTATGTCTAAGGCGGATGTTGTTGTATACAACGGCATTCACTTGGAAGGTAAAATGGGCTCCATTTTCGATAATCTAACAAAGCAAAATAAAGCAACCATCCGCGTATCTGATGCCATTGATCCAGCTACATTGCTCGACTTTGACGAAGAAGATGGTGTAAAAACAAAAGACCCTCATATTTGGTTTGACGTTGCTAACTGGAAACTGGCAGCAAAAGCAGTATACGAAGGTCTTGCGAAAGCCGATCCGGCTCATAAAGAAGATTACAAAAAACGCTATGACGCATATCTTACTAAGTTAGATGAAACTGATGCGTACGTTAAAGCTCAAGCAGAATCTATTCCGAAAGAATCTCGCGTACTTGTAACAGCTCATGATGCATTCCAATACTTCGCTCGCGCGTACGGCTTTGAAGTAAAAGGTTTGCAAGGTGTAAGTACTGCTACAGAAGCAGGCACACAAGATGTGAATGAACTGGTTCAATATATCGTAGACCACAAAATTAAAGCGATTTTCGTAGAGTCTTCTGTACCACATAAAACAATTGAAGCCGTTCAAGAAGCAGCTAAGGCTAAAGGCTGGAATGTTGCCATCGGTGGCGAATTATATTCCGACTCTCTCGGCTCCGAAGGCACTGAAGGCGGTACATATATCGGCATGGTAAAAGCCAATATTGATACAATTACCAAAGCACTTAAATAATCAATTGCTAGATTTTCTTAATTAAATACAACAAAGTAAATTTACGTATACTAACTTAAATAGACTCAAATTTACTTTGTTATTGTAAGTACATGTGCTACTAGCGATATTAGCTAGTGGCACTCATTAATACAAGGAGGTTTCCATGGAATGGGCCGTTGAAGTTGAAGATATGACCGTAGCATATACGACAAAACCCGTATTATGGGACGTAGATATGAAGGTACCCATCGGTTCCTTAGCGGCCATTGTCGGCCCTAATGGGGCCGGTAAGTCCACATTATTAAAGGCCATGCTCGGTCTACTAACAGTTATCTCAGGAAGTGTAAAATTTTATATCGATCACCACTTAGCGATGGACAAAAACGATTACAAAAAAATCGCCTACGTCCCTCAAAGTGGCAGCGTAGACTGGGACTTCCCTACCACAGTACTAGATGTAGTACTCATGGGCCGTTATGGTCATCTAGGTTGGTTTAAGCGTCCTAGCAAAAAGGATAAGGAACTCGCCCTCTCCATGATTGAAAAAATGGGTATGAGCGACTATGTGGACAGACAAATTCGCCAGCTTTCAGGGGGACAACAACAACGCGTCTTCCTCGCAAGAGCCCTCGTCCAAGAGGCAGATATTTACCTCATGGACGAACCATTCAAGGGCGTCGATAAAACTACAGAGCATGCTATTATTTCGCTTTTACAAGAAATGAAAGCTCGAGGCAAAACGGTTATCGTCGTCCACCACGATTTAAATACGGTGCCCCAATATTTCGATTGGGTAACGATGGTAAACAAACAAACTATCGCCTATGGCCCCATAGCAGATACATTTACGGACGAAGCTATTGAGCGCACCTATGGGAAGGGGAGGATTGTATGACCATACTCCAATCCTATACGACGCAGATGGTACTGCTCGGCACGGCGTTATTAGGCCTCGCTAGTGGTATCGCTGGCACCTTTGCGGTGCTTCGCAAGGAAAGTCTCATCGGTGACGGCCTATCTCATGCGGCACTACCCGGTGTGGTCATTGCCTTCTTGCTGACGGGCATCAAGGACATCGAAGTTCTCATCGCAGGTGCTGCCCTATCCTCTATCACTGCGGCTTGGCTCATTACCATCACAGTAGAAAACAGCAAAATCAAATTTGATGGCGCTTTAGCCACCATACTCTCCGCCTTCTTTGGGCTCGGTATGGTATTGCTCACCTATGTACAAAGCTTAAACAATGCTGGTCAAGCGGGGCTTTCAAAATTTATATTTGGACAGGCAGCCACCATATTAGCGCGCGATGTGTACATCACATCTGCAGCAGCGCTCATCATCATCGTGTTAACCGCATTATTCTGGAAGGAGTTAAAGCTTATCTCCTTCGATGTGGAATACGCCAAAACACTACAAATTCCCGTCACTTTCACCCTTATTTTATATCGTTCACTATTAATCATGACCATCATTATCGGCATTCAATCGGTAGGGGCTATCTTGATTAGCTCTCTCCTCATTGCACCCGCCGTTGGGGCAAGACAGTGGACGAATAAACTGGGCACCATGTGTATATTAGCAGGATTTTTCGGCATGATATCTGCCATCGGCGGTACTATCTGGAGTACATCGATCCCAAAATTACCGACAGGTCCAGCTATCATCGTCATTTTATCGATTCTCGTATTATTGAGTCTCATCTTTGCTCCTAACAGAGGTATGCTCTGGCAGTTCCGTAAAAATAGACAGTCAAAGCACGCATTATTGTTAGAAACCACAAGGGCTCCCAAATCCAATGCACAGCAAAGTATTTACGTAGCAGAGGACGCACAACCTCGCATAGGAGGTGCCCCATGACAGTTCATACAGAGATATTGCTCATTGCCATTGCGGTATCCATCGCATGTGCCATCCCTGGGGTCTTCCTCGTATTGCGCCGCATGTCCATGATGGCCGATGCCATTACGCATACCGTATTTCTCGGCATCGTGCTCGCTTTCTTTATGACGGAAGATTTAAACTCTCCATTTCTACTCGTCGGGGCTACCTTAGTTGGTGTAGGCACCGTATGGCTTACAGAAATGATACACAATACGGGACTTGTCAACGAAGATGCGTCTATCGGCATCATCTTCCCTCTTCTATTCTCTATCGCCATCATTCTAGTCAGCCTATACAGCGGTAACGCTCATCTCGATGTAGATACCGCATTACTCGGCGAAATAGCCTTTGCCCCCTTTGATCGATGGATTGTGAACGGCACCGACTTGGGGCCTGTATCGCTATGGATTTCTCTAGGCGTGGCGATCATCAATTTAATATTAGTCATGCTGTTCTACAAGGAATTGCAACTCTCCACCTTTGATCCGCTACTAGCGGGACTCTTCGGCTTTATGCCAGCCCTCATTCACTATGTGCTGATGACCATGGTATCCCTCACCGTTGTAGCCTCGTTCCAAGCGGTAGGCGCCATTCTCGTCATCGGCCTCATGATAGGGCCTGCGGTCATCGCTTATTTATGGACGGACTCTGTGAAAGCCATGCTTACTAGCAGTATCATCATCGGTATTATCTGTGCCGTCGTCGGTACGGAAGTAGCTTTCACCATGGATGTATCCATCGCGGGTTCCATTGCAACCACCATCGGTATCGCACTAATTATCGCTGTTATTGCAACACCGAAGACAGGCTATATCGCCACATACCGCCGTCAACGTCACTTACGCCGCCATTATCGGGAAACGATGATGCTATGCCATATTTATACACATATGGATACACCTATCGCGCACGTTGAAAACGGCATCGGTACCATTCATGAACATTTGAACTGGAGGCCTGATTATACTCATCAAGCTGCTTCACAGCTAAAGAAACAAGGTCTATTATATGTGACGAATGGACACTACGTGCTGACTGATAAGGGTATAGCACAGGTAAAAGAAATTATTTAATTACTCTCAATCATATCTCTCTAAAGATAAACATTTTTTCCAACAAAAGATAAATATTTTCCCAATAAAAAAGAAGCTGAAATCAATGCTCTGCAATGAATATTTACCCCTTTTACTGGACAAACAGTAAAGAGGGTACATATCATAAAGATTTCAGCTTCTTTTATTTTGAATCATTAGCCCTTCATTTTATTGCTTCTAATGGAATTACATGAGGTAGCCCATTGTCATCGATATATATTTTTGTTTTAACACGGTATACATCTTCCATCATGGCTTCTGTAAAGATGTTTTTCGGCGCGCCTTGAGCGTATACTGTACCCTCTTTGAGCACGATAATTTCATCTGCGAACATAGCAGCCAAATCAAGATGATGCAATGTTACGAGTGTTGTAAAATCATTTTCTTGAGTCAGGTTTTTTAGCAATGTTAACAAGTCAAATTGCTTGTGCAAATCTAAAGCACTTGTCGGTTCATCAAGAATTAAGATTTTAGGTTCTTTTACAAGGGCTTGCGCCATGAACACAAGTTGGCGTTGACCACCGCTGAGCTCCATGATGCTGCGCGATGCAAAGCGCTGTAAGTTCAACCGTTCCAATACCTCTTGTGTGGCTGCAATATCCTCATCACTTACACGGAAGGACATGGATCCCATGCGCCCTAGCATAACGACTTCAAAAACAGATAGATTGACTTTACAGTCATTATCTTGAGACAAATAGCTCACTGTACTACTAAAATCCTTTGTAGAATATTGAGATACAGGTTTACCATTAACGGAAATCTCGCCCTTGCCTTTCAAAATACCCATAATTGTTTTTAAAAGTGTAGATTTACCAGCACCGTTAGTACCGATGAGCGCAGTCAATTTACCTGTTTTAGCAGCAAAATCAACGCCCTTTAAGATTTGTCCGTCTTCCGTAGCGGAATAACCAAAGGTTAGATTATGAACTTCAATCATTTGAAATAGCTCCTTTTCCTAGTTAATACCAACGAGAAGAAGAAAGGTACGCCGATGATTGCCGTCACAATACCGATTGGGAACATCGCCCCAGGAACGAGCATCTTACTCGCAATAGATGCGAGAGACAAAATCGCCATGCCACACACTGCAGATAACGGTAAGAAATACCGTTGATCCTCACCCACAAGCATACGTGCAATATGTGGTCCTACAATACCGATAAAACCAATGGTTCCAACGAAAGAAACGGCAACGGCTGTAATGATGGAGATGAAAGCAAACACTTTTACCCGTAAGCTTTCAACATTAACACCAAGACCAGAAGCCTTTTCATCGCCTAATTTTAATGCTGTTAAACGCCAAGATTCACGCATCATAAGCGGAAGCATGATTGCTAGCACGATAAGAACAATAGAGATGTTCACCCAATTTGCCTTAGCTAAACTCCCCATCGTCCAGAACACGATGTTTTGAAGGGCCTCAGGAGATGCCATATATTGCATCAAGGATTGAAGCGCTTGAAACAAGAACATCATGCCGATACCAGCGAGAATCATCGTTTCAGAGGAGAAGTTCTTAATCTTATTAATGGAATAGATAAAGAAGCTCGTCAAACTAGCAAATACGAAGGCGCCAAATGGAACCATAAAGACACCTAAAAACTCTAATGCACTAGCGCCTACAACAACCATGAGAGATGCACCGAAGCCAGCCCCTGCGGATATACCAAGTGTATATGGGCTAGATAACGGGTTATCAAGGATAGTCTGCATGCCAGCACCAGCAATGCCCAAAGAAGCACCTACGAGCAATGCCATAATGGCCGTTGGAAGACGAATCGACCAAATGATAACATATGCGTTTTTGGAAACCTCTGCTGGGTCTGTTAATGCGAGCCATACATCACTTAACGTAAGTGATGCAGGACCTACAATAATATCGGTAACAAAACTTACCGCACAAATGATCAGACCGATGATAATAAACATGAGCTTTTTATAGCTCTGTTTTTTATAATCGTACTGATTGTTAGTTTCTGTCACTACGAAAAACTCCTTTTTAGTTCAAATGCATAAACCAAACGCCACCGTAAGAGAATGGAAGGAATTTATCATAGAATTCCTTAAGTGTGCCTTCAGGATCTACATCCTTGAATTCCTCAGGATAGAATGTTTTAGCTAAGTATTCGAATACTGCAACGTCATATACTTCACGAGGTAAACCATGGTGAGTAGAGAATACGTTTTTAGATTGAACGGCTTTCAATTCAGGCCAGCCTTGACGTTCTGTAGTGAAAGCCTTCAATAACTCTTGAGATTTTGCTTCATTTGTATCAAAACCTAAACGCATGGATGTAGGTTTCTTAGGCCAGTAAGAACCGATGATCATGATGATATCTGGGTTTCTTTCCAAAATAAATTCTGGGTTAACAGGACCTGCTTTTTGAACTACATCCTTAGTAATAAGGTCGCCACCTACTTGAGTTGCCAATGCGCCCCAGGCTACGTTTCCACTATACGCAAAACCTAAACCTTCTGGACCTTCGTTACCTGTTTCAATGTAAACAGTTGGTTTTGGTTTATTGATTTTGCTAATACGGTCCATAACTCGTGTTAAACGTTCAGTATAGAACTTGTTGATTTCTGCTGCACGCTCTTCTTTACCCAATGCTTTACCGATAGCTTCGATAGATTTTTGGTGATTTTCAAGCTTTTCCGCATGGTAATCGATATAGATAGTAGGAATGCCAGCTGCATCGATTTTAGGTTTGTAATCAGCTTCATATTGATCTTTGAAATATAAAGGCATGAAGATAACATCTGGGTTTAAGGAAATTACTTTTTCCACATCAAATGTTTTATCATTTACGTTACCAATGAGAGGAATTTTTTCCAACTCTGGCACTTCAGATTTGTAGCGATCCCACATATCTGTACGCAATTTGCTTAAATAAGGGTCAATACCAACAATAGTCTTAGCCACATCTTTACCTTGCAACGCAGCCATAGTCAAGAACGCACCACCAGAAGCACTCAATTGAACTACTACGCGTTCTGCTGGTTTTTTCAACGTAACCTTTTGACCAGTTACGTCTGTAATCTCAATTTGTTTGCCAGATTGTGCCGCATCCTTTTTCGTATCTGCTGGACCACCACAAGCTGTCATAATCATGCTCACAACTAGCAGGAGCACCGTGGCAAGATAAGCCATAAATTTCTTTTTCTTAACCATAGAATACCTCGATTCCAAACTTAATAAGTTCTAATAAACACAATATATAACAGCATTTATTTGGGGTTTTACATCATCAGCTCCTTCACACACAACACAACCCTAATTCATATGCATAAACCAGATGCCACTATAAGAGAATGGCAAGAATTTGTCATAGAACTCTTTAAGTGTAGCTTCTGGATCAACATCCTTAAACTCTTCAGGATAAAATGTTTTTGCTAAATATTCGAATACGGCCGCATCAAATACTTCGCGTGGAAGACCATGATGGGCGGAATAAACTTGTTTATTCTCTACGGCTTTTAATTCGCTCCAACCTTGACGTTCTGTGGTGAAAGCTTTCAACAACGCCTGAGACGAATCTTCAGTAGCTTCAAAACCTAAACGCATAGAAGTTGGTTTCTTAGGCCAGTAAGAACCCATAATCATAATGATGTCTGGATTCTTTTCCAATACAAACTCAGGATTAATTGGAGATGACTTTTTAATAGCATCTTTTGTGATTACATCAGCACCAGCCATAGTAGCTAATGCCCCCCAAGAGTAATTACTACTAAAGGAATTACCAAATTCTTCCGGACCATTCATCCCAACTTCAAGATAAACTGTTGGTTTTGGTTTGTTAATTTTACTAACACGATCGAGAACTCTTGTCACGCGATCCGTATAGAACTTGCTGATTTCTGCGGCACGTTCCTCTTTACCTAAAGCCTTACCGATGGCTTCAATGGATTTTTGATGACTTTCAAGTTTTTCAGCATGGTAATCTATATAAATAGTTTGGATACCAGCAGCATCCATTTTTGGCTTTGCATCAGACTCGTACTGATCTTTCAAATCTACAGGAATAAAAATAACATCTGGATTTAATGCCACAACTTGCTCAGCATTAAATGTTTTATCACCGACTGTACCCACTACTGGAATCTTAGCTAGCTCAGGCATTTCAGCAGTAAAGTGCTTCCACATATCCGCCCTGTAATCCTGCAAAGATGTATCCATACCGGCAATAACCTTTGGAGTATCTTTACCCATAAGGGCAGAAATCGTAAAGAATGGACCACCAGCACCACTCCATTGTAAGACAACTCTCTCTGCTGGCTTTTTAAGCGTTACCGTACGACCTGTTACGTCTGTGATTTCGATTGGCTTGTTATTTTGCGCCGTATCTTTTTTTGTTTCGCTAGAACCTGCACATGCAGCGATGAGCATACTAACAATTAGGAGGAAAACCGTGGCTAAATACGCCATAAACTTCTTTTGTTTGAACATAAGTACCTCTCTTCTCTCAACTAAAACTATCACTATAAGTGCACATAAAAAGCCCGTTTCCCCACGAAGAGGAAACGGGCTGTCATCTCAGTTAGACTAACTACCACGCCTAATAAGCTAGCATATAGTATGAGCTTTCAACTATGCATAGCTAGTATAAATTCATCTATATCAATCCCCATCCCTGTCTCTCGCAGGTCAATTGGCAATTGTTAATTAGGCAGTTCTCCTGGCTCCAGTTCAACGTTACTTTGCGCCTTCCCAAAAACTTCAGTGACCGAGAGCATTTTACCCTCTATGCAAAGTACCTCGCTGTTACAGTGGCGTGACCGCTTTGGCTTGTACCAAATTCTCTATTAAGTCAATAGACACCTAACCCAATCATATGTGATTTTCCTCATCGTAGCATGAGGGATATACAGTGTCAATAAACGTATAGGGGTACTTCTATCCTTATATAATCTACACTTTTTAGCAAAAAAGAAGCTAAAACTCAACCACTAAGCGGTGTTTTAGCTTCTCATTAGGACAATCTGTAAAAATATCCGTCAAATTCTATAATTTATTTTTATCTATTAATAACTACATTGCCATAACAAAGGTGCTAAAACTCAACGCGCATCTGATACCATTTAGCACCGCCGTGATTCGACTCAGACTCACCGTCATTTACAAAGCCAAACTTGGCATAATAAGGAATCTTTTCTTCCTTACAGGTTAGAATCACACCCTTACGTTTTTCTTCTCTCGCAAGGTCGATAAACGCCTCAATTAACTTACCACCTACACCGCGATTCCGATACTCTGGCATTGTATTTAAGCCAAATATCATCTGCCATGCGCCGTTAGGGTTATGCAAAGAAGCATCAGCAAACATCTCATCCGTTAAGATTTCATCATCCGTTACAAAACCATCGATAAAACCAATAGGTGTATCGCTGTCAAAGGCAATTAAAAAATGACCTACATAATGGTCTAATCGTTCCTTAAAAGCCTCACGAGGTGCAGCCTCGGCAGGCGGAAAACAAGTGGCTTCTATATGTGTCACTAAATCTAAATCAGCGGTTGTCGCTTTTCGTATTAACATATTAATATCCTTCTTTATGTACTTATGTACTTATTTGCTTATATACTTATGTATTTATATATTTGTATAAAGCACATTTTAAAATAAGTCAACTAAAATAAATCATTTTTAGTATAAACGCTTTACGCTATAAAGGCTACACGTAGAGATGTTACGTGTAGCCTTTTTCTGCTAAATCTTATATTTACTAAATTCACTTTTTCGTATATTTCGGCACATTTCGATACTGCATTGGTAATGAGTCCTCTTTAATCTTAAATCCGTGCTTTTCATAAAATGGAGCATTCTGACTTTCACCAATCATAACATTGATGTACAAATACGATTTGTAAGCGTCTTTCACCATTTCAAGCAAGTGCCCTGCAATACCTTGTCCCCGATAATCAGGATGAACTAGCACATAGTTTATGAAGCATACCAGCTCGCTATCATCCATGACACGAATAAGACCTATTAAACGATCTCCATCCCAAGCAGAAATCACGCGCGATGAATTCATTAGTGCCTTGTGCAATCTATCAGGATACTTGCCTACCACCCAGCGAACAGATAGAAATAACTCTGCTACCTGTTGGGGTGTAAATTTTCTTTCGTCTGTATATGTAATCCCCATAAAAGCTCCTCCAATGAATCCCAAGATAGCGCTATCAATAAACTGGTATCTACCATTTAAATAGACTATAAGACAAATAAGCTCTATTAAACTAAATAGTCTCTATCAATCAAGTTCCTTGCTCATATAGATAACATCGTCCATAGGGTTATGATAATACGGCTCGCATTCAACAAAGCCATGCTTCTTATACAAATGGATCGCTGCCTGCAACGGTTCAATTGTATCTAGCACCATTTCTTTATATCCAGAGGCCTTAGCGCGGTCCATGATGCTTTCAATAAGACGATCACCTAACGCATGTCCACGCCCTGCAGGACGTACGTAGAGGCGTTTCATTTCACAGCGTGTATCACTATGCTGATAATACGCTACCATGCCGAGCACCACATCATTATCATCAATAGCAACCAATAATTCACCATTTGGCGCTGTATATTTTTCAGAAATATCGGCTAATTCCTTATCTAAATCCTGAAAGGATAAATCTCGACCAAGCCATTGCGTATACTCTGTAATTAGCTCTTTTACTTGATCTAAATAAGGTTTTCCATCAACAATTTTAATCATTTAATCTTATTTACCTATTCCATATATCAAACTATTATAATTCATTATCTATTTATTAATAGTTATCGTTAGGTTTGAGCCCTTTCGATTAGTTATCTCATTAATTGAATACCTTCTAACATTTGATAGGTTTCTAACGCAAACTCATCGGTCATACCACTAATATGGTCAATAATCAAGTGAGCTCTAAGCCACCACTCTTTTATCAAAAACTCATTTACATTATCATTTACTTTAATCTTTTCTACATCAAAGTTATAGGCCTCTTTATAACGTTTTCCAATACGATGTAATAATCTCTTTTCAAAATCAAATCCTTTTATTTCCCCCTCATTAGTAATTAATTTATAAAAATCTTCATATTCCATTTTTAAAATACATCTATATTTATTTAAAATACCTGTTATAACTGCATATCCAGTAATTTCAATACTTTCAGCTTTAAATGAAGTATATAAAATACTTCTTGATACACTTTTTATAGTATCTAAAACTTTTCCCATATCATTACTTTTTGATATTAAACTATCTGCAGTGCCTTCATAAATCTCCTTCTTAAAAGCCTTAAAGCAATCAACAGCTTCCTTCATCGCTTTTAAGGACCAAGGGATTGATATATCTCGTTTAAAGCCCTTTAACTCATCATCTTTAGGTAACTTAACAGGAAGCTTTATACCTTCATATTTTTTATTCCACTCTTCATGAAAAGCATCTATAAATGCTTTTTCTGTAATTATCCCTTTTTCAATACCATCAGCTATATCACTCATGCAATACGCAATATCATCTGCCGCTTCCATTATATATACAAAAGGATATCTATTATTATTCTCTATTTCAACTGATTCATAAATAGAATTAACTAAATCCTGTTCTGTTTGAAAATAGCCTGCTTTTTTAAAGCGTAGTGCTTTATCTTTTTCACCTGTTGTTCTCGGATACTTTATTATACATAAAAGAGTAGAAAAAGTTAGGTTTAAACTATATTCATCATAGTCAGGATGTAACTTTGTAACAATTCTAAAACCTTGAGGATTACCATCAAATTCTTTAAAGTCATTAATTAATAAGTTAAGCAATGATGCAGCATTATCAAGTTCTAATTTAAGTGTTTCAGGAAGAGAATTTCGAATACTATCGTTCGCCCACTCTCTAATAGCAGTTTCACCAAAGTGGCCAAATGGAGGATTTCCTATATCATGTAATAAACATGCATTCTCTACAATTGAAACCAATGCTAATATATTATTTTCAGTCAAAAGTTTATCATTTTTCAGAGCAAATCCTATTTGATTGGCTAACGTTCTACCTAAATCTGCAACTTCAAGAGAATGGGTTAACCTAGTTCTTACACTAGAGTTGGGCTCAAGCGAAAAAACTTGTGCTTTTTGTTGCAACCGTCTAAAAGATGATGAGTAAATAATTCTAGATCTATCACTATAAAATTGATCAATCTTTCTTGACCTTTTAACAGATGACTCCCTCATTCTTCTAGTAATAATAAATCGATCATAATCTCTCATTTTACCACTCCTCCACCGATACATTTTAAGTAATATAATAAAACTACAAATCTAAAATATAGTTACAGTTATATATTTCCCCTATTTTTGCAAATAACCAACCATTCAATACATTTTATACTTCAAAACTAATTATATTTATACTTATATAATATTAAATCTAATACTACATAAAATTTAAAAGTGCTTTATCTACACTCACTTTAACTTTCGCATCTCACGAATAAACGCCTCAGCCTCTTGTAGATTCTTAGGGAACTCAAAATAAATACATTGCTCATGTCCACAATAAGGATTACGGAAATCATAGCCACTCAATAGCAAATACTCTATAATCTTCCACTCTTTGTCATTAGATTTTTTAGGAGCCTTGAACTTCTCGTTCACAAAGTACATTTTTCCTTTACATGTGGGACAGGTTTTGTTTTTGTTAAACAACTCGTAGTTTGTGCCCTCCGACAAGGAGATCCGGCAGTTTACACATACATTTTTATAGCCCATAGTTATTTACTCCCATACGGTTTATGCTGAAAGATTTCTTTTACAATCCCTTCACCAACAATATTTCCGCCTTCCATAATAAGGAACTCAGTACCTGCTTGTAGAGCCGAATAATCTACAGTTTCATAAACTGGCAGCGCATTAGCTCCTATTTGTTTATCAAAGATGACATCTTCACCATCAATAAAGTTAATACCAAGATATTCCTCAGTACCTTTTATAACAAAATGAGGATAGTACATTCCATTATTTAAATTCGGTGGAGTACTCCTCTTCTTGCTGAAGAAAATAACTGTGCAGCCAATAGTAAAATCTAAATTACTCATTCTGCACCTCATTCAACTACATATACCATATCGCCTTTAAAGTATATGTTCATTATACAGTGTACGGGATTCCCTTCGGTCCATAACCAACCCTGGAATACAGCGTGTCCCCAATTATAGCTCTCCGTAATGACCTCAAATTCACTTTCACTATAATCCTGCTGATACTGAGATAACTCAATTCTTTTACCTGTGAAAGTATCTAGTATTGTGTTATTAAATACGAGAATTTCAAAAAAATCTATATCACACGTCTCAAACACAACCTGAGCCTTATGAGTTTGCTCAATACCGTTTTCATAAGAAAAAATATAATCAAAAGTAAGGATCAAATTATCATCTGCATATTCTATTTTCTGTACCCGCGCATCATGGAGAGAATACTTGGAATGGTTGCCAAAAGATTTTGTCGTTTTCATAGGTCCTCTTTACAAAATTAACAATGCTTTAATCTAAAACTCAATTAATTTAAGCCTATCCTATTAATTAGTAATACTTTTCATTTATTATTGTATCATGTGTACCATAATGCTAAATGATTATTTTTTGATTAATGATTAAATATTAAAAGGCAAATAAAAAGCACATGATAAAACGCTTTTACGCGTTCAAACTCATGTGCTTCATTTTATCAAAGCCTATCAACTTTGACTTATTATAAAATTAAAGATGAATTTTTAGAAAAAAATATATCTAGACTAAAATAGTTTATTTATCAACTTAAATAGCTTTTCAAAATTATCCAAAGATTCATTTGAAAATGAAATACTTTGTATATTTTTAGCTAGATAATTTGCAGGTCTATAATGATTAAAACTTTCGCCATTGTTTAAAGCCCTTAATTGTTCTAAGATTGAACCGTCAGTTAAAGTTGTACTATCAATCTCCACATCAAATGTTTTATTGTATAAATTAACATAATCAGATTTTAAAAATAAATCTTCAATATCTGCATGATCTGACTGTATAACATCATGGTAAAATAAAATCTTATTCTCTTTAATAATTTGTTTCGCCACCATATTATTTAATCGACTTTGAGCGGATTGATCAGTAAAAGTATCTAATAAGCATACCAACTCCAATTTATTTCCTCGTAGCAAGGAAATAAAAGTTGCCACTTTATCAGCCCCCCCTACCGGAACAATCATAACTTCAGAGTTTAACCCTTCACGTCCATTCTCTTCTAATATTGTTGAAATTATTGATAAGTATGTTAAATCTGAAATTCCCTCTACAAGTAAATTCTTCTTTGATACAAATAAGTTCTGTGCTAAATCATATCCTAAAGCGGCTTGTAATGGAAATAGTGTGTTCGGATCCTTCTCTTGAACAGAATCTAATATTGTAGTTCCATCTTTTTTCTCGAACACAGTTCTAACCTTATTTAACTTATCAGTTTCAATCATAAATGGTGAATGTGTAGTATAAATAATCTGATAATCATTTGATAAATCAAATATGAATTTTAACAAATCATTCTGAGCCTTAGCATGCAAATTTAATCCGGGTTCATCAAGCAATAATATATATGTCGTATCTCTCTTTTCTTGAATTTTCATAAACCATACTAAGAAAGAAAAGAACCAATTAAAACCTTTACTTCTATTTTCTAAAGGTAATGAAACACCGGTTCTTTGATTTTGAACTCTAATCTCTAATATTCGATCAACAATTCTCGTATTATTATAACCATCAATTTCTTCTTTTTTATCTATTTTAAATAGTATTTTTAAATTCTTATTAGTTTTCCAATACTTAAATAATTCAGCGGAAATTATTTAAAAATGTCGTTTATCCGCATTATTACTGGATTTTATGAGTTTTAGGTTGAGCAACGGTTAAGCAACCGTTTTAAACTTAAACAGATTTTAAAGCTCTCACATTTATATTTCTCGGATAGAATAGTGGAGCCCAAAGAACTTAATGAGCTTTAAAACGTTGGCTCGATTATACTTTGACGGAGCAGAAATTATTAATGTTTTATCACTATTAATATATACTGCCTTTACATCATCTGTCCAAATAAAATCAGGAAAATGCTCGACCAATCTAAGGTCCTTCCATGTTTCCCTACCAACAAGAAGTATGCCTTGCCCTAGCCTCTCCTGCATGGAGCATATTATATCCCATGCAGCTGCGTAATTGTCTACTTTTACCGCGTCCCTCATAAAATGTGGGTCTTTATTAAATACTTTCAGCATTACTCCCACCTCCTATTATTACCCTAATTACACCATAATTTTAAATCATACGCAACGGCTATTTGTAAACAAAAAAAGACCTTACCAGGACATATTCCTAGTAAGGTCTTTTACATTATTAGAATCAATCCATGAGTCCACCTGCTCATGCTCAGGAGATGTATGAATCACCTCGCTATCCGCGTATCGCAATTCCTATTGTCGCACCCGCTCCTAATATCTGTGATAGGTTGCGTTGCATCTTGAGACGTTTGATAGTCCTCTCGTCTTTTTCGACTTTCTCTTTCAATTCTATCAAAGAGTTCGACATTTCGTTCAAGGTAACTTCTTGCTTCACTAAGTCCGCTTTGGCTGTTTGTAATTCGCTCTCCAATTTGTTGATTGTATTCCTGGCTTCGTCCAATTCTTGTCGCTGCTTCACGGCTATAGTCTGTGCTTCTGTCAATGGAACGTTGGACGCGTTGATTAAGTTCAATGCTTTCTCGTTGTTGTTCTTGAGCTCGTTCCACTGCGTTAATGGCACGTTGATAGTCGGTTCCGCTTGGCTGGTAGAAGATGTATCCGATGCAAAGGCAGATGACGAGCCCAATACCACAGACAATAATATAGCGGTAAGCAGGGTTATCAAATAGTACTTTGATTTTATCATACATTATTCCCCTCCTGTTGCGTAATCAGTAATGCCCCTTGCGATAGCACGCACAATAGTATCAAGGTCATTGTTAAGTAGTGCTAGGTCTTCATCATTGTCGATGAATGCCATTTCTACCAACACAGCTGTTGCATCCGTGCCGTTTAATACCCATAAATCGGTACGCTGTTTTACACCACGATCAATCGTATTAATACTACGGATGATTTGCGATTGGATGTCGTTCGCTAGACGTTGGCCATTGAAAGACTTGTACAAAGTTTCTGTGCCACGTGCCTGCGTATTAAAAGCGTTACAATGGAGCGATACGAATATATCTGCGCCCCATTCATTAGAAGTTTCACATACAAGACCTAAGTCATCATTCTGTAAAGTTCTAACTTCACATCCTGCCGTTTGTAAATAACAAGCCAATAACTTACCCGCATCACGAGCAACGTCGCATTCACGACGTCCTGTGTTAGGATTTACTGCTCCGCTATCCAGGTCAATATCATGACCTGGATTTATAAATATTTTCGTCATTACTACTACCTCCTTCTAATTTATCAGGAACACCATTATTGTTCCTATCCAACCAAAGTCCTAGGAAGCCTACTACGGCTGTCAATACACTAGGAATAAATATGTGGTCAATAATATTGAGCCCAACATCAATCAGCTTATTAGTTTCACTTGATACATAGCCCCTAGCAAATGCCATAACATACTCTGTTATGACTAGCCAAATAGGAATTAGCATAACAAGTACTAGAATCCGTGTCGCTAGTACTCCAGTAGGTCTAATATTAGCAACACGAACAGCACCATATGCTGATTTCAGTCGGTTCATGATTTGATATTTCATTATCAGTCCCCTCCTATATCGTCCGTGTTAAGAGTGATACTTCTTCCTATCGGCATATTGTTCAGAACTTGGATATGCATCAGTTCAGTACTCAGACTCTGAACTGTGGTTTCTAGGTTATTGAGCCGGTGAAACTTCGCAGCATCTCGTTCTTCCAGCTTGACCAATTGCTTTAGTATTTCCTGATTGCTTTTTGTTAAATCAGCGATACTATTGATAGCATCGGATAACTTATCGTCATAGTCCTTACGCTGTTTATCCATGCGTCGAGCCAAATGATCATCTAATTCTTGCTTAACCGCGACTAGCGAGGTATGTTCTAAGAACCACACCATAGCACGAAACGAACCCCTAAGGGCAGCCCAGATGACCCCTAGGAGGGTCACCCAAAAGCCGATATCTGCAAAATAGGGAGGTATGCCAAAATCCATTAGCAATAATCTAATTTCATCCATTTAGGCCTCCGCTTTCTCCCATTTCTCGTTATAAAGGTTCCATTTCTTGCTATGATCTGGATTGTAGACCTCTAATGAAATTTTCTGCATCATAACATTTTGTGGCGGATGAGATTCCTCACTAACGGTTATTTTATTAACCCTAATTAGCCCACTAGATTGTAAATTAAGATTATTACCCGACCATACAAATGCCGGTATATTAATCACTGCAAAAGAACTGCCAGCGAAAGCATCCCTATCAATATCAGTGGCCTTCGGCAAATTAATAATATTGTGTTCGGTTCCAGCAAATGCTAACGCACCAACTTTAACAACATTCGGACAGGTGAGTTCACCTTCCAAATCTGTGCGGCCATAAAATTGCTTAGGTAAAATTTCTGTAGCCGTTTCCGGATTGAATTCAACAAGACCTTTGATTTTAACAGTGTCAACAACATGATCGATTAAGTTAAGATATTGAAGATAAATATCATCTGTGCCATAAGGCTGAATTTTAATAGTTGCACTCCCGGATTGAATTTCAACAGCTTCTGTTTCACCACTCACTCGAACTTTAAAGCCATCTTGCCCTGATACACGAACTTCCGTATCCCCTTTTCTTGGCTCATTAAAGGTAAGCGGCGCATAAGGTTGATCCGCCAACGCGTGAACAATAGCAGTTAATATCGCTTCAAGGGTACTACTATTAATAAGAACATTCTTACCTTGAAGTGCTGAAACAACGCCTGATAAGTTGGGCATCTTCGCTTTTAAGGATTCCAACCACTCCTCCTCGGTTCCTACGAATCCATGTGCTAAAGCGATTTCATAAGCACTTTTTCCATTATCGCCTACCATGGTTGCTTTTACTTCCGCCTCTACTTTAATTGGACCTTCAAGTCTTACTGGTAACGCTTTGTTTTGCATAATACATTCCTCCTCTAATCATGCATGGCCACATCCTGAATTATGTTGACTACCCCCATGCCCAGATTGTAATATCGGCTAGGCTCCGATTCCTTATATGCAAAAGCATCATACACATGCTCACCAAAGGACTTAATTTCTAGGGTATCCTTTCCGGAAATATTGAATGTCGCAATCTTCCCAGATGCCACCCCTTGCACTTTAATAACAAGCGGACCGCTTGCTCGCTTTCGTATGGCGAATACTGACTTAAACCCGGTCAAATCCACATTGTCATCTTGGACCACGTAAACTATCCCGAAATCCTCGCCAATGTTGAGGTCTATATCTTTTACATTCATTACTTATCATCTCCCTTAATTGAATGGAATCGAACCTTGTTTTTCGTATCCGGTCACATCAACTACCAAATACTGAGATGTAGTCTTACCCGAGCAACCTACAGGATACGTGGTGACTGTATTCCAATCAATGAACTGATACGATTTCAGCGATACAGTACTCTCATCGTGAAATCTGAACGTTTGCCACACTCGCCCCGTGTGTGACTTTTTATCTCCATTATTGATATTTGGCCCCCAAACGGATACATCGATTACGGACATGGGTATAATTGCAACCTTGACGCCATATGACTTTGGGTCACGGGCCATGTTTGTAAAAGTATCCGGAACGTAGTTTGATAACTGGTTATACCAATCGTGCGCATAGTGATCAATTACACGTAGGTACCTGATGCGGCTATCATATATCACATCGTTCTGCAGATTGTAATCTGTTGCCCAAGACGCTTTATAATATTTGTGCCGACCAAGAACCTGCAACGCTGTATTAGGCTTACTACTTCCTACCTTATCAACAAATCGAATACGAGGTGTGCCTGCATTAGCCGTAACATCCTCGAAATAACCGAAGCAGTAGAACTTGATGCCAGCTTTTACTTCACTAACCATTGCTTGCGTTACCTTTTCGCCTGGCTTAATTACATCCACTATCAGTACCATTAATTGCTCACGACGTTTATGGACCCACTGAGCTGCGAATTCATATCCTTGTGGAACTGATACTGCTATAAGAGGTGCGTCACCATGATATGCGTAATTAGTGGCATAAAAGACCTGGATTACATTAGCCTCCCCCGCAATATATCCGTATTGGTATTTACTTGTAGGCACCAACATAGGTGCGTAAGCTACAGGTTTGAGTGGGGTTTGAACCGTTGGCGTTATCCCCCTCATCGCCCCGGTGTAGAGAACCGCATCTTTTTGTTTAGGGAAACTGAGATATACTAGATTGTCATAGGTATCGTTTATAATCGTGACACCTTCTTTATTCTGGATGTTAATAAATTCCATACGCCAGCCACCCTTCATACGTAAGATCCTTAAATTGACGATTGATATTATATTCATCCTGGGATACTGCAAAATAATATGTTATGATATTGCCCCTAACCTCTGCCACTAAGTACTGTCCCATGGCTGCAGCCCAGACATGTTGCCCAGGCTGCAATCCATTCACAGTAATTTGTTGGCGCCGATTTGGGATGTCAGATACATACATCCGCCCCTCAATACGTGTGAGCCTTTCCTTGAGATTTAGTATGATATTGCCGTTAGCATCATAAGCTAATACATGCGGTTCCATAATACCTCCTACCAGCATCCAAGTTTAATCCGAGGGTTATTATCATCATCAAAACCTGTAATAAGATTATCCTGAATCTCAACACGAGCACCGGTCTCTCTCGAACGAAGTAACCCGATTGTACCGGACACCGCCGATAAACTATCAACATGTAATTTGTCGGCAGTAACTGCGTTAGCCTGAATCATCTTATTAACAATGACGTTATCATCGAACTTAGTCGCTCCGGTGATGTGAATCAATTTCCCCGCAATGTATACACCGGACTGACTGAGGTTAATGCGAGACACCAACTCACCACCATCAATCTCGCCAATACTTTTTTTAACTTGTAAATCGATGCTACCAGCTAACTCAGTAATGCGAGATTCCGTATGTGACGCCAAATTCGTAATTCTTCTAGTGGTCTCTTCAGAATTCTTATTGAATTTCTTATCAAGTTCCTTAATTCGTTCATCAACTTTATTCAGCCCAAGAGACTCAAGGTCTAGCAAGCTAGCATCAATTTGTGTCTTAATCACGACTTGCTTCTCGTTAACGAGTCCATCTCCGAACACATCCACAAACGAGCAACGTATCCGATATATTCCGGCTGAGTTCGAATACGTCAGCATGGTGCTAGTAGTTTCAAAATCATCAGTACGTTCATCTCCGATCACGTGGCATCTGATTGCGTATGCTTGTGCCGGCTTAGTAGAGAAGTAAAGATTAAATCCCCCTAACTGATTTTTTACTACAAGCTCAGGCGCGGCCAACTGCGGAACGTTATACTCGTACGTTGCTGCAGTCGAGTATTTGCCCAACGTGCTGCGAGCATAAAGATAAACAGTATCTGCTCGTTTAGTTAAAGTAAGTACAGCAGAGGTACCTTTAACTCTTGCCAATAAAGCATTCGTATCTTTACCAGGATTATTATCGGTACGTAATTCGTAATAGTCGACGTCAGCATTCAGCACCTCATCCCATGATGCGGTGGCATTTCTACCGAAAGTAATACCGAAGTTGCTAGGCATATTGGGTATCGCATCCATCGGTTTGACTAGCACATCAACCATTTGGGCTGTTTCTGCTCGGTTGCCAAATCGGTCAACCGAAATTGCTTTGATTCGATACTCCTCACCTGGACCTAATGATTTGATAATAACCTGACTATTACTACTGCCAGCGTACTGCCATTCTTGCCCTGGCACAGGCTTTCCGCTCTTCGACTTTAAGAGATACCAAATCTCCGCCACATCGAAATTGGCAGGATTACTAGGCGGATCAAATAGCACCTGTAAGTCGTAGTAAACACTTTTATCGGCCGTTTGATTGTACCGACTTAGGACACGTAAATTCTGAACATCCTCTGGCGTCTGCATCTTAGGTATGGCTATAGATTTTGTCACGCCAGTAGTCAGCTGGCCTAACTCATTAATTGCCTGCACGCGTACTTCATAGTTCGCGCCTAGCAGCACATCGGATATTGTGGTAGTATTTGTGGACGCTGGGTAGTTTCCGATATATGTCCACGTATCGCTTTTTACGTTTCGGTAATTCACGACTACGTTTGAGACTTTTCCATCACGAGGTAACTGCCACGTTACACCTATACGTGAATACATGATGCCGTTAGCACCATAGACATCGCTCACTAACCCTACTGCTTGAATATCAGATGCACCGTGATTCGTATAATCAATACTTGGCACCGTGCCATCATCTGATACATAGAGTTCTGGATAATATTCCATGCATTGAATCTTACGAGTCATTTCTGATAGTGTCTTTGTAATAGCCAACACACGAAATGGCTTAGCCGATTTGGAGACCTCTCCGAATGCATATACCGCATCAGGCTGCACCGGTATAGCCTCTTTAACAATCACATTGAGACCTGATACATTTACTACGTTAAACGTAGAGACGATATCCGTAGAGTTGCTACGGATCAGTAACTGATAATTCTTCCCTGGTTGTACCGACACTTCCTTGTCGAGTGTAATCGTCTGGCCACTTACCGCGACCACACGACCGCCCTCGCCCCATTCAGGTATGTCGTGCTGAATTAGAATGATATCTCCTACCGTGCACGCTATGGCATCTGTAAACGCCTCTATTGTCACAGTACGTATTTCATATTTATTGCATCGCAAGAAATGCTTACCGTGTTTATATGCCTGCTCAAGACTGGTGCACCCCATGAGTTCAACTTGTGCCGGATTTGTTAGCGTATCCGACTCGTCGTAAGTATCCCCATATACTGGAATGACGTCTCGCTCATAATCCTTATCCTTGTTAAGGAACGATATTTCAACAGAGTTAGCCCTAGCCTCCACACCTTGAAACTCTTCAGTAAAGCTGCCGTGTTTTATATTGGCCACAGTAAACAACTGTACCGGTGTAGATTGATAATCGCTAACGCATGTGAACCTGGTTCCTACAGGAATTACTTTCCCTCTACCTACTGCTTCTGGATACTTTAACGCATCCCATAATCGCATAGCGGTGTCATATATATAGTTGAATGTAAACCCATTTGTTTTGCACTTATCTGCCCATGCCTTAAATGCGTTATAGTCAAGGCGCATATGGGGCTGTCCAAATACAATATATTCACCGCCAATCTTACGACAGATGTGGATTAAATCATAAGCAGCCCAAGCCGGGTTATCAGCTGGTTGTGCTTCATACTTATTGATGTACGGATTAAATACATACACCTCTGAGCGCTCTTGAATCCATGTCACTTTTGGATCGGTACCGCTTAGCTGAGATGTAGCCAATGCCTTAATTCCAATGAGGGCTTTTCCCGGATGTACAAAATCATCATAAATAATTTGGGTTAGCTGCACCCAGTAGACCTTATTGACATGGCGCAAGCTTTTACCATCTTTCGCACTGCAGCGCATACGGATTTCGTAGCGAGCCTTTTCGAGATTGTCAAAGCGAAATACACGATAAAACGCGTTATTTGTCGCCTCTTCAATTCGTCCTGCATAATCGGATGTATTTGTCACGCTATTATCTGACTTAATAAAGTTCCACGCATCACGGCGCTTAATATGTCCGGCCATGCCCTTTTGATTTGCTAAAGGTAATGCCTGCCAGGACTCATCGCCTACCTTACGAATTTCTGCTTTCAACGTGACAGACGTACGGTCAGCGCCGCCGCTATCATTTGAATAATATAATCCGTTTGGAAATCCAACAGTTAACTCTATCGCGTCACACGCATCGCCTTGTACCTGTTGTGTATTCCATGATTCAGTCAATTCATAGTTTAGGGATTGATCCGCAAAGTTATCATTGAAATTTGGGATAACTGTTTGGTCATTTGTGCCCTTTCTGATATCCACCTGCACATCCTTATAATTACTGATTGGGTTAGCATTAATACGAATATCTTCTATTTTTGATAATTCGCCCTCACCCGCACAGTATAAAAGGTTAAGGTATTGCTTTTCGCCATCACTAATTACATGGCGGGATAATAATAACCCAGCGCTTTTCATCCGGCCATATGTTACGGCTAAAGGGTAACCTTGCCCAGTAACCGTTTCAGTACCTCCCCAGCCATATGTATTTGACTGTTCGGAATTCGAACGGTCAACCTTAGGAGCAGTTAACTTTGAAATGATAGCATTACCTATCATCCCTACCGCCATAGCGATGACTGACCGCCAAATCAAGCTTTGGATACCAAAGATAGCACCCGAAGCAATACCACCGGTAAATACAGCCATCCCTATTGATAGAAGAACGCCAAAGAACTTACCCTCAACTCGGGGCATTACTACAATGTAATCTTCATCGTTTACAACTGTATCCGGCGCTGCTTCATGTCCATTTACTGAGTACGCCCATTCACCAGGTGCACTGAAGTAATAGCTGATAGACTTGCCCTGTTTAAATGGCAAATATTTTGTATCCCGTTGCTCTGGCTTGAACGGATTATTTACAATGATTACATTAACCATCTGCTACTCCTTCCTTTCATAAATGTGCTTCAATCGAGGCACATACTTTGATATGTGCTCAATACAGGTGCCGCTGTGTTCAGTAGCATGTATAAATTTACCTTCGCCAAGATAAACCCCTACATGATCGAGATTTTTACCATATAGTGCAAATACCAAAACACTCCCTGGCATTGGCTCACGAACCTCGCGCCATTCATCCATTTGGATTTGGGTATATTCGGGTAGTGATATTCCACTACGCCGATATACCTCAACAACTACATCCCAGCATTTCATTTCCGAGAATGGGGTACCTATCATATCAGTCAAATCACTTATTGGATGCATATAGTCCTCCTTGCGGAATAGTAGGTTCTCCTCCAAATCGAGTACTGTTCCCCAATTCACGACATCGCGCTAGGGTTTTATTACATTGATTTTCGTGACCCTTATATCCACATTGAATCCCTTTAAATTTGAACGGGCAGAAATCCTTCATCACACGGATTAACGGGAATCGTCGAGTAAAGCTAAAGTCAGTACCCAGTGTAAACTCCATCCATTCTGCGTTTGCATGAGTTCCCGTAATTACGAAATGCTCCTCTTGCTCGCACACATCAGGTATGTTCGTATTCACTACACGAATGATGACATTGGCTCCAGTGAATCCATTATTAGACTCTGCCATACGCTGGATTGTCCGAGTAACGTTAGATACAGATAGCTTAATATTAGGCAAATCCGTTGCATTCTCAGTGACATCTTGAATGGTAAATGGAAATGCAATATAAGTATTACCTTGAAATTGGATATTCTCCGTATTGTATACCAATCGAATCGTATCCCCTTTATACGATATTTCTAACAGCATTAACCACACACCTGTGGCCGATATTTGGTTTTTCTCTAAAATCGATGCCGTTGAGAGCGGTAACATGTTATACCTCCTGTAATTTCACGGTTCCCATCCACACTCCGTAGTCGTTTGCAGCAAAGTCTAACTGATCAGCAAATCTCACTTGAAGTGTTTCACGAGTTTCGGGATGCATCCAATCGAAAATACCGGAGCAGTTTACCTCATCGAAGAATGCACGTAACCGATAATACTCAGTAGTTGGCAACTTGTACCCTACGGAATATGTTCGCTTGGTTTTAGTTGTTTTCCTACGCGTGATTAACGTCATATTCTCGACTTGACCCTTATAGGTTACGTCCGGTGTAGTTTCCTGGATTGGATATATCGGATATCTTATATCTGGAAATGTAGCCATAATTAAGTTGCGGCCGCCCTTATGGCGTCTCGCACACCTCCTTTATTTGTGTTAGCTGCACGAACTAATACATCAATGATATAGTTCTCGCCGTCGAATCGAGAGTTCTGTTGTTTGCTTTCGAGTTCTTGGCCAGACTGATTGACGATATTAACAACTACATTGTTGCTTGTAGCTCCGCCGCCCATTAATCTACGAGTTTCGCTTGCTGTGTAAATACGATGGGATCCAGAGGACTGTAATAGTTCTGGTCCGTTTTCACCAACCAACATAAGCCCTGGGTTCGTTTTTCCTCCGGCAGCAAAACGATTGCCTGTAAATGCCGAACTAAACGAACCTCCACCAGCAAAGGATGATGTTCCTTTTGCAGCACCTAGCGAACCTATGCCACTAACGGCGCCGCCAAATAATCCTTGTAACTTAGGCATAACATATTGCTGGAACGTCAACTGAATCATCATCTTAATAATGGCGTTTGTCATATCCTTAAATATGTCCTTAATACCTTTACTGAATGACTTCGTTCCTGTCGCCATATCCTCGAGATTATTTGTCCATGCCGAGTTGATAGAGCTCATCGTACTATCAAAAGTAGACTTCGCTAAATCAGCATAATTGGTAGTCTCTTGCTTATATTGTCGTGCGGCTTCTTGTAGGCTCGTTTTCAGACTGCGACCTGCGAGTTCCCATAGTTTTTGTTGCGACTCTAATAGGTTCTTTTCAATCTGCAGTCTTTGCGTAGCCGTTAACTGGGCCTCATTGACTTCACTCCGTGCATAGTCAATATAGGTCTTTAACTCTTCAGCAAGTAAAGCATCTGCATCACTGCGAGACAATCGGCCAAGAGTAACCATATTGGTTAAGTGGTCAATATTTTCACTTGTTTGCGTGTAGGCTAACTCTCTGATTTTCTGCTCAGTATCAGACGCCACTTTTAAGCGCTCTGCTTGAGCTTTCTTTTCAGCGAGTTCCTTATCGCCTACTGCCTTTATATAATCACGGACGCTGTCATCAATCTGCGCCTTTTGTGCTTCAGCTTCCGCTTTGAGTAATTGCAATCGGTCGCCGGTGCGTTCAAGATCGAGTTTTTTAATATCCTCGTTCATCTTACGAACACGGATAGCCTGATTTCGTTGTGCTTCAGCTAATCGCTTTTGGTACAACTCCTCATTCTTAGCTCTAACTTGGGCGGTTAGATTTGACTCAGCAAGCTTTTTGGCATTTGCCGCACTACCTGCTGAATCAGCCATAGAACTCGAAGCACCTGCTAATAAGCTAGTATCTACATATCCTGTAATAGCACCAAAATCGCCTGTAACAGATGGCTTAGCAATTACACCCGTGCTTGAATTAGCGCCAGTATATCCGCCGTTTCCGTCACTAATGACAATATGATTATCACCAAGTACAACCACACCGTCTCCGGCTTTAGGAACATATCCATCGCCCTCATCATGCCAGGCACCAGCGGCTCTTGCTGCGTCCATGATAGATGGAACATATCGAGGTACATCCTTGCCGAATGCTTGTAGTACAGAGTCAGAGAATAGCTTGCCGCAATCCGTTGCCCATGTACCATCTGCTCCTAACTCGTATGCCTTACCGAGTTGTTCATTAGCTGCATCCAGTACGCTCACGGCTTGTCCTACAGCACCACTATTCACACCTGAAACAGAACGGATAATATCACGAATATTCTTATTGTTAGCTTCATACTGGTTCTTAGCAGTTAGCTTATCAATTTCATATTGACTGCCATCAATTTGTAAGCTCTGCAAAGTAAGAGACCTATATAGTTCAGACATACGCTCTACGGCACTTGCTAACTTCTCGGCTGCTTGTTGAGCTTTCTTTGCAGCCTGCTCTTGGGCTTTTGCCGCTTTCGCGGCCTCTTCATTCGCCTTATTGATAGCCTCGGTATTCGTTAATCCGCCATTAGCAAGGTCCTCTTTTGCTTTTGCAAGTTCTTCATCGAGTTTCGCTTTCGCAGCATCCGTCTCTTCTTTTTGCTTTAAAGCCGCATCGATTCTAGCGCCCTCTTCTTTTGTAGCTAAGCGGTCATTTTTAATGAATCCGAATAAAGCTGAGTCTTCTATCCAATAACGTGCATCATGTGATTCACGGAACTTATCAGACATTCCTGTTGTTGAGTTCGTATTCTTGTGAATACGTTTACCGTCAACTTCAACATTTAGATAAGAACCAGCTGTTTTAGATGCATACACTGCATCATATATGTTCTTAGCAGCTAGCCCTGCTACCGTAGCCAATGTTACCCATGGGCCCGCGGCAGCAATTGTAGCTAATCTCATAAATCCGAGTGCACTGGTTAGTGACCTCATGACTATGATTACTGCCCCAGCTTCTGCACCGAATTTAACAATTCCACCGATAGCTTCCTTTTGCTCGGCTGTCATTGACTCGAATTCTTTAGCGACGTCTAATACACCTTTTGCGTAGTCGTTAAATACAGGAACTAACTCATGACCGATGGATACTGCAAGTCTTTTTCCGGTATTTTCTAAATCTTTTAACTCCCGATTTAGCTTCGCGGACTTATTTGCAGTCTCATCGTCAATGATAAGACCCATAGCTTTGGCACGTTCAGCCACCTTGTCCATCTGTTCAGCGGACATGTTGAGCATGGCGTGCATTTGATAGCCAGTACGCCCAAAGAGTTCCATTTCGACACGAGTCTTTTCAGCCCCGTCCTTCATCCCCCTTAGACGTTCCTGTATCATCTTAAATACTTCAACGGTATTCTTGCCTTGGATGTCTTCAAGCGTGTAGCCTAATTTACTAAATATATCGGTACCGAGTTTCCCCTCTGCCCGAGCGACTTCCATTTTCTCTTTGGCTGCTCCGACGTTCTTAGAGAACTTAGCAAATGCACCAGCACTATCCTCCATAGCAACACCCATATAATTGGCCACTGCTAATAGTTCGCTGGTTTCTTTTGCCGTAGCACCGGTAATACCTGATAATTTCTTAACGGCTACGTCCCATTGGATAGCCTCCTTGGCCAATTTGGCACCGATGCCTACTACACCAACACCAGCACCTATCGCCATGAGGTCATTCTTCATTTTGCCAAGGGCGGATTTGGCGCCTTCAGCACTAGCTGTAATTTTCTTGAGTCCGGCTTCCGTATTTTTATCTGTCAGCTGAACGACAATATCAATTAAATTATTGGCCATTCTTGTGCGCCACCTCCAACTCTTTAGCTTCCAAGATTACAAGCAAATCTATAAGGTGCGGTAGTAGCTCGATGCCGTAAGCCCTCGCCACTTCTAACACCGCTGGCATATCAAATCCAGCAATACCGCCTGAATGCCAACGTCGCTGCATCCGGCTTGCATTGTATACTCGCATTGCTTGTCGCGTTCCGTCTAATTGATGCGGGGAATTAAACTCGCACTCCGAGCAGTCAAAATGCTGTTTGGTCTCACGTTGCATCTTGATACAATCAGAACAGTATTTTGGTTTGTCGGAGTTGAGCCAACTCCACGCATCAATTAGTTTTTTTCAAGTTCAGCCTTTTTCTCATGCGTAAAGCGCATGGTGTCAAGTGCAACTTCCATAAGATCATTATCTGGCGCTGCGTTGATTTCATCTTCGGTCAAGCCATAGATGTGTTGCATAATCCATTGCGCAAGCTCACGAGAACGTAATAGGCGTTCTGTATCCGGTGCTTCTTCCGGAACTGGGGTATACAATGGGTCTAAACCAGATTTAATTAATTCACCACGTTCAGCGAATGTTAAGCCTCTTACTTTGATATCTTCAAATGCCATATGGGCACCTCCTAGTATTGTTCTTGATTATTAACTAATGTAATGATGGATGCAGAGCGACCGGCATCTGCACGATAGTATGCTTTAAACGGCAATTCAATATTGACGCCACGAGGACCATCGATGCCTGGAGATTGTCGTTCGTACACAAGTTCAGGCAATTTGAATGTAAGCGACCAGTCATCTTGTTCAAGTCGCAATTCCAAGCTGGATTCCGTACCGTTAACCGCTTTGTTTAAAAGATCCTTATTTTGGAAGAATGCTTTAATCGTCCCAGAAATTGACACAATACCTGGGTCGATGTATGTTCTAAAGCCTTTACCGCCGATAGCGTAAGAATCACCATCCAAGCCAAAATCAAAGTTGATATCGCAACTTAAAATGTTGGCCACCGTAACGCCGCCTTCTTTAATTGTTGCGTTTAGGTTTTGGAACGGTAAGAAATTAACTGCTTTTGCTGCAGCATCAAATGTAGTGGCCGCTAATGTTTCCTTACAGCCCATCACATCAACGGATGCAGTTAATTCGGCATCGCCGCCGAACTTAAATCCTAATTTACTAACTCGTGCGCCAGCAAATTGCTGGAACACGTTAACATCAGGGTACCCCTGCTCAATAGTTAACGACGGCATTGTGTTACCGATTTTAAACACATGCTCAGACTTCTTATTTGGCGCTTGGCCAGTTGTATTAGAAGTCGGTTGACCGAATGCAGCTTTTAGCCAGTATCCGATGTCGATTACACCAACAGGCACGACTAAACTACCGGACGTGTCAATGTTGCCACGGAATGGTGCTGCAGGATTACGATCGCCACGGATTACGGTGGAATCGTTTAAATTTTGACTAGCTTTCACAGAGCTAGAAATGATTGGCGTGATTACACCACCAGTGGATGGCGTTGTACCAAAATCCGCCTCAAACGCAATCGCCACATGGGACTGAGAACCCTGTGCACGTTTTGCTGTTGCCATATGCATTTCCTCCTTTAATATTCAATATTCCCGCCGATTACATGCGGGATGGTAATAGTAGCTGTCAGGCGCCCAGTAAATACAGGACGCCAGTTCATGCTATCCAATTCATAATCTATATCGATAACCGGGAACGCCGTGTTGACCCTGCAGATGCACTCGATAATTAGCTGCCCTAAATTATCTGATTCAAGGGCCCCATCATATCGAATGATATTCTTATCGCGAATTGCGCCTTGACGTACAATACCCCAGACAATCATCAACGAATAGTGATATTCGTCGTTAAATCCTTCTTGTTTGCTACTTGGCAGTAATATGATGCAAGGGCAGTCATCTTCAAGCGGGGCGTCAACATCGTCATAGCCGACATACAGTTGCGCCGGCTTTCCGTATTTGTCATTACAAAATTTATTTAATCCTTCATCTGTCGATAAGGCTTCCGCCCATCGGTTCACTATACGTGACATGGGGATTGTTTGTTGTAACATTTAATATCACCTTACCTTATAGTTACGTCGAGATGCGGATTGTGCAGCTGGACCATAAATAGCGTAGTCGCCTATCTTATCCTCGATATAAGGTTTAAGCTTAGGCTGTAACGCTGCTTTCATAGGACCATAAGTATGACGCGGCTGAATTTTGAACATCGATTTTCCCTTCGGTAACGGTACACCTGCAGCAAATAACTTCTTACGCATAGGCTCCGTAATCTGCTTGGTGTATCCTTCCTCGATACGTTCACCTAACCGTTTAGCCGAATTTGATAACCACCCGACACGGACGGATTGCTTGCCTTTGTCATATTGATATCCGACTGCATTCGATAGCTTACCGAGAGGACTGTAGCCGATCGTCCTAGCGCTAATACCCATATCGAGTAAGGCATTTCGCGATTTCGAGCCCCAGGCTTCCCGTTCTGCCCGTCCTCCGCTTTGATAAGCTTTCCGAAGTTTCGCACCAAATGCTGACTCAAATGCCGCCCTGCGAGCCGGTGCCATGAAGTTAGGATATCTACGTCCACCTGGTGCACCCGACCGAATGCCTTGCTTAATTTCCTTTTGCATCATCCAACCTGTTGACTTTAACGCTTTACGCATCCAATCTGGTTTGGTTTCCGCGATGAAATTCAGATACGGTGTGGCTGTGTCTGTAATCGTAATAGGTTCATTACTCATTACGGTCTCACCGCCCTCACGTTATGCACGATTTCAAGGCAATACATCGTACCGTCAAAGTTAGAAATGTGATCAACGTACCATTTTTCACCATTGATATACACTTCGTCTTTTGATCGTGGTTCAGGAACATCCTTAGCACGCACCAAAATCTGAGCCTTATCAGCTAGTGCTTTATCGACAAATCCGGAACCTTTGCCATCATATTCGCCAATCTCCACGCTAGCTTTGATAACTTGGCCTTTGTAGGTAATTCGCTCACCAAATACAGAAAGCAGTGCATTAGGCCTATATCCTAATTTCATAGTGCATTACCTCCTATGGAGTAGGCGGGCATATGCCCGCCTTTACATTACTTTTCTACATTTGGCACAAGAGCGACTTCCAATACTGTAGTACCTGGGCGTTTTTCTGTAAGAGCCACGCCTAATACTGGGTTAGTATCCGTCTTAGATGCTCGCTTTTGATCTTTGTCGAAATACACAGTATCACCTACTGCAAAAGAATCGGATGTTAATGCCGCTACTTCAAAACAGCCAGTTACCTTAACTGCACCGATTGAATTAGGACCAATGTTTGTAATTGCCACACCGTGCATTTTACCGATAGGAACGATGTCCCCTACTTCAATCATTTCGGTTGTTGTATTTTTAAAATCGACGCGGTCTAGTTCTTGAATGAATTTAGCCATATCTATTTACCTCCTAATCAGTTACTAATTATTTACCAGGATTTTTATACAAACCGCGGAAGTCGAGAGCTGTTGCGTTGCAATCGATTGCTACTTTGTACTCGATGCCGTCAACCTTGAAGCCTGTTTGCGTTTCTAAACGAGGTGTTTCAATGCCATTTAAGTACGTTACTTCGATAGTTTGTACATCTGTAGGACGGGATGCCAAATACCAAGCATGCGGATCCGTTAATGCTGCATCTACGACGATAGTGAATCGACCACTGAATGGGTTAACTGTATCATTGCTACGAGCAGGGTCTACCACAGATTTAACTACTTGATACGCTAATGCTTCGAGCTCAGGTGGAACAATCAAATACGTAGGTGAGATATTCAAATTACGATTTTCACCAATATGTTTTTGGCGACGCATAGCCGCTACGCCTGCAGCTAAAGATACAACACTTAACTCAGAGCCTGTAGTTGCTAAGTTCTTACGGTCTGCACTAAACAAAGCCTTTCCATCTTCTAACACAGTATTGCCGCTTAAAAGGTCATATACCATGTTATTGATTTTATTTTTTGCTGCACGACCGAATTTAGAAGAAATATCGTTAAATACACCCAAATCGTCATTAATAAGAGCTTGTCGAGTTAAGCTGAACGTACGTCCGAATGTCAATACACTAACATTCGTACCGGCTTCGCTCATTTGGGAATCCTTGAATTGTCCGCCCTCAGGGACAAGTTTCAATTCGGCTGCTTCGGAAAGCAAAATACGTTTTGCTGGTTTGAAGTCACGGTTACTGCCTTTTCCAGCCCATGTTGCAAATGTGGATGGTGCAGTTTCATAACCTTGCATCAAGGCCTTATTTGCTACATTAGACAACGCGATTGGGAAAGAGGATGTAGAGTTGATAGCTTCACGAGCTAATTCCAATCGATCGGAGTAATTAACAGTTAGACCTTCACGAGCTATAGACTCACGTGCTAATTCCATCAAGGACATAGAACGAAGTTCATCTGCACCTGGTGCAGGATTTGCGACTGGGATACCCATAGACATCATCAAAGCGTCCTGCATAGCCATGCGGAACTTATCAGAATCTGCTTCGCCGACTTTAGTAATTACTGGTTTATTGCGTTCACGCAACGCATCCATTACTACCTCACGAACTTCGGCAACAGATTTGCCAGATTTGATGAAATCATCTACACCATCAACTTCGAAATCACGGCATAGACTTGTGATTGTAGATACGCGTTCACGTTCTGCCGCAATCAACTTCTTAGCGTCATCTGCATTAAAACCTTTAACTCCGGACTCTGGTACTTCCGGTACTACTTGTGGCACGTTTTGCTCAGTGCCTTTTGCTTTTGCATCACCTTTCATAGGTTCCTCCTCATTATCATCTACACTTCTGCCTACCCCTACACTTGGATCCGCAGGGACGGACACAATACTAATTTCCAACGGCTCCCAGTCTGTGATTACATAACCCGGACCGGTAAACCGACCATTGGAGCTCTTGGAATCGGAATCAATTAATTCCTCGTATCGGCTTATGGAATACCCGACACTCACTCCCTGTAGCGTGCCTTTTAACACTTTTTGATAAATTTTTTCAGACTCATCGTCCTCGTCGAATTTAACGATCGCTTTGCCGCGATTGTCTTCAATCCACACATTCTCGATGTGTCCGACTACGGCATCACGGTCGTGATTGAATAACACTGTACCCAAACCATTATTAAAGCGGTCTAGGTTAATGCATCCGTCGTCATGACACAATATCTCTGTTCCGAACCATCTTTCATACGGCTCTTCAGAGGAGAAGGACAATTCGACGGTACGATCATCGTTCGCTTCGATATTTGTAATTTGCGCCTCTCGGGCATACTTACCTAAGAGCTGCTTCTTTGCAAATTTCCCCACTAGCTATCATCTCCTTTCATATCAGTGGTATTATCATCCGCTAGATTCGTTATGTCCCCATTCATATCAAGGGCAACACCCAATTCCTTAATGCGGTCTTGTTCCAGCTTCCGCTGTTCAAGTACTTCTTCCCAGTCCTTGCCTGATGCACTGCATACGTCTTCGAGCGTTGTAAGTCCTGCCTTAATAGCTTCCTTATTAGCATTAACTTCCTTAACAGGGTCAATCCAAGACCAGCCTGGAGCTAACCACGCTACTTTCTTATAAAGTTTTGGGTTTGCTGCATAGTCATTGGCCGGGATAATTCCCTTTAGGTAGCATGCTTCAATGAAAGCCCGCCATACCGGCATACAAAAATGCTCAATTATAAAACGCTGCATCTGCTTGAATGATTGCTGGTCCTCCAGCATATTCTGCCGAGCTGCGGAGAAGTTACCACTAATATTGCGCGTCACTATGTCCGCGCTTAGACCCATACCTGACGCTATGCGTCTTGTTTGCGTCGCTGAGTATTCTGATGCGGTTCCTGCATTTCGCTTAGGTTCCGCAAATGAAATTGATTCACCTGCACGTAGATGTTGGATAATCCCTGGCGCCATTGAACGAACTTTCTTGCCCTTACTATCAATCTTATTCACAACCATCGGGTTACCCCCAGTATTACTTGTTACGAACGCGCCAAAACATGCGGCTACACGAGCCGCTATAAGGTCGGCATCCATGTATTCGTCTACGTCGTGAATGCGCTTTAATACGAGTGCTAACATACTAACCCCGCGCAGTTCGCTAGGTCTGCGAGGCTTATGTAATAGAAAAGCCCTATTACTTGGCAGCCTTGCCTCGTTAAACGACCGTATTCCTAATGGGTCTGTTTGGAATACGTGATATGCTATTGGTCTTCCGTATTTATTAACTTCCACGCCATTAACAATACTGTTGCCATTCTCGCTTACCGATACGGCTCCGATATTCTCGCCCTCGATAAACTGTAATGATAGCGGTATATCCGCACCTTCGTAGGTCATGTTAACTAGGATTTCCCCGTCATAGACCATTCGGCGCAAAGCCATTTCTTGCAATTCATAGAACGTAGATATTCCTCGGATATCCGCGTTCTCTTTATCCACCCAATCAGACCAAGCCTCCTCAATTTTCTTATTGAGTCTTTCATTCAGCTTTCCTGCGCGAGTCTTGATTTTGCACTGTGGTTTTATGCCTGTGCCTACGACGTTCCGGAGTAACGCCAATACAACACTTTCAGCGAGGTCACTATTAAGTTCTGCTGCACGTGCACGGCCACGGATCAAATCTCGTTGACCAGATGCTACTTGTTCAGCTGTACCAAATACAGGCATCCAGTCGCCACTCAATCGGTCTGTTGACGCCGCATCATATCCACGTTCAAGCGAACTACGGAAATATGCTCTACGGGCAGCTCGTTCTGGATTGAAATATGCTATTACCTTATCGAGTATGTTCATCGTCGCTCCCATGACACGTAGGATGTCGTGCTATTACCTTCCTCATCATCAACGCGAGACATTAACTCACGTTCACGGGCGTATAATGTCGGCAGGTCATGCGTCTTAAATCGCTTACCACCTACAGACATCTCGGCGTACCCATTCGTCTCAATTTCCTCGATTATCGTTCGAATACGCTCCAAGTCTTCTCTTGCGCTCATGGTCTCACCTCCTTCTTAACTAAACCAACCTCGGCTATCTGCATTAAAGTCTTCATCATCCGTATCTTCGTCCTCCTCATCGGTATCCAGATTATATTCTGGTAAGTATTTAACACCTACCGAGTCCGCCACCATGGCGTTGTATACACACGTATCCAATAAGTGATTTGTTGGATGACTGGTTAATGGTTTCCATTGCACTGTAACTGCTCCGGTCTTTACATTTCGGATTTCTTGCTTTTCCTCCGACCGGAGGTGCTCCGAATATTCCTCTGGACAATCCTTAAATAAATGGATTGTGCCAGGCTCATTAGCCGGACGTACCATACGTGCAAATATAAAGTCCTTCCAGTAATCGGTATTTACTACGTACAGCTTCATGCCTCCGATGACGCCCTTCTCGATGCTGCTCATCTTATAAGGCGGCGCTAGAGGACTGTGCGAAGAATCACCTTTAACTGGCACGCATACTTCTGGATACTGCGCACAGTACTGATATACTTCATCTGTTCGGTAGCCACTATCGATACCGGCCCTCACAATCTTACGGGCCTCACCATACTCTGATGGATATTCTCTATCGATGAGTATCTCGGTTAAGTCTGCCCAACTACTTGCTTGACCATAATCGACTAAGTAACTTGATACACCATGAGCGTAGGCTCTAACCTCCCACCAGAAATGATCCTGCTGCACGTCGACGGATGCAATGAGTAATGGTGCATGCTGTGGCACAACACCGCGAGGAACTTCCGATTGCGTAAACACGAGATTTTGTGTGCTTTTAGTTTTAGCAGATTTCCACGGTTCTGCTAGCCACGAGTTGATAAAGTTCATCAACTCGCTTGGCTTATCCTTTGATTTAACAAACTCATATGCTACCTCCCCGAATGTGACCCATGGAGAATAAAGGGATGACAGATGATAGGCTACCGATCGGACGACTCGGACTTGCGAGTCATTCACAGTCCGCCATTCGCCTTGCCGGAGCATATCCATCTTGTGCTTATCATCAATACGGTGCTTACAATGTTCGCACTCATAATATGCGGTATCACGTATCATATCCGCATTGCCATGGTGTTCTTCCGGCCATTTTATCTGTTTGAATTTGAGGGTCTGCGACACCCCGCAATGCGGACATGGCACGTAATACTGCTTACGTTCATTTGCGTCCATATATGACTGCCAAATATTGCCACTTTCAATCGTAGGAGTTGATACTCTTACAATCTTCTTATCAACGAATGTCTTGGTACGTTCCTCAGCCAACTTAATCGGATTTGCTTCCTTGCCGGAGAAAGCTGGATACTTATCAATTTCATCAAAGAATAAGTACTTAATTGACCGACTTGATAAGCTGCTTGGTGAGTTCGCCCCAACAAGCACCATGTAGTTCCCATTAACGAAGTCTAACTCCAGCAGCTTACTGCCTTCGTCATATATATTCGCAAGCGGCTCTACGCTCCTAATCATCGGTTGCACACGTTTATCACTAGCGAATTTCGCGATAGTATCCGTCGGATAAACCATCATGACTGGTGATGCAGTTTGATGTAACGCATATCCGATCATATTGAGTTCGGCTTCCGTCTTACCTATCTGCGCCCCGAAACATAACGAGATGCTTTCAATAAGAGGGTCCGTAAATTTGTCCATAAGTTCCTTGAGATAAGGTGTCCGCGCTGTACGCCATCGTCCAGGTTCAGCAGATATATTAGTCAGTACCCTGTACTTATCTGCCCATTCCGAAACGGTGTATCTTTCAGGTGGCTTGAACGCTTCCAGTTCCTCGGGGAACCAGTCAACCTTTGGTCTTTGCTTTTCCCGCGGCTTTGACTTTCGGCGTGTACTCACCTTCGCGTGCGTAGCTTTCGAGGTATTCTTCGACAAGGCCATTCACCACCTTTTCTACACGAGCACGTTCCTCAGGATCCGTGAATTCACTTCCGACACGCTTACCTAATTTGGTAAATGATGTTTTTAATTCCAATATTCGGTTAGCCCATGCCTGCGCCACATCGGCACGAGGGACATATTCGCCATTAAGCACATCTAGCATTTTCTTTTCACGCGCGGCCTTTGCTTCTTTATAATCTGCTTCGGCTTCTAACTTACGAGTTGATGCGGATTTGCTTTTAGCGTTATCACCTTTCGCCTGTCCTAAATACACGAGGACTTCCCGGAGATTCCACCAACCTACAGAGGCTTTAGGCATCCCTGCTTTATGATGTCGAGAAATAATTTCCGGAGTGACCCGCAAGAGGTCACATAGTTGAGTGCTGGATACGAGCAGATTGCCCGCAGCATCAAATTTCACTCTCGGTTTTGTGTCCGCCATAGGTGTACTCCTTTCTAAATTCGTCTTTCTACATTCAACAGGAAAATTTTTCTCACAGAGAGAGGACCATCGCGCGGAGGCGACCAGCGGCGGTTTTTGCTCTAGGAAGTACCTTTTTCAAATTTTCATTTTCTCAATTACAATCGATATTGATAATGTAAATTTTGGCAACAAAAAAGCACCCGTTAAAGGGTGCTAGACTACCGCCTATCTCTGCAAGTAAAAAGGACGCCAGATGTATTTGGCGTCCTTTGCTAATTTAATTCTTGTGAAGTTTCCTAACTTTCACACTTACAGTATACCACACTTTGATGTACTGTTTTGTATTGTTTTGTATCGTTAACGCTAATTCAACAATTTGGCTCGAATTCGCCCTACCTCTACCAACGCCCTATCATGTAGCTCACCGCGTACCCGTGCTTCGCTGTAATGTAAGATTTGTGCCAGTTCTTTCCAGCTCCTTCCTTGCACGTATCGCTCTGTCAAAAGAACTGCCAGCTCATTTGGACGTACTTGGCTAATCACCCAGCGGACTTCCGCCTTGATTCTTTTAAGGCGGTCAATCTCCTGTCGTTGTAGTTCGACACATTGCTCAATACCTACCACGATATTTGATAAGTCGCTACAACTGCCTCCTGATATCCTATCCTTGCTATAATCAGTAGCGGAAAGGGTATCTGATCTGCGTTCTATTTGTGCTTCAATATCACGATTGATAGAATCAATCCTATCATCAATTCGTAATATCTGAAGCATGTATTCTTTATCGGTCATTCGTAAATCCCCTTACTTACTAACTCCCTTTTCAAGGGTACGGATATATCGATTGAGGTACCATTGTGCTTTCTTTAGGTCCTCTACTTTATCGCCTTTATACCCCGCACGTGTTACATACTTAACTACATTCCCTAAATGGTATGGTAGCCCTTGGTCTTCAATGAAGTCGATTACTTCGATATTACCCCTTGTGTAATGGGACGGGTGGTTCACCGCGTCGTGTTTTTTCGTAACTAGCTCAGAGAGTTTATTTTCCTTCTTAGCTTCCACTAAAGGTTTGGCTTTAAGATTCTTAGTAATCGTAGCTATAATTTCTTGTTTGGCCACTTCCTCTTTTTGTAATTCGTGGCTCACTTTTTTAAGTGTTTCCACTTTAGGCTCTTTAGAATATTTGGTTACACATTCTGGACAATATTTTGGCGGTCGTCCAGGTCTACCTTTAGGAACAGAAAATTCAATTCCACAACCCTCACACTTTGTGATTTTTATGTCTGGTGTTTCTTTTAGTGCAGGAGGTGTCATAATTTTCATGCAATTCGGACAATACTTTTCGTCCTTAACTAGCGTATATTTTTCTCCGCATCTGCTGCATTTTCTTTGCATAGTTCTACTCCTTATATAATTTTTATAGCTCTTTTATACTTTTAATGTATGTGCGACCGTTGCAATCATATGTTACACACACGTTCGTTACTTTTCGATATATATCAACATAAGTTTCATTTTTATCACCGTTGTGTGTGACTTCAATAAATTCATCAAAATCTCGTCCAGCTACGATTGCTTTCCAGTTTTGTAAAGTTTTACAAAACCAAACAACGAACATCCTGTTTAGGTCTCCGTCAGCAGCGAGATAATCAAATTTATCTACACCGTACAATGCTTTTTGTGCTGCTTCAATTGCTTTTTCTTGTAAAGTCGAATTGTATCTCATTTTATGTTCTCCTTGTAATCGTTTTAGATTAGCCGCATGACGTTTTAAAGTTTCATTGGCTGCATATTGTTTTAATTCCTCGCTAGCTGATAACTTAATAGGTGGCGGAGGGGGATTATTAGGTCTCTCATACAATCTACCTGGAGTCAGCCTCAATGCAGCCATGTATTTTCGATTATCAAGATATTTATCAGTGATATCTATAACTTGAATAGTCGTGTAACTCACTATTACCACGATGGCTCCGATTAATCCTGCCATTATAAATTGATCCATATTAATCATCCTTTCTATATAATTCTTTACGATATTTGATAGCTTCGAGTAGTGCATCTTGCCCTACTTCTTTGCGTTCTAGCGCTTTCATAACTTGTTCATCCATCGTCCCTTTGGTAACTAGATGATGGATAATCACAGGTTGTGTTTGCCCCTGTCTATGAAGTCTCGCGTTAGCCTGCTGATATTGTTCTAAACTCCAAGTTAGTCCGTACCACACTATAATGTTTCCGCCTGCTTGAAGATTTAATCCGTATCCTGCCGACGCGGGGTGGGCAAGTAACATTTGGATATTGCCTTTATTCCACTCAGCTACATCGTCATCGGTTTTTAATTCTACAGCTTTAGGGAATGCTTCCTTAATAGCCTGTAGGTCGTGCTTGAAGTTGTAGAATACTAACATCGGCTTTCCTTCGTTGGTATCTACTAATTCTTTTAGGCGTTCAACTTTCTGATTATGAACAACTATAGTTTCGCCGTCGTCGGTATAAATGGATCCATTTGCGAGTTGTAATAGTTTACTCGTCAGCGCCGCTGAATTCAAAGCGCTCACGTCGTCGGAATCTATTAAGCTCAATACATGAGTGTACTCCATTATTCTATATAGCCCATACTCCTTGGGACTCATTTCTACCGTGATTACATTTTCGATACGTTCAGGAAGACTTAGATAGTCTTTAGCTTTTAAGCTCATACAGATATCTTGCATTTTACCGAATATAGCCCTATCTCCCCCAGGTAATAGTCGATAGCTGTACACGATATGCCCATTTGTTTTATCGGGGGTAAAGTATCGTAATCGATACTCAGTAAGCGTCTTACCTAATCGTTCGCCGCCATCTAACAAATACATCTGCGCCCAAACATCCATTAACGTGTTTGGTGCCGGTGTACCTGTTAGAATGACTACTCGCTTAAAGAAAGGCCTCATTTTACGAATCGCCTTAAATCGTTTAGCCTGTGGATTCTTAAACGATGAACTCTCATCGATGACAAGCATGTCAAACGGAAATGGCTTCTTAGGTTTTTCAAAATAGTAGTTATACAACCATTGCACATTCTCACGGTTTATTACGTAAATATCGGAGTCACTTTCAAGGGCTTTGATACGGTCTTTTTCAGAACCCAAAACAGGTGCTATCGTAAGATGGCTTGTCTCGCTCCACTTCTTAGTCTCCTGCGCCCAGGTTGACTCTGCTACTTTCCTAGGTGCTATAAGCAGTACTTTTTTAATATCAAAGTAGTCATACATTAACTGCTCGATTGCAATTAATGTGGAAACGGTCTTACCTAAACCCATGTCAAGTAACAATCCATAGTGCGTATGATCAATGATTCGTTGTATGGCTATTTCTTGGTATTCGTGCGGATGAAAGTTCATGTATTACCCTTTCCATGTCATCGACAAATAACTTAGCTTCTATCATTCCTGTAATCACAAATACAAGGGCACCTTGCTTACGTAATCTGGCAACTTGTATTCTTTGATTAGCCATTAATACTCCTTTTTTGGCTTTGAGTTCTACGAATATGACACTGCCACCAGGAAGTACTACTATTCGATCTGGTACACCATCATTTCCAGGCGATACGAACTTCATATATATACAACCCATTTTTTTGAGTCGAATTCCTAACCAACGTTCGATATCCTTTTCGATTATTCTCACCTCGTTCTCAATAAATAATCGGCAACAGGTCTCAGCCCATATAAAATATGGCTTCATCGGGGTTGTGTTGCCGATATTGCCGTTTTTTTTTCGTAAACATATATATACGCGTATTCGTGTTTTTTACGTGTATGTGTATGCACACCATTATTCATATATTTATTATTTTTTATTAATAGTAAATAATTGGCAACATAGGCAACAAATTGTATTTAACTTAGCGTATATCTGTGTTTTTCGTGTTGCCGATTTTGTTGCCACACGTGTTGCCGTTGCCGATTATTTACTTTATATCAAACTTTATCGATGTATAGAGTTGTATAAAAATTATTTCGATTTTTTTTGATATTATAAAAATAGCTAATCGGCAACAAAAATCGGCAACACTAATTTTTGCGATTTTTGGCTACCATTTTGGCCGTATTTTGGAGAGTGCTATTATCCCTAATAAACGCTCTTTGCACGCCGTACAATTTCCCAAATCGCATCTTTCCGACACTTTTAGAATAAGGGTTCCATCCTTTGATAGATTGTAATATATCAATGATTTCTCTTGCCTTTGCGTTCTGCAGGTTCTTCCTGTCACCCTCCATCACTTCACACCATATCTCAAGGGCACATACCCGCTCCCGCTGCACTGAACCACAATATTCGTCGTCGCCGTAATTGCGAATATACTCCCTGCGATCGTAGATGTCTCTAGACTCCCAATCTTCAGGCAATTCCATTTCGAGGTATTCCTCAATGAGGCCTACGAGTTCACCGCCTTCAGTGTGTGATAATTGGATTCTAAGAGCTTCTTCTTCGAGTTCACCTTCAAGGACTAAGGATTCACCCTCTGACCAGTAATAATAGGCTTCTGCCCATAATTGGTCAATCTCCTCTTTAGATAGCTCCCAGGCGTTCTTAATTTTACGATCTTTGTCGCCTGTGACGGGCCAGAATCGGCGATTACCGGTCCGGTCTTTGAGGAACATAAGATTATTAGTAGAACCAGCGAATACACACTGGCGAGGGTACTCTTCGGTACGTCTCCCATAAGGGGAGCGGAACCGGTCGGAGGTGCGACTGATAAAGGCTTTAACGATTTCGTTATCGTTCTTATACGTAGGTGCAAGCTCAGCGAGTTCATTAATCCAAGAGCCTTGAATTTGTTCGAGTGCGTCTTTGGTTTTGATATCCACGAGTGAATTATTGAACCATTTACGACCTAACCGCTCCAGGATTAACGATTTACCGAGACCTTGTGAGCCATATAAAACAATAGCCGTATCGAATTTAACGCCTGGACTCATGACACGTGCTACAGCGCCGCACATCCATTTACGTGTAACGGCCCTTATATATTCGGTATCTTCAGCGCCGATGTAGTCGATAAAGAGAGTATCGACTCTACAGGTACCATCCCAATTTAAACTTGTTAGGTACTCACGCACAGGGTGGAACTTGTTATCTTGAGTTACTTCCTGCAAGGCATCGTCGATAATGCCTTTACCCTTGATAAGATATTTAGTAGCAAAGTAATTCCGCAAGCACGCATCGTCCGTATCGGTCCAGTAAGGGGTTTCGTCCTTACCTCTCCACGGTAAGTCGTCGGTTACAACTAACCGATGCGCAAATTCGTCAAGGCGGATACGTCCTTTTAACGCAGGGTCATATTTAAGAACTACTAAGCAGTTGAACACGTCAGACTCTGGTGTACCTCGGCGGTCACGTTTGAGCTTTTCGAGGAAGTCCTCCTCGTCTTCTTCTGTGATGTCCTCAAAGTCCATATCGGCCATGCGTTCCTTGTCGAGCAAGATAGGGGCTGCGCCGTCTTCGTTGACGAAGTCTAGCATCGCTTTGTAACTTGGTAAATCCGTTACTTTGGTAGTCGGCTCAGCATCGGCATCTTCCGCGCCGAATAAGTGAATCCGGACAAGGTCAAAAGCATTTACAAGCTTACCACTGATAGGGTCAGTCGCATGGTTGGAGTAAGCAAAAGTGTCATTATCATAAATGACAAGACCTGCTACTGAGCTGCCTCCGGTATACGTGTATCGCTCCTCGACTTGCGTCTGTTCATAGACTTCAGGGAGAAACTTTTGAATAGCTTCCGTGATACTATAGCACCTACAAAAGGCGCCGAGTAAACCTTTTTTCTCCAAAGGGTTACCTTGCTTTTTGGCCGCATCAAGGCGAATCTGTGACTCCTTACTTGATATTGGCCAAAGGCTCGTATCTCGCCAGTCTCTGTAGGTGTTGAGATACTGATCAACAGAGACTAAGCTACCTTCACTATGCTGATATACATAATCCACATCCTTTGGACAACTTGGCCAGTACATTAGACGTTCTGCCTGGTGCGTCGATGGGTCAAAAGAGTCAATGCCGATATCATCAGCGATACGTCTTGATACAGCTTGGTACTCATCAGGAGTCATAGCTCTATCGGCAGGAATGATGATACGATAGCGAGGATTGTCAGCCGTGTGGCTATGTGTACTGTATAGTACATATTCCATACCGCCTAATTCCATATCTAGGTCTAAGAGGAAATCATCACTAGGTGAATCCGCATCAAGCGTAATTAAGTATCGCTCCTTAACGGCGCCTCTAACCCGTCTACCATTTTTTGGGATATAGCCGCCAACAAAACCGCCGACGTCTTTCTTTTGGCCTTTCTCGGCTTTAGACATCTTGGCGTATTCAGCAGCCGTTTCATTTGTTACAGTAGACTCAGCCAATTTATTGGCCAACGCACTCCAAGTCATTTTCTGAGACTTCCAGCTACGGGCGGAGCGACTTTTGCCCGTAGCTATTATGATATTTGTATCCATGTTACATCGCTCCTCCCTTCGCAAAATGAATATCTCCTAAATATTTAGGTACTTGTAATCTATGCTTTTTAATCCATTGGCACACAGCATAATTAATGTTGTGATTATCCCGTACACCTCTGTTGTTTTTTAGCTTAGCCTGGTGTATTACGGTAAAAGCTTCAGAGGTATCTGTAGGATTTACTTCGATACATGCTACCGGACGGCTATTTTCAAATACACCGACGATAGCGCATTTTTGAGCTTTAACTTTCTCTACATAGGTACCTACGCAGTTATTGAGTTGAACTCCGAGCTTAATGATGCCGTGCGTTGTTTTAATTACGGTGAAATCTAGACCGCCGACAGAGTCTATTAGTTTTTTATGGAGCAAGCTGCGTTGTACTGGGACATTTTCTGCTTTTTCAAATTTGGATATACACACAATCTCGTCATGCAGATCCTTAATTTGAATACGTCTAGCCCAAATCTCCTTTTTCCTAGCTCTTGATAACCGGTTATACATATCCGCAGTATCTTTTACTTCCGAATAGGAGTCAGCGTTTTTTAAGAATAATAGGACTCGGCGTTCACCATATTGGTGACGCATAAGTTTGAGAAAAGAGGTAACAGTAAGCAAAGCTTGCCCGTCATCCCATATGGGCCAGGATTGGATATACCCAGTTTTCCCGCCTTCCTCTGCCACAAGGTCCGTGAATGCTTTCTGATAATCCATGCTGTTGAATATCTTGCTAGCAGTTTGGATCACTTTGATATAGAAGAAAGGACGGATAGTTAGTAATTTTCTAACCCAGCGCTTATCCGGTATTTTATAAAGCTGAATAAGCGCTTTAATAAACGGTACGCCGGTACTAGTTAACTCAGTAATAGCAGAAGTACTTGTTAAATTAGACCCGAAAGGTCTGAAGTAGGCGTCATGGTCTCTAACTAGCGTGTCATTTAATGCAGGCGCATCCGGCGCGTGCATTTTCCACACTAGATTATGGAGTAAGTTATCGAGCGCGCCGTATTTGGACGATAGTAGTACCCCTTGCCTGATTGGTTTAACTTGATACCCAACTCGTTTTGATAACTTAGCGAAGTAAGCTTGTTTTAGTACCTTAGCAAAAGTCTGCAGCTCCTTTTTATATTGCGATAACCGGCAATTAGGAGTTGCTACTAGCCAGTATAGAGGTAATGATTTTGAGTAAAATACCGATATATTTGGGTCGATTTCTGATATTATATCGGCGCGAGTACGTTTCTTTTGAACCAAGAACACCTTTCCTTGCTTGAAATCGAAGCGCAATATATCGATAAGATGTGGCTTGTACCCAGGGTAGATAGATTGCGTATCGTTATCGACGTGGACTGTGTGATAGTCGAATTTAACATCGAGGATTTTCCCCCGATCAATAACCGATAGTTCTATATCTAGTGGAACATTGGCGGTACCGGAGGCATCGGCTACACAATCACCGTCGACGCCTCTAGTACGGATTAATTCTCCGCATTGGGGACAATAGAACTCATTTGATATATAGGGGTCTACTATCCTGCCCATCCCGGCAGATACCGATGGCCACAAGCAGGCAAATGATTGTCCGCAATCCACATGGTAATGTACAGCAGGTGACCAAGAGTTCACTTGCTTGCGCCGTACTAGGTCATACAGCTTGTTAACTGATAAACTAAATAATACCTTCATAAGGCGCTATCCTTTCATCTATAACAAATCGTCTAAATCGTCTTCTTCAGGAGTTTCATCAACTACTGGGGTTTCATCAACCGGTAACTTTTCTTCTACAGGTTCGTCTTTTTTCTTAGTCACGCGTTTACGTTTTGGTTTTTCTTCAGCAGTAGTCTGTTCTTCTACTTTTGTAGTTTCTTCCGTCTTAGGTGCATCTTCTGTTTTCTTACCGTTTAATATTTTAAGACCTAAATCGCAAGCGGCGATACAGCCTTCACAATACGCCATAGCGGAGTCTTTGCGTTCGCTTGCAGGAGCTTCTTTTACTAGCTCATATAAACCATCGATAGCTTCGCGTTGTTGTTGAATTTGGTTTTTTGTAAGTTTCATAAGAATTATCCTCCTAATCCTTCATATAGTAAGGGTTCTCAAACCCTGCTGCATTTAATATAAGACCCTCGTTCCAGGACTCGGGCTCACACATAATATCGATTACTTCATCTAAACTGCCTTCGCCTATTAGTGCTTCGATAACTACTTCGTCATGGATATGGGCTACAATTTTATAGCCTGCTTTAGAGAGTCTTAGCATGGCTGCTGCTAAGCAATCTCTCGCAACGGCTTGTACAATGTTTTCGACGAGCTTTCCGCCGTAGGTTTCAACTCTGCCCCAGGTATTCTTAACCTGATCCATACCATCATACTCAATTGACTCGCTACCGAACCGGTTAAGTCCAATTCGAGGTCTTGCGTAGGCGAGTCTTCGTCCGGACGGTAATTCGATGAACATAAAGCCTTTCGATTTAAAGAATTTAATATTGCCTTGCCTAATTCGTACCGGTTCTCCGGTTTTCACGACTTGCTTGGCTGCATTGTCCGCATCTTTCCAAAATCGCGTAATACGTGGGCTGGCTCGTCGCCAAGCTTCGATGATACCAGGTAACTCTTCTTCAGGAATTTCGCCTTTTGTATCCATCGATTTCATAGCTCCTACACCGCCACCATACCCGAGTGCCAGTTCCGCTACTTTGCCTTTTTGCCGTAAATGTCCATTTATGCCGTGTTTTTCGACTGGAACGTGAAACATACTAGAGGCAGATGCGCAATAGATGTCACCGCCTTGGGCGAATACATCTTGTCTCCACTGCTCGTGAGCAAGCCAGGCGATAACACGTGCTTCAATAGCACTGAAGTCGGCCACAATAAAGCGGTGCCCCTCTTCCGCCACTAAAGCGGTACGAATGAGTTGCTTGATCACATCACCAGGGTTACCATATAGTAGGTCTAGCATTTCTACGTCTCTACTTTTAAGGACTTCTCTGGCAGTGTCTAAATCTTCCAGGTAATTACGAGGTAGGTTCTGCAATTGTACTACTCGCCCCGCCCATCGTCCGCTACGCATTGCCCCATAGAACTGAAGCATGCCGTGGATACGACCATCCGAGCATACGGCATTTTTCATGGCCAAGTATTTTTTAATTGACGAGTTACCGAGCACTTGTCTATTTTGCAGTACCTTGCGAACATCAGAGGGGATATCCTGCGCCAAGAGGTTTGATACATCATCTTTTCGCATAGTATCTAGCTCATATCCTAGCCTTTCGGATAACCACCCTTTCAATTGCATCGTACTGTTGGGGTTCTCTAATCCCGTCAACAGTTTGGACGACTCAGTCGCTTCGTCCACGATTTCGTCATTACAAGCAAGGGCTGCATCGACGAGTTCTATATCTACTTTCACACCGCGCCAGTTTATCTCCTGGTCTAATAGCCAGTACTCATGCTCGATAGCCGGTGGTTTCAGAGAAAGTAAGCGTTTACGAATTGCCTTCTCTACCACTACGTCCTGGCGGTTATACTCAATGTATTCCGCCCATTTGTCAGGCGCATCCTCCGGCATATTTCGTGTCTTAGGATTTGCTTTGGTAGGCTTACGTGGTACAGAGAAGAATTGAATTAGGCGTTTACCTCTTGAGTCTTTGGCTTCACCTAATTTCAAGGCCTTAGACACATTATCAAGGCTTGCAGGTAGACTGCAGTATAAAGCAAGTACGGAAGTACATTCCCAATTTGTAAAGTCAGCATCCGGGAAATACTTTTTAAGGCACAACATTTCAAATGCTGCATTGAATGCGGTTTTGGTAATTTCCTTGTTATACAAAGCGTCCACCACCCTATCGGGCAGTGGATCCTTTGTCATATCGATTACTTCGACTGGTTCATCATCAAAGCTGTAGGCAAAGAGCAGTATTTCAAATGTTGTATCATCAACGTACCGCTGCGCTCCGAACTTTATCGGGCACTCAGAATACGTTTCCACATCAATACTGAGCTCCATAATTGCCTCCTTAGATTAAATCGTCATCGTCGTCTAGGTCGCCCAAATCGTCATCGCCGAAGTCATCGGCAGATACATGAACACCACCAAGGCGTTCGCCGTCTTTGACCTTACGAATACCGTTTAGGCCAAACCCTACACCTTTTTTACCATTGAAGTTATATGCAAAAACGGAAAGTGCGACCTGAGCATATACACCGGAATAGATTTCTTCTTCGACGTCGAATTGGTCCATTTTAATTTTGTCACGATTAAATACGATAGGTTGCTTATCGCTATTAGCGTTAATGAAGTATTTACCCTCGTATACTTCCGGTTGGTCCGCTACTGCTTCATCTGTATCACCATCACGTAGGTTCAATTTAAGGTAAGCTGCTTTACCTTCCACCTTAGCAATTGCTTTTGGATCCGCCTTAAGTTCTTCAATCGCACGTTCGAAAGCTTTGATAGTCTTTTTATCTGATTTGTCGATGATAATCTGCGAACTGTACTTCGCTTTACCATCATCGTTTTTACGAGGTTGCGCAATGTTCGCATAAGAAAGTCTTACTACACCAGTTGTCAATTTAGCCATTTGTCTGTCTCCTTAATTCTTAAAAGGGTTACGGTCATATTCGAACCCTATTACTGTGTTAAATAAATCTTGCATTTCATCCTCTATTGCAAAGCAATCATCATCAAGGTCGTTCCAGTTATCGTCCAGTACATATGGTACTTCTTCATCATATGGAGGTGGATATTTCGCCTCATACTGTTTTTCGATAGCCGTTCTTTTTGCATCGCTAGCGTGATACCTTGTCCATAAACTAGTAGCATAAGTTATGGTCACCTGATATAATTCATCAAGATAATGTCCTCTGTCGATGAGTTCTTTTGCAATCGCTTGTACTGTTATTAAGCCCCGCATGATTACACCTCGTCGTCAAATTCATTTGCCATTGTTTCTGCGGTATTAATCGCTGGTCGTTTATCCGACTCAGGGACTAACGTAGGCTTGCCTTCCGGTTTGTCGATGTACGCTTCTAGGTATTCAGCAACACCTTTTTTACCAAGAACCTTTTGTAAGTTGGTAATACCTTCGAGTTCACGTGGTTTAAAGATGTCCTCTTCCTTGTAGCCATTATCTAGCAACGTCTTGGCCGCTGCATCTGGATCCGTGATAGTACGTCTTGACGTACCCTCCACCAATTTATATCCAGGCCATTGCTTTTCACCTGATAGGGCTTTTTCATAGGCAAAGTCGTAAACGCCTTTAACCCATTTTGTGATTAAGTCCTTCATTGCTAGGATGTCAGATACTTCCTGGTCAGTGAGTAACTGATTCAGCTTACCTCCGTCTTTATAGAAAGCCGTAAGACAAGTATCTGCTAATGCCCTGCAGGTGTGCCGTGCTTTGCAGAAGTTACAGTAATCGCAAGGCGTACATTCGCCCAATCCATTCCAAGCTTTTTGTGCAATCGGTTTGACCTCATCGCCCCAATCGAGAAGCTCTTCTACCGATAATTCGTCAGTAGACACGCTATCGAGTCTCGGCTGAACGATTGTCATGCGAACCGTTTTAATATCGTACAGGAATTCATTTACATCGTATGCACCTAACGCGTATAACCGCATTTGCGTATTTTCGATAGCACTGACAGGAACGCCTTTTCCATATTTCAGATCAATCACTTCCAGGATGCCATCGGCTACGATGACCATATCGCCGGTACCGAATCCTTCAGGTACCCAACGTGAGAAGTCGAGCTTTGCTTCAATCATGACTTCTGCGTCAGATGAACGGGCACGGGCCTCGTTCACCTTTTCTTCGCAAATGTCTACATAGCGGTTAACTGCTTCCACCATTTCAGCGGAGTGATCGTGCTTAGGAAGTTTTTTACCTTCGAGCTTATGGCGTAGGATTGATTCTGCTAGGTCATGGGCTACAGTACCCTCTGCCGCATAGGGTGATTGTTCATCAGGGAACATCGCTTCTAATCTTGCTGAAGGAGTGCATACGAGCCACCTTGCACTACTGGATGCACCAAGTAAGGCGTGTTTCTTAGCCACGACTAGCCACCCATTCCATGATTTGAACACGTTGTTCATCGGTAGCAGATGTTACTTTTTCAGCGCCAATGCTGTCCAAGAAAGCTTTGAATTCTGTTTTAGCTTGGGTCTTGTCAGCAGCTTTGGCCATCACATCTTTTACGGCCTCGCGCGTTTCCTCAAGACTAGGGATAGCCTGCTTTTCTTCCTTAGCGGGCTCGTCTTTCACCGGTTCCTGCTTAACAGGGGTTTCTACTTTAGTAGCGGTCTTTGCTTTTTTAGCCTTAACTTCTTCCTTAGCTTGGTCGATAGCATCGGCTTTATCTATAGAAGAACCTACAATAGCTTTATAAAGGTTCTTGATTTCTTGGTTTAAATCCTTGGCTGTTTCTACTGTGATTTTTAACTCTAACATTGTTCTGTTTCCCTTCTGTGATATAATTAACGTAGAATATTATTTTTCTAATTTGAGCTTGTTGATGTTGCCGCATCATCAGGCTCATTTTTCATGCCCAAATCCTCGCACTCATCAGGAATGCAGTAGTCTCGATTCGGGCAGGTACTACAATTTCGCAATTTAATCACCACCTTTCAAAGCGCTTATGTCGAGATTTTCCTCCACTTCTTTCTTTTGCCAAGAGTAAAAGTCTAAGCCTTGTTCTTTCAGTGCATCTGCCGCCGCTCGTCCTGTTTGTGCATTCTCGATAATTCTATATGCGTCACATTTAGCATAGGATAGCTCAGATAGCTGCTCTTCAAAAGGTTTAACAATTTCACAAATTGTTGACCACGATTTTAATGGGTCAGAATACATATACTTACTTCTAGAAATTGTTTCGCTGAGCAAACTCTTCAGAGTTGGAATTTTATTTAGAACACTATCACCAAACCCCGCTTGTACTATTTCTTCAGCTATAGAACGAGCTGAATTTAAGGCACCCTCAAGACGCTTAAAGGATTCTGTAGCAACGACTGCTTTATTTATTGCTGCGGATTCCGCTTTATAAATTTCATCCCGTTTTTCACAATAAATGTCATAGATAAAATCCTTTACTCTTTGTTTACTGATATACTGCTTTGTCATTTCATAACTCCTTTTAGTTGTAATATGGGTTTTTACAATAATCGCCGTGAGTTCTTACTCTCCGGATGTACTCGACATCCTCGATGTCTTCGGCATTAGCTTCTGCCATATCCTTTTTGTACCCATACACGGATACGGCCAAGCCTATGAGAGCCTGCACACAGAACTGTACAAATCCTATTTGGTCAAGCTCTAAGGCCCCCATAGAGCCCGCTACCAAAAACGTGCCAATTAACATATAGCCCATTAATACTCGTCCTCCTCTTCGATTCGTTCGGCTGTAATACCATCTGTAGTGACGATAATACGAATTTCCGACTCGTCGTAATCACACATAAAGTTTTGCAGCTCATATGCCGCATCCATGATATTGCTATCGATGTGATTTAAAATTTGATCTGATTCGATTGCTTTTAAATGTGCAGCCATTGCTGTTTTGTTTACTGGAATAGCTTTCATAATTATGGTTCTCCTATAACATCATCATTGATAAAATAGATGCTACTGCTGCTGCAGCTAAGCTTATATGCATTCCTGCATCAATCCATGTCATGATTTACATCTCCTTTAAACCTTTAAAATACTCAGAAACGTGCCTGAATCCAGAATGATATAGCGTCGATACCTGACAATTTGATATGTCGGTACTTTTAACATACTTGATGGCCTTCTGGATGGCGTTGTCAATTAATCGCGTTTTCAAGTTAGAGAATCCCCAATTTGAGGTACCTAACTCTTCAAGCTCCATCAGCGCCCATCGTTTTGTATTACATTTTCTGTCGAGGCTATATTGGAAACCACCTACGATTCCTTTAATTACGGAAATTGTATAATGGTAAGATGTATTACCCCATTTCATGATTAATTCCCCCCTAGTGAATATGTGCAGCTTTAAATTCTGCATCGATAATTTTTAAATCCCAACCTAATGCGTGCATCAGATAGGTCTTAAAACCTTCCTTGTCTATCACAAAGGCTCTTGACCTCTTCCCTGGTGACTGCCAGGCATAGGCAAATGGAAATTTGCCTATTGCGATGCCCTCTCGGACAGCCGTCAAGCTAATTCCGAGTACAGTCGCCATTTGGCTTACTGAGATTACTTTTTTGATCATTCACTATCCTCCTTTTCCGTAACGGTTAAACCGTAACCCACTATAAAAAAATAATGTCATCATACGCTACGCCGAATACTTCTTGTATTTTTTTTATTTGAGGAACATCAGGATAAGAGCGTTTGCGCTCCCAATTCCCCCAAGTATCAACAGATACACCAATTGCTTTAGATGCCTTAAGTTGAGACCAGTTTTTTGAAGCCCTTAACATCTTTAATGTATACTTCATAAGTTACCTCCTTTCTCGATACTCACATCTTGTTTACAGTCATCATTTTACTACGGTTTATCCGTAATGTCTATAAACCAAACTTAAACTATAGTAAAATTTCCGTAAAATATTGATTTTATTACGAAAATATCGTAATATATAGGTATATTAATTAATATATTTCAGATTTGAGAGGTTCTTATGAGTGATTTAGGTAACAAGGCTATTATGGCTGAGAATATTCAACGACTAATGGATAGTCGCGGAATTGATCGCAATAAAATATGCGCTGATTTAGGATTAAAGTATACTACGTTTACCGATTGGGTAAAGGGAAATACATATCCTAGAATCGATAAAATTGAACTATTGGCAAACTATTTTGGCGTTCCTAAATCTGAATTGGTAGAGAAATACACCGAAGGCTACTACACAGACCGAGAAGCAGCTGAGTTCGCCGAGTACCTACGCACACGACCCGGGGCTCGTATGCTCTTCTCTGCCGCTAAAGATATAAGTAAGGAGCAAATGGAAGAAACAGTCAGATATATTGAATTTTTAAAATCCAAGAATAAGTAATATCTACAAGTGGGAGTGATATTATTGATTATTAATTTAATTTATTGTGACTTACCGAATGCTAAAGCGGTTTCTGAAGAGTCAGATGATGTAGATACCCATAATATCTATATAAATAAAAACCTCCCTCATGATCGTATGAGGGAGGAAATAAAACATGAGCTAAGTCATATTATTCGTGATGACTTTTATGTTGATCATCATGTTAATTTAGTCGAGCGTATGGTTAGACTGTCTCAACTTGAAGATGGCGACCTTAACGGAATCGACTTTTATCATCATATTATTTAATACAGGGAGATATAAAAATGAAATTGCGTAAATTATTGCCTTTAATGGTTATGTTCAGCCTATCTGTAAGTACTTCTTTTGCCGCACAGTTTATCGATGTAACTTCGGATACGTACAACAAAATATGGAGTGTTGGCCAATCATATAAGACGGACCGAAAATTAGAAAATCCTGTCAATTACGGTGTTGAACTTCGGAGTGGCGCAGGCGGTGCGGCCGTATTAGTTACACCTGGCACAATCACAAAGTACATTGCTTACTCTAAAGACGACCGCCTTATTTTTCCAGACGAATCTTTTAAAAAAGCCATAATAAACAGTAATGACTATGTATACATAGCTACATATGCACTTCATCTTAAAAATCCATTAGCCGGTACAGTAATGCCTCAACTACCATCACAACGATTACTTATAGAAAAAGACAATCAGTATATAACCCCAGTAGCAATGGATACCAAAATCTATGATATGATGCCACATAGCTATGCGGTCGTGTATTATGCCTTCCCTAAAAATGTAGTGCTTAACGCACCATATACAATTAAGTTCATCAACGGCAACGGCGATAAAATTGAAATCCCTATTACTACAGAAAAGATAGCGGATATCATTGATAAAGAAAATAACTTAGTATTTAAGCCTAATTAAATAAAAAATTCAGTACGTGCAAAAATTGCACGTACTGAATTTAGGTTTTATACTAAAGAAGCCAGTTGTTATGTGGGTTATTCCGAATTTGTTGACGTCAACAAATTCGGAACTATTGGGGGGCTTATTCACTATAAATAAGGAGGTATGTAATTATGGCTATGAAACGTGCTAACGGTACTGGCACCGTATATAAGATGAAACATAAGGCTCTACGCAAGCCATACCGAGCCGTGGTAACCCTTGGATATAACTCTGAGGGTAAACCCTTACGTAAATCCATAGGCACCTTTGCAACGCAAAAAGAAGCGTATAATGCCCTTGCCCTATTCTCTACTAATCCGCAAATCCAGGAGGAACGCAAAATTACTTTTGGGCAATGCTTTGATTGGCGTATGGAAGAAGCTGAACGCCAAGGGCTATCTAAAGGGCGAATTAAAAGCATGCACGTTGTGCGAAAATTAGTAGAGCATCTATTCAATATTGAAATGAAAAATCTTAGAGCGGCTCATCTGCAGTCTATATTCGATAATTCGACGCACACAAAGTCTTATCAGAAGTTAATTAAAGCGATCATAGTTTCTGTAGGTACTCTCGCAGTTAAGCAGGAAGTCATTCCGCGCAACTACCTTTCCGATATTATTATTAATAAAAACGCTACGCCAATTAAGAAAGCTAACATATTTACAAATTTGGCGCTCTATGAGCTTTGGAAGCACTTTGACGATATAATATCCAAACTAGCACTCATATACGTCTACACGGGGCTCAGATTGAACGAATTACAAACAATCCAAGTTGATGATGTCCACATTAAAGAACGATATATGATTGGCGGTTCTAAAACAGAGGCCGGCCGTAATCGAGCCATCCCTATTGCGGAATGTATCTCCCCTTTCATCAAGGAACTCTACCAGCAAGCAAAATTTAAACGCTCCGAGTGTTTATTAGATGGTGTGATACACAAGGACATATATCGTAAAGAACTACAAAAAAGATGTAAAGAATGGAACCTAGGCGAGCACAAGCCACATGACACAAGGCATACCTTTATCTCGATATGCAGCAACATAGGTATTGATGAAATTATAATCAAACGGATCGTCGGCCATTCTAGTAAAGATAATATCACCCAGGAAGTTTACACTCACAAAACCCTACAACAATATATTGATGCGGTTAACCGATTGCCTTATGGTGAAGCACTCATAAAAGGTGAGCAACGGTTGAGCAACGCAGACAAAATGTAGCGATTTTAGCCAATTTTGAAAAATAAAAAAGCCAGTAAACACTTATGTTTACTGGCTTTCTACGTTTGCGTTCTTATTCAGCAGAAATAATCGCTTCTGTAGCCTCTAATTCAGCAATAAATTCCTCAAAATTATCAGATTTTGTTAATGTCTCTATATCTATATCAGCTAACTCTAAAAGAGCTTTAGCAGTTTTTTTTGCAGAATCAGTAAAATCCTCTTCTAACTTTGTTAACGATACTCTTGATGGCAATGAATAATAATCATCATAATACATAAACTTGGGTAAATTAGGTATTAAATATTTACAAACAACAAACTCCTCAATGGGTGATTTTTCCCATGAATTAGTATCTTTGAAAAAAACTTTAAGAGAATCTAGCTTTTTTATATCGTCCTCACTATATCCCATTTCATTTTTATTCTCTAATACCTTCTTAAACTGAGATTTATTCGAAACATTTTGAAGACTGCTTGATAAGTCTTGATTTTCAAACTCTAATGAAAGAATCTTCCCTTTCATAAACTCTAGAGTATTAATCCAAGATAACCCCCATATCCTATGATTGTCATAGTAATATGTTACTGAAAATTTATTATTTAATGGTTTAATTCCAAGTTCCTCATAAATTTCATGTAAAAGATTATCATCTACCTGATACTCTAATTTAACAGCGGCAGGTATTTCACCAGTTTTATCAACCGATTTTTTCTGCTTTCTTGGAAAATCATGAATCATATTAAAAGTAAATTTTTCATCATTTTCAAAATACTGCGTTTTAGCTAATGCTTCTAAAATAGAGGTTTTTCCTGATTCATTCATTCCCACTAAAACAGTAACATCATCCTCAACATCAAAAGACTGCTCAGTTTCTATACATTTATATCTTATAATATTTGCTTTTATTAATTTTATCATTTTATTCTCCCGATTAAACATGAAAAATTTTTCAATATTTAAAAATTATAAAACTAACCCCAAACTCAAATACTATTAATAAATTTAATGTATTTATTTATACTTATATACTTGGCCCCACCATCTTATATAATCTTCTCCAATAAACTAAATTACAATATCAAAAAATTATTCCCACTCAATTGTTGCCGGTGGTTTAGATGTAATATCGTACACGATGCGGTTGATGTGTTGTACTTCGTTTACGATACGACGGGAGATTGTGTCCAATACGTCGTAAGGGATGCGCGCCCAGTCAGCAGTCATAAAGTCTGTTGTTGTTACGCCACGCAATGCCAATGTATAGTCGTATGTACGGAAATCACCCATAACGCCTACGGTACGTGTAGATGTTAGTACTGCAAAGTATTGGTTGATGCTTCGGTCAAGGCCAGCTTTTGCAATTTCGTCACGGAAGATATAGTCCGCATCACGCAAGATGTCAAGTTTATCTTTAGTGATTTCGCCCATTACGCGGATAGCAAGACCAGGACCTGGGAATGGTTGACGCCATACAAGGTAGTCAGCCAAACCTAATTCAGAACCAAGTTCACGCACTTCGTCTTTGAAGAGGTTGCGCAATGGTTCGATAAGGCCTTTGAAGTCTACAACAGCAGGCAAGCCACCTACGTTGTGGTGAGATTTGATAACTTCAGCTTCGCCAGTACCGGACTCGATAACGTCAGGGTAAATAGTACCTTGCGCCAAGAAGTCAACGGAACCGATTTTACGACCTTCGTCTTCAAATACGCGGATGAATTCTTCACCGATAGTTTTACGTTTAGCTTCCGGATCTTCAAGACCAGCCAATTTATCTAAGAAACGTTTTTCTGCATCTACGCGGATAAAATGCATGCCGGAATCTTTGAAAGCTGCTTCTACTTCATCACCTTCATTTTTACGCATCAAACCGTGGTCAACAAAGATACAAGTCAATTGGTCGCCCACAGCTTTAGAAATAAGCGCCGCCGCAACAGAGCTGTCTACACCACCAGACAATGCCAACAATACTTTGCCGTCACCAACGGTTTTGCGGATGTCTTCAATAGCAGATTTCGCATAGTTTGCCATTGTCCATGTGCCTGTAAAGCCACATACTTCGTATAAGAAATTGTGAAGCATTTCTTTGCCATGTTCAGTGTGCAACACTTCTGCATGGTATTGCATAGCATAGAGTTTACGTTCTTTATTTTGCATGGATGCTACAGGGCAATCCTTAGTATGTGCTACGATTTCAAAGCCTTCAGGAACTTTTGCTACATAGTCAACGTGGGACATCCAAACAACTTGGTCTTCTTCCAAGCCTTTGAACAATGGAGATGTAGTGTCCACTTTAGTAGGTGTTTTACCGAATTCACGGTTGTCCGCAGATTTAACTTCGCCACCCAATGTATGCGCCATAAATTGCATACCATAGCACATGCCAAGAACAGGAATACCAAGTTCAAAAATCTCTTTCTCAATTTTGGGGGAATTTTCTTCATACACGCTGTTAGGACCACCTGTGAAGATGATACCTTGCGGTTTCAATTCCTTAATTTTATCCAGCGCTTTGTTGTATGGATATACTTCGCAGTATACGTGATTTTCACGAACACGGCGCGCGATCAATTGGTTATATTGACCACCAAAGTCAACAACAATTACAAATTCCTTGTTTTCCATGCCTTCCTCCATATGCATCTATTTGTGAAAGTATATTCACGATTTGTTATGCCCATACGTTTCTGTACTGGGACGCGTTTTTCCGAGCCAAACGCTAATTTTTCATTTCATTTTATTATACCATAGGAAGTATAACGACTCCATATATTCCGTATGTAGATTATAAATAAATCTTTAATGTTCGGATTTCTAGTTATCACTCTTTTGGAGACTTACGTATGTAAGTCAATTTACTAACAATGTTGAAAGATTTCTAACTATCACTTTTTAGGATCCTCTCTTTTATACATTTTTACGGCCCCCACAGGACAGATAGAATAACAGTCACCACAACTGATACAGCCTTTCCCAATGATAAATCGAGTCTTACCTTCGGTAATGCATTGAACAGGACAATCCTCTGCACAAGCGCCACACTTAACACAAGTGTCATCAATATTAAACTTTAGATTTCCCATTATACATCACCTCCTATGCATTCTTTATCTGTGCCTAACTTAACATTAGCTACTTTTAAGTAGTAGGATTCATATTTTAAATATATCAGATCATAAACATCACGCTAGCTCAAGAATATATTCAAAATATTTCAATACAAGAACAGCTATTATAATTGTTTTTTCTTATTTAATTCACCATTATACGCAATAGCGGAATAGATTGCCTTTGCCACGCCTTGGTGGTTATTGTCTGTCGTTTCGTATCGTGCCGCTTCTTTAATGTTCGGCTTGCTATTGCCCATGGCTACACCAGCACCCGCAAAACGTAGCATAGATAGATCGTTTTCGCTATCCCCTAATGTCATTACCTCATCAGGACTTAAGCCCCAATGTTTTGCCAAGGCTTCTACTGCTGTGCCCTTTGTTGTGTGGGGCAAAACAAATTCTAAATTACCTTCACTAGAGAGCAGCACATCATAGAAGCGTTCACGGCCTGTACCGTCGTGAGATAGCCCTTGGTATTCATCGCGCAAGTCTTGCAAGATACGTTGACGCATCGGTTCATCACCGTAGAAGATCTGAATCTTCTCAGGCCCTTCGTCTAAGGATTCCATATGAGCTAGTAGATCACATACCATGGTCCGCGTAGCCAAGATAAATGGACGAATATTGGGTCTAAAGAAGAAATTGGATTGCTCTATTTCACATTCAGACATCTTTACCTTTGCTGCTTCGTTGCCTTCCGCCAATGCATAGTGGTCGTATGTTGCGCCTGGCAGGCGAGTGTCTCCTGTACCAGAAATCTGATTTTTTGTAATAGGCAGATGATTATCCATCATGCCATGTGACCCCTTTTTATCTCCTTCATTGCGTTCGCTAGCACATACGCCTAAGCGTTCAGGTGTAATACATCTAGACGGAGGATACATGCCAAAGATTTGGTCTTTCACATAGGCCTCTACATAAACGCCATAGGTTAACAGTTTGCGCAACAAATGTAGTGCTTGTTCTTTATCAAAACTTACGTGGAATAGACTGCGGTTTTCATCCTTATCCATCACATAAGCGCCATTGGTGCACATGAAATAGCGCAAGCACGGCAGTTTTTCAATGACATCATTCATCTCATTCCAAGCGCGGCCAGAAGCAATGGCTACGCGGATGCCACTTTCACGAGCGGCACGAATCGCCTCAATAGCATCCTCAGGAATTGCCTTTGCATCGGTTACCAAGGTGCCATCTACATCAGATGCGATGAATCGAATGGGCTTATCCCCAGTGAGGCCTATATAATTTTTTATTTCTAATGTTTCAGTCGTGGCCATACATCCTCCTTCTGTTCCTTCTATTCCCTTTATTCTTTTTATTCCTTCTATTCCTTCTATTTAGAATTATTAAATTCGGCTACAATTTCTTCTAAGATTTCTGGGTGTTCTACCAATCGCAATACTGTGCCACCAATGATATTTGCACCGTCGGTAATGGTTTGTTCAATGGTAGGCTCTAACATGGCAGCAGCAAATTCTTTAGAATGGCACACCTTTGGCTCGCCGGCCAAGCGTAATTTAGGATGGAATGCTGCACATTGATAGCTTACATTGCCAATATCCGAACTACCTCCAAAGGCTGCTGGACCGGGCTCAAAATCGAGGCCCATGTCGGCCATTACCTCTTCGATAAGCGCTGTGCCACGATTGTTTTGGTTCATATCATCATACGGATTGCCATAAAATTCTACATCCACAGTTGTACCTGTGCAAAGGGCCGCCCCTTCAAAGATTTTTTTGATTTGCTCAGATAAACCATTCAAGTACTCACGCTCCATATGACGCACAGTGACCTCTAATTCACCGAAGGCAGGAATCACATTGGATGCGGTACCTCCCGCAATGATCCATGTACCGATACGCGTTTCAGGACGCACCTGTTGGCGCATCATATCCATAGCATGTATAGCGAGTTGCACACCATTTACCGCATTGATGCCGTTCCAAGGCTCACCGGCCGCATGGGCTGGCTTACCGTGATACTTAGCACGGAAGCAATCGAGTGCCAAGAATTGTGAGTTAGGACGCGTTTCCTCGCCGTCGAGATGCACCATGATGGCAAAATCGTATTCTTTAAACACCCCTGCGTTGCACATATCTACCTTGCAACCCATCGCTTCTTCGTCTGGTGTGCCGATAATATCGATGTCCATATTGAAAGCAACTCCATCTTGTTGCATTTTGTGTAATGTCAATGCAGCTAACACACTCATAGAACCGCTGGCGGAGTGACCGCACGCATGGCCTACCTCTGGCAGTGCATCGTATTCACAAAGTATGGCTAAGCGGCCTTTTGGGTTGTCTACTTTCACGGCAGACGCCTTAAAGGCGGTCGGCAAATCACAGAATTCATAGGTTACACCCATGCCATATTTCTCAAGAATAGCGCCTATGATTTTGACGGACTCAAACTCCTGACTGGAAATCTCAGGGTTCTTGGCTAATGTGTAATTAATGGCAAACGCATCAGGTGCGAAGCTTTTACAAAGATTAGCAAAAGTAGTTGTAAGGGACATATTGCCTCCATGTATATAACCACATTATTGTAAAGGATTATGATACTCTACAATAAAGAATAAAAAACTCGTTTACTCTTAATTATACAATGTTATTGCCTATTGGTGTAAAATTCCGTACAATATAAACAGAAATGTATAAACCATGTATATGGATGTTTGAGGAGGATACTATGTTTAAGTTCAAAAAATTGACAGCCATCGCCCTCGTAGCGGTAGCAGCAATGGGTTTATTGGCTGGTTGTGGCAACGACAAACCAAAAATGACACAACAAGAAGGTGTATTACGTGTAGGTTCTGAAACTACATTCCCACCATTCGAATTTACTGAAGGCGACAAATACGTTGGTTTCGATGTTGATTTGTCCGAAGCAATTGCTAAAAAACTTGGTTTAAAAATGGAATTCAAATCCATGGGCTTCGATGCTTTGATTCCAGCAGTTCAATCTGGCGATATCGACATGATCGCAGCAGGCATCAACGCAACTCCTGAACGTGAAAAAGCATTGGACTTCTCCGATGTATACTTCGACCAAGGCGGTTTCATCACAGTTGTTCGTAAAGACAACACAACAATCCACAACATGGATGAATTAGCAGGTAAAACTGTAGGCGCTCAAATCGGTACAATCCCGGTTGAAATGGCTCAAAAAATTCCTGGTACAACAGTAAAACAAATCGATTCTAATGCTAATATCTTCATGGAATTGAAAGCTGGTACAATCGACGGTGCTATCATCGATAATGCAGTTGCTATGTACTACCTCAAACAAGGTGCTGATCAAGACCTTAAACTTGTAGGCGAACCTACTAAAGCTGAAGGTACAGTTCTTGGCGTGAAAAAAGGCAACAAAGCTTTACAAGAAGCTGTTAACAAAGCTCTTAAAGAACTTAAAGAAGACGGCACTTACCAAAAAATCTACAACAAATGGTTCGGCGATTACAACAAAAAATAATATGTATTCCTAAGAACTAGGATACATAATAACCCCTCTGAAAGATTGCAGACATCACATAAAATTTGTGACAGCAGATTTTCTTCAGAGGGGATTTTTTTATCATTTGAATCCAATACATGCTGAAGACTCTGTATTATGCATAGATATAAATTAGAAATAGGCTAGTATATTGTGAGAACAGGTAACTGATAGCAGTATGATATCAATAGAGAACATGCAGATATACTAGTATTTTCTCTTTTACGGTACCTCGCGTTCGTTATATAATAAATATGTATTTACTGTATACATGTATAAAAGGAGGCCTAATGGCACAGTACTTTACGGAACGCCTGCAAAAGGTCTTCCACATGATTTTTACATCCTACAATCAAAAACTGGCTCAAGAAGGCTTGCGTCAATTGGAGCTCATCGTCAATAATCAGCAAAATCCCAGTCAGCCAAAAGATAGAGCCTTACGAAACGACAAGACAAGCCGTCTTGAAAGTGATATAGACACTAAAGAGGATGCTCTCAAGATAGCCAATGATCCAGAGGCTCGAGAGCTAGGTGACGCCTATGCCCTCTTGGCACGCGTCTATGCAGGTCCTCGCTTTACTTGGGAAGAGTCTAACTTCCCAGAGGATAATATGCGCACCTATCAATGCTTACACGATAGCATTCGTCGCTGTAGCCCTATCGGCACATTACAAGCTTTGCGCATCAAAGGCTCCATTACACCTACCGTGGAGAAGGATATGCAAATTTCCTTCAACGAAGCATTTCGCATTGTCTATGATTACGCAAACCAAGGCGATGCGTATTGCCAATATGTTATAGGCAATGTCTTTTTCTGGCGTGATGATAATCGCATCGACTCCGCTGAAACGATGCTAACACCTCCGCCTATGAGTTGGACTAAACGCATTCAAAGAAGCCTTACAGCAAACTCTGTGCAGGATCGCATCGCCGCTTTGCAAGGAACTGTGCCAGACGAAACATTGCAAAAAAATGCATCTAATCTTGCGAAAGAGTGGTTTAACAAGGCCCTCGATAACGGTCTTGCCATGTTCCAAGGGAACTTACGCAACATCTATATCGATGAAGCCGATTTTACCAATGCGCGCCGTGTTGCTAGGACTGCGGCCGAGCTTGGTAACCCTGCTATGATGCTATATGCAGGCCTCGACTGCCACGAAAACGGTAAATTTGAGGATGCTTTCACGTGGTTCACTAAAGGTGCCGCCTTAGGTCAATCTGAAAGTATCGCAGAATTAGCGGATTATTACTACCATTTCTATGATGCTAAAGAGTTACGTTCTACGATTCCCTACGATCCAGTAAAAGCTATAGGCCTCTACCGCCGCGCTGCAACAAAGCAGTTTAGTGATGCTGGATATACAGCCTTACAGGCAGCCTTTGGCTACATCTTTCACATAGGCCACCTGCCTCTCGACTGGGGACTCATTGCAGATTTAACACATATGGCGGCCACAAAAGATCGCTTCATATTCGCCTTGCCCTATATCGGTTACATGCGAATCCACGGTTTAGGGGTAACGAAAAATATACGCTTTGGTGTGCAATCATTACTACGTGTCTTAGACGAGGAACAACGAGCCTTTGAAGAGGAGAATCGCATCCTCTTCTACGATATTACGCGCGCTTTAACTCGTGTTGCCTTAGGTTATGCCTACGAAAAAGGCTATGTAACTGGCAAGCCAGATTTAGATCAAGCCGTATCCTATTACGAGCAATCCCATCAATATATCTTGTCTCACAAGGCCAATTTGGATCCGGAGCTAAAAGATATTCCTATCGATGACGAAGCTGAAGAACGCTTAGCCGCCTTCGAGGAGGTCGATGGTCATTGGCAGTACAAGGAAGGTATTACTGAGTCAACTACTACGGTACGTCCTGCGCCTACCACCTGGCCTCAAAATGCGGCCCGCTTATCTGTAACCATGGACGACTTCCTCTGGGATACAACCTTGTACGACTGGCAAACCATTGAAACCACCTTAGAGTCACAGGAAGAAATGAAGCTCAGCTTTTACAATCATTTTCTATCCGTTCCAGATACGTTGCGCAATATCTTTAAGATCGATGTAAAACGGATGCTACGAGATCACTATCAAATAAGGCTACATGGTTATGATCCATCAGAAGGACACGAAATTATCTACAAGTCCATTTACGACAAAGAAAATACCATAAACCTATTGAAAGAGCTTTACGATAATCATCAATTGCCTAACCTCAAAGATAATTGGACTATCGAAAAGAACGAAGAAAAGCCAACCTGGCACTATGTACTCGATGTGGATCAACAGCCGTTTTTGCTAGAGGAATACGATGATGCAAACGCTATGATTCAGGCTGCATTGCAAGGGTTGAAAGAGAAAAAGTACGAACAAATTAATATTCGTACCCATGACTTTGTAGGCCCATCCTATTTCATTTTTAAAGGCAATCAGTCAGCCCCATTTAGGGTGCAGCTCTATCTGAAAGAGTCGGCCCATCATACTATCGATGACGATGGAAACCAACAAGACACGCCTGGTAAGACCTACTTATTTGAACAATATGTGGGAAACGAAGTGTCCTTAAACTATTGGATTCAAAAAACGATAAATACCTTGGAAATCCCTGAACTAGATAATTGGAAACAGTTAACAGTACCAAAGGATTTACAAACATAAAAAAGACCATCCCCAGTGAACTGCATTCCAAAATTGGACACAATTTTTGGAGGTGCAATTCAGCAAGATGGTCCTTTTTTTGATAATCCCTATAATCTTAATAATAGAATTATTTTGATTCTAGATTTTTTACTATAGCGTTTTTATGATAGTACTCTTTATAGCACTTTTATTATAATGTTTTTACAACATCGGCACAGCGTGCGCAAAGTGTAGGATGTGCGCTATCTTGGCCTACTGTATCGCGGTGGATCCAGCAGCGTTCACATTTTTCGAGACCAGAGGCAACAACAACTGTAGCAACGCCGGTTTCTTCGTCTTTAACAGCCTCTGCTGGTGCAGCACCGTTCACGATGTGAGCTTCGGATACGATAACGAGTTTAGCCAAGCCTTCTTCACCAAGGGCGTTCAATGCATCGAATGCAGCACCTTCAGCATATACTGTAACGGATGCATCCAATGGATGACCGATTGTTTTGTCTTGACGAGCAAGTTCCAATGCTTTTTGTACGGATGTACGCAAGTCTAACAATTGATTCCATTTGTCAGCCAATTCTTGGTTGAAATGTTCTGGATGACCTTGTGGCCAATCTTGAAGCATAACGGATTCGCGCATGCCCTCTTCTTTAGGCATATATTTCCAAACTTCTTCCGCTGTGAAAGAAAGTACTGGAGATACCATGGCTACTAATGTTTTCAAGATTTCGTACATCGCTGTTTGAGCAGAACGACGAGCTACATTATCTTTGCTTTCAGCATACATTGTATCTTTCATTACATCAAGGTAGATGGAACTCAAGTCTACTGTACAGAAGTTATGAATTGCATGGTACAACATGTGGAATTCATAGTTTTCGTACGCATCAGTAACCTTTTGACGTACTTCTTCTAAGCGCAATAATGCCCATTTATCAAATTCGGACATATCTGCGTAAGCCACTTTATCGGTATTTGGATTGAAGTCATCCAAGTTGCCGAGTAAGAAGCGGAATGTATTGCGGATCTTACGGTATACTTCGGATAATTGTTTTACGATGTCTTTGGACAAACGTACGTCTGCTTGGTAATCCGCAGAAGATACCCACAAACGCATTACATCGGCACCGTATACATCGATGATGTCGCTTGGAGCCACTGTATTACCTACAGATTTAGACATTTTGCGACCTTCGCCGTCCACAACGAAGCCGTGAGTCAATACGGAGTTGTATGGTGCTTTACCTGTTGTGGCTACTGCAGTCAACAAGGAAGAGTTGAACCAGCCGCGATGTTGGTCAGAACCTTCAAGGTACATAGCGCATGGTACATCAAGATCGTTTACTTCGAGCACGCCAGCCCAAGAGGAACCAGAGTCGAACCATACGTCCATGATGTCTGTTTCTTTTTTGAACTCATCATGACCGCAATGAGGACATTTGAAACCTTCTGGTAACAACTCCTTAGCGCTGTGAGCCCACCAAGCATCGGAGCCTTCTACGGCTACTTTTTCTTGCAATGCTTTGATAGTATCATCGTTGATGATGTGCTCGCCGCAGCTTTCACAATAGTAAATAGGAATTGGCACGCCCCAAATACGTTGACGGGAAATTACCCAGTCACCACGGTCGCGCACCATGTTGAAGATGCGGTCATGGCCCCATTTAGGAATCCATTGCACTTGGTTGTCGATTGCATCAAGCGCTTGTTGACGGTACCCATCTACAGAGGAGAACCATTGTTCTGTAGCGCGATAGATGACAGGATTTTTACAACGCCAGCAGTGAGCGTATTGGTGACGCAAACTAGATTTGTGAAGTAATGCATTGTTATGTGCCAAGATTTTGATTACAGGCACTTCTGCATCGTGGATTTCTACGCCAGCCAATGGGAATTCAGTATCGCCATAACGGTTGTCGTCTACTTGTTTAGTGTAGTTACCAGTTTCGTTAACAAGAGAAATGATAGGAAGATTAGTTTTACCTTCCTTGTTATAACGCATAACGATGTTAAAGTCGTCTTCGCCGTGTGCAGGCGCTGTATGTACGCAACCAGTACCTGCTTCAAGTGTTACATGGTCGCCACACAATACAGTGGATGTACGTTCTACGAATGGATGTTTAAATTCAGCTAATTCTAAATCTGCCCCAGAGAAGCGGTTTACGATTTCGTAGTCTTCGATACCAATATCTTTCATCGCCGCGTCAACAAGTTCAGTAGCCATCAAGTAGTATTCGTCGCCAGCTTTCACCCAGCCATATTCTAGATCAGGGTTAACGGAAATAGCTACGTTGGCAGGCATTGTCCAAGGAGTAGTTGTCCAAATAACAGCATATGCTTGTTTAGGATCTACGCCAGCTGGCAATGTTACCTTTTTCTCGGATACGTAAGGGAATTTTACGTAAATGGAGAAGGATTTTTTCTCAGCATATTCGATTTCTGCCTCTGCCAATGCAGTTTCGCAGTGCGTACACCAGTATACAGTTTTAAGACCTTTGTAGATATGTCCGCGTTTTGCCATTTCGCCAAAGATGCCGAGTTGTTTTACTTCGAACTCAGGACGCAATGTCAAGTACGGACGGTCCCATTCGCCTAATACACCAAAACGAATGAAGTCTTGTTTTTGTGTTTCTACGCACTCCAATGCATATTCCTTACATTTATTGCGCAAGTCCAATGGAGCCATTTCATGACGGTTAAGACCAGTGTTCTTAATAACCGCATGCTCGATTGGCAAGCCGTGCGTATCCCAACCAGGAATGTAGCGAGTATAATGACCAGTCATTGTTTTGTATTTCATGATGATGTCCTTCAACGTTTTGTTGAGGGCATGACCGATATGCAATTTACCGTTTGCATATGGAGGGCCATCATGCAAAATGAATGGCTTTGCATCTTTACGCAACTCCAAACGTTTTTGATAAATCTTGTTATCTTCCCAGAATTTTAAGATTTCTGGTTCGCGCTTAGGCAAATTGCCGCGCATTGGGAATTCTGTTTCAGGCAAATGTAACGTCTTACCGTAATCCATGCTGTGCTCCTTTTACATAAAAAAATCGCCCGCCCCCGAAGGGACGGACGTAATATCCGTGGTACCACCCTACTGACTCTCGTTACTTGTGAAAGCCACTTAAACATATAACGGTGTTCACCGGCGGCATTGCCGCTTGCTCCAAAGTGATCCGCAAATCTCTAGATTTCCAAACCTTTCAGCCCATGAGTTTGGTCTCTACTAAATCCGTCTGAGACATGCCGTCTTTTTCAACGCAATATTCATATAATAGATAATTATAGGACTCAAAGGGGGAAATTGTCAAATATTTCATTTCTAAATTTAACAGAACCTACATCCCCTATTAAGCAAAAGAAAAAGCCTACTTACGTAGGCTTTATTGTATATACAATTATTAAATAGCACTCATGAGAATTAGTTCAAGAATAATAATTGCAATGCACACGTACATGAATTTACGATCCATGTCGTCAGTTGGAGTTTCTTTAAGACCAGTGCGAGCAGCTTCTTCAGCAGTAATTACTTCATAGCTCATTGGAGATCCATATTGGTTATCACCTTCATCACCCTTTTGAGCGAGTAGATAAATAATATAGATAATACCAAATGGAATCAAGCTAATCAAAAGCATCCAACCACTTTTACCAATGTCATGTAAACGACGAGCAGCAAGACCAATGGAAGGCAATAGAATTGCAAGATTATATACTATAGAAATAAGACCTACAACACTTGCTAGCGCAGTATCCATTACAAGAGCACTCAATACATTGAAGATACCAGCAATAACAATTGTGATACCATAGAAACGCCAATATTCACTGCGGCTTGCACGACCTTTAAAATTAGCATAATTACCCATAATCGTATGTTTAAAATTATCTACATACGAAAGATTTTTGATAGACAAATCAGTCATAATCTTCTCTCCTCTAGAAATAACAAATAAATTCTTCTTGAAAATATTATATCATTACTGTTGACGATTTTGAAAATGAATGTCTATATGTTTTGGGAATAACTTATGCTTTATATTTCATTATAGGATACATCATAAACTACATCGCACTAGTCATAAGTAGTTTGTCCACCAAGAACCAGAGCACAAAGATAGCGCAGAATAGTCCTGCAGTTAGTCCCATAGATGGCGTAGTATCAATAAGACCTAATTCACGGGCCATTTGTTTTGTTACAACTACTTGACCTGTAGGGGAACCAAAGCGATTTGGTTGGCTTTCACCAGGCAGAGCCATAAGGATCAACAGGATAATAGTCCCTATCACAGGGATGAATCCAATAAATACGAGGCCCCCTGAGCGGCCTTGATCGTGTAGACGTCGCACTGAAACAGCCACGCCAGGAATAACCATAATCACGGACAAAAGGACAAGGATGACCAAACCAAAACCTACGCCTACTACGCTAGATAGTGGGCTAATATAGCTCAAAAAAGCACAAGTAAATAGAATGGCCACAAACAACAATTGATAGACTAACAAGAAATGCCAATATTCACTACGACTTGCACGACCATCAAAATCAGCATATTTATAAACCAAACATTGTTTAAAGTTTTCAATCAAGCCTAGATTGTATTTATCTAACGAGATTTGTGGTCTACTAACATGCCCACATTCTGGGCAGTAACAATCTGTTTTCAACACTGCATGTCCACAATAGGGACAAGATTTCATAATAAACTCCTTCTAGCTACAAACAGGAATCAGCAAAGATTACGAGGTCCTGCTGTACTTAACACATATAACAACTTAGATATTTTTTATTTATTAATATCTATATTTTTGAATTCATCTGAAATTCATTTTACTACAAAGTGTTATATTGTCTATAAAGGAGATGTTAAACTTTTATAAAATAAAATAATGAGATTGTTAATAAATACAGGTATCTATTACATGTATCCATTCCCATTAATACCATACCATAATATCTCTCTAATGATATCAGCAATAATAATAGATTGGATAATAAAGATGGCAATCCCCATCGCCCAATCTTGATGACGGGATGGAGTTTCTTCTAGTCCTGTAGCCTTGCTAACCTCAGGAGTAATAGGTGTATAGCCGGTTCTTTCACCATATGAATTCTCTCTTTCATCGCCACGACGCAATTCGTAAACGAGGAATATAAAGAAGCCTATAACAGGAATAAATGAGATTAACTGCGTCCAACCACTCCGGCCAATATCATGCATACGCCGTGTTGTGATAGCTATATTGGGAACTATAAAGAAAAGGGATACCCCTACAGTAACATTATCGATAAGCGCTTCATAATTAGGAAAGCCCAAGTTACTACATAGTAAAGCCAAAATCCCAAGTAATCCTTGTATCAACGTAACGCCTGCCACGAATCGCCAATATTCACTACGACTAGCACGACCATTAAAATTAGCATAGTTTCTAATGCCTAATTTGAAGGCATCGGTATAATTCAAATCATATATATTTATGGTTGACATAACCTAATCCTCCTCCGCGGCTTCAATAGCAACAATGCCCCAGCCTTTGCCTTCATTATGCAAACGAACTAATACGGGCTCTAGATTATCTTCAAAGGTAATGGTAAAGCCCATATAGTTTACAACAATATCATCATCTTGGTCTTGGGAAACATAGTCAAGCTGTATCGCTTTCACCTTAGGAACCTCTTCCTTAGTCATGGCTTGTTCCCATAGTTCAAAGGTACCATATCGCTCCATAGCACGAGCACTCAAATAACGATATGCACCATGATAATCCTTTTTGTTGAGGGCTTCATAATAATTACTTACCACAGTACGCCCCTCTGTTGTAGCCGTTTCACTTTGTAAAAGACGATTTGCTTGTTTCGTTAACGAACTAGGTTCCAAATTGCCATAAGCAGTCTCTTCTACCATAAAATTATGATTAATCATTGTACTACCTGCACTAGTGGCTAGGCATCCTAATACTAATATGGACACAATAAAGAGGCCCGAAACGGAACGTTTTTCCTCTAATTCATTAGATACAGGCGATGTGCGCTTACAGAATAGATACAATAATGCAAGCCAGCCTAAAATAGGAACCAATAGTAAAATCATCAACGTTGGATCATTATTAGAATCTCGTAACCGTCTTGCCATTAACATAATCTTCGGCAAGCATAACAGGATGGACAATACAAATAATACGCCGCCACCGATAGAGACAGCATAAAGAAATCCATACGGTATGTAGGTTGCAAGACCTGTAATACATATAATTAAGCCATATACAAAGGATATAGCACTTATGGTGAGCCAAAAATCGGCTGTATTGGTACGTCCCTTACTGTTCGCATAGTTTTCCACTAGCTCACGATAGAGGATTTCGTATACTCTCTGTTTCATAAAGCTCCTACTATAATCTTAGATAATATTAAATAATAAACATATATAGATATTCCTATTATACTATGATTTATCAACTTAGTTGATTCATTTTTTGTTCATGAAATATGCCTATACTACAGATATATTTCTTACAACTAAAATTTGTACAATCAATTATACAGGAGATAATTATGAAAGCTAAATTAATGAAAGCAGTAGCCTTGGCCAGCTTAGGTGCCTTCTTAACAGTTGGTATTGGTACTAATGTAGTCCAAGCCAAAGATTACCACTTCAAAATCGGTGAAAATCATCGCATGATAAAAAATGATGATGGCACAGTAGATAGTAGCGATCATCCATGGTACAAAGTAAATGATAAAAAGAAAAAGCACAGAAAGCATAGAATATCTGAACGTGAAAAGCATGATAAAAATGCAACAGCAAAACGCAGTGAACGACATCAACGTTCTGAATCCTCTAATGACTAAGCCTTGCGCATAATACATATTACTAGCCCTAAAAATACAAAACTAAATTAACCAACCAATGAAAAGGACGTTATACATTGTATAACGTCCTTTTGTGTTATCCCCTATATAATTTTTCCCAAGGCTATATGAGTTATTATGTTATGCGCCAGCCTTTAGAACAGCTTGTTTCATGGATTGTACGTAATCAAACAACGCTAGATCCGCATGTTCACCGTGTTCTGCCACGATTTTAACGATAGCAGAGCCTACGATAGCACCGTCGGATACGCGCGCCATAGCTTCCGCTTGTTCTGGCTTGGAAATACCGAAACCAACAGCTACCGGGATATCCGTATATTTGCGAATCATTTCAACAATGGATTTAATATCCGTCTTAATTTCACTGCGCATGCCTGTAACGCCAAGGGAAGATACACAGTATACAAAGCCTTCTGCGTCTTTGGCGATCATTTCGATGCGGTTTTCAGATGTTGGCGCAATTAAGGATACCACTTCAACGCCATGTTTGTGAGCCACACTAGCGAGCTCGCCTTTTTCTTCAAACGGCATGTCTGGTACGATAACACCAGAGATTCCCACCTCTTCACAGAGGGTAAAGAATTTTTCACGACCAAATACGTAAATAGGATTCAAATAGGTCATGAATACGAGCGGTATAGTCACCGCATCATCACCTGTACGCAGACGACGCACCATATCAAAGATATCATTGATTTTTACGCCTGTGGAGAGAGCACGCGTGCTCGCCTCTTGAATAACTGGGCCTTCCGCGGTTGGGTCAGAGAAGGGAATACCAATCTCTACCATGTCCGCACCGGCTTTCACCATAATACGAATATAACGTTCTGTATTCTCAATACCGTGATCACCAGCACTAATGAACGGGATGAATGCCTTGCCCTTTGTGAAAGCGTCTTTAATTTTACTCATGAAGATCCACCCCTCTGTATTTCGCCATAGCCGCCACGTCTTTGTCGCCACGACCGGATAAACAAATAATAATGATGTCGTCCTTGCTCATAGTAGGAGCAATTTTACGTGCATGTGCCACTGCATGAGCACTTTCAATGGCAGGAATAATACCTTCCAAGCGAGATAAGTATTCAAAGGCATCGACTGCTTCGTCATCTGTAACAGGCACGTATTCAGCACGACCGCTATCGTGCAAGTACGCATGTTCAGGGCCGATACCAGGATAATCAAGGCCTGCAGAGATAGAATATACTGGAGCAATTTGACCATCTTCGTCTTGGCAGAAGTACGATTTCATACCATGGAAGATACCAACGGACCCCTTTGCGATTGTCGCCGCATGTTCTTCTGTATCAATGCCACGACCTGCCGCTTCACAACCGATGAGACGAACACCTTCGTCTGGAATGAAGTGATAGAACATGCCCATCGCATTGGAGCCGCCGCCTACACAAGCCATAACAGCTGTTGGTAATTTTCCTTCTGCTTCGAGGATTTGCTCACGCGCTTCACGGCTGATGATGGATTGGAAGTCACGAACGATCATAGGGAATGGATGAGCACCCATAACGGATCCCAATACATAGTGCGTATCGGACATGCGGTTTGTCCATTCGCGCAACGCTTCGGAAACCGCATCTTTCAATGTGCTAGTCCCTGTTGTTACTGGATGCACCTTAGCACCTAGTAATTTCATACGATATACGTTAAGTGCTTGACGTTCACAATCCTCTGCACCCATGTATACTTCGCATTCCATGCCCATCAACGCAGCGATAGTAGCCGTTGCCACACCGTGTTGACCTGCGCCGGTTTCAGCAATAACACGAGTCTTACCCATTCGTTTTGCCAATAACATTTGGCCGATTACGTTATTCAACTTGTGAGAACCAGTATGATTTAAGTCCTCACGTTTTAAATAGATTTTGGCGCCTCCAAGGTCCTTTGTCATGCGATCTGCATAGTATAAAAGGGATGGACGACCTGTATATTTTTTATGTAAATCCTCAAGTTCGTGTACGAAATCAGGATCATCTTTGTACTTGTTGTACGCCTCTTCCAATTCGATGACTGCATTCATCAATGTTTCTGGCATAAATTGACCCCCAAAGGAGCCAAAATAACCATGTCTTTGTTCACTCATATAACTTACCTTTCTATATACCATTCCTACTAGCACGCCATATTATGGCATTGCTATTGTTCTCACAATGTTGGTGAAAGCTTTAATTTTCTCATCGTCCTTCACACCATCTGTTTCGATGCCGCTGCTAATATCGATGCCATAAGGGCGAACCGTGCGAATAGCGTGCGCCACATTGGTGCTATCGATACCACCAGCGAGCATGAACGGACGTTCAAACTCATCTAAGCAAGACCAGTCGAACACTTCGCCCGTACCGCCCCGCTCATCTTTATGGTATGCATCAAACAGCAACATATCGGCACTGCTATCGATCCACGCCTCAGCATCTGTAGAGCTACGGATTTGAACAGCCTTCCACACCTCTACATCTGTTTTCTCTTTGAGAGCCTTGATGAAAGCCTCATCTTCGTCGCCGTGCAGTTGCACCGCATCAAGATTGGCGTCTGTAGCAATCGTAACGAGATTTTCTAGCGTTTCATTGACGAAAACGCCGACAGTTTTAATAGCTTCTTGATGTATAAGCGTCGGACTTGCATTTTCTGTACTAGTCAGTATCCCTTCATGCGCATCACCAGTTGCTGTTCCTTCTTGCACAGCACCAATTACTGCTCCATCTTGTACTACATCATTACTGCATTGTACTTCGTCTCGACTATATAGATTTCCATATTGCTTATGTAGTTCTTCAACCAATGTTTTAGCTTGGTCTACAGTGACTTGTCGTTTACTTGATGCAAATACAAGGCCCATGTAGTCTGGTTTTGCTTCTACTACAGCAGGGATTGTTTCCACTTTGGAGATACCGCACATCTTAACCTTTGGTGTGTAGTAGGTTGGACCATAGAGATATGCTAATTTCTCCACCTTGTTAGGAGAACGCATAAAGGTTTCACCCATCAAGGCTACGCCGATATTGTTATCCCGCAACACTTGAATATCCTCTGGTGTTTCAAGGCCGCTTTCAGATACGAAGATCACATCGTCTTGAACGAGATTCCGCAAGCGTACACTGTTTTGTACATCTACAGTAAAGTCTTTCAAATTGCGGTTGTTAACGCCGATAATACGCGCACCGCAATCGATGGCCATTTGTACTTCGTGCTCATCATGAGCCTCTACCAAAGAGGACAATCCAAGCGAATCAGCTAGCTCACGGAACTTTGTTAATGTTGGCACATCGAGGCATGCACAGATTAATAAGATGGCACTAGCGCCCCAAACCTTCGCTTGGTAGATTTGGTATTCATCGATGATAAAGTCCTTGCGAAGCACGGGAATTTTTACGGTGCTTGCAATCTCTTGCAAATATTTTTTATCGCCTTTAAAGAAGTCTGGCTCCGTCAATACAGAGATAGCCGCTGCACCAGCAACCTCATATTCTTTAGCGATGTCTAAATATGGGAAGTCCTCAGCAATGATTCCCTTAGATGGAGATGCCTTCTTTACTTCGCAAATAAAGTTGAAGTCTTGCTGACGAAGGGCTGCTTCAAAAGGAAATCCTGTATCAGATGGTAACGCTAAAGCCGCTGCTTTCACAGCCTCAGGAGACTCCACCTGTTTTTCTTGGGCTACCCGAATTTTGGTAGCCTCTATAATCTTATCTAAAATCAATGGTCATACCTCTTGGGTTGCTTTCACAAACTGTTCCATTGTCGCAAGCGCCTTACCAGAATCGATTATATGTTTCGCCTCTTCGATGCCCTCTGCCAATGTAATGCCGTCTTTTGCTAGGTAAATCGCCATGCCCGCGTTAAGAACAACCGCAGTGCGTTTACCGCCTTGCTCACCACCGAGAACGCGGCGAGTAATCTCAGCGTTCACCGTAGCATCGCCACCTTCAAGCTCGGTTTTATCAGCGTATTCGAAACCATATTCCTTAGGATCGAATTCGTAGCTTGTGAAAGTACCATTATTAATTTCGCATACGTACGTTTTATTGGTAGCCGTAATCTCATCAAGGCCGTCAAAGCCGTGTACCACAGCACCGCGTTTAACGCCAAGATTAGCCAATACGCGAGCCAACGGTTCTACTAAGGATTTGTCGTAAACACCCATCAACTCAACCGTAGCACCGGCTGGATTTGCCAAAGGTCCAAGGATGTTAAACACAGTACGCACGCCCAATGCCTTACGTACAGGGCCTGCATATTTCATAGCTTGATGATATACAGGCGCAAACATGAAGCACATATTGGCTTTGTTAAGCACTGCCTCGTTTTGTTCACCATTAAGCTCTAATTTAGCGCCCAACGCTTCGATCAAGTCTGCAGCACCACATTTACTAGATACACTGCGGTTACCATGCTTTGCTACAGGAATGCCTGCTGCAGAAATAATGAACCCAGACGTAGTGGAAATGTTGAACGTATTAGCCTCGTCACCACCAGTACCTACAATTTCCACAACAGTGCCGTTATGAGGCACGGAGCCAGCCTTCTCGCGCATAACCTCAGCGAACGCCGTAACCTCATCTACAGTAGGGCCCTTTGCTGCCAATGCGCATAAGAAACCAGCCATAGGAACCTCGGCTACCTCACCGCTCATAATTTTATTCATTGTATCTTTAGCAAGGTCGTAAGATAAATCCTGACCATGCGTTACTGCATATAATGCGTCTTTAATCATTTATATCTCCTTACTTGTTGTTCATTTTACTTCGGTTCAACGATAATAGGGCATATACCAGCGTTAATGCTACATGTGATTCACGTGGACCTATGCCCTCCACTGGCCGGGTCTGACTGCGGCCTGTGGCCTTCGCAGGGCCAAAGTCGGGCCTAGAACCCCGTGAACTCACATAAACACTAGGACATTTAATCTTTTATATGCCCTACTCACCGTCCCAATCGCAATAAAATGAACAACAATTCAATATCTCTCAAATGATCCTGCGCATTATATAAAGTAACGCACAGGTCATTTCTTTATAAGGTGGTGGGAATGGTGGTGCTTTGCACCACCTTTTCCTATATTAGGAGTTCTGATTCGCAGATTTCTTAAAAAAAATATAACTACAGTTCACAATATGTATTGTAGAGGGGCTATTAAGTAGGTACTACCAAAGTTGAGTTGGCAGGAAATAAGGTCTTAAGGAGCGACTTGGCGGCCCCACGTAGTGGGGTGGGTGGCCATCGGAGTTCCGAGAGACCTTATTTCTGCCTTACCGTACTAGTAACTAATAATAGCTCCTCGAATACAAAACAGTGGTTATTTTTCTAAGAAATTGCGAATCATTTGTTCCCCGTTCGGTGTCATGATGGATTCCGGATGGAATTGCACTCCATATATCGGGTAGTCTTTATGTTCTACGCTCATTACTTCGCCGTCGTCTGTAATGGATGTGACGATGAGTTCGCTTGGCATGGTTTCGTCGATAATCGCCAAAGAGTGGTATCGTGCGACTTCAAATTGTTCAGGCAAGCCCTTGAGGATTTTGGATGGGTGTACTTGTTTGGCTACGCTTTGTTTGCCGTGCATTACTTGTTTAGCGTAAGAAACGGTGCCGCCGAATACTTCGCCGATGGCTTGGTGTCCGAGGCATACGCCGAGGATTGGGAATTCCCCTTTGCATTCACGCAATAGCTCTTCGTATACACCCGCATCAGCTGGTCTGCCAGGTCCTGGTGAAAGTATCACATAGTCTGGTTTCAAAGCACGGATTTCTTCAACTGTTAATTCATCGCTGCGGATGACTTTAATATCTGGATTGATAGAGCCTACTAATTGGTATAAATTGAAGGAGAAGCTATCGTAATTATCTATAAGGAGTACCATTATTCTACCTCCTGTGCATCTGTAATCGCGGAAATCATGGATTGGCCTTTGATCAAGGTTTCATTAAACTCGCTTTCAGGAACGCTATCTCGAACGATGCCTGCGCCAGCGCGAACATAGACCTTACCGCCTTTATTCATAGCCATGCGGATGCCGATACATACGTCCATGTTACCGGAGAAATCGATATAACCTACGGCGCCGCCGTATACACCGCGCGGGCTTTTTTCAAGTTCATGTAAAATCTCAATGGCACGAATCTTAGGGGCCCCAGATAAAGTACCTGCTGGCAGTGTAGCACCGATAGCATCAAGTGCATCTTTGCCGTCTTGCATGTCGCCGCTTACAGTAGATGTAATATGGATGACATGGGAGAAACGTTGCAACATATGTAACGCCTCTACTTTTACGGAACCAAATTTAGAAATTTTACCTAAATCGTTACGGCCAAGGTCAACAAGCATATTATGTTCAGCCAACTCTTTTTCGTCATTGATTAGTTTTTCTTCAATAGCAAGGTCCTCTGCTTCCGTTTTACCGCGGCGCATGGTGCCTGCAATTGGGAATGTGTACATTTTACCGTCTGTCAGTTTCACCAAGGTTTCTGGAGATGCCCCTGTAAGCTCTACATCGCCACCAGATAGGTAGAACATGTACGGAGATGGATTCAATGTGCGCAATACGCGGTATGCGTTTAACAAGCTCCCCTCAAACTCGGCTTCGCGACGATTAGATACAACACATTGGAAGATATCCCCCTCCTTAATGTAGTGCTGCGTCTTTTTAACAACTGCTTCAAACTCGTCCTTTGTGAATTCAGAGGTAAACTCTGTTTTAAGAACGCCTTTTGGCACATCCGCCTCTTTGCCATTTACAACGAGATCAGCAAGAGTTTTCAATTCGAGCTCAGCCTTGTTGTAGTTGCGTTCTAAATCATTTGTGCTGATGTTAGCGATTAAGTAAATTTTATTTTTATAGTGGTCAAAAGCGATAACTTTATCAAAGAGCATAAGGTCTACATCGTTCACCATCGCAGAGTCATCATCCGGCGTTGGGAAATCCAATGTTGGCTCGATATAGCGAATGTATTCACATGCGAAGTAGCCTACAAAGCCACCTGTAAAAGTTGGTAACTCTTCTAAGCGAGGACTTTTATATTGACTCAAAATATTGCGAATCTCTCCTGCAGGATTAGAACACTCAAAGGTACGAGTCGTCCCGTCTTTGATGGTCATTTGATGGTTTTTGCAGAATAGCTCAATCTTAGGATCGTAGCCCAAGAAGGAATAACGTCCCCAATGATTACTATTATCCGCACTTTCAAGCAAGTACGTATGACTGTTCACTTGTTTTAAAGCTTTCAACACGCTAATCGGTGTACGTACGTCGGATAAAATTTCCATATATACAGGCACGATATCGTAGCCCGGTGCGATAGCTTTCACACGGTCAAAACTAGGAAAAATCATGAGAACCTCCATCTGGCATTTGCCAATAAAAAAACTCGCCCATGACAACATAACGTCAAGGACGAGTTTATAGTTCTATGCTTATAAAAGTATCAAAAATACTAGTATTATGCTATAAATCGCGGTACCACCTTGTTTGAATGCAATGCATTCCCCTTTCGCAGGATACTAACATATCCCTCACGACTAACGCTCGTGTGACGTCGCACCATACTAGGAATGAAAGTTCATTCTTTTCCATGCGCCCTCGGTGGTCCATTTAATAAGCTGCGTACTACGGGTTCTCAGCTAATCCCGCTCTCTGTGAGTGCATATCCTATTTTTATCTCCACCTCATCGGTTTCTAACAGGCGAGTATAAAATTATAATCTGATTATAATGTTTCTATAGAATGAAAGTCAAGAAGTTTTAATTTATGATTGTTGTTCTTAGCATGAACTTTGATGATAATGATAGATGTGTCCATAAAATGTCTCCTAACTATATTCTTATGAATTAATAGTGCGAATAAATTTATATGAAGCTACCAGTATTAATATTACCTTTATCAAGAATGGTAAACTACTTTGTAACAGCCAAATAACCCCTATAACATATGCAGAAAAAATAAATGTCCATTTTATTTTGCTTCTAGGGATGATATCAATACCTAACAACTTACCATGAAGGCCCAATAGAAAATAAAGATAAACTTTCCATTTCGACTGATAACGTTTATAAGCCTTTTTATAAATAAAATAGTAAATCTTTCGTCGTCTGTATATCGGCCATAATACGGGTATGCAAAAAATATAAGCCGGAAATAAATAACCTAACAACGATAAAGAAAAGGTATAGTTGCTTTTTTCATAAGCTGCAGCAATTGCAACAATCATAAATAGACCTGCACCAATCCATCTCATTCTAAAATCATTTAACAGATTTAAAACGTTCTTCTTCATATATAATCTAACCTATCATTTATGTTTATATGTAATAATTCCATCCTTTTCATAGATTTGTGTTTTCAATGGTGGTCATAATGCTATAGATTCCGAAGTAGGTGGCCCAAGTGAAGCAACATCATCCATTGGAATAGTCAGATCAGAAATCCTATTACTAAATGAATCCGATTTCTCCTCAACCAAACTATAAAAGTCTTCCACACGATTGTATTATACTATAAATCGCGGTACCACCTTGTTTGAATGCAACGCATTCCCCTTTCGCAGGATACTAACATATCCCTCACGACTAACGCTCATGTGACGTCGCACCATACTAGGAATGACTATGAAAGTCAAGAAGTTTTAATTTCTGATTGTTGTTCAGCCATAGAAAGATCTTTAACATACAATCTTATATATCATATTTTATGTATCATAATGCATAATAAAAAATACTATTACTTTCTTTATCATATAACGCAGAGGTTTTATTATACAACAGATACAATACATATATATTGATGATAGGAACAAACAAGACAACAATCCAAAATATACTACTATTACTATCTTTCAAACGTCTACAGATCATTACAATAATAGTATATATAAGATAAAAGTATAGAACATATCGCAAAGCATAGTTTTCAATATTATAATTTAATATCATATTGTATATTATAAACGCTAAATATACATTGAACAGATTCCATTGGCGAACTGTGCTTCGTCCATTAAGCCAAAGACTGTCAATTAATATGCTTTTATAAAGATCTGTTAAAAGAGGCCTTTTATCTTGGCGACTATAAAAAGAGTTTATAGCTTTAATTTGAGACGTAGTTAAATCATTACGTTCACCCCAGAGTACATCTATAACCTTATTATCAAAAATTATTCCCTTAAGTTCAACAGTATTATCTCGTAACCAAAGTTTCCTAGGTACTACAGAAAACAACAACATTGAACACAAAAGACATGGATAGAATATATCTGGCACATCAACGCCCCATAATATAATATTGTTGGACTCAAAAATAGCTTTTCCGTAAGAAAAGTCAAAATGCTTTCCACCCAATAATATCAATAATAAAAATACAGTAATTATGATATTTAACCAATTAAATCGCTCTTTTTTATAATATTTCAAGCTAGCATAATTTGTAAAAGCTACAAAAAGAACATAAATAACTGTGCCCACATAATATATAATGTCATAAATTTCTTGAGTATACACTATCTCCGGAAGAGTAGATAAAATAAAGATATTTATTCCTATACCAATAAACACCAATAAGTTTATAGAAAGGTATGTCTGTATATTGATTGTAAATAATTTAATTGTCTTGAAACATTGAACTAATGTTAATAATTCAAGTTTAAATTTTATTAATTCAGAATATAAAAGCTGTCTCATCATTCTTCATCTTATGATAAGTATTGTAATATATGCACTAATTGGAAATATTATAACTTCGCAAACATGATGCTCCTGTTCTTTCATTGATAATCAATACAACTAAATAAGAAAAGTGCTTATCATGTATTAACACAGCACCAAAACAAGATTCATTATCAACATGAATTTTTTTCAGCCTATTTCGGGTGTTACTTAAACTAGTTAGAATTAAAATAGATTCATCTATGGCAATAAAATAATCACCATCCATATCAAATTGATACCATTTACTATATTCCATAGGGAGTTTATAGACAAGCCTATTATCCTGATATATCTTAATATCCTCCTCATATACTATCCATTTATTATCTATAAAGCCAATACTATTTGCACCTCTAAATTCACTTTCCCAATTCCTATATAAAGTGAGTTCATTACAAGAAGATAGTTTATCAATAGCTATGAAACTTAAATTATTATCAACAAAGTCCCACTGTATCATGAGAGAACTGGAAAATATGCTAATAGACCCTGATTTAAATACAGAAAAATACAAAATATAAATGCATTCACTCTCAAAATCATACTTTATGAACTGTGAATAATGTCTATTTAAATCAATGTACCATAATCCTGCTTCTAAATGGAGTACAATTCTATTATTTTCAGAGTCTACAAAACTATTTAAAATTATAACCTTTGTATTATCTAGTATATAAGAGTCAACATACTCTAATTGAGGAGTGTAAATTATTACGCCTCTATAATCATCATTAACAATAACATAGTCTTGTGTCCTATTAATAAAATATAAATCATTTTGTTTAAGTGCGACTTTTATTTCATTTACTAAATTAATATCCATAACTCCTCGCCCATCAACATTATTTATTTATCTCTAAATCGCAATAAGTAATACGACAAAATCAAATCAATTTTCTAATCTCTTGTTTTTATGTCAACTGGTATTTTAAATCCAAGGCATTTCATTTAATTATCTATATGCCAAGATTTTTTAAACAAAAGATGATAGCTAACAAAAATATTGATATACGGAATAAAAAGGCCAATCATCCACAAGCCACTTAATAGAGAATCGTGAAGTCTACGTATACCTAATGTAATCATTGCTATGGCTGGCCATATTAGGATAACCATAAAGCCCCAACGAGGTATATAAAGAGAGATGCCAAGATGAACAATTAACGAAACTACAGCAATAGCCATATACATAATGACATCCATAAAAATGCAAGATCCCATAAGACCAACCCAAAAGGCTGATACGGAGGATCTGCCTTTAACATCAAGGAGCTTGGTAAATAAAACATCCCATACACAACCGCACACATAGTCAAATCTACTAGCATCCTTATCTTCACTAATAGTGGAACTTCGATTGTAAGTAATAATGTAGTTATTATATCTATCTCGACCTTCATCTAAGCCATATTTATTAGAATCTGGCACGCTAAGAGGCAAGGCAAAGCAAGCTAAGATGAAATACTGCCAAAAGAACCCATCCCAATAAAAGCTTGCATTTACAATAGTCTCGGATATAGATAACCAACTAAAACTCATCCCCCAATACACCCATAAGCTTAGATATGCTATGGGAACCAAGATCATATACCACAAGGATGAACCACAATCATTTAGTCTACGTTTAAGTATAAAAATAGTTGCAACTATATGTATAATCTGTAGACTTCCAAAATAAATATAAGACAAATACTGACTACCTTCAAGTGGAGTCCCTTGAATAATTCCTATCAACAGAACGAATATAAGGTAAGCTAAAAATTTACTAACCATTAATCCACACACAGCCCACAAATATGCTAATCTGCCTATGCGTTGATTCACTAGTAACATTTCTATATTTTGTTTAAATAGTGAAAGCTCATTATCTAGCCACATTAAAAAATTCTTTCTTCACTCTCATAACAATTTTCTAATCCTCTTTATTCTAATATAAATATATGTATATTAAAATATTAACCTTATGGTCTAAAATATTTATATTGTTTACGCTAAATACTAATAGTATACTGAAATTACATATGTTATCAGTTCCCACTAATTATTTTGTAGAAAAGAGAGCATAAGTTTTTATTTTAATCATCAAACACTAGAGTCAAGATACCATTGCAAATGACAAACTTCCTGACTTAATATTAGGAATGAAGTCAAAAAGATATAGAATTACTAATATTCTAGTACTATAAATTGTACTAAGAGTAGTGAAGGAGAGATACTTTGGAAACGTGGAAACGTACGGTGTATATATGCGCATTCTGTGTATTCTTCATGTCCCTCGGCATTAGTCAGGTCAGCCCGATTCTCCCTCTTTATTTCCATGAGATGGGATTGACTGATACAGGCTCTATTGCACGATGGTCTGGTGCTTCCATGGGGATTACTTTCCTCATCGTTTGTTTAGCGGCTCCCTTCTGGGGTCGATTAGCGGATCACAAAGGCCGTAAAATTACGCTTATTCGCTCTAGCCTTGGCATGGCCATATGTAGTATTTTATTAGGCTTTCAAACAACACCGGAAGGTGTATTTCTCATTCGTACTCTACAAGGGTTAGTGACTGGATTTTATTCTGCGTCAGTTACACTCATCGCCTCAGAAATACCGCAAGATCATACAGGTTGGGCCTTAGGAATTGTGGCCTCCTTTAATCTCGCAGGTTCACTAGCAGGTCCACTTGTAGGCGGCTATCTAAGTGATGTAGTAGGCATACGATATGACTTCTTTATCATCGGTGCCTTTATGCTTTTGGCATTCACCCTAACAGCTATACTTGTACATGAAAATTATGTACCAAAACCACTAGTAGAAAAACAAACCTTCAAGAACTTAAAATCCCACTTACCTGAATTTTCTAGTTTAGTTGCTTTATCTGCCGCATCCTTCTTGTATGCCATTTCGGTTACAGCCATTTCACCTATTATGACGGTCTATGTGAAAGGCATGCTACCAAGTAATGCCGAAAATATCGCCTTCATATCTGGCGCTGTATTTTCCGCCATGGGCGTAGCTCAATTCTTAAGTAGCTCGCCACTAGGAAAGTTAGTAGATCGCATCGGGCCAAGAAAGGTCCTCATTTATTCAATGCTATATGTAGGCCTACTCAATATTCCTCAAGCTTATGTAGACTCTGTGTATGCACTTGGCTTCATACGGTTCTTACAAGGCTTTGGTCTAGGTGGGATGCTACCTGCGCTGAATACATACTTATCCTCTAAAACACCTAAGGAATATACAGGTCAAGTATTCTCTTACAATCAATCCTGTTTATTTATGGGCTATTTCTTGGGCTCCTTTGGCGGATCCATCGTAGCCGCTCAATTTGGTTTCACTGCCCTCTTCTGGGCATGCAGCCTTACCTTTATCGGTGCTGCCCTATGGGTAGCCTACAAGCTTAAATAATGCAAAAAGAGCTGTCCTTAGAATCAGATTAACGTACTGATTCTGGGACAGCTCTTTTATATTGTTTTGTGAAATGTTATTTGTGAAAGTCTTACAACTTTCACCATCTAGGGGATGATCATTCTGTCTATTTGCAGAATAACTAATATCTCTAGTTAGGTATTAAAGGATGCCGAGGATTTCCCACCATGCGTAACCTACAACGAGGTTTACAATGAAGCACATGATAGCGAAGATACCGCCGATAATCCACCAGCTCTTAACAGTGTTGTAACCTGCACCAAATACGATTGGAGCGGCAGCACCGCCGTAATGAGTCAAGGCACCACCGTAGGAGTTTGTTGCCGCTAGTAACAAGGACAATGCCATTGGGTTTACCCCTGCTACCTTACCAACTGTAAGGAATACTGGAAGCATAGCTACTACGTAGGCACTACCAGAGGCAAACAAGTAACGAACAGCGATACTGATAGCACCGATAATGATAAGCGCCATCATAGGATTGTCGCCAAAGCTGAAGTGTGTACCCATGAAGTCAGCTAGCCATTCAAAGAATTTAACCTTGGATAATGCACTAGACATACCGATGATACCACCAAACCAAATCAATGTATTCCATGCACCTTTAGATTCAAGCATATCTTCCCATTTAATAACACCGAACACAAGGGCTGCTACCATGGCTACGACAGCTACTGCTGTTGCATCGAGGGAGAATTTAATACCAAAACCTTGTGTCAAAATGGAAGGTAATGCCCATCCAAGCAACGCAAGGATAAAAATAACTATAAGAGATTTCTCACGACCAGTCATAGGTCCAAGCTCTTTCAAACCTTCATCAGCAATCGCATGAGAATCGATATGTTGAATAGATGGTTTGTCTAAATAGTATACCAAAGCTGGTGTAATGAGTAGCATTACAAGGCCTGGAACTACGAGTGCTAATGCCCAAAGGCCCCAGTTGATGTCTACACCGAGGATTTTGTTCATGTAGTCAGCAGCCAATAAGTTTGGCGCCATCGCTGTAGCGAACATCAAGCTTGTTACCTTAGTAACCATGTATGTATTAACCATGAGGTAAGAACCAGCTTTTTTTGCGCTTTCACCAGGTTCAGAACCCAATGCTTTTGCTACAGAGTTCATAATTGGGAACACGATACCACCACAACGAGCTGTGTTGGAAGGTGTTACTGGGGAAATAATAAGATCTAATAAAGCAGTTACATAGCCAAGGCGCAATGTAGTATGACCTAAGGATTTAATCAACAGGTACGCAATACGACGGCCAAGGCCTGTTTTTACGAACGCCACACTGAGGGAGAACGCAGAGAATACTAGCCATACTGTTGTGGATGCATAACCAGACAATACGTTTTTCGTAGCATTCAAGAAAATTGCAGAACCTGCAATAGATAATAACAAGATAATTGGTGCTGGCCAAGGTTTAACAACTAGACCAACGATAGCCATTAAATAGAAACCTAACAGTCTCCAAGCTTCAACACTCAAACCTTCTGGCGGTGTAATGAACCACATTGCCAAAGGAATGGCAAACATAATTGCAATTTTAAGTAGCTTACCCATTCTTACTCTCCTTTAACATAAGCTATGCCTTTCATAATCGGTCGCGCTGTTCTAGCGACGCCCGCTTTCTCCACATGCCAACCCTTGTCATTGGTCAAGCATATTTCGAAATCAAATTTCCCTGATGGATGCGCCAAAGTAACGCGATTTGTCTCTTTAGCCCGTTCGCTTACTACTTCGTTCACCACAGTGCCCCTAATCAGCGCTGCCGTAGCTGTACAAATACCACCTGTAACAGCATAAGCTTTATGCATTACAGCTAGTGCTTTAGTACGCGCCACGATGTCTATGCTATTCCCCTCGATAGTTCGACCATCACTTGCTACGTAGGTTTGTGGTGCGGATACCATGCATACCTTTGGAACTGCAGGACTGGCGACCTCTTTAGATGGAGCAAGGCCCATCATAACTGCCGCAGTAGTGCGAATATCTTCAAGTGTATTGAGTAATACACCGCCATCCGTTTCTGTGAAAGCCGGTAATTCCGTGCCTTCATACCCAAGGTCTGTCGCCTTTACAAATACAGCTGGATTAGCTGCGTCTACGAGACTGACTTGGATTGTGCGACCATCAGCCAATGTAATGGTATCTTGTACATTGCCTGTTGGTAATAGCTTACCTGTCTTAGAACCGCCTGGCTCCAAGAAATATAATGTAATGCGAGCACCCGTACCAGGTACACCATCGATGGCAAAGTCACCGTCAATGACAGGTTTACCATCTCGGACTGGTACATGCGCTTCAATAACCTTATTTGTATTTGTGTTAAAGATACGAACTACTGTTTCTGGTTCTATGGCTTTCACAAAGCCTTCCATAATAGCAAATACCCCTGCACCAGCAGAAATATTGCCACAGTTCCCTTCATAATCAACCACCGCATCAGCAATACCTACATACCCAAAGGTATAGTCGATATCTGCATCATCCCGGTCAGAAAGATTTACAATAGCGACCTTGCTCGTCAATGGATCAGCACCGCCGATACCATTAATTTGACGTGCATCAGGAGAACCATATAAATCTAAAATCATACGATCTCGTGCAGCTGGATCAGTGGGAAGCGTATCTTTTAACAGATACGCCCCTTTACTAGTACCGCCACGCATATAGGTAATGGGGATTTCTTTATACCCGTTCATAACGTACTCCTCTATATGCAATGCTTATGCTTTGCTGTTTGCATAGTAGTTGATAAGACAACCAGCACCGATAATTTCTTTTTCTTCATCGCTTAAGTGGCCCAAATGCAGTGTGATTTCCGCTTTCTTCTTCCCACCGCTAATAACATATGCTTTGTAATCATCGGAGTCAGAGAATAATTGGTCACGTACATTTGGCACATATATATAATCGCCTACAGCCATAGTTTTAGAGTCTTCTTCACTAGTTACAAACGGTAACATACCCCAGTTAATGACATTACTGCGATAGCGTTTTGTAGCATATTCAATAGCAATGTTAGCACCGCCACCTAATACGCGTTGGCAAGATGCGGCTTGTTCACGAGCAGAGCCATCACCAGGGCGATTAGCGTACACCATGCTAGACACTGCCGTAGATTTAGCCATCTCTTCTACGGATTCTGTAAGGCCAAGAGCTTGTTTTACCTCTTCGTATGCACTTACTAAGTCTGCTGCGCTGTCACCTTCTTGACGAGATTTTTCCCAATTGCGAACGACTTTTGCACGGCCTACATATTCAGGAACCTTACGGCTCAAGGCAAATTCAGACAATGCATATGGATCGGAACGGAAGGAGGATGTTTCACCAGATGGGATCAATTCGTCTGTAGTTGTTACAGGATCATCGATATAAGCAGCTACTTTAAGCAATACATTTGGTGTCAATTCCTTAATAGAAGGCCATGGTTTAATGGATGGACCGTAAATGAGTTCCGCATCTTTTTTAGGCTCATTAAAGCCACTGTATACTTTACTTTCATACGGTTTATCGTCATAGTGATACGCTGATACTACATCATCGTATTCAACATCGGTTGCTGCCGTTAAAGCGCCACCATTAATAGCTGTAGCCGCTACAGAACGAGCATCGAGAAGTGCTACAGAGGAGATTTGACCATTACCTGGTTTAGAACCTTCACGGTTCGGGAAGTTACGTGTCGCATGACGACCGCTGAGACCAGTATTATTAGGTGTATCACCAGCACCGAAGCATGGCCCACAGAACGCTGTACGCACGATAGCTCCCGCTTCCATTAAATCTACAAGGGCACCATTTTTCATGAGTTCTAAGTAGATTGGTTGGCTAGAAGGGTATACGCTGAACGCAAAACGGCCAGAACCTACACTTTTACCGCGTACGATATTAGCTGCTTGCATGAGGTTTTCATACAAACCACCCGAGCAGCCTACGATGATACCTTGGTCTAAATGCAATTTGTCATCAAAATGCTTTTCAGGCAATTGTAGAGATAAGGATTTATTATCTAATTGCTCAACAGCTTGTCGTTCGATTTCTGCTAATAAATCACGACCACCTTCGTTAATTTCCTTAATAGTATATACATTGCTTGGATGGAATGGCATAGCAATCATGCTTTCCACCTCATCAAGGTTTACTTTTACAAGGCCATCATAGTAAGCTACATCACCAGGGTTAAGCTCTTTATAAGCATCACCACGACCATGAAGTGTTAAGAATTCTTTTGTATTGCTGTCTGTTCTCCAAATTGTTGTAAGGCATGTAGTCTCTGTAGTCATTACATCGATGCCGTTACGGAAGTCCATGGATAGGTATTCAATACCAGGGCCTACGAATTCCATTACTTTATTTTTTACAAAGCCATTAGCAAATACTGCCTTTTCAATAGCGAGTGCCACGTCTTGTGGACCTACGCCGTGTTTAGGTTTTCCATCGAGGTAAATAGCGATAACTTCTGGACGTTGTACATCATAGGTACGACCGAGCAATTGCTTTACAAGCTCTGGACCGCCCTCACCAATCGCCATAGTACCAAGAGCACCGTAACGAGTATGACTATCGGAACCGAGAATCATTTTGCCACAGCCTGCCATTGTTTCACGCATGTATTGGTGAATAACTGCAAGATGAGGAGGTACATACACGCCGCCGAAGCGTTGAACTGCGGATAAGCCGAATACATGGTCGTCTTCGTTAATCGTGCCCCCTACTGCTGCCAAGCTATTATGACAGTTTGTCAAAATATAAGGGATTGGAAATTTATCTAGACCACTGGCAATCGCCGTTTGAATGATGCCAACATAGGTAATATCGTGAGATGTTAAGGCATCGAATTTGATGCGTAGATCTTGATCACCTTCATGCTGTTGATGGTCCATTAAAATCCGGTACGCCATCGTTTCCTTATAGGTGCGTTCTTTATTAAAAACTTCATGCTGATCAAGGGCTGCACTAGAATCTGCAGGAACGATATCGGTACCATGATATAAAAATACACCATTTGAAATTAATTCAACCATGACTTACTCCTTTATTAACCTCAGGTATATGTAAACCTTTACAAACACTATACTTTCACCACATATACTTGTGAAAGTTTCATTCCTCTGGTTATGACCAATCAGTATAGCCTTAGAACTCTCTCATCTGTACCAACTCTACGGGATAGAGTACAATAATACATATGTAAAGGAGAGTTTATGGACACGAAAGACTGTACAATTTTAAAAACCTTAGCAGAGGAAAATAATATTACCTATGCGGCTCGTCGTCTATTTATGACGCAACCTGCATTGAGTGAACGAATAAAAAAATTAGAAAAGGAATTTAACTGTCCCATCATCAATCGACAAGCTCGCGGTGTGGAATTTACCTATCAAGGCCAGCGCCTTGTGCGCTACGCCGAAGATTTACTAAACTCCTATACTTCGGTGCGCCAAGAGCTATTAGCTATGGGTAGTGAACCGCGCGGTACATTAAACCTAGGATGCTCAAATGTATTCGCAAAATATCATATTCCCCATATCTTATCCACCTTTAAAGAGACCTATCCACACATCGATATCATCATGTATACGGGACTCAGCTATAAGCTGTACCACGACTTCCTCGAAGGTCGCCTACACGCTGCCATCATCCGCGGTGCCCACACTTGGGCAGAGTCGAAAGAACATATCTGGTCTGAACCATTTTGTTTCTTCAACAAAACTCCATGTACTGTAGAGGAGTTACCTCGCTTGCCATATATTCACTATCAGACAGATCCGAATCTACAGCAAACTATCGATGATTGGTGGTATTCCCACTACTCACAACCTCCGATGCGCACCATTGAAGTAAACGACATCGATACATGTATGAAGCTAGTTAACCAAGGACTTGGTTTCACCATTCTTACCCAAAGTTGTGGCAATGATTACCCTAACCTATTTAAAGAAACCCTGAAAACTCTTGATGGTCATATCATGACTCGAGATACATGGATGTACACACGTCATAGTGCCCTTGAATCCAAGCCAGTACAGGCTTTTTACTCATTCATGAAAACATGGGCTGAAACAAAGGTATAACAATTATTCCTTTAATACATATAATATATTATGAAAATGCAATAAAAACAAATTGCTCTTTTCTTTGGTGTCCATAAATTTTACTTATATCTTATTATCTTACAAATGCATCTCAGTAATATAATGTCCGACTATACGGACTATATAGATTATACGGAATGTATAAAATCTATCATAACAAGAAAACCCGTCATGATTACATAAATCATGACGGGTTTGTTTTATAGAGTTTTATAGAGTTTTATAGAGTTTTATACATCTATCTGCTATGAGTGTATCGTAAAAACAAATCATCTTACAAGATAGAATTATAGTAACAAAAGCATAATAACTACTGTCGCAATAATACAAGGCACGGCATTGCGTTTTGCCATTTCCATAGGGTTGATACCTGCTAGTCCTGCGATGATGATACCTGCACCAGCTACTGGACTCATACTACGACCGATACCAGCACCCAATTGAGCCATGGAACCGAGTTGCATAATGCCATAGCCGAAGTCAGCCGCATGAGGTGTGACAGCACCGTTAAAGGCAAGAGCTGCTGCATTACCAGAACCAGAGATAACAGCCAATAAGAACGGACCAAAGGCTGCCCCTATTTGAGCGATTTGTTGAGAGTTCTTCATACCATCGATGAGTGCACTTGTAAGGCCGATGTGTTGCATCCCTGCAGTAAAGCATGCCGCTGCAGCCATAAGTCCCACTACATCACACATACCATCGCCAGTACCGCGGAAGAACTTCTTAACAGCGTCTGCCACATTAGGACGCACGGCAATGATGCCAATAGCAGTACCGATGAGCATAGATACAGGAACAGAGATTTCTGGAATCACCGCCACTTGTTTACTACCTAATACAAGTAATACAAGAGGAATAATCGGAATGATTGCATAGAAATAATTTACTTTAAACTCTTTACCTTCCTCTACAGTATCGTTTTTCATTACATACCCGGTATGCTCCTTCTTAATGATAGCTACGATGTTAAGCAAAATAGCGGCTACTACGATACCGATAATTGCTTGCATGGAGAAGCTGGCAATAACTGTCATTACGTCTACCCCCGCCAGTTGTGCCACTTGAGGGTTGAACATAAGGCCTGGGCTCAAGGAGCTACCCCATGTACCTAAGAAGATAGCAGAACCAGCCATCGCTGGATGTACTCCAGAACGAATTAAAGCCGGAATCAATAATGCACCTACGGCCGCAGCACAACCTGCCGCTGTAGGCAATGCAATATTAATTAAAAATGTAATAATAACAGCACCAGGAATGATGATTTTCGTCATCTTTTTGAGGCCTGCAGAAATGAAATACACCATATGCTCCGTACATTTTGTATATTCCATAACATAGCTAAAACCTAACACCGTACAGATTGTTGGTACAAGACCTGGATTTGTAAGTTCTTTCACAAAGGCCGTCGTACCAGCGCCAAGCTGCCCACCAATAAAGCACATCAGTAAGCCCGATAATAATAAAACGAGCCGCGTTTCAAACTGTTTAATAATAGCGATAAACGTCGCTACTACGATAACAATACCTGTAATAACCATAACTCTCCTATCCGTGTACATAGGATGCAAGATAGCTATATCCCCTCTATAAACACTTTACACCCAATACACAACTAACAACACTAAATACAATAATCCTATCTATGTCTTACACCTAATAGGCCTAACAATAGTAAAAGTAATCACTTAATTATATTCAGTATAATCATATAACTATATAACTACTTATCTACATAACTACATAACTACATAACTACATAACTACATAACTACATAAAGAAGTATATTAAACAAGCTTTGTTTCTTCCAAGCTAAGTTTTCTAAGCACCTTATCAAGCACCGCTGCACCCGTTACGATATCATCCATTTCAGCAAATTCTGCAGGATTATGACTGATGCCGTCACGGCATGGAATAAAGATCATTCCCGTCGGAACTACCTCCGCCCAATGCATCGCATCATGACCGGCACCGCTAGGCATTGTCATGTACTCCACACCGACAGACTTAACAGCCTCTTCGATTTCTCGAATCATCGCTGGGTGCATCTCCACTGGATAGTCCTGTGCAATTGTTTCAATTGTATACGATAATCCACGTTTCTCGGCAGTAATGTCAATAAATTCTTTAACAAGAGTAACTACAGAATTACGAGCTGCCTTAGATATGCTACGAATGTCTACCCCTAGCTTTACACCGCCTGGAATGACATTCATCGCACCAGGCGTAACCTCTACAACACCAACAGTACCCACCACGGGTGGCTCCTCTTGCATGGATGCAATCTCCTCGATGCCGAGGATGATTTTAGCGGCTCCACATAGGGCATCATGACGCAAGTTCATCGGCGTAGCGCCACTATGATCGGCATTGCCCCGAATGGTCACATAGAATCGCTCTGGCGCAGCAATACCAGTCACAATGCCAATCATTTTCTGTTCCTGCTCCAGCACCTTACCTTGTTCTATATGAATTTCTGTGAAAGACTTTACAGGTCGGTTATATTCCATTTCTTCAATCCCATCGGGATTTAAGTTGCGACCTTTCAATGCTTCGTACAAGGAAATTCCTTGTTTATCTACCAATCGGTGTAAGTCTTGTAATCTTAATTCACCACGCATGGCCTTACTACCTAGTGTAGCATTCCCAAAACGACCGGACTCTTCGCACATGAAGGATACCACAGCGATGGTATGATCATGTTCATAACCATCATCGATCATGCTACGAATTACTTCAATGGCAGACAATACGCCGACCACACCATCGTAATTACCTCCATTAGGCACGCTATCCGTATGAGACCCTACCATAACAACTGGTAAATCTGGTTTCTTACCAATCTTATAGCCAATGACATTACCAAAATCGTCTATTTCAACGGATAAACCCACATCAGTCATGCAATCTATAATATATTGACGCCCCTTCCAGTCTGCATCTGTGAAAGCAAGGCGATTAATGCCCTCACCAGGTGCCGTCAATTGGGCCATAGCATCAAAATCTTTAACTAATCTCTCTCGTTGAATCATATAACACCTCACAATCTATTACATCAATTACTGACAAACCATATGATGCTAGTACATAAAGCTTATTTTAAATAGTGAGCAGCAATGGTACCTAATGCAACGATACCATTTAGCATATCTTCTTCATCGATATCAAAGAGCGGATTGTGATGCGGTGCTTTAATGGCAGATCCCACAACCATATAGGTCGCTCTACCGCCGCGATCAATGACACGGTTCAAGAAGTACGCACAGTCTTCACTGCCGCCACCGCTGTAATCGAATGGCACCTCTTTAAAGATCCCAAGTGGTTCCACGATAGCTTGTACTTCATGAGCTAAATCATCGCTGATGCGACCTGCAGGAGTTTCTCCTTGTTTTGTGATTTCAAAGGTACAATCATGCATTTCTGCAGCACCTTTAATAATAGTCTTCGACCGTTCAATCATGTAATCATTGATTTCTGTCGTAGCACCACGAGTTTCTAGTTTAAGAACCGCCACATCAGGAGTCACATTGCGGCCTGTACCGCTTTCAAAAACACCTACATTCATGCGAGAAGCCCCTTGACTATGACGAGCGATGGCTTGTAAGTTGAGAACCGCTGTACAGCCGGCGAGCATTGCATTTTGAGCCTTTTCAGGGGAGCCTCCGGCATGAGCAGAATAACCGTGGAACACCGCATCAAGTTTTGTAGTCGCCAAGAAGCCATGATCGCTACACGCAAAGCAATTGGATAGATTTTCGTTAAACCCAATATGCATGCCGAACATCAAATCTACATCATCCACAACGCCCGCTTCCGCCATTGCTTTAGCACCGCGCACGCCTTCCTCAGCAGGTTGGAAAATGAGTTTAATAGTTCCTTTGAATTCATCCTTGTGCGCAGCCAAGTATTCAGCTAAGCCTAGCCCCATCGTCATATGTGCATCATGACCACAGGCGTGCATCGCCTTATCGTGACAAGAACGGAATCCTTTCTTTGTAGGCACATGGCTATCCTCTTTAGCTTCGATGACATCGTTGGAATCCATGTCTACACGAAACGCTACTACAGGACCTTCACCACCAAACTTCATAGTTGCAACGATGGCCGTTTTACCATAGCCCATCTTTTCTACAAGCACTGGATTAGCACCTTCTTCGATGGCGCGATCCATAGCAGCTTTCATAACCTCATCACTAGGCAAGCCCATGCGAGAATCTAAATCGAGTACATCCGCCCCTAACGCCACATCATAACCCAAAGAAATAAGCATATCCGCCACTTTCGCAGCAGATCGATATTCAAGCCAAGCAGGCTCAGGGTGCATATGAAAGTCGCGACGCATAGCGATTAACGTATCACGTCGTTGTTGCACAAAATCTTTTACAGACATAAATACCTCCTTAACAAACTAATAATCACGTATACATTTACTATATGAATTGATATGTAAATAGTCAACTAAATGGCGCATGTATACAGTATCTAAAATATACTTTATGTTATAACAAAAAACACATATACTACGAAATGATTTCTGTGATATATGTGTTCTTATCGATTTATTCTAATATGGTTTTATTCAGTTTTGCCAGTACTTCTCGTTTAATAGTTCGTTGTCTATCCCAAGCGATGATAACAACGGTAGCAATAATCATAGCCATACCAATTAGCCCTAATAGACTAAATTCATTTCCTAAAAAAGTCCACCCAAAGAAAGCTGCCGAAATAGGCTCTATAGATGACAAAATAGATCCTGGTACGGCCCCAATTCGTTTAACCCCTTCTAAATAGGCATTGAAAGATACTATCGTCCCGAGAAATATGACATTAAAACAACCAATAATAGTCCATGCGTCCCACACTGCATATGAGTTCGGTTGATGGAATAGTATAGCCGCAATAATACCGCTAATGAGCATCCCGAAGCCTACAATAGGTAATGTACCATATTTATAGAGTAAATCAACAGGAGAAATGCTATATATGGCTACACCGACAGCAGATAAAAGCCCCCATACGAGAACCGCCATCGGGAAGCTTTCAATAGAAAGGCCATCATCATTTCCCATTAAACAAATAGTCCCCACTAAAGCCAGTATAACAGAAACCATCTCACCTTTGGATGGTCGTTTACCATAGCGTACCAGCAGGTAAATAATAATCATAGACGGCGCCAGATATTGTAATACCGTTGCAATGCCAGCTCCAGCTAAAGCAATGGATCTGAAGTATGTATATTGGCATAATGCCATTCCAAATACGCCAAAAACAATGAGTCCTAGCGTATCCCTTACACTATGAAATACATTAAAGATGGAATTTCCAAATCTAAACCATGCGTAGATAACAGTTAGCAAACCTGCTGTAATCAATCGCATAGTTACTAGCCATTCCAAATTCATATCTCTAAAATTGCTTAAGAACTGTACGGATGCACCTGATACACCCCATAAAACAGCGCCTAATAGAGTTATAATAACACCAATAACTTCATATTGTTTCATGCTAGTCACCGAGCAAAGATACGTGAACTTTCACAACCACCTTACGGATTTTGATAGGTTTATCGTTTACGGCGAGTAAGGGCCGATGAACATCAGCGGGGAAGAATACAGTATAGTACCCTTCTGGGCAATGGATTTGCCCTTCATCAACGGCTTCATTAGAATAGAAATAGCAATCTCGCTCCGGATAGGACTCCACAGGTTTAACGAGACCTTTATCTACGAAAAATCCCATGTTTTCCTCGCCGCTCACCATAAATTGAATATCTACATAATTACGATGCGATTCTGGTTTTGTAGCTTCAAATAGTTTTGTTTCTACATCATCTACGTTGGCATACATCATGTCACCCTCGATGGCATGACGCCCTCCAGGCAACGCTTTCAAATCTGTGTTTTTCAAGAAATCTAAAGCACGCACGATGGCTTTAGGATAGCCCATTTTTGTATAATCTGCGGTAATACTAGAGAAAAACATACACAATCCTTTCACAATATCTATGGATATGGCACCACAATAAACCAATTATATTACCTTTTATGTTAGCACATATATACATAAAGGACTAGCTATTCTCTTATGTAAAAGCCCTCCATACGCTACATATATGGAGGGCCTCAGTAAAATACTATTCAAATTTATGACTTACGTCAATTATTACACTATGAAATTGTTACAGTATTAAATTGTTACATTATGCAATTGTCTATTCAGTTGTAGTGATTCAAACTGTATTAAATACAGCATGTGGCCATTACCTTATTCTTGGGTTTTATGAGCAGCGATAATTTCTTCCGCTTGCTTATGTGGAACCTCTTCATAGGTATAGAACTGACGGTTAAATACGCCTTGTCCTTGTGTAATGGAGCGCAATGCAGTCACATAATCGGACATTTCAGCCAATGGTACTTGTGCTTTAACAACGGAAATACCGGTTCTTTCACTTTGTTCCATGCCTAATACACGACCTCGACGGCTATTCAAATCACCCATGATGTCGCCCATGAAAGCATCTGGCGCAAACACGTTGACTTCATAGATTGGTTCTAATAGGACTGGTTTCGCCTTAGGAATCACATCCTTGATAGCCTGTGACGTAGCTACTTTAAATGCTAACTCTGAGGAGTCTACGCTGTGGTAAGATCCATCCAAGAGTGTCACTTGCACGCCAATCATAGGATATCCTGCAATTAGGCCTTTATCTAGGGTTTCTTTGGCACCCTTTTCCACTGCTGGTATGTATTGTTTAGGTACAGCACCACCAAAAATTTTGTCTACGAATGCAAATTCGCTACCATCATATAATGGATCCACTTGAATCTTAACGTGACCATATTGACCATGACCGCCACTTTGTTTCTTATACTTAGACTCGGTTTCAGCAGAGCCTTTAATGGTTTCGCGGTATGGAATATATGGAGCCACAAGTTTAGCTTGTACGCCGTATTTACGGTCCATTTTATTGAGGATATGCTCAAGATGTACTTCGCCCATACAATCAATTTGTAATTGGCGAGCTTCAGCATTTTTCACTACTACGCAAGTAGGATCTTCTTCTGCCACTTTAAGAACAGCACTAGCTAATTTTTCCTCCTCACCTTTTTTCACTGGCTCCATAGCCACAGTGTATAGAGGTTGAGGAAAACGGATAGCATCGTATGTCACTTTAAAGTCAGGAGCCGTTAATGTATCACCGGTCTTAGCATTAGCCAATTTTGGTATCACTACGATATCGCCAGCTTTTGCAGCAGATACAGGGATTTGTTGCTTCCCGATAAGGGTAACCATCTTGCCCCATTTTTCTTCTACACCTTGGTTTACATCATAAAGGCGATCGCCTTCTTTCAGTTCACCAGAGAAGATACGTACAAAGCTTTGTTTGCCTGCGAATGGGTCTAACAATGTTTTAAATACGAATGCAGTTAATGGTTTATCTACATGTACAACACATTGTTCGCCGGTTTCCGCATCAGTTGCGGTCATCACTTTTTTAGTTGCATCCGGCATGTAACGGATCATACGATCCAATACTTGATCTAAGCCAATACGAGATGTGGCACTGCCACACATGATTGGGCACACACGGCCACTAATCATCCCTTCACGCAAGCCTTGGCGGATTTCCTCTAAGGATAATTCTTCGCCTTCTAAATATTTTTCCAACAACTCATCGCTACCTTCAGCCGCGGCTTCTACGGTCATTTCCCGAATTTCTTGAGCCTTTTCGATAAGGTGAGCTGGTACAGCGACCTCTGTTGGTTGGCCGTCCTTATAAGTAAACGCGGTCATTTTCGCTACGTCTACAACGCCTTCAAAATCGGCACCTTCACCGATAGGAATCTGCAATGGCATAATGCCTTTGCCAAATAATTCCCGCATTCTTTCAATAGTGCCAAAGAAGTCAGCACCATCGACATCCATTTTATTGATAAATGCCATGCGAGGCATTTGTAATTCAACTGCATAATCCCATGCGCGAACTGTGTCAGTTTCTACACCAGATGTGGAGGATAGCACCATCAACATACCATCACAAGCACGCAAAGCGGCACGAACTTCGCCATGGAATTCGTTATAGCCTGGAGTGTCTATGAAGTTAACCTTATGGTCATGCCACTCACATGGCGCCATGCCCAATTGAATAGTTACATTACGTTTAATTTCTTCCGGTTCAAAGTCCATAATATGTTTATTATCTTGACCTTTACCTACGAAATCAACCGCACCAGAAGTTAACAACAAGGATTCAACAAGAGCTGTTTTACCCGCACCATCGTGGGAAACAACAGCAACGTTTCTAATTTTATCACTACTGTACTCTTTCATTGGAATCGCCTCCTTACTGGCAAATTACGGCTTTGCTAATACATTTCGACACTACAATAAAAAAATCCTCTTTTTCTGAGAAAAATTTCTTAGAAAAAAAGGATTATATAATAAGACTAAATTATAACGAAAATTTTAGTATTCCTATGTAGATCCTAAACTTAATTAAATTATTAATAAGACTTTATCGGTATATCCTATATATAGATGGGACTAGTGCCCTTACAAAGTTATAAAAAAGACGGTCTGTACTTGTGCAGCGACATCAGGAACGAGGAGCAAACAAGTATAGACCGTCTTTTTTAATTTAATTGTCGATATGTATTGGGGCCCCATCTATATATAGGTAAGACTCCCCCAAAGCTTATAATAGGATACATGAGTTAGATACACAGAGAATACTAAAATTCTCCCGTCCGTTTTCCGTAATGTTTGGAGTCCCCATTTTGTTTCCACCCTACGGTGTCACCGATGGACATTACGCGGCGCGTCAAGCAGTCTTTACATTGTTCTGCATTGTCGTCCACGCAAGGTTTATTATCGTATAGCAAATATTTCGCACGGTGTTCAGGAATGGTAATAATAGGCATTAGGATATTTGCACCTGCGGCTAAACCTTTTTCACGGCCTAGTTTATCTAGTGCTTGTAAGGCAGTAGTTGCCGCAATGTTTACGTCTTTCAAAAATAAACGTGTTAAGGCAATCATCTTGAGCCCTAGTTGAACGCGGCGCAATTTACCTACTTCATCATCAATGCCCATCGCTAACGCTTCTTGGCCTAAAGGCGTATCATGATGCACCACATAAGGGCCCATGCCGATCATGTCGATATCCATATCGCGATAGAACAAGATATCATTCACAAGATCTTCTTCTGTTTGACCAGGTAGGCCAATCATAACGCCTGTACCTACTTGGAAGCCTACGCGGCGCAAACGACGTAAGCATTCTACGCGCGTCTCAAAGGAGTGCAATTCATCACGAGGATGAATCTTATGGTATAAATCTGTATTGGTTGTTTCAATGCGTAATAAATAACGACTCGCACCAGCTTCACGCATGCGGCGGTACACCTCTTCGCTTTGTTCCCCTACGCACATTGTAATGCCTAGAGAACCATCGCCAATGGCTTTAATGTCGCGAATTAAATCCACAACATAGTCCACAAAGGCATCATCACAGCGTTCACCAGATTGGAGTGTAATGGAACCATATTCATGATCGTATGCCCACTGTGCCATCTTGATGATATCTTCGCGATTCATATCAAAGCGTTCCGTCTTATCGTTTTCACGACGGATGCCACAGTAATTACAATTCTTAATGCATCGGTTCGAGAACTCAATGAGGCCGCGATAGTATGCTACAGGCTTTACATATTTTGCCTTCACTTCGTAGGCCTTTTTATATATCAACTGCAACTGTTCTTCATCAGTTACAGACATGAGAAATCGCAATTCCTCCTCGGTCAGCCATTCATCACCGACGAGGTCTTTTGCAAGAATGTCTTGCACTTGCAAACAATCACTTCCTTTCGTAACGAACCGTCATCGATTCGCTTGGTATGGTAATGGATTCAATGTCAGAAACACAAATAAATCCATTGACTTCGCGCGGCAAGTCCCGCACATGTTTCACTTGTCGAGTTAAACATTCATGAGCCATCACACCGCGACTCATTTTGGAGGACGTACTCATCTGCTTAAACGTATCGCCCCGTAATTCCCAAAATTCAACGGTTACCACCTTTGGATGATTCACCATTTTTGCATATTCTTTAGAGGCTAGGTTTAGAATCCAATCTTCCTTGTAAAAGTATACATCCACCGCATCACGCCATGTATCGTATAGATTAATGCCCACCTTATCGACCATATCGAGTCGATAGTCGCGCACTCCCATATTAGGTTCAACAATGCCGTATAATGCAGACAGCACAACGAGATGGCTTTCACCAAAGGTCTTGGCTTCATCAGATAAGTTCGACCAGTCCAAATATTTGAAAGCAATGCCATCATAACTTTCACAGGCACGACCTACGGGATGAGCCTCAAAGGACTGATAAAAATCAAAAAGAGCTTGCGCCTTATCAGCCTTTAGCTTTAGCGCCTTTCCAAGAGCTATTACATCAAGGGATTGTACATGTGTTACAATTTCTTTCGTGATGTTCGGCTGAAATTGGCCGTCTCGGACTGCATGATGTACTGCCTCAGCGTTGCTAGCAACATCGGCAATCGTTTTTGTCTTACTAGGAGAGAGGACGATTTTCATGGGATAATTCCGCCTTAATAGATTCCTCTGTCAAATTGTCGATCAATTCAGGGTTCCACAACATGAGAGGCACCGCCACTACGTGGCTTGCTTTCAATTCTTTACATAATTTAATGCATTCTTTGAGATAATTAGAATCTTCATCTACAAGATCACATACGATAACCACGTGACGACCTTTAAGATTTACACCTTCGTAATCGATGCTTTCAGCAGATACTGTGAGCATGCCTGTTTCCAAGCGGCCTTCGCTCATGTCGTTTAAACGAGACATCAATACATGCTCAAGCATAGTAGATACAGGTGTCACTACGCGGCCAATGCCGATAAAAGCCTCAGGTTGTGCATGAACGATAACTGTTTTCTTACGTTTATCCGTTCTGAACTCAATAAGAGCTTTTTCTAAAGCGCCAAAAAATACAAATAACTGCCAAGGATCAAAAGAGCCTGTTTGGAACATATCGATAACAGAACCATCCTCATCCATATTGAGGCGCGTCAATAACTCTTCAGCAATGTCGTTAACCACAACACTAAAATCAGATTGTATTGTCTCTTGCACTTTGATTTCCTTTGCCATTAGGGCCTCCTAGTTTTCCATATATCACACTGCTAAGGAATATCCCCAACAGATATTATATTAATTTTAATTATACTATCTTTAATTGTACCATATTTTATACCCCTCTTGGGTATTCAAAGATACGCTTTTCACATAATAGATACGTTAGTAACATGACAAAAGGACCGCCATAGCGGTCCTTTGCATTTTAATTTTGTATTCTAATGTTGTACTCTAATATTATACTCTAATATTGTACTCTAATGCTGTATTCTAATTATGATTTTATAATAAACCTTTTGGTAACTAACAAAGAATATTCTATTAGCCTACAATCAATAAGTAGATATTCATGATCGTAACGATGATACCTATGCTCCATAAGAGAATATTTGTAAATTTACGGTTTGCGTATTCTCCCATGACCTTGCGGCTACTCGTCATGTAAAGTTGCAAGAAGATGGTGATTGGTAATTGCAAGCTCAAGAACATTTGAGAGAACAATAATGCTTGGAAGGAATCTGTAATAAACACGATCAACAATAATGCTGGAACATATGTTAGTGCCAAGCCTAATCGCGTATGGAAGTCTTTCATATCGTAAGACTCGCCAAACATTCCTGCAAAGATACTTGCCCCCGCCATACCTGCCGTAGCGGATGAGGCAAAACCTGCAAATAACAATGCTATTGCAAAAATAATACCCGCTGCGGGTCCAATGAGTGGTCGCAACAACTCTTCAGCCTGTTCAAGCTCTGTTACTTCAATTCCATGAGCAAAGAAGACAGCCGCCGCCAATATAATCATGGCGGAGTTAATCATCCACCCAATCCCCATAGATAACAAAGTATCGAGGAATTCATAGCGCAACTGCCGTTTCATAATCGCTGGGTCTTGTGTATTAAACTGGCGACTTTGGATGATTTCAGAGTGTAAAAACAAGTTGTGAGGCATAATTACGGCCCCTAATATACTCAAAATAACGAGCATCGATGTATTAGGAATATTAGGATCCACCCAACCGATACCAGCCGCTGCCCAATCCACATTGACCATATTTACCTCAACGAGGTACGCCAACGCGATGAGGGACACAAAGCCAGCAATGATTCGCTCTAATTTACGATAGGAGTTCGTAATGAGCATGACCGTACAGATAAGAGCCGTCAGACTACTGCCTATCAAGATAGGAATACCAAAGAGCATCTTCAAGGCGATAGCGGCACCAATAAACTCAGCCAAGGCCGTCGCTGCCGCCGCAATTCCTGCCGTGCTAAGCACAAAGCGAGATGCATAACGCGGTAAGAATTCATAGGCACATTCCGACAAGCATTGACCGCGTACAATGCCTAAATGTGCCACATTATGCTGTAATAAAATGAGCATAATCGTAGATAGTGTGACTACCCACAATAATTCGTAACCATAACTGGCTCCAGCTGCCAAGTTAGCGGCCCAGTTGCCTGGATCGATAAATCCAACGGTTACGATTATACCAGGTCCTATATATTTAAAGACATCACTTACCTGTTGCTTACCGTTTTGATGGACAGTAAACAATTGTTTCTTTAAAAAATCAATCATTATAACCCCTTACCAAGAGTTATAGAGTGAACGTCATCTCCGTCTGCATACGAGCATCTGTTTTAGACTTTTTATCCTTGGAATCAGCGTAACGAATACGCACTTGATTATTTACCTTAACGCGAGAATCATCAATTTTAAATTTCTTCATTTTATCTTTGATCTGTTCATCTGTTAAAGCCCGTTCTTCCGGTTTTGCTACTTCATCGCCAGCCTTATCAAGGGCCTCTTGTTGATCCTTGGATACTTGATAGGTCTTACCAGATTTTTTAGCCCTTTCAGCACGCTTTTCATCTAGTTTTTGACGGCGCTCATCAGTAGCTTTTTTATCGCGAGCAATACGGTAATCCATTACATCACGCATATTTTCTTGGTAAATACGCAATGCATACTCTCGATCATTGTCGTTCATTTGCTCACGTTTTGTGACTACCTCATCGATAAGCGGCATAAGCTCATCCTTTGTGTAGCTAGCACCATCAAAAGTAAATCCGTGAGTATCTGTAATAGCACCATGTTTAATGAGCCTTTGTAACGCTGTATATGTCCAATCATTAGGCGTAATAACATCTGAGTTCACATGCTGTTGTCCTTTACTAGAACTACTAACAGCCTCTACATCAGCACTTACGCCATCCACCATAGGACGTGCACTTGGGATGGCAATACTTTCAGCATGACTAAACCCAACAGACGCAACAAGGCATAATGCACTAATGCCTAACGCTCGACGGATACGATTCATTTGACGTGTATGTTTTGTATTCATAAGAGTCTCCTTAAAATTACATTTTATACAATCTATTATATGAAACCCCTAGACATACGTCAACTCTATAACCTTACACACCTGTGTCATTCAATACTAATAAGGCCTTGGACTCACTCGAATCCTCACAAATTAGGCCTATATAAATAATATAATAAATCACTATATTATACAAAAAGACCCCACATCGAGTGATGTGAGGTCTTTACATGGCGGAGGATTAGGGATTCGAACCCTAGCGACGGTAACCCGCCCTAACGATTTAGCAAACCGTCCTCTTCAGCCTCTTGAGTAATCCTCCATGCTTTACTGGGTAATCATATCATACCCAATAAGGCATTGTCAATCGTCTTATTTCAGCATAGATTCGATGAACCAGATCTGTTTTACATAGTATGCAACGTGATCTTCCATCATGCTTACGAGCAAGAAATCACCTTCTTCATCAGCTGCTGCACGAATTGCTACAGCTTGATCATTCATGTATTTAAAATCCTTAAGAAGGATATCAATTACCTTTGCTTGAGGAATGTCTTCTTGTCCCAATTCTTCGATTTTAGTCAATTTTGCGTATTCTGCAGAATTTACCAACGGAAATTGACCTTGCATTTTCACATGTTCTGCTACGGCATCAAAGTATTCAAAGGCTTCATCATAAATGGATTCCAAGTATTCATGAATAGATTTGAATTGCGGACCAGTTACATTGAAGTGTAGGTTATGTAATTTTACATTCCATACGGAAAGATCTGCTAAATATTGATTTACTTGTTGTACGTTTTTCATAATAAAACTCCTTTTTTCACTTAATTCTCAATTATAGTTTATTCTAAAAGCAGAACAAACACAGTTGGCTTCTACGCCATCAATTCGTTTATTTAATTTATAATCAATATTGATTATATTTATATTTTACCAATAATGATTTTCCATGTCAATATATGAATAGATATTTTTGTATAAAAGTTTAATGAAAACATTATAACCATACTAAATCAAACATATCCCCAATCCAATCCAATACAATACAATCCATACCAAATCTAAATCCAATAATTCATAGAATCATATTTCTACGAATCATAAAAACCTCTAACTACTAGTTAATCTAATAATTAGAGGCTTGTATGATTCTATATTCAATATGACTCTATATTAAAATGAGTATATATTAAATACATTTTTATATTAAATATAGTATTCTATGTAATTATCAGGAATTTTCTTCTCCTCTGCTTGTGCAGCAGTTGCATTGCGACTAGGTTTACGGACATACATATTTTCTGGATCTGTTTCAAAGATTACCATATCCTTAGGAATATCATGTTTAATAACGAGATTACAACCGATCTTCGTGCGCGCCCCAATCGTAATATCCCCTAAGATTTTTGTACCCGTACCGATGAGTACATCATCTTCAATGGTCGGATGGCGCTTTACCTTTTTAGAAGACATCCCACCTAGTGTTACTTGATGGAACAAGGTTACATTATCGCCTACAATAGCCGTTTCACCAATAACAACCCCCATACCGTGATCGATAAAGAGACCGCGACCAATCGTCGCACCTGGATGGATTTCAATGCCCGTCACATGCCGAGAATGGAGAGCCACACGACGAGCCAAGATGGGCCACCCCGCCTTATATAAACGGTGGGCAAAGAAGTGCCAGAACAAAGCCGTAATATGAGGATATGTCCATATAACCATCCATACACTTGTGGCAGCTGGGTCAGAATCCATTACGCGCTTAATATTATATTGAATTTTGCCCCATAATTTGCGCAAACCTTGCATCATAGTGACTCCATCTCAAATAACTCTACTTAACATTCTACAAAAATATAGATATATCTAGTATACAACATATTTGGTCTATATTCCTATATATAAGGCTTTATATCTATATAGAACCTATTCTTTTACCAATCTAAAATTCAGTATTGTATCTATTTGAAATCTATTATTTAACGTATTCGTTGTTGCCAAAGTCCAAGAGGGATAAATATTTCTCTACCCCATCAGGTGCAATAACAACGATATTCGCCTTAGGTAACTCACGAGCCATGCGTTTTGCCGCTACAATGGCCGCCCCCGCGGAAAGGCCAATAGAGATACCACTTTCACGCATAAAGGTTTGCACCTCGCTAAAAGCTTCTTCGTCACTTACCGTTTGCACGCCATCCATCAATGTTTGGTCAAAGTTTTCAGGAATGAAACCAGCCCCAATACCTTGTATTTTGTGAGGGCCGCCCTTACCTTCGGTAATAGCAGGAGATCCCGTTGGCTCTACAGCAATGGCTTTTAGATTAGGATTATGTTCTTTCAATCGTCTCGTAACGCCTGTGAAAGTACCACCCGTGCCGATACCCGCTACAAATACATCGACATTCGGCACTTGTTCTACAATTTCAGTACCCGTCGTGCGGTAATGCATATCTGGGTTTGCAGGATTTACGAATTGGCCCAAGGTGAAAGCATTTGGATACTTCTCTAAAATTTCATTGGCCCGCTCAAGAGCCCCCTTCATACCTGTTTCTTTTGGTGTTAAGATGAGCTGCGCCCCATACGCCTTGATAAGCTCACGGCGTTCTTTACTCATACTTTCAGGCATGATAATCACTGTTTTAATATGTAGAATAGCGCCTACCATAGCAAGAGCGATCCCCGTATTACCACTTGTGGCTTCTACAATGATGCTATCCTCATGGATGCGACCTTGCTCTTTTGCAGCTTGTAACATACCGAGTACGGCACGGTCTTTTACAGAACCACCTACATTATATTTTTCAAGCTTTACATAAATATTGGTATTTGGCAATTGATATATCGGTGTTTTACCAATAAGTTCAATTGTTTGGCTTGTTACTATACTCATCTAATCCTCCCTCTAGCGATAGATGATAAAAATCGCCCTTAGGAACATCCCAAGGACGATATTATATTGCACCTTGTTATTCACCATATACGGGGTATAACCGTTTATGTATTCCAATTAATACAACCATACTCTAACATTTGAATCATTTCATTGTCAAGAGAATGAGAACGACTTTTAAAACCCTAAAAATACAGGAAATAACTAGCTTTATCTATTTTTTTGTAAGTGCGTCAAGTACCCCATCCCATGTGATGGGTACCATTATAATGATGAGGGCCAATCCAATAAAGAAAATTGCTCCTACCAAGACTGTAAGACGAGGGATAAGAGATATAGCCATGCTACTAGCTAAGTGCGATACTTTAGTTATATCATGATGTAACGCTACATGACCCCATAAGAAACCAGCAACTGTATAGGTGATAATGTATGGGTCGAAAATGATTAGGGTAGTCATTTCATTATTAACATGCATAATTCGGTTAATACTTGGTGATACTAGTGCATTTGCAAGTATGGCTAGGATTTTAAACCACACTAGGCACACGGTATAAGGCCACATTGTTTTTATCGTCATTTTCAGCATATAGAGCAAACCCACCAAGCTCGCTCCAAGAGATCCTCTTTGGCTCCACATGTACTGCTCCATCCAAGATGACTTCTGTTTACCCGCATCTACCTGGTCATAATAAAAGGATAAATCCCGTTCTCCATGAGCTAAATCAACGAGCCCTAATACTTGAAACAATATGAGCGAAAAGACTAGAATAACACCTATTTGAAAGCTTTCACTAAAGAACATGTCCATCAGATCGAAATCAAGATAACCAATGTTAAAGAGATTACCATACACATCGTGAAACGCAATATATATACCATTTGTTACAAGCATATCTAGCACAAATAGGAGCAACACAAAAATGATATATCCGTTCCAGCGAGTCCATTTACTTTGTTCTCTTAAATGAGTGTGAGTCCCTACGATTATCGATGCAGGTTGTAAAGACAAGGTCACACCAATCATAAAACAAGTAATAAAGGATGTGACCATTGTTAAATATTCGTATGCCATATTAACGGTATGCTACGCGCTCAGGCTGCATGTCGTGGAAATGAAGGCGCTCTTTTGCAGTCTTTTCCCACTCTGTACCAGGCTTGCCATAGTTTGCGTATGGATCGATGGACAAACCACCGCGCGGCGTAAACTTGCCCCACACCTCGATATATTTAGGATCCATCAACTTCACGAGATCTTTCATGATGATGTTGATGCAGTCCTCGTGAAAGTCCCCGTGATTGCGGAAACTAAATAGATATAACTTCAAAGACTTGGACTCTACCATCTTCTTATCTGGCACATAAGAAATATAGATTGTGGCAAAGTCTGGTTGACCTGTCATAGGACACAAGCTAGTAAACTCAGGGCAATTAAACTTAACGAAGTAATCATTCTCTGGGTGCTTGTTATCAAACGCCTCTAACACCTGTGGTGCATAATCAGTAGGATAATCGGTCTTGTGACCTAACATCGTTACCCCTTGTAACTCTTTTTCAGATCTGCCGGATGCCATAAAGAACCTCTTTCTATAATCTCTATAACTCTATAATTAAGATATATTAAATAATTCATGTAACACTTAATTATAGCATATAAAGAATTACTTATAGCACAACATCCTCATGTAATTCATCAAAGGTAAAAGCATATTCTTCCACACGCATAATCTCTTCCCAATCATTATGTAATAAAAGAGAGAGATGGATTGTATCCTGTTCCTCCAATATATCTGCACCAACACAATAACATGGAAATGAAAAAGAGATTAATTTACTTTCCCTAGCATTCTCTATATTAATAAGCTGTAGCTGTTTTTCACCAATTGCTAACAAATATCTATTAGAGGCCATTAGTTGATAGTATTTGATAGAAACTACATCTGGAATTTCAATAACACGTGTACCATCTACAATTATTATATTTTTAGAGTCATGACAAATTAATTTATGATTTCTAAAATACGTCACTATTCCATTATATCTATTTCGATACTCATTAAATGGATATTCATTAACAGAATCAAGATCTAGCACTGTAACTTTAAAGTCAATTAAATCCAAAGATACTACATTCTTACTCGTACCTATCATAATATAGTCTTTGCCAAAACAATGTAAGTCTGAAAAACATAAATCTTGCAAATCACTAGGAAGCTCTATTAGTTTAACCCAACTACTCTCAATATCAATTAAGCACAGAAATGCTTCTAACTTAAAAAGTATCCTATTATTGACGTAATCTATATATCTGGCTTCAGGGAAAAATAGATTTTCATCTACCTTAATTTTTTTCACTTCATTCCATGAGGAGTCCAATACAATAATCCCTTGATGGTTATTATTTATTATGCTATATGGTCCTATTCGTTCTAACATACAAATATCATTTTGGTTATATCTACTATATAAAGACTTAATAGGTTTCATAATCATTACCTTAAATCCTTTCTAAGTTTTTTGCTACGGTCTTGAGATCCCTCCCTAATCACTCCAGTTATAGGATCTGCTTCTCCTAAATGATTTCCATTTTTATCAAATACTTCTAAGTGAGCATCTACACCTTTATGAAAATATAGCTTTTAAAAAATTTTTATTGTTAGCAGGCATTCCTACTTCTCCCTTGATTCTCAATAAAGGGAATATACTTTTTCTTTACAACTTAAACGCTACAAAAAATCATAAAATTTCAATACACCTAGAACCGCTAATAAATAAAAGAATACAATCCACACTACATACATCTGTTTTTTTCTAGCCCAATCATAATAACGACTGTGTGATGACTGCCTGAATAGTGTAGCTGCAACTAAAACAGGTTGTAAAAACCAAGCCATAACAATTGGCACGGCTATGTAATCTAAGAAATAAAACATGCTAAAAAGCATGAATGGGTATGTAATAATTATCGCCCAAGAGATAAATTTAATAAAACTATAATTAGAATTAGCAATTAAAGATACTAGTAATGGTGAAAGTTTTTTTCTTAAGAGTATCTTATATATGATCCAATAGAGAACAATTGCCGAGTAAAAGATGACTACGAAAACTAATGGTAAATGAATATGCACAAATGCTAACCTCTTTTACGTCTTAAATAGTTATAAATATAGGTCCATACCACATAGCTCAAAAGGATTACAATATATAGAGTAACAAAAAAATGAAAATCGACTTCATCCTCGATCATTTCAGGATTTGTAACAATAGTAAAAGGGATAATTATAAGAAAGAAAAGTACAACGCCCCTCACAAAATAATTATAAATTTTTAAAAATAACATATGAGTATTCCTATCATTAAAACTACTCGTTTACAACACAACTAAAATTTTAATTCTAATATATCACAAAATTTATATAAGTTTATATAATAAAAATTAGAACAATCCATCATGATTGCCACATCCTTAACACCATACATCGGTTATGATAAGAGTACTAAGATAGTAAAAGAACCATACAAACGCGGTTGCTCTATTAAAGAAATCATATTGGAAGAAAAACTCATGACCGAAGACGAATTCGGTGAAGCAGTTCGCATGAAATAAAATCTCTCTCATCTTTATAACATATCTGTAACATCCTCTCATACCTCAAATGAACGGAATAAAAAAGGACGCTATAGTTCTAAATCAATCAGTATAACGACTGAAGATTAGACTATAGCGTCCTTTTTAGATTTATTGAAACAACTATATTAAGCTTTTATCATTACCTGTTATATTTCTTAGAACTTGAAGCCATTTTGGTTCTCGATTTACGTCAACATAAGTAGGTAATCGTTTATCAATTCTATCAATTAACTTTTGATAGAGCTTTTTCTCTTTATCACTTAACGATTGACTGCTATCATACACTACAACCTGTCGTTTCTTAGCTTTATCTTTATAAGAAGCAATTTCTTTTAAAAGTGAGGCTCTATCATCGACTTCAATAAGATAGTGAATACTCCCCTCATTACCATTTACAAAAATAGCACCAAAAGACGTTAAACATGCAATCTCATAATCATTATAAACTTCAACAGTCAGTATTTCTCCTGGAACATACAAATCATAATCCATATCATTAAGATACCCAGCCTCCCTACCAAGAGAAGAGTCATAATTAGAGGTAGCTAAAAAGGTTGTTGTAGAAGCAACATAGGTAATTATATATATAGCTACAATACTAATAAATATAATTACAAAATAACCCATCCTTTTCAGTAAAGATTTTAGTACTATCATTTAGTATATACCTTTCCATTAGACTTATTGAAGTAAAAATTAGAAGTTACCTCAAAAGAAAACGGAGTAATTAAACCTTGTTGTTGTAAATCATAAAAGAAATTATTGGCCCATCTAATCCACTTATCTTTTATATCACTAGCATCCTCTTTATATTCATAATTAGATCTATCGAAACCTAAAAGTTTGACATCATAATAATCACCATGCTTTATAACTTTTAATCTAGCAGCCATTCTTCCTACCGATGCCCCTAAATCAGACCAGGCGCCACCCTTTTCAGTCTTAGCAAAATTAATATCAATACGTTTTAAAACACTATTTGTATCCTTATCAAAATCCTCATCACGCAAAGAAACTAAAATATCTTTAATGCCATTTGACTGCGCAATTGTTTTTGCTAAAATACTTTTCGAGTTATACTTTTCCATACTACCATTCCCAGTTCTCATTTTTTCAAAAAAAACTGTTAACACAGGATATTTAGATTTAAGTACATTACGTTCAAAAGCCATCCCGGCTTCCTTTGCTGTGTAGTGAATTATATTCTGACGTTTATTAACATCTCTTTCTTTATTAATATCAATATCCTTTTCCTTCTCTAATCTTATTGCTTCATCCAAGGCTCTCCTATCTTCATCAACATAAATAGCTTTAACCGGTACAACATCAGTAAACACATACCCTTGTTTGACTAACTCTTTTTGTAATCTAATTTGTTCATCCTTCAATAAACTATAATGATGTTCAAAGTCAGAGATACTTTGATAGGATAAATTGCCATATGAAATAAGAAAATCCTCCCAATGAGATAAATCCCAATATGATTCTGACATTATCTCCCAAGATTTGGCTTTATCACTATCTTTTTCAGCTATACTCCTTAAATTCTCCAAAAGGAATATTACTTCACGCTCACTTAAACTTTCTCCATTCTTTTTCTTTAAATATTTTTTTGCCAAATATATTGTATCTGGATTTGTTGTTAAATATTGATTCCATTTAGTCCCATATTGTGCTTCAGCTGCACCTGTCACAGGGGAATAGCCTAAGCTACCATTTACAGCAGCACCTAATAAAGCACTTAATGTTTGAGCTACATCAGGTTTTTCTTTTGCAATTTTTTGAATCTCTCCAATTAATGCTTCATTGGTAGCTCCAGCATAAAACCCACTACCCGGTTTATTCCCTGCCATACGAGCAGATACTTCAGCGACTACACCATGGGCTATTGCTTTTGCGGCTTTACCTTCTTTAGAGATTGGATTCCAATTATGTAATTGTTCAAAGGCTTCTTTTGCAAATAACTTAGATAATTCTTGACGTTCTTCAATTTTCTTTTTATCAAAGATTTCATCAAGCTTATTCAAGCTATCTTTTGTATCTCGAGACAGTGTTTGCATATTAAAGCCAGCATCTCGTACTTCTATTGTACCATTTGAAATAGCAGATTTTGTAGTAGTAGAAGTAGATTTGCTAGAGTCTGGTAACAGATTAGGTAATGTGCCTAATGTGTTCCACACAGCATCTTTTCCTGCTTTACTAAGGTTCTTAAAATTACAAAGCCACCATCACCTGCATATATCCCCGCTTGATCAGTAACACTTGCATAATCACTTTTCATTTTACCTTTGCTTGAGCTCATAGATACATTACTTAGAGAACCCGCATTTGTAGATATACTAAACCCTTTATTAGAGCTTTCACCTACATATGTCTTTGTATCTTGTAAGCTTTCAATAGAAAGATTTCCACCTACGTCGGCTGTTACAGATTTACCAATTACCTTGGAGCCACTGATATAGGTATCCTTTCCTGATGTAATATTAACAGCATCCGTACCTACAACAGTAGTACCAGTATGTGTTGTTACCTTTGTATTACCCTTTTGTTTTGCAGCATTAGCACTTGCATCAAAACCAAGTATACCGCCACCAGCAACACTAATATTAGCCCCAACAGACTAGCCTTTACTCTTAGCATTTTCAAGCTTTTCACTTGTATTCGTTGCCGCTTGTAAAGATACATCATTAGAAGCCACTAATTTGACTGATTTACCTGAAATTGCTTCACCAACAGCTTTAATGTTCGCATGAAATAAACTCTCTTTCAGCTCTATGACTTATCTGTAACATCCACGCAGACCTCAAATGAGCGATTAAATAAAAAGACGCTATAGTTCTAAACCATTCTGTATATACTACTGAAGATTAGACTATAGCGTCCTTTTTATGTTTATATACCTTATATTAGAGTTACATATTAATCAATAAAATCCTACTATATACATTATCAAAGTATCTAATAATAGGTTAAAACATATAAATATATGTATAAAGCGACTAGAAATAACCAAGTATATACGCCTACTTTAAAATTGGACTGATATTTCTCTACTTTATCACTTTCAAACTCGTCATTCTTAAGCATGAAATACATCCCAACCAAAGAAATTCCCATGCAAACTATTGTCAGAAAAAATAATACAAATACTGGGGCAAATTCATGAAGCAAAGCTATTCCGCTTCCCATTGCAAGGCCTAAAAATGTAATAATTCTAGCTAAAGTAAGCTTACCTTTATGAGTAATAAGTTTGTATATGAGAAATATAATCCCCAATATTATAATCAAATCTCGAGACATTACTTAACTACATCCTTTTTCAAATTAGACTTAATCTTATCTTTATAATAGTCTCCCGTTGTCGCCAAAGTAACACCAACGACAAAAGAACCTGCTGGTCCACCAGCACTGCCAGCAACACCTCCACCCAATCCGAAAACTACAGGAAGTAAATCCGCGCCCCAAGCTTTAGCTAGTTCTCGACCACTGTACATTTGGTAATCATTTTGCATATCGTAAAGTAAGTAACCTATTAAAACAGGCCCTCCAACTTTCGCTACAGTTCGAGTAAATTTTGATGCGTTCTCTGCATAATGCACATATCCAACCCATGGTTGATTTCCCACCTCTGATAATACATTTTGAGCAACTGACTTTCCTAAAGCCTCCTTAGTCCAAACAAATTCTGAATTATTAGAATTTTTTAGTATTTCACTATGATTAAAAGACAAGAACTTCGGTTTATCAAACGAACCAGCTTTATACTCTTTTGTTCTTTTAATTATAATATCAATTACTTCTCTTCCATCAGATCTATAATAGTTATATATAAATCCATATGTGGGATTAACAGCACCTATTTTTTCTTTATATTGATGAATATGGTTTCTTATTAAAGAATATAATTTACACAAAATTATTGACACTACCCTCAATAACAAGGATATAGCTAATAATAAATCAAAATATATAGAAAAATATATAAAGTTATCATAAATATCCAGGAGTATAAAGCCCCTTTATATAGCTTTTGATGCTTTTGGGCTTTATCCTCATCATAATTCTCACTACTTGGCACAAAATACATTCCTATTAAAGAAATACCGAGACAAATTAGCCACCAAAATAGTAAAACAAATGGAGATATCAGTTTACTCAGCAATACTAATCCACAACCGACAATAATAGAAACCGTTGCAATAATTCTAGCTAAACTAAGCTTACCTTCATGTGTAATAAGTTTGTATACGAGAAATATAATCCCCAATATTATAATCAAATCTTGATACATTACTTATCTACATCCTTTTTTAAATTAAATTTAATTTCATCTTTAACGCAATCGCCAAGTGTTGCTCCAGTAATACCAATAACAAAAGCACCTGCAAGACCAGCAGCAAGACCTCCAACACTTATTATAGAGCCTATTTAAATACTGTAATTCATACTAATGCCATGGCGTTAGCAAAACCCATTTACTGGGAACTGTAATGGCATAATTATCATCATCATAATAACGATCATCAGAATACTTCAACTTAAATCCATAATCAGTATGTAAATAAGGGCCCTCCGAATAATATGTGCTAAATGATGAATCAAATTTGTGATAGACTAAATATTTATAGTTGAATGTTCCATTAAACAAATAGTTATATTTACAAAAAATAATTTTATCATCATCTTCACGATAGCATAATACTTTTTCAAATATAACAAGCGGTTCATCAAAAAGACTATCTTTATAAATTACGTTTCCATTATTTAAAATTTGAATCTTTAATCCTTCAAAGCATTCCGTAGCATAGCGCTCCGCAAAGATAAAAACATATATTCGTTCTACTGGATTTAAGATTAAACATATCCCGATACATAATAGTATAAAAATGATATAACGTTTTAATTTCATTATTATTTTCACTACATATTACCTCGATCCTCTTCATAGATACCCCTTAAAGTTTTTTATCTGAACCATTTAACTAAATACAAGCCCAACAGAACATATACGTTTCCTACTATCAAGCCTAAACTTCACACTATTCTCAGGATGTAAGAAATAAATTATCAGAAAATCATACTATTCTTAACTTATCAAATTTAAAATCAATTTGAACACGAGAGTTAGTCACAGTCCTCATTTCCTGCATATGAACACCAATACTATTAATCATGTTTCCTCAGAATAGCATAATTAAAGTTTTGTTGTAAAGTATAAATATATTTTACAATCAAGCCTAGGTATAAAATCGATAAATTTACTCCTTCTCCTTTATCAGTTTTATAAAATTAAAATTCATAATATAATATTCATATATCCATGTTATAGTACCAATTATGATTTATCGTGACGTTTTATACACAATGGAGGTTACCATGAAATTAAAACAACTTATTGTATCCGGTATAGCCTTAGGAGCGCTGGCTTTCACAAGCGGAGTGGTACAGCCTGCACAGGCAGCAGTCGGTATGGATACACCTGCACCGACGCAGAGTTTAAAAAGACCTGCATCAGTAACGACACAGCATTACATCAATGTAGATGGCATATTATTGGAGCCAATCGATAAAAAGCCAAATGTCATCTATGTTGACGGTCAGCCACTCGTAGCTTTACGTCAAGTATCAGAAGCATTAGGTTACAAAGTATCTTGGGATGCACCTACTAAAACAGCATTGATCGACATGAACATTGCTACATTAGCGGTACAACCGGACTCTAAACAAGTCGTGCGCAAGGGTAAACTGCAAATCATCAACCTTGATACATCCGAATCTTTACTGCCTGCAGCACGTATGGTAGACGGAATTCTATATGTAAGTCCAAATGCATTCAAACTCTTGCTAAATGATGTAACCATCAATAAAGACGAAATCTATATCGTTCCACAACAAAGTCAATTGGCCACTGATTCAAACACGCAAAAAGGCAAACGAAACGGTATCGAAACATTTTTACCGGATCAAGGAGATAAAGTAATTCCATACGAAGAAAAGGAAACCAAAGAAAAGAAACCTCTTATTACGGTAAAACGAACTAACACCAAAACAGATACCAAAGACACAGAAAATACCGAATATGTACGCTCTAACGGATTAAACAGATAATAAAATCTTTCGTATAGCTATATATAATTTAGCACCTTATAACTTAAAGAAGGCAACTCATCACCATGATAGATTGCCTTCTTTTTTGATTTTTGTTAGTTTATTATTTTTGTTACTTTATATTGTTACTTTATTATTACTTCTTACCCTTTACAGCTCAATACAGTTTATTGCTTACTGTTTTTTGACAGATTATCTATACTATCTTTTGCCGTATCCATACTCCGCTTCAGATCCTTCATGGATTCTTTTATGTCCGGCGCTGTAAGGCCAGATTTGTCGATGTCTTTTGCAGAGTCAGAAGCACGTCTACTATTTTCCCTAGCTTGTTTCATATCATCTTTAATGCGAGTCATATTTTCATCAATTTCATCAAATGACTCATCATACAGAATGAAATTACTACCCCCGTGAGAAGTAATATTAAGCGGCCCCATCGTGAGCTGTCCATCATCGATACGCAGAGCATCCGTAGTGATAGTGGTGATTTTCGTATGTACGTTCACATCGCTAAAGGATAAATGCCGCCCTTTATTGTGAAAGTTTCCCGTAATGCTTTGAATCGGAATTAGCATATAGTGCCCTTCACCAGACCAGAAGTTACCCCATACCTCCATATCTCGAGGTTGGCCTTCACTTTTAAAGTTCAAATTTGCCGATACGGGCACGAGAAACTCAGGAGCCTTGAGGGCTACACTACTATCTAAATCCTTTGCTACGCCTGTAATCGTATAGGCTCGAGTGTCCAAATTATATACACCCTTAGCCTCCAATTTACCGCTGTATACATTGGCACTAACGTTTTCAAAATTCAAAATACCATCTTGGTACGTCACATCTCCTACTACATTCTCAAAAGTAAGTGCAGGAATCCGTAAAATAGGCATCGTCACACGACCTTTAGCAAAAGGACGGTTAAAATCGCCTGTTACCTTTGTAAGCAAGGTCATGGCATCATGAATATTCTCACCAAAGCCTAGTGATGATGGATCCACCCCTTTCACATCAAATTGTAGATCCAGTTGAGGCATGCGATGCTTTAAAACATCCTTTAAATCTACACGACCTTTTAATACGAGACCATCCCCTATGGCTGTACCACCAAATTTGCCCGTTTCCATATCGATACGAATGACCCTCTTACTATCAAGATCAATTTTTGAGTTTACATTCTTTATCACATAATGGCGGTTTCTATTAAAGACCTCTAACTGACTATTTCTAAGTGTAATCTTAAGATCTAAATGTTGACCTTGCCAATTAAAGTTACGTACTTTCTTACCTAGTTCCTCTTGCCGTTCTTGTGTGGTCTTTTTAGGTGCTTTCGGACGAGGCTCTACCTCATTAATTGGTTTATTTACATCTGGAGATATGGGCGCGAAATCTAACCGATTATTATCGTCCAAATCAATGACTATAACCGCATTATCTAATTCAATGCCTTTGATAGCAGAGGACTTAAAGTTACGTGTCACCACATCCCACATATTGACGCGGACTTTCCCGCTTGGTGCATTGAACAACTCATGTCCTTCTGGGTCCTTCCAAACAAGGCCTGTAAAAGTCAGAGTCCCCCACGGGGTAGCAGATAAACTTTCAACAGTAACCGTACCGCGCATCATAGTTTGTCGAGCCATAACCTCATTAAAAATAACGCCCATTCCACGACTAGCAATGGTTGCTAGTACAAAGACTATAATCGCTCCAATGGCAAGAAAGGCAGCAATGCCTTTTAGGCCTTTCTTATACAATTGTTTATATTTTGTCCAATAAGAACGTATATAATGTTTCATAGCCCTATTATAACATGTTCAAATCACAATACCCATGTGGTGTTGCCTGTATCAATCATATTGACCATAAGAAACTCTTTTCCATACAAAAATCGCCTTGCTCACAGAAAACTCTGCATGCAAGGCGCCATTACCTAACTATTTTATAAAAAAGACAGCAAATTTATAGATTAAAAGTGCACCCACAAATGTGAGTGCACTTTATATATTGCAATAATCAATCTTATGCTTTTACTTCTTTACCATATTTTACAAGGCTTTCAGCTTCGATTTCAGCTTGAGTCCGATAATCTTGAGGAATATTGGACAAGCGAATCCAGCTGCGTACAGCTTCAATTAATACGATAAGGATCATGAGGAACATAGCCGCACTAAATACTACTAGAATCCATTTACCAGCTGGGATATAGCTGTTAAATACGTTTTCAAAATCTGCTGCAATAGCAACGATAGCCATTAAGATACAAGGAATACCTGTTACCCAAGCATAGCGTTTGCGGCCAAGTCTCATAATAACTGTAGTACCTACGGCCAATGTCATGGTACCTAATAATTGGTTTGATACGCCGAATAGAGGCCAGATAATACCGATATTACCTTGTAGAACTAGGTAGCCCCACAAGATACAAATTAAAGCAGCACAACCATACACACCAGGAGCCCAGTGTTGGTCGTTGAATTTAGGATGGAAATGACCTAATAATTCTTGAAGTAAGTAACGACCTACACGAGTACCAGCATCGATTAATGTCATGATGAACAATGCTTCGAACATGATACAGAAATGATACCAGTAACCCATCAAGTGATCCATGTTAGGCAATCTGGAGAAGATATGAGCCATACCTACTGCAAGGGATACGGCGCCACCAGGACGGTGCATCAAGTCTTCACCAACCATTGCAGACAATGCTGGCAATTCATGGACTTGAAGGCCTAAAGCTTTGAATGACTCAACTGTAGAGTTAATCGCAAAGTAATCATCTGGATGCAATGCAGTAGCAGCAATCAACGCCATCATAGCGATGAAGCCTTCTGTTAACATCGCACCATAACCGATAGGTAAGATTTCTCGTTCATTAGTAAGCATTTTAGGTGTTGTACCAGTAGCAATAACAGTATGGAAGCCAGATAACGCACCACATGCGATAGTAATGAAGATGTAAGGGAATACGGAACCTTTCAATACAGGACCGCCGCCCCAGATGTAAGGAGTTACAGCTGGCATTTGAATTTCAGGCATTACAATGATAATACCAAGTGCCAATGCGCCGATTGTACCGATTTTAAGGTATGTGGACAAATAGTCACGAGGAGCAAGTAACAACCATACTGGCAATGCAGCTGCGAAGAAACCATACACAGCAAGCATAATTTCAATGGTTTGCAAGTCGTATGTGAACCAAGATGCATATTCGCTAGCCGCTACATTTGGACCGTAGATGATGGCTGCGAAGATTAAGGCTACCCCAATAATAGTCGCCTCTTGAATTTTACCAGGACGCAACCATTTCAAATAAATACCAATAAAAATAGCGATTGGAATAGTAGCAAATACGGAGAAGAATCCCCAAGGAGAGTTATGCAATGCATTAGCTACTACTACAGCCATACCAGCAAGGGTAATGATCAATAGGAATAAGGTAGCGAGCATAGCACCAAAACCAGCAAGTTTACTGATTTCTTCGCGAGCAATATCCGCAATCGATTTACCATCGTAACGAACGGAAGCAAACAAGATAACCATATCATGTACAGCACCAGCTAATACGGAACCTATAAGAATCCATAATGCCCCAGGCAAATACCCAAACTGTGCTGCGATAACAGGACCTACAAGTGGACCTGCACCAGCAATTGCTGCAAAGTGATGACCAAAGGTTACCCATTTGTTGGTTGGCACGTAATCGTGACCATCATTGTGAACCATAGCTGGCGTTGGACGATATTGATCCAATGTCAGTACCTTAGCCGCTATAAAAGCCCCATAAAAGCGGTACGCTAAAATTAGAATACACGCGGAGGCAATAACTAAGTAAATACCATTCATAACCATATAAACACCTCCAATAATCACGTGACATGGAGTATATGAATATTACTGATAAAACTTATGTATCGTATCCATGCCACAATGGCTTCCTAAAATGTTAGTACTTACAACATTATTGTATAACTAATCAACAAGGTGTCAATTATTAATTTCTCATTTTGAAAGTTAAGTATAACTATAAAGCATAATAACGGCATTCTCTACCTATGAGATGCCGTTATTATCCTAGATATATTGGTTACTGAATGACTTATTCCTATCTGTAATGAAAGATAGCTATATCCCTATTCTCCTGCTGCTCTATAAGTTTTTGTAATAGTCCCAAATGTACGCAACAAATTTAGACCTACGACACCGCTTTTTTCAGGATGGAATTGCATTCCATATACTCTACCTCGTTCTACAATGCCAGGTACATCGATACCATAATTTGCAGTAGATATGATATATTCAGGATCTGTATCCACATAATAGGAATGGACGAAATATGTATATTGATCATCTACATTGCTAAAAGCACTATGAGGCTGGTGTACTACATTTTTATTCCAACCCATATGAGGCACGCTAAGACCTAGATCGCGAGGGATTTCTTTTACCTTACCGGGAATAAGTCCTAAACCAGGAGTTGGCCCGTATTCTTCAGATTCTTCAAATAAAAGTTGCATGCCTAAACAAATACCTAGTAAAGGTATTTCCCGTTTTACTACTTCATAGATGACATCGACTATACTACGCTCTTTTAGAACTGCCATCGCCGGCGCATATGCGCCTACACCTGGCAAGAGAACACCATCAGCATTTAATATAGTCGCCGAATCCGCCGTTAGCACTGCATCAAGACCAATGTAAGCTAAAGCTTTCTGGACATTGAAGGTATTCCCTGCATCATAATCTATAATGGCAATCATAATAAACTCCATTCTATAGGGTAAAACACGATAAGATTAAACAAAACGTATTACGAATTGTATGTTATTCTGTACGAATTAATTCATGAAGTCTCTTAATATCTTACGCATAACATCCCCATCTTGAGACATAGGAATCGTAAGGCGTAACCATCCTTCTCGTTGACCTCGGCGCACTTGGTAACCTGATTTGAGCCAAGCATCTGCAAGACCTTCCGCATCAGGCGCTGCAAAGAAAATAAAATTGGCCTCACTCTTATAGTAATGAATACCTAGCTCATCAAAGAGGCTTTCCCATTTTGCCCGTTCCTCTGCATTTTGAGAGACCGTTCTTGCCACGAATTCTTGATCACCGAAAGCGGCTTCTGCAGCCACTTGAGATAAGGTATTCAAATTATACGGCAAGCGAATGGCTTGCATATAATTTGCCAATTCTATAGGTGTCATCATGTAACCTACACGGTAATTGGCAAGGCCATAGGCTTTCGAGAAGGTACGCATGATAGCCACATTAGGGAATTCATCCAAGAGCGCACGTGCCGTAGGAACTGCTACGGAGGTAACAAAATCGATATACGCCTCGTCTATGATGACCAAGGTTTCCTTTGGTATAGCTGCTACAAATTTGCGGATATCTTCAACAGACTCATAGGTACCTGTTGGATTATTAGGATTGCAAATCCACACGACGCGTGTCGTTTCATCTACAGCTTTCACGAGAGCAGAAAAATCATACTGTCCCGTTTCAAAATCAGCTGGCACCTCGCGAACCTCAGCACCTTCCACGAGGCCATTCAAGGCATATTCCGAGAAGGCTGGCACGCTTACTACGATGGAGTCACCAGCAGTAATCAATGTTTTATTGACCATGGCGATGACCTCATCGAGACCTACTCCGATGACGAGTTGCTCAGGTTGTACCTGCCAGTAGTCAGCGAGTTTCATACGCAAATCGGAGGCGTTGCCATCCGGATAGTAGTTGGCATCATTATGGGTTACATAGCTAAGAATAGCCTCCCGTACCAATGGCGATGTACCGTAAGGATTTTCATTCGCCGACAAGCGCACCAATCGCTCTACACCAAGGCGCTCTTTCACCGCTTCAGCCGGCTCCTCAGGTATATAAGGTTTCAATGTGCGAATTATCTCTTTCATAGGCTATCCTTTCTAACTATTTTCTTAACGCATATAACACATATAACACATAAAACACATATGAACTCACCAGAGCTCATATGCCCGAGCTCATAATAGGAAATACATTATAAGTTTGTAATTTCTGGTCGATCCGTAGTCTTGCTAACAACCCCTTCGCGGCTCGCTAGCTCTGCTTCAATGGCTTCGTATGGAATATTTTTCTCCGCTAATAACACAAGCAAGTGATATAACACGTCTGCCGTTTCGTAAATCAGTTCCTGTGGATCTTCATTTTTTGCGGCGATTACTACCTCTGTAGCCTCTTCACCAACTTTTTTCAAGATTTTATCGAGTCCTTTGTCGAATAAATAATTCGTATAAGAACCTTCCTTTGGCTGTACCTTGCGGTTTTTAATAATTTCGTATAATTCGTTCAGTGTTTGCTGTGCCATGTTTAACTCCGTTCTACTTTATTAAAGAAACAGCTTGTACGCCCAGTATGACAGGCAGGACCTTCCGGCTTAACTTGAATGAGCAAGGTATCGCCATCACAATCTAGGGCCATGCTCACCACGTGCTGCACATTACCGCTAGTGCCACCCTTATGCCATAGTTCTTGACGAGATCGAGACCAAAACCACGTTTCCCTTGTTTCCAGTGTCTTGTGAAAGCTTTCTTCGTTCATCCACGCCACCATGAGGACGTCCTTAGTCTCTGCATCCTGCACAACCGTTGGCAACAAACCATTTCCTTTTTCAAAATCCGGTTTCATATTCTATCCTTTTTTAAAAGTAATCACCAATCTGTTATCCTATATTAGCTTATATCTCTATCTATTGCTATTTCTATTCTATTTATCTATAAATAAACTATTTAACTAACTCTGAACATATAGACTAGTAAAAAACTTACGAGAGATAATAATTTTTTAAATCTGTTTTAGCGTACTGTAATTCCGTGAGCTCGTAGTACTTGTTTGAGTTCAGGAATTTTAACTTCTCCGAAGTGGAATATAGATGCCGCCAGTGCACCGGTAACGCTGGTTTGCTTAAAGAGATCTACAAAATCCTCAACCTTACCTGCCCCTCCAGATGCAATGATAGGTACATTTACGACGGACTCTAGAGCCTTATATAGTTCAATATCAAAGCCGGATTTCGTGCCATCTTTATCCATGCTCGTCACTAGTAATTCCCCTGCGCCACGAGCTACGGCCTCTTTAGCCCAGTCTAGAGCTTTCCACTCTGTACGCTTACGACCGCCATGAGTGTAAGCATACCATTCACCAGTTTCTTCATCGGTTTTCACATCAATAGCTACCACCATACATTGATTGCCAAATTTTTGAGCCCCTTCTGTGATGAGCTCAGGGTTAGCGAGAGCCGCGGAGTTCAAAGATACCTTGTCCGCACCAGCTTTCAACAAAGCCGTCATATCTTTAATACTCTTGATACCACCCCCCACGGTGAGTGGCATAAATACTTGTGTGGAGATTTCTTGAACCACATCGCGCATAGTGGTCCGCGCATCAACGGTGGCCGTAATATCTAAGAATACCAGCTCATCTGCTTGTTGTTGCTCATAGGAGGCCGCAATGTCTACGGGACTGCCTACGTCTACGAGATTTACAAAGTTAACCCCTTTTTTTACCCGCCCGTCATCTACATCAAGACAGGGGATAATCCGTTTCGCTAACATAAAGCTCCTTTCCATCGAGTGTCACTCAATATAATTCAGCGGTTACGCTTAATACATTTCAACAGTTATACTCAACATATTTCATTGACTATACACAATATATTTATTGATTATGCACAATATTCCATTGGTTACAGCCAATAATTAATTTAATAGCATCACAATCATTTCTATTATTTCTGCTGATTGTACTCGGCGATTTCCTCTAGCGTAATCGTGCCCTCGTACAGAGCCTTACCAACGATGCTATCCATAACACCTTTTTGTTCAAGGGATTTAACATCCCCTAGATTACGAACACCCCCAGAAGCAACGATGCGTGCTGTAGGAAATTCTTTTTGCAAATTACCAAGTAGCTCTTCATTGGCGCCCTGCATCGTACCGTCTCGGTCTACATCGGTAACGATGAAATACTTTGCCCCACCTTCAACCATGGCACCGATTAAATCGGTCATCGGCACGTCGGATTGGTCGAGCCAACCTTCAGCGGCGACCTTGCCATTTTTTCCATCTACACCGATAACGATACGCTCCGCACCGTATTCAGCGATAACCTGCTTTGTAAATTCCGGATTTTTAAGCGCTACAGATCCTAAGATAACCCGATCTACGCCCAAGCCTAAATAGAGGTCAACGGCCTCTTTATCTCGAATGCCACCTCCAATTTCAAGGATACCTGTGAAAGCTGCACGCACTGTTTTTACAATGTCTACATTTACAGGCTTGCCCGCCTTGGCTCCATCTAAATCAACGAGGTGCAAGGCTCCAACCTTAGCTGCTTCATATTGTTTCGCTTGATTTACTGGATCAGGATTGATGACCGTTTCCTGTGTGAAATCACCTTTATAGAGGCGAACACTGCGCCCATCTTGTAAATCTATAGCTGGAAAAATCATAGGTTCTCCTTTATTAAATGACTGTATTAAATAACGCCCTTTGTAGAATTTACGCCTTGGATATCTGGGTTGATAATAACTGCTTTGCGCAATGCACGTCCCGTAGCCTTAAACATGCTTTCAATAATGTGGTGTGTATTGCGACCATATAAATTGCGCACATGTAAGTTCATAGCAGCGCTCATGGCAAGAGCTTGGAAAAAGTCCTCCACCAACTCTGTTTCAAAGTTGCCACCTAAAACCGGCGTGCTCCATTCCCCTTGGAATACGAGGTATGGACGACCGCTCAAATCGATTACAACTTGTGTCAATGCTTCATCCATAGGAACCCACGCATCGCCGTAGCGCTCGATACCAGCCTTGTCGCCAAGGGCTTTCACCAAGGCCTGACCTAATGCAAGTCCAACGTCCTCAACCGTATGATGAGCATCCACATATGTATCTCCCTTTGCCTCTACCACAAGTCCAAAACGGCCGTGTTTCGCCAATAGCGTCAACATATGGTCAAAGAAGCCTATTCCGGTCGAGATGGAGCTCGTTTGCACCCCATCAAGGGTAATTTCTACTGTAATATCTGTTTCTTGAGTGGTGCGTTGCACCGTACCTGTGCGTATCATAGCGACCTCTATCTATCAAAACTATATTAAAAAATATATAGCAATCTTTATCTCAATCTATATTTAAATATAGATTCCAAATCTATTTTCTAATCTATTTTTCAAATCGTACTTCGATGGCACGAGCATGCGCTTCGAGACCTTCCGTACGAGCCAATGAAGTAATGTGTTTTGCCACTTCTTCTAAACGTTCTTTTGTAAATTGTGTAAAGGATGTACGTTTCACGAAATCATATACGCCTAACGGAGACGAGAATCGCGCCGTACCACTAGTAGGCAATACGTGGTTCGTACCACCTACATAATCGCCCAATGGCTCAGACGCATAGGCACCGAGGAATACGGAGCCTGCATTTTGAACGAGGCTCATATAGTTCATTGGATCTTGCAATTGGATTTCCAAGTGTTCTGGAGCCACTTCGTTCATCACCGTGAACATGTCTTCAATGCTGTCCATAATGGCAATGTAACTGTTATTTTCAATAGCTGGACGAGCGATGCTTTCACGAGGTAACAATTTAAGTTGACGTTCTACCTCATCGGATACGGCATTTGCTAAGCTTTCACTGGTAGTCACCATAATGGCGCGCGCACGAGGGTCATGTTCCGCTTGGGATAAGAGATCTGCTGCGAGATGCACTGGATTTGCGCTGTCATCGGCGATAACACCAATTTCACTTGGGCCCGCAATCATGTCGATATCGACTTGACCAAACACTTGACGTTTTGCCGTTGCCACGTAAATATTGCCAGGACCTACGATTTTATCTACCTTTGGAATCGTTTCCGTACCATAAGCAAGGGCCGCCACACCTTGAGCACCGCCCACTTGATATACCGCATCAACGCCGGCAAGCTTTGCAGCACCTAATACGGCAGGATTAATGCCATCCTTTTGAGGCGGCGTAACCATGATGATTTCTTTTACACCTGCGATCTTTGCAGGCAAAGCAGTCATGATAATGGTCGAAGGGTACGCGGCTGTACCTCCAGGGACGTAAAGACCAACACGAGCCAAGGGAATCACCTTTTGACCGCGGATGATGCCCGGTGTGTCCATATCCACAAAGCCTTGCTCGATTTCACGGCTGTGGAATTCTGTAATATTTGCCTTTGCCTTTAATAATGCGGCTTTCAAATCATCAGATAAAGACTCATAAGCTACGTCGATTTCCTCTTGAGGCACCTTGAAATCTTCAATGGAAACACCGTCAAATTTTTCAGAATACGCTTTGAGCGCCGCATCACCGTTAGTGCGGACCTCAGCGATGATATCGTACACGCGGCGTTCAATCTCCATATCTGTAGTTTGCTGTGTGTAATCCCGTACGATGGCAAGCATCGCATCTAATGACTCCTTATATATTTTCATCTGTCATCCTTCTTCCTATTTGAGCTATCCGTATTGCTAGTTAAATATATGATTCACTCTATACCTTACTTATCAATTTTTATTAATTGCTTCTGAAAGCTGGTCTATGAGCTTAAAAATGGTATTTCTCTTTTGTTTTAATGCTAATGGATTTGCTACTAAGCGTGTAGATATGGGCTGTAACCAATCGAAGATTTCTAGATTGTTTTCACGCAAAGTGGTACCCGTTTCCGTAATATCTACGATAGCATCTGCTAGTCCTACAAGTGGGGCCAGCTCAACAGAGCCTTCAATCTTGATGATTTCCACATCTTGAGCTCCAAAGTACTGTTTTGTAATGGTTGGATATTTCGTACCAATTCGTTGGCGGCGACCTTCTTTAGGATCATAGCCCGCTAATGACGCCAAGATGAATTGGCATTTACCCGTTTGTAAATCTAGCATTTCATAGCTTGTATCATCTTGTTCGTCTAGTACATCACTGCCAACAATACCGAGGTCTACAACGCCATTCTTTAAATATGTTGTTACATCAGGGCCTTTAGCTAAGATAACCTCAATAGTATCCCCCAATGGGATGATGAGCTTACGCGCCTTATTATGTAATGGCTCGCAATCAACGCCACATGCTTCTAGGAGTGGAATAAAATCCTTTTCTACGCGCCCCTTCGTAAGAGCGATGCGTAATGTATCGTTATCTTGATCTTTGCTTTCACCGTGCAAGGTAACATCAGTCAAGACGTCGATATTGAAAGCCATCCCTACTGCCGGCATCGGCGTACCATCAAAGCTAGATAGCAAGCCATCATAACGGCCGCCACTGACGATGTATTGAGACACGCCGTCCACATAGCCTCTAAATGTAAGGCCTGTGTAATAGGATTGAAGCGGTTCCGTAGATACATCAATGCGAACCTGTTGACCAGTTGCTTCCACTTGATTTGCCATATCTACGAGATTATCTAAAATGCGCTGCGCCGCTGCTGGCAAGATAATTTGATTAAGCTCATCCTTTATATCTTGAACCGTACCAAACAAGCGAGGCCATACAGTTAAGAAAGGATATAGCGCACTATTTTTAAAGTCAGAAATCAACTCATTATATCGTGGCAAGTATTTAGTGAATAACGCCTCTAAGAGCTCCGCTTTTTCATCATCTCTGAGTCCTAGAGCATCAGTAATAGCACGAGAAAAACGAGCATCCCCAATTTCAAGCAATAAATTGTTGCCCAACTGAGCTTCGTTCACCTCTTTAATAATCTTGAAACACTCTTGCTCAGCCTCAAGCCCTTCGTAGCCTACCATCTCGATGCCACCTTGCGTCACTTGGTTAACATCGCCACGGTGCTTTTTATTTTTCATAAATACATCGCCCAAGTAGTAGAACGTGCGAGGCAATTCAATATTTGTAGTCGCTAAGAAACGACCGATAGGCATGGTCAAATCAGGACGAATTACGACAGACACTTCAGAACTATCCATGAATTCGTACATATGTTGACCGCGCCCCATTGCATAGCCATTGAATACATCTTTGTACTCTACGAGAGGCGTAGAGATCTTTGTGTATTGACGATTTCGACAAAGACCGAGTACATATTGACTCACATCATCCTTGCGCTCTGCTACGATCCCTATATCATCACGGAACCCCGTAGGTAATTGCTGCTGTACCATCGTAAACATCCTTTCTATCATTTCGTCTTATTAGTTCTCTTGTCTATGAAAGCATCATATAACTAGTATTAAATGCGTTATATAAATCTTCTATTTACTATGAGAAAAATTCTACCTATATCGATACTTTTCTATTTTATCGCTTTATCTAGCTAAAGTATGAAACTATAATATAACGGTTCTATAGAATTGTCAATAGAACCGTTAATATTTCATGTATTTACTATAATAATGATTTTATACTAGCCCCAAACATTTTCTATATCTGCCACACTATGTGCATCAGATCCCAATACAAATGGCACACCGATGATAGCCGCCATGCCTTGAATGAAGCGACTTGGGTACATTTCACGGCAGTCAGGTTTGAAGAAGCCGCTCATGTTGTAGTCTAGCTCGCGACCTTGGACGCGCATAATATGCAAAATATCGCTCACCACCTGCGCATTGCGACGATCTAAATGACGTTCAAAGCCAAAGTGATGTTGGTATTTCTTGATTAAATCAAAGTGGCCTATACGTTTAGGTGTATATTCACCGAGGTCAGCACGCACGGCTTGGCGCACGGTGGAGTAATATTTGTAATATAACTCATATTGTTTTTCGATCCACGGCCCAAAACCTTTTTCGAATTCTTCAGGACTGTAGTCTAAGCAGTAAAAGGCATTATTAACGCCTTCCATAAAGTGAACGGATAAAATATTATCATCCGTCAACGGACCATAACGATCCAAGAACTCTTGAATATCTGATTCAAAGCCTGGAATATAATCGACTTCAAAACCGAGAGAAATATCGATATGTGTGCCATACGCACGTTGTAATTGACGGCCTAGCTCTAAGTAGGTATCAACTTCATTTAATTTCAAAGACGCTGTGTCATAGGCCTTTTTATCGCCACCGTATTCTGCAGCAAAAGCTGTTGGCAATGGTGCATGTTCTGTAAGGCATACCTTTTCAATACGCAACTCGATAGCCTTTTCTATCATCATCGCAGTTCGGTCCCCACTACCATGTGGACACAACTCCGTATGCACATGACCGTCCACGAGACGGCTACGATACTTACTATATCCAACGAACTGCCGTTCATCTTTCATGTTCATTCAATCACCCCTATTCGCCCTAACCCCTGGCGAATCCTTATCTATAATCTATACATCATTGGTATAACGTATTAATTTATATATTTTACTATACTAATTATTATACCAATAATGCGTATGTTTCGGTATCCTGATATTTACCATGTTTGAATCCAACTTGAGGCGTTAGACCACAATAGGTAAAGCCAAATCGCGCGTGTAACTTGGTGCTGCCTTCATTGCCAGCCGTAATAACGGATACCACATTGTGCAATAACGGATCATTTTTTGCTATTTCTAAAATATGAGCCATCAGTTGTGTAGCAACCCCTCTACCGCGATAATCTTGATGGATATAGATAGATAATTCGACGGTACTTTTATAGGCCTCTTTAGGTCGATATGGTGAAAGCGATGCATAGCCTGCTACAATCCCATCAATGGTACCTACCACAATAGGATGGTGCTCATCGCTATGAGCCTCATACCACTCCTGCCACTCTGACAACGTGCGAGGTTCAAGATCAAGCGTGGCTACGCCGTTTACAACCTCATAATTATAAATATCTAAACAAGAGGCTATATCATTCCTTGTAATTGGTCGTATTACTAATTCACTCATAAGTATTCCTCAAAACTGTAGGTATCCTAAAAAATATTATTTCTATTTAACATAATATATAAAAATAGCCCACATACGCAAGAAAAAGGACGAGCTACAACTCGTCCTTTTAATTATATTATTTGATCAGTAAAAAACTAAGCTGCAATAACAAATAAAATAATCGTTACTACCACAAGGCCTGCAATCACAGTATAATCGATTCTTTTCAATCCTACGGATGCAGCAAAGCTGTGTGTGGGGCCACCAAAACCACGTAGCTCCAAGGACAACGCCATTGTTTCGGAGCGTCCCAAGGATTTTAACAGCAATGGTTGAATAACAGATGCATAGGATTTGATGCGCTTAATGAAGTTGCCTTCTAGAGATAAGCCACGGCAAGCTTGCGCCTCTTGTACAGCATGGCTTTCAGCAATGAAGTCAGGCACAAAGCGAAGTGCGGCAGTGAACATAAATGCATATTCGTAAGGAATTTTACATTGTGTTACGAGCGCGGCCGTAAGATCTTGTAATTTTGTAGTTGCCAACAGACCTATAAAGACAAGTGTCATAGCCAACATTCGCAAGCCGGATACGATGGCAGATGTTATATCGCCACTGCCAAGGAATTGGATGAGGCCAAGGAATACAGCAAAGCTAGTTAATGCCAGCACTGCTTTGTGTTGTTTGAACAACAAACCTGCCACAAACAATCCACCAAGCTCTACTACGACTAATGCCAATAGAGATACCCAGTCGCGCAACAGGATGGCCCACACGGATACAGCGAGGGTCATCAAGATTTTTGTTAACGGTACTAAACGTTCCATATGCCCCTCCTATTTTCCGCTCAACTGAGCCACTAACTTGGATTTCAACTCATCCATAGATTTGCAATAACCTAAGGCTGGTACCGCTAATGAAAGTTCTACACTTGGCGGTTTTGTAAGGCCTAGGTCTTGCAATTCATCCGTAGATTTTTTGAATAATTCTTCTGGACTACCGTCAAAGGCAACGGTTTGGTTACCCATGATGATAGCACGGCTACATTCGCTAGCCATGATTTCCATATCATGTGTAATAAGAAGGATTGTGATACCTTCTGAATTAAGCTGACGCAATAATGCTAATAACTCTTTAGTTTCCTTACCATCTTGACCACTGGTTGGTTCGTCAAGGATGAGGATTTTAGACTGCATAGCCAGCGCAGAAGCAATGGCAACACGCTGCTTTTCACCGCGGCGCAATGTTGGAGGATAGGCTTCACGCAAATGGCCGATGCCTGTACGCTCCAATACTTCATCAACGATACGCTTCACTTCGGCTTTACTGCGTCCCAAGGACTCAGGTCCGAAGGCAACCTCTGTGGCTACGGTAGGTCTGAACATTTGGCGATCTGGCTGTTGGAATACGTAGCCGATAAATTGCCCCCGTTTAGACGGTGGCATGGACGTAATGTCTCTGCCGTTATAATACATGTGGCCTTCCCTAGCCTTTTCGAGGCCTACGAGCAAACGCGTAATAGTCGTTTTGCCGCAACCATTACGGCCACCAATAGCGATATATTCGCCTCCTTCGATGGTGAAAGTCACGTTTCGGAAAATATCTACGGATGGCACATAGCCAAAGCGGATCTTTTCAACCTTAAGCATGAGCGCCACCGTCCTTTCCTAGTACATCATCAACACGTTGAACTGGTTGTCTATTTTCTACTATATTAGATTGATCAGCAAGATTATCTACTGTATTTCTTTGATTAACTGGAGAATTGCTTTTACCATGCACCTCGGTTTGAATAGCATGAGCCATTTCAATTTGGTGCAAGCCCTTGATAGCAGACTCGATGCTGAGCCAAGGTTCATCACTGTGGAAGCCGGCTTGTTCTAATTCCATATAGGTTGTAAATACAGATGGCAATGCATCGACATGAATATTGTGCTCGTACATGTAACGAAGCGTAGTAGATACATCGTCATCACAGGCGATAGAACCATTTACCATGAGGGCCATGCGGTTTGCATACGGCAATACAGCATGCAAGTCATGGTCGATAACAACAACGGTAATGCCGTGTTTTTGGTTCAAATCACCTACAAGGCGATATAATTCAGCGGTCCCATCTGGATCGAGAGAGCTAGTCGGTTCATCAAGAACAAGTACAGTTGGGTTCGTAGCCAATACAGAAGCGATAGCTAAACGTTGGCGTTGACCACCAGATAAACTTGTAATCTTGCGGTCTTCTAAGCCTACGAGGCCAACTTGCTTAAACACTTCTTCAGAGCGAGCTTTAATAGTTTCGCGGTCATAACCGCGGTTTTCCATAGCAAAGGCCACTTCTTCACGAACTGTCATCGTTACGAGCTGTGTATCGTAGTCGGCCAGAACTACACCGATATGGTTCGCTAGTTCTGGGATTTCCATTTGCGTAGTCGCATGACCATCAACGAAGACCATGCCTTCTAGACGTCCACCATAGAATTTAGGCACCGCCCCTACCATCGCCATGCAAAGGGTACTTTTACCACAACCAGCAGGACCTGTAACAACGAGGAAATCACCTTCATTTACATCGAGATTGATATTTTCAAGGGATGGTGTAGTCGCCTTAGGATGATAGTAATTTACGTGCTCAATGGATATTTTAGCTTGGCGCTCAGGCAAAATAGTCAAGCGACTATGATCAGATGTCAATTGATCTGCATTTGGCAACATGCCACGTTTAGAGAATAAACGTTGTGCCGGAATATACAAGATTGGTGTAATGGCACCATTCAAGGCCCCTACAATGAGTACCAATGGCCACATGCCGTACATGTACACATTATTTGGCAACCCAAGCACTTGCCACAAAATAGTAACAAAGATACCCCCAGATACAACAGTTGCTAAAAAGCCAGACACGACAGGCGTTAAATCAAAACCACCAATTTTACGGAACTTCATGGACAACATAGCACGCGTTACGAGAGCCGCCGTCAAAGCACCACCTGGCTCAGACAACAAGTTGCCATAAGGAAACGCTGACTTAGACGTCAATACGTTGATGAGGGCCGCCACGAGGCCAATCCCCAAGGTTTGACTCAAACTAGGACGAGTCAATAAAATAGCTACGCAGTACGTAGCAATCGTCCAGTTCGGCGTTACCCCAGCCACACTAGGGCTCACCAAATGCAAAATCGTGCCCAATGCGAGCATCAATGTGCTGACAGTGACCCATCTAAACTGGCCACCCTGCACATGTGTGTACACAAGATCCTGAATCCGTTCCATAATAGCCTCATTTCTATAAAAATATATATGGATTTATTTTATCATTCTTCGAGAATTTGTGAAAGCCTAGAGGCTATCAAGGGACTTCAAGTAAAGTCCATAAAAAAAGCACCATCTATTAATGATAGTGCTTTTAAGAACTAATGTACTTCATCTAATAATATTCTAAGATAATTACGTCTACTGTTTAATATTCTATCAATATAGATAGTCCGATCTAAATAACGGTAAAAACTTAAATAATTATGACAAAGTAAATATCTGTATTCAATTTTACTTCCTAGATTAATCAATAATCGCTGCCCCATTTCTAGAAATATACTCAACGAATCATTCGCAGTTACTATATCCAAAACGGTTTTCTTAGCTAACTCAATATCACCGGTTTCTTCTTCTATAAAAGATTTTATTTCTAGCAAATCTTCTCGTGCTTTTGGTGCATAGCTAATTTGATTATTCATAATTAAATCCCCAATTCAGTCTTTAGTTGCTCTGATGAAATCCAGCCTTGTTCTTCACCAGATTTACGACCTGTCTCTAAAGCGCCCATAAGTTTTATCGTAGCCATTAGACGTTCATAATCTTGAATATCCATAATTGCATATCGGCCTCTACCATTTTTAGTTAAGAATACGGGACTATCTATAGTAACATCACGTAAAACTTCAGAATAGTTTCGTAAATCTGAAATAGGTTTTATATTCGGCATACTATCACCTCCAGAATACTTTAGTGATATACTACTCATTTTTCTAATATCTTATCACTATTGTAGTTAAATTATCGCGTAAATTCAACATTAAATTTTACAGCACCCTTTAAAATTACTATCAACATCTATGATACTTATATCTTCCTTTTCTTGTTATATACTTATGATATAATGCGCATAGATACTTATTTATGAATAAAAAAGGAAATATCATGGCACAAGCATTAATCGTAATCGATATACAAGAAGGCTTAGTTAAGGAAAACCCTTACAATGCCAAAAACTTTATCTCAAATACAAAAGCAATCATTCAACATTTTAGAGATCAAAATATAGAAGTCATTTTTATCAGACATTCTGAAGATGAAGGCTTATTAGCAACAGGTAGCGATAATTGGCAAGTCTATCACGAATTAAAACCGCAAGAAAACGAAAAGATTTTCAATAAATATTACAATAGTATCTTCAAGGACACTGAATTAAAGGAATATTTAAACCGAAAAAATATTACCGATTTAACATTCGTAGGAATGCAGGTGGAATTTTGCATTGATACATCTGTGAAAGTAGGCTTTGAGTATGGTTATAATATCACCATCGTCGAAGATGCTATCTCAACCTTTGACAATGAGTATCTACCAGCCGGTACAATCTTATCCTTTTACAAAGAAAAGATTTGGCGGAATCGATTTGCACAGCTAAAAACAACAAATGAAATGTTAAGCATCAATTAAATTACGAAAATAATACAAAGATTTTTATAATTTTTTCTCACGTATTTGTCATATATGTATGTTAAAATTTTATTAAATATTTATGCCCGAACATAGGAGGTCTTTTTTATGTATAAGTATATTACGATTTTAGGAGCTGCGGGCCAAATAGCTCAAAAGTTGACTGCTACACTATTAACATATACAGATATGCACATTACATTATACGGTCGTCAGTTGAAAACACGTATACCTCCAGAGATTATCGACCATGAACGCGTTACAGTGATTGAAGGTTCGTTCCAAAATCCTGGTAAATTAGAACAAGCTGTAACAAATGCGGAGGTTGTATTTGTAGGTGCTATGGAGTCTGGCAGTGATATGGCTTCCATCGTGAAAGCATTGAGCCGCAAAAATATACGCCGTGTTATCGGTGTGTCCATGGCTGGACTTTCTGGTGAATTCCCTGTAGCACTTGAAAAATGGACCTTCGACAACTTGCCGATTAGCTATGTTCAAGGTGAGCGCCAAGCACGCAATGTATTACGCGAATCCAACTTAAATTACACCATCTTGCGCCTCACATGGCTTTACAATGATCCAGAGAAAACTGATTACGAACTCATCCCTGAAGGGGCTCAATTCAACGATGCCCAAGTTTCACGCGAAGCAGTGGTAAAAGCTATCTTTGATATCTTACACGCTACGGATGAAACGCCTTTCCACCGCACAAGCATCGGCGTAGGTGAACCAGGTACACACTATGACAAACCAAGCTTTCACTAATATATAGTTATATTAACAATAAAGGTCTGATAGATTATGAAAATAGATAAAAGCTACAGTAATACAATAAATATTGACGATAATGCAACTAATATTTTACAAGCTAAGGTAGATATATTATCTGCTCTTGTACAAGGCCAAAATGACATCATTCAAGGTCGTATTCTATCTTTAGAGAAATCTTTTGATAGTATAGATAAAATGTTAGATAAAATATAAATAGTATAATATATTAATTCTTTAATAATAAGGTATATCCAAGATCTAAAGAGTACATTTTTACTCATGTAACATAGATTTTGGGTATACCTTTTTTATTCCTACATTTTATAGATATTTATATAGATAAACTCACGTATTTACGCTATACTAATAAATGATTAATATACACTTATAGGTATGTGAAAGCAAATGCCTCTTAGATTATCAGTTATATTTATATATACATTTCGTTGTATAAAATACGCAAGATTCTATGTATAAAAATAAATGATAGTTATTTTTAGTCCCAGTTAGGGCAGAGGCTTATTAAGGAGTTATTATGAATCGCATTGTTGTTATTGGCAGTTGCAACATGGATATTGTAGTCCTCGCGGATAAACGCCCTACTGCGGGCGAAACAATTATGGGCAACGAATTACACATCGCGCACGGTGGCAAGGGTGCAAACCAAGCGGTGGCTGCGGCTCGTCTAGGTGCAGAGGTCACGATGGTCGGCTGTATCGGTGAAGATGCATACGGCCAAATGATTTTAGATAATTTAAAAGAAAATTTCATCAATACAGATTACATCGTTACGGTACCGAACACTACAACCGGTACAGCACACATTACATTAGCTGAAGGCGATAATAGCATCATCGTGATTGCAGGTGCTAATGCTAAGGTAGACCAGTCCGTAGTAGATAACGCTTGGTCTGCTATTGAGCAAGCCGATCTCGTAATGGTGCAAAACGAGATTCCTATTCCAACTATTGAATACATCGTTCGTCGTTGTCACGAAGCTAATGTGAAAGTCCTCTTAAATCCTGCTCCAGCAGCCGACCTCGATTCGGAATGGTTAGAATTAGCAACCTATATTACGCCAAACGAACATGAGCTATCTGCGCTCTACCCTAACCAATCTACAGAGGAGACCTTACTAGCTAACGAAAACAAAATCATCGTTACCCTTGGTAGCAAGGGCGTAGGATATGCGGACAACGGTGAAATCCACATCGTACCTGGCTTCAAGGTTGAGCCCGTAGATACAACAGGCGCTGGCGATACTTTTAACGGCGCCTTTGCAACGGCTATTGTTAATGGTAAAAGCTTAGCCGATGCTCTACACTACGGCAATGCAGCAGCTGCCCTCTCCATCCAACGCTTGGGGGCTCAAGGTGGCATGCCAACAAAAGACGAGGTCGCTGCATTCTTAGCAGAACACGTATAGATTGAACCGATCTTTCAATCCAAACTATACGTTCTTCAAGCAATGAATGCAACTGTCCTCTATATAGCAGAGAGAGTTAATGACTAAGGCTCTATAGCCTCAGCCATCGGAATAGATAAGGAGTTATTTATGCAACGACACGGCATTTTAAATAGCCATATCGCTAAGGTTCTTGCAGATTTAGGTCACACAGATACCATTTGTATCTCTGATTGTGGCTTACCGGTACCTGAAGGGGTTCAAAAAATCGACTTAGCCTTGGATTTTGGTGTACCTAGCTTTGAGCAAGTAGTATCCATCATCGCTAAACATATGAAATCCGAAGCGATTCATGTGGCAACAGAAATTAAAGAAAATAATCCTAAGGCTTACGCCTTCTTAGAGTCTACCTTCCCATCCGAGCAATACGAATGGATTGAAACGAGCCATGAAGCTTTCAAGGAAGCTACAAAACAATGCAAGTGCATCATTCGAACTGGTGAAGCATCTCCGTATGCGAACATTATCTTACGTGCCGATTGTATTTTCAGCGATCGTCCGTAGAATAATAGATTAAGATATACTTTCACCAGTCATATAGGAGTAGTTATGGAAATTGTTATGTCAGGCATTGCAAAGGCATTTGGTACGAATCAAGTGTTGCGCGATGTAAGTATTACCCTCAAGGAGGGCGAGGTTCACGCCTTGATGGGCGAAAATGGGGCCGGCAAGTCCACCCTCATGAATATCCTCACCGGTATTCACAAGGCTGACTCTGGCACCATCACCATCGACGGCGTAGAGCGCACCTTCCCGAACCCGAGAGAGGCCGAGTTAAACGGTGTGGCCTTCATCCACCAAGAGCTCAACATTTGGCCAAACCTAACATTGTTAGAAAATCTATATTTAATGAGACCAAAGCGCAATAAATTTGGTATGCTCGATAAAAAGGCGATGCTCGCTGAGGCTGAAAACACATGTCGCGAACTAGGCATCGAATTGCCGCTCACAACAGAAGCAGGCCTTTGCTCCGTTGGTCACCAACAAATGACGGAAATCCTTCGTATCTTGATGTTAGATGCAAAGGTTGTCATCATGGACGAACCGACAGCTGCCCTCACAGAGCGTGAAACGGCGACATTGTTCAACATGATGCGCAAAATGAAAGCACGCGGCGTTGCTATCGTATATATTTCTCACCGCATGGAAGAGGTATTTAGCGAATGTGACACCATAACGGTTATGCGTGATGGTCACACAATTATCACTAAACCAACATCTGATATTTCCGTAGACGAAGTGGTACGTCACATGGTAGGCCGTTCCATCGACGAGTTCTACCCTGCTCGCACCACAACACCAGGCGAAGTAGTGATGAGCGTAGATAACCTCAGACCAGAAGGTTTTGACAACGACATTTCCTTCTCCTTGCGCAAAGGCGAAATCCTCGGCGTAGCAGGCCTTATGGGCGCTGGCCGTACAGAAATCATGCGCGCTATCTTTGGCGTAGATAAACACAATGGCGGTACCGTAACGGTTAACGGCTCCGTTCTCAACTGTAAAAAACCAGAAGATGCCATCAAAGCTGGCATTGCTTTCATCACAGAAAATAGAAAGAGCGAAGGCTTGATCCTCGATTTCTCCATCGGTTCTAACATTACATTACCGAACCTTGGCGAAATTTGCCCCTCTCATGTACTAGATAAGGGCAAACTTACGTCTTTTGCTGACGAATTGTCTAAAAAACTGGGCGTTAAAACACAATCTATTCACGAACCGGCATCGTCCCTATCCGGTGGTAACCAACAAAAAGTGGTTATCGCGAAATGGGTTGGTAAAAAACCATCTATTATCATCATGGATGAACCGACACGGGGGATCGATATCGGCGCGAAACGTGATATTTATGATTTAATGAACGAATTAACGAACGATGGTGTGTCCATTATCATGGTGTCCTCTGAGTTGCCGGAAGTGCTGGGCATGAGCGACCGCGTTATGGTCATTCATGAAGGTCGCGTAGCAGGTATCTTAGACCGTAGCGATGCAACACCAGAATCGATTATGACATTAGCCACAGGAGGACAATAATGGACAGCAAAGCTCTACAATATGTAAAAAAATTAGGCCCCCTCATCGGCCTCATCCTATTATTTGTAATTATCTCTGTCATGAACGACAGTTTCCTTGAATTCTCTAACTTGCGTAACTTGTTGCGCCAAGTATCCATCAATGCAATTATCGCTTTTGGTATGACCTTCGTCATCTTAACTGGCGGTATCGACTTATCGGTTGGTTCCATCCTTGCCCTCTCTAGTGCAGTGATGGCAAACCTCATTGTAACTGGTACTGACCCTGTATTGGCTATCGTGTTAGCCGCAGGTGCGGGCCTCGTATTGGGTGGTATTAACGGTCTCGTTATTACTTATGGTCGCGTAGCTCCATTTATTGCTACCTTGGCGACCATGACCATCTACCGTGGTGCGACCTTAGTATTCACCGATGGTAACCCAATCTCCGGCCTTACGCAAGACCCTCTATTCCACGGCTTTGGCCAAGGGGATATTGCAGGTCTTCCAGTTCCAGCTATCACAATGTTCCTAGCTTTCATCATCCTCTGGTTCGTATTGAGCCGCACATCCTTAGGCCGTAAAACATACGCCGTAGGTGGTAGTGAAAAGGTTAGTTACATTGCTGGCATCAAGATTGACCGCGTTAAAATCTTCGTGTATGCCTTAACAGGTATGCTCTGTGGTATCGCCGGTGCAATCATCACCTCTCGTCTTAACTCTGCACAACCGACAGCAGGTGCAGGCTATGAACTTGACGCTATTGCAGCGGTGGTTCTTGGCGGCACAAGCCTTGCTGGTGGTCGTGGTCATATTGTTGGCACATTAATTGGTGCCCTCATTATCGGTACCCTCAACAACGGGTTAAATATTCTCGACGTTTCCAGTTTCTATCAACAAGTTGTAAAAGGTATTGTCATTTTATTGGCGGTTCTTGCAGACCGCAAGAAAGCCTAGGAGGTTCCTATGAAAAAACTATTGTTACTGTTGGCGATGGCTATCATGGTTATCGGTCTTGTAGCAGGCTGTGGTAAAAGCGCTGATAACGGCGGCGACAAAAAATCCGGCACAATCGGCTTCTCTGTTTCCACATTGAACAACCCATTCTTCGTAACTATGAAGGAAGGCGTTGAGGCTCAAGCTAAAGCGCTTGGTCTTAAAGTTAAAATCGTTGATGCTCAAAATGACCCTGCAAAACAAGCAAACGATATTTCCGACTTACTTGAAAGCGGCGTTTCCGTATTGATCATCAACCCTGTAGACTCTGCAGCTATCTCTACTTCCGTAGAGGCAGCAAATGCTAAAAACATTCCTGTAATCACTGTTGACCGCTCTGCTGACAAAGGCAAAGTAGTAGCTCACATCGCTTCCGATAACGTAAAAGGCGGCGAAATGGCAGCTCAACTTATCGCTGAAAAAGTAGGCAAAGCTGCAAAAGTAGCTGAAATCGAAGGTATCCCTGGTGCTTCCGCCACACGTGAACGTGGCCAAGGTTTCCACAACGTAGCTGACAAAGACTTAACAGTAGTAGCAAAACAAAGTGCTGACTTCGACCGTACAAAAGGTTTGAACGTAGCAACAAACATTTTGCAAGCTAACCCTGACGTACAAGCTATCTTCGCTCATAACGACGAAATGGCATTGGGCGCTATCCAAGCAGCTAAATCCGCAGGCAAAACAATCTTCATCGTAGGCTTTGACGGTACTGCTGACGCAGACAAAGCTGTTAAAGACGGCACATTGGCTGCAACAATTGCTCAACAACCAGACCAAATGGGTAAAATCGCTATCGATGCAGCTCTAAAAGTTATTAAAGGCGAAGCTGTAGAAGCTAAAATCCCTGTAGATCTTAAAGTTGTTACAAAATAATTGTAAATAGAAACTGGGTACAAAAAAGAGTCACATCCTGATGATGCGACTCTTTTCATTTTAGCTCTCGTTCCAAAAATACTTTGAAGAATGCAATGAATTTTGGCAAATATGTTTGATCTAAACTTTCAATAGTCATATGACATTTGTAATTATAAGTAGTACAAATAGCAACATCTATCGCCAAAGCACCCTTTTGATCTAACGAGAATGTTAGAGTATCCCCTTCTCCAGTTAATACATAGGTAAAGGTTGCTTTGCCTTTACAGTTCTCATACAAATTTACCAATTCTTGATAGCCTTTGCGAATCCCTGACCAATCACTAGGATCAATATAGCCAGAACAGATATTATAACCTCGTTTAATATATACGCCAAATACACCAAATTCAGATAGCTCTACATCCATATCAAAAGCTATTGTTAAATTTGGTTCATTTACAATTTCATACATACTATTCACACTCCACAAACAGTAACATTTTTATTTATTATAACATTACATGTATTAACGAAATAGTATCGATAATTTTTAAAAGCAATACTAATGCATGTAAAGTCTATCATAACAATAACATATAAAAAATAGCGACTAGTCGATTATCTTAACTAGTCGCTATTTACATTGTAGGACTCCAAATTAGAGTTCTTCTTACAAGGTTTTCTTAAAGAATATGGTCGTATGTACCTTTCCAGGCAATTGTGTTCGTTTATATTCTTTAAAGCCAAAGCCTTCATACATTTTGGCAAGCCACGGGTGTTCTGCAGCAGTACCTAGTGTTACGGCTGGTGTTTTATATACGTTGCGCAATAGGTCTTCTGCTTCGGCAAGGACTTCACGAGCATAGCCCTTCCCCTTATGTTCAGGGGCCGTCACGAAGTGTGCAATGTGGGGATATACGTCTGGTGTAGCCTTTGGAATCCAAGGCATACGGAATGAAATAGAGCATACCAAGGAACCATCTACGTAGAGACCAAATACAGGATATTTTAAGATCCATACGCGAGACTCTTCTTGGCTAAAGTTGATGGCATCAAAGGATATAGGATAGTTCTTATTCTCCGCATAGCCTGCAATCAACACCTCGTGATATTCAGCCGCATCATCTACGGTTAATTGTCTAAATTCTTTCATCTATTTACCTCGTTCAAAATGCTCTAATCATAAACTAACTGCGTCATTAGATTGCACATTAGAATTAGCTATATCAATACAGTATCACATTTTTAATATAATACTAGTATTTTAAAACAGAGCTAGCAGAGCCTTATAACGCTGCGCTATCAAGAGGCAATTCACTATCTAGTGTAAGGTAACGGCTCAAGAATTTGCGTGTTCGTTCTTCTTTTGGATGTTCAAGGACAACCTTAGGGTCCCCTTGTTCCACGATGACGCCGCCTTCCATGAATACGACTTGGTCCGCCACTTCTTTGGCAAAGCCAATTTCATGAGTTACGATAATCATCGTTACCTTTAACTCTTTTGCAATCTTACGGATAACAGCCAATACTTCGCCTACGAGTTCTGGGTCGAGAGCAGATGTAGGTTCGTCAAAGAGGATAACCTCTGGGTCCATCGCAAGGGCGCGAGCGATACCGATACGTTGTTGTTGGCCCCCAGATAATTGTACAGGATAGTAATCATCATAGCCTTCCATGCCTACTTCCTTGAGGAAGCGTTGAGCAATTTCACGGGCTTGAGATTTTTTCATCTTTTTAACTGTTACAAGGCCTTCCATGATATTTTCAATAACTGTCTTATTAGAGAACAAGTTATAGGACTGGAATACCATGGATGTGTTACGGCGTACGTTTAAGATTTCCTTGTTAGATGCTTTGTGTAAGTCTACGGAAATATCATTTAATTGCATTGTCCCTGCATCGGCCTTTTCAAGGAAATTCAATGTTCTAAGGAATGTCGTCTTACCACTACCGGATGGGCCAAGGATAACCGTTACAGACCCCGTTGGTACATGTAGGTCAATGCCCTTTAAAATTTCACGGTTCCCGAAGGATTTGTGAACTTGTTTAATATCTATCATAATGCATTACCTCGTTTATACTTGCTTGCATAGATTTCTAAACGATGGAAGATAAATTCAAAGACAATCCCCATCACCCAGAATAGACCGGCCACCACGATGTAGGCCTCAAAATATTGTGAATTTTCCTCTGTATATAACTTTGCAGCGCCAAATAGTTCAATAACTGTGATGACAAATACGATACTCGTACTCTTCATGGTGTTAAGGAACTGATTTGTAAATAGTGGCAACGCAAAGACTGTAGCCTGTGGCAATACGATACGACGGAACGCTTGGAACCAAGTCATACCGATGGCCTGAGCCGCTTCCATTTGCCCTTTCGGTACCGATTGTAAGGCAGCCCAGAAGATTTCACTCAAATAGGCTCCTGTGTGCAAGGTTAAACCTACAACGGCTACAAAGGTAGCTGGCACCTTTTCAAAGGGCACATGCACCCCTGTTTGATTCTCTAATGCGAGGAAGAGAATTGGTAAACCATAGTACACGAGGTATAAGAGAACCATGTTCGGAATACTACGGCACAATAATACGTACAAGTAACTGAGCTGACTGAGCACAGGTACTTTGTTTTGTTGTAACACGCAACTTAATAATCCTAGGATTGTACCCAAACCAACGCTGAGGAAGGTAATCATGAGGGTGACTTTCACATAAGGAATGACAGCAAAGAAGGTGCCATAAATATAGGTTGAATCAATTATATGTCCCATACGCCCCTACTCCTCACTGATCAAAATGCGTTGCGTTTCCTTGCCCGCAACGGTAAAACGTTTTTCAAGCAATCGGCCCAAGAGGGACACGATGATAATTAGAATACCATAAATGATGGCCGCATCGACGAATAGCTCAAGATAGCGCTGACTATTGCCGCCCATGAGGTCCGCCTTACGCATCATATCCACAACACCGACGTTAAAGATGAGCGCCGTTCCTTTCAACATGCCAATAACGAGGTTCGTCAACGGTGGAATGCTCATGGTGAAAGCCTGCGGCAAAATGATGCGCACATAGCTTTGGAACTCGGTCATACCAAGACTTTTAGCGGCTTCCTTCTCACCAGGAGCCACCGCATCAATACTGGAGCGCATAATTTCAGCACTGTAAGCTGCAATGTGCAATGTAAATACGGCGTATACGAATACGAGGCCTGGCACATTTTTCATGTTAAGCCCCATGTGGGACATGATTTCTGGTACCCCAAAGTAAATGAGGAAGAGCTGTACCAAGAACGGAGTGCCCCGCATAAAAGAGATAAATACGATAAATAATTGGTTTAATACTGGTACCTTCTTGAGGCGAATGATGGCTATGATAGAGCCCAAAATAACACCTAAGATGGCAGAAATAACGGTAATAAGCACCGTTACATGCACATAATTCAAGAGCTGTGGAAACGCTTGGATCATGTAGGACACATCAAAATACTTGCCCACAGTAGCACCTCGCTTCTAGACATAATAGAATAAGGCCGCCAAGGCGGCCTATCCGTTATTTTTGTGTTGGATCGAATGTGTAATCCCCACCAAGATATTGTTCAGAAAGTTTTTTCAACGTACCATCTGCACGCATTTCTTTCATAGTTTTATCGATTTTTTCGTTTACTTGTTTCATGTCATCTGTACGTTTAGACAAGAAATAAGTTGGTACTACGGCCAATACATCACCTACAGCTTTGAGTGGCAAGCCACGGTCTTTGATTGCAGAGTTAATAACGTATTCATACTCACCGGCTGCATCGGCACGACCTGTAGCAACGAGGTTCAATGTTTCTGCACCCGCTTTATCTGTGTAGATAACTTCGATTTGTGGATTTGCTGTTTCATTGAATTGTTTTACTAATTCATTGAACTCAGAGGATGTAGTAACGGCGATTTTCTTGCCTTTTAAATCATCTAGTTTAGAAATGTCGTTACGGTCGTTTTTAACTACTAGCTTACGTGTAGAGTAGTTATTAACCTCATTTGTGTAGTAGTATTTTGATTCACGTGTAGGATTGCGGCGCATTTGGTTTGCAATCATATCCACTTGACCTGCATCCATTGCTACGAAGGCAGCATCAACGGCCATTGGCTTGAAGTTAAAATGAAGATCTGGATTACGACGCTCAATTTCTTTCAACAATTCTACGTCAAAACCAGTAAGGTTGCCATTATCATCTGTATAGGAATAGGGGCGAACTGTACCGCGTGTAGCTACGTTAATTACTTTAGCATCAGGATTTACCTTTGCATCCTTAGATGTATCGTCACCGCAACCAGCCACCACAAGCACACCTAGTGCCAAAGCGCCAATAGCAAATAATTTCGTCAATTTCTTTGTATTAAACATGTAAAACTCCTTCTTTTCGCAATGTTTGCAGGAATGGCTCAACCTCATCTGTATGGGTAAAAGCTTCAATGATTCTATCTATTTGATCAGCCTTCAAGGTAAGGCCTAGTTTAATGCGTATATCCTCCATAGTGAGAGGATTATTCGGTGATCCTTTTGGATTGTTCACCGTTTCTGTGAAAGTATCTCCGTTTTTCAAGGTAACGGTTACTTTCGTAATCCGCTCCGTTTGAGATACCTTCGGCATATCGTAGACACGCTCTATACGCGACATATAGTCCCGTACTGATTGGTCTATGCTGTCTATCTTAAATAGTTCATCCTGTACCACCCCATACGCGAGGACTTGGTACACGATGTACTCTATGGAAAACTGCCCTTCTCGACCTGTTGTTGGCGATGTATAGCGCAATGCCACATCAGCACCAGGTGGGAAGTGAACAGTCACTCGATCTATCTCATCCCACAAGAACGAATCAGATGTATATAGTCTATGTGCCACGATTTCTGCTGCTTCAGCGCCACAAATGGCTGCCGAGCAATAGGGGTGGACTTTCATCCACAGACCAGGATCAATGAGTTGTCCTGATGCTAGCCAACGGCCAGCGATGTCATTTGATGTAACGGTAATATTACCGATAGTTTTAAACCAACCCCGTTCAGGGTCAAACGGTTTTGTACTTGTTTTAAGTGATGTATGTTGTAACAGTTCGTAAGCCCATACGCCATTGCGTGCTGCCAGTCCCGCATGGAGCGGCTTACCATCTGTACCACTTTGAAAAAACATGCCTACCGATTGTGTGGCAGCCAAAGACAGGAGCTGAGCCAAGCTTTCACCATGAAGACCTCTCAAAGCGCCTATAGCGGCCGCCGCCCCAATAACACCAACGGTCCCCGTAGAATGCCATCCTTGGGTCCGATGGGCAGGATTAATAAGGGAACCAATAATTCCCTCTAACTCGGCCCCGATGATATAGGCACGAAGGAAATCATGCCATGTATCATACGGCTCGAGCACTGCCAACAAAGCAGAATATAAAACAGTACTGAAATGACCTGCCAGATTTGCCTGAGCATCATCAAAATCTAAATAATGGGAGGCAAAGCCATAATACAAAGCTTTATCGGCTTTAGATACGTTTTCTCCATTAGTCCCGATGAACCGAGCCAAATTTTGAACGGCCTGTTCCGTCTCAGCCGGCGCTAGAGATGCCAAATAATCTAGAAAAGCAATGCGAGCCACTGACAGGAGGTCCTCACGGTTCGTCACATCCGTTTGTTCTATGTGGTTCACAATCGTCTGTGTTACTAAATCCATGGGGCCCCCTTTCAGTTATCTATACAATCTATTATTTACCAAATTTTTCAGCCCGGTCATTTGGTTCTAACCAAATGGAGTCGTCTGGACCTTTTGGAACGAGGCGTGGTAGGTCTTCAAATGGCGTATGGTCTACATAGTAGAAGCGTTTACGCATAGAGTCGAAGTCTGTAGTACCACCAAATGCTGGGTTGGAGTACAAGTCCTTCGCATAGTTCCAAAGATTTGGATAGTCTACGAGACGTTTCTTATTCACCAAGTATTTTTGGTAGAATACAAGGTCAAAACGAGCCAATGTTGGGAAGATACGAATATCTGGGTCTGTGATTGTGTCGCCCATCAAGTAACGTTGCTTGCTAAGGCGTTCTTCAAGCCAGTCTAAGCGAGCAAAAATGCGGTCATAGTAATATTCGTAATCTTTTTGGTTCATTACGAGGGCTGCTAGATTTACAGCCAAGTTGAAGTCAGCATAGATAATAACATTCAATGCATCGATATCAGCACGCAATTCCTCAGGATAAATATCTGGTGCATCAGGGGACACAAAATCTTTAAAGCCTAATGCCAATTCCGTAGTCAACGCATGGTAGTCGTTGTTTACTACCGCACCTGTTGTAACATCTACGATAGCCGGTACTGTGGAGCGTGCATCGTAATTAGGGTCGCCTTTGCGGTACGCTTCACCTAAGGAGTGAATGCCCAATACAGGGTCCTTCTCATCCTTATCAAGGGTAAAGAACCAGTCTGCAATTACACCTGCAGGACGCAATGGATCAACCGTACCTTTTGAAATCACTTTATCTAGTCCGAGCAAATCGATGGCAATAGCAATACGGTGAGCCCAAGGGCAATGCTTAGACCATACAAGGCGGTAACGGTCCTTTTCTACAGGTAGAAACCCTGGTTCACTGCCAAAAGGTGTTGTGAATTGAGGCTCTTCACTATCAGAATATTTTTGACGACGGTTAAAATTCGATGCATCTTTACCTTCATACTCCTTCTGCTCCCCTTGAGAACGAGGGTTACTAGATTGAAACTCAGAAAAATCGATAGGACAAGGATTCATAGCGCGTTGAAACTCAACTTCTTTTCGAGCCGCCGCAATAGTAGGATCCTTGACTTTACTTACATCTACATGTTCACTCATTCTATACTCCTTATAAAGGTCATCCCCATTAGCTTTATTCCACTTTTTATGGTGAAAGCTTTTGTGATATCCCTCAACTATTCCTACTAACTTAATATGAATATAAACCTATATTATATTATTTAAAAACCTATGTCAATAGTGGGTATTTAAAATTTATATAATTTAATGTAATCATAACCACCCGTAGAACGGGTGGTTTGCTCTGACCCTATAAGGGTCTTTCTCTAGTGGTGGCCCTCTAAAGAG